>Ga0256866_1000085_pt1 | contig 16119 bp, 14 predicted proteins | sample RVTome_16_FD_187338 | JGI IMG/M metagenome (GOLD analysis project Ga0256866, IMG submission 187338) | Soil microbial communities from uranium-contaminated site in the Upper Colorado River Basin, Wyoming, United States - RVT152D67 HiSeq ...
GTATTCGTCGAAGGTCTCAGGAGGCAGCCCGCTGTCGACGACGATCGCGTCCAGATCGTGGGCCTGGGCGATCGAAAGAAGCGAGCTGCGCCCGAACTTCGAGGAGTCGATGAGGCCCACCGTGCGCGCCGAGACGGCGCGGGCGGCGTTGAGCGTGTCCGCGAGCGCGCGGCGCGTCGTCGTCAGGCCCTTGTCGAGGTTCAGGCCGGCGGCGGAGACGAAGGCGACGTCGAAGTTGAGCCCGGAGAGGAACTCGGCCGCCCAGCGTCCGCCGATCATGCGCAGGTTCTGGTCCACCTCGCCGGGGGTCACGATCACGTGCACCGAGTCGGCGTGGAGGCCGAGTGCGATCGCCGGCGAGTTCGTGACGAGCGTGAGGGCCTTGGGAGGTGTGCGCTCGAGGCGGCGCGCGAGCGCGAGGCAGGTCGTCGAGGAGTCCACGAAGATCGTCGAGCCGTCCTCGACCCAGCCGGCGGCGTGGGCTCCGATCTCCTCCTTGGCTGCGCGCGCCTGGCTCAGCCGTTTCGTCCAGTCGGTCTCGATGGCGGGCGCGTCGCTCCGGATGGCGCGCGCGCCGCCGTGCACCCGCTCGACCAGGCCGGCGCCGGCTAGCCGCTCGAGGTCGCGGTAGACCGTGATGGGCGAGACGCCGTGCTCGCGGGCGAGGTCGGCCACGGAGGCTCCCCCGGCGAGGCGGACGCGCTCGAGGATCTGCGCGCGGCGAAGCTCCGCGGGCACCGTCGCCGCCTAGACGCGCTCCTCGAACGCGCGCTTCGTGATCTCTACCTCGAGCGGCCGGAACTCGTCGAGGGCGGCGACGAGGTGGTCGGCGAAGCGCTCGAGAGCCTGCTCGCCCTTCTCCGCCGTCGCGCGGAAGGGGTTCCCGATCACGCCCGTCTTCGAGAACTCACCGTGATCCATCGGGAAGACGAAGTACTGGTAGCCCTGAAACTCGACGTCGGGAGCCCCGTCCTGCTTGATGAACGTCTCCGGGAGCCAGGGCGGGGCCTGCGCCCGGTCCTCGGCCGCCCGCCCCATCTGCACGAGCGTTGCGTCGTGCGCGAGCACCTGCGACGTCTCCAGTTCGCTCGCGTGCCAGCCGGGCGTCTCGTCGGGCGGATTCTCGAGCAGGTCGCCGATCATGCCCATATAGCGCTCCGCGTACGGCTTGTAGAGGGCGACGAAGGCGCCCGTCTCGTAGCGCACCCGCCGGAGCAGAGGATCGATGATCTTCGTGTTCGAGCCGTGCCCGTTCACGAAGACGAGCTTGTTCCACCCGTGGTGGATGAGGCTGCGGCAGATGTCGTACCAGGCTTCGAGGAGCGTGGCGGCCCGAAAGGTGATCGTGCCGACGCCGGCCTCCGTCTCACGCATGTGCTGGGGCGAGTAGCCGGCCCAGAACGGCGGCGCGTACGGGATGTCCGCCTTTTCCGCAGCCCGGCGCGCCACCTCGAGAGCGGTGATCGTGTCCGTGCCCAAGGGCAGATGTGCGCCGTGCTGCTCGCAGCTGCCGATGGGGACGAGCACGATGTCGGAGCGGTCGAGGAACCACTGGATGTCGGGCGGGGCGAGGTCGAGCAGGCAATGCGAGGCCGGCCGGTCGGTGTCATGCATGCGTCGATTCCTCCACGAGTGACAGGTAGCGCGCGGCGACGAGGTCGGCGAGCGTGGCGTCGTTGACGTGCGTCTCCACGGGCTCGAAAGGGATGTCGGGTCGTAGGGCCGCGGCGAGGGCGTCGAGGAAGGCGGCGTCGGCGTCGGGGTCCCAGAGGTCGCCGCCCTCGACGTCGGCGAGCGAGAAGCCGCGCATCGGCGCGACCACGCGTACGGGTCCCCGCGCCGTATTCAGCCGCTCCGCGACCATGCCGCCGAGCTCCGCCATCTCGCCCGCCTCCAGGCGGACGAGCGTGGCAACGGGGTTGTGGTAGTAGCGCTTGCGCCCCCGGTATCGCTCGGGCACCGTGGCCGGCGCGCCCTGGTTGAAGAAGTCCACGCAGCCGGGGACGATCACCTGCGGCAGCCCGTGCTCGCCGGCGACGCGCAGCCGCTCGGGCCCCGTCGCGTGCAGCCCGTCCATGAGGCTGTTCGCAAGCTCGGACAGGGTGTAGTCGATCACTCCTGCCAGCGCGCCCGCGGCGGCCAGCCTCTCCATCGCCGGCCCGCCGACGCCGTTGGCGTGGAAGACGACAGGCTCGTGCCCGGCCTTCGCGAGCGCCGTGCGGATGCGCATGACCGCCGGCGTCGTGTGCCCGAGCATCGTGATCCCGACCGTTCCCGCAGCGAGGTCCCGCACGGGAGTCCCCGCCGCGCGCGCCATGCCGACGACGGCCGCGGCGGCGTTGTCGAAGACGGCGCGGGCGATCGGGTTGAGGCCGAGGATGTCGACGACCGAGTGCATCACGAGCGTGTCGCTCTCGCCCACGAAGGGGGCGAACGGCCGGCGCCCCGACGCGCTCGGGGAAACGATCAGCTTCGGCACCCCGACCGGCAGGGCGTGCATGGCGGCGGCGCCGAGGAGCGCCCCCTCGGCGCCGCCGAGGCAGAGCGCGCCGTCGAGCCGGCCCTCCAGCCAGAGCCGGAGGACGACGGCCCGGACACCCCGCTCCATGAGCTCCACCGCCTTGCCGCGACTGCCGGCGGCGCGGATCTCGTCGAGGTCGAGATTCGCCTCGCGCGCGACGTCGTAGCGCGAGACGTCCGGCGTGCAACCTTCGGGGTCGCCGAGGATGCCGGAGTCGACGATCACGGGCTCGGCCCCGAGCTCCGCCAGGCGCTCGGCGACGTAGGAGATCTCGGCCCCCTTCGTGTCGAGGGTGCCGATGAGCGCGATGCGGGGGCGCTCGGCTATGCCCTCGTCCCCTCGAGCGCGCCGATGTGGTGTCGCAGGCAGTCGACGGATTCCTGCACGTACTGGTCGTACAGGCTCTCGGGCACGGCCCCCGTGCCGTGGTCCCGGAGGAACTGCTCGAGCCCGACGCTGGCCTCCGCCTCGGAGGCATCGCCGATCTCCCGGCGCTGCGAGATACGGCTCCGGTCGACGGTGGCGACGAACTCGACCGTGAGGTAGCCGTCGTAACCGATCTCGCCGAGCGTGCGCACGATCAGCTCCCAGTCGACCGCTCCCTGCCCGGGCGGCATGCGGTTGTTGTCGGCGACGTGGAAGTCGACGAGCTTGTCTCCGGCGGCACGGATGGCGGCCGGCCAGTCGGCCTCCTCGATGTTCATGTGGAAGATGTCGAGGCAGACGCCGCAGTCGCCGCCGACGTCCTCGGCGAGCGCGAGCGCCTGGTCGCACCGGTTGAGGAAGTAGGTCTCGAAGCGGTTGAGCGGCTCGAGCCCGAGGCGGACCCCCTGCTTCTCGGCGTGCGCCTGGCACTCCTTGAGGCTCTCGACCGCCCACCGCCACTCGTCCTCCGGCGAGCCCATCGGCGTCACCTTGCCGACCGTGGAGGGGACGACGGTGAGGATCGAGCCGCCGAGCTCCTTGATCATGTCGATGGTGTCCCTCACGTACTGGACGCTGCCGACGCGCACGTACTTGTCCTCGTGGAGGAGATCACGGCCGCCGACCATGAGCGTGACGGCGCCCCAGCACTCGAGCCCGTTCTCCTCGAGCAGCGAGCGCACGTGCTTCACGTCGTAAAGGGCCGGCTCGCCGGAGATCTCGATCCCGTCGTAGCCGGAACGGCCGAGCCGCCGGATCGTCGTCTCGATCGGCTCCGGCCGCATCCAATTGTGCATCGCCGCCTTCAGGGCCATGGGTTCCTCCTCACAGGTCGAGCTTGCCGGGGTTCATGATCCGGTTCGGGTCGAGTCCCTCCTTGATGCGGCGGAGGGTGTCCAGAGCCGGTCCGTACTGGGCGCGCATGTAAGGCGCGAGCTTGAGGCCGACTCCGTGGTGATCGTTGATGACCCCGCCGGCGCCCAGGATCGCGCGCACGCCGTCCTCCCAGATCTTGTCGTGGAGCGCGACCGCGTCCGGGCCTCCGTCGGGCACGACGAAGCGGCCGTAGATCATCGTCCCCCACGGGTACCAGTGGCTCAGGTGCACGCGCAGGGAGAGGTCGTGCTGCGCGTACGGACCCTCCACCGCGGCCTTCACCGCCCGGTAGACATCGTGGATGCGGCTGTACGACGCGACAGCCTCGATTGTTCCCCAGATCGCCGGAAGCTCGGGATGGTGGGGAGGCCGGTAGAAGTCGTAGCGGCGCTCCCACCAGATCTCGCTGAGGCGGCCGGGGAGAACGGACGCACCGTGCGCGACGGAGAGGGCGAGGACACCCTCCGCCTCCGCGTCGACGACGCCCGGGTCGCCCTCGAAGCAGAGCAGCGTGCAGACTCCCTCGAGCTCCTCGCCGACGACGGGACCGAGCGAGAGGCGCGTCGCCAACTCGTCGTACATGCGGACGACCGAAGGACGGTAGCCGCGCGTGAGCCCCGCGCGCACGGCGGCGATGCCCTCCTCCAGAGACGGGAAGGACACGGCTTCAAAATGGCGCGCCGCGGGGAGCGGTGCGAGCTGGAGCGTGGCGTGCGTGATGACGCCGAGGGTGCCCTCCGAGCCGACGAAGAGCTGTGTCAAATCGGGGCCGACGGCATGCCGGGGCACGCCGACCGTGTCAATCAGCTCGCCCGTGGGCATGGCCACGCGCAGCGAGAGTACGAGGTCCTCGATCTTGCCGTAGCGCGTCGAGAGGACACCCGAGCCGCGGGCGGCCACGTAGCCGCCCACCGTGGCGAGGTCGACAGAGGCGGGATAGTGCGGGAGCATGAGGCCGCGCTCGTTGAGCTCGAGCTCGAGGCGGCGGCCGTTGACGCCTGCCTGGGCGGTCACGGCGAGCGACTGCTCGTCCACCTCGAGCACCTGGTCGAGGCCCGTGAGGTCGAGGACGATGCCCCCCTCCGTGGCGACTGCGCCGCCCTGGCTCCCGGAGCCGCCGCCCCAGGGGACCACCGGCACGAGGTGCCGGTTGGCGAGGCGGAGCGTGGCAGCCACGTCCTCCTCGCTGCGAGCGAGGACAGCGAGGTCGGCACGGCCGAGCGGCGCGCCGGCCGCCTGAGCGGCGAGCGCCTTCCAGTACGTGTCGGCCGCGTACGCCTCGAGCCGCTCCGGGGCGCTGACGATCGCGTCCCGGCCGAGCACCTTGCGAAGCTCCCGGGCGAACGCCTCTGTGCCGGCGGTGGAAACGCTCATGTCAGCTCTTGGCACGCGCAGAGCTCCAGGGCTCCTCGGCCGAGACGTCGACGAGCTCGTAGCCGCCGGCGCCGACGCACGGGCCGAGGGCGACGGTCAGTCGCGCCGTCTCGTGCCCGGTGTTGAAGGAGGCGTGCACCGTGCCGGCCCCGATGAAGACGGCCTCCCCCGGACCGAGCATCGTCCGCTCGCCCTCGAGCCACTGCTCGATCTCACCCCCCTGAACGACGATGACCTCCTCCTGCTCCGGGTGCTTGTGGAAGTCGTGGCCGTGACCGGGCTCGAGCGTGACGTCGATGACCGTCAGCCGGCCGGCGCCGGTCGAGGAGGGACGGCTGATCCAGCCGAGCCCGCCCCAGTCGAGGCTCTCGCGCTCGATGTCGTCTGCGTGGACGAACCTCCCCCTCATCCTCGGTCTCCTTCCGGTACGTGGACGGGGATGGCCTTGAAGCGCTTCGTGGTCTCCGTCATGGCCACCTCGGTCGGGAGCCGCTCCATGCTCGAGGCGCCGAAGAACCCGACGACTCCGCTCGTCCGCTCGAGCACGTAGGCGGCGTCGTCCGGCTCGGCGATCGGGCCGCCGTGACAGAGGACGAGCACACCCGGGTCGACCTCGACGGCGGCGTCGTGCATCGCCTGCACGAGCTCCACCGACTCGTCGAGCGTCTTCGCCGTCTGCGCGCCGATCGTGCCCGACGTCGTCAGGCCCATGTGCGGGACGAGCACGTCCGCGCCCGCCTCCGTCATCGCGCGCGCGTCGTCCGGCGTGAAGACGTACGGGCAGGTGAGCAGGTCGAGCTCGCGCGCGGCCCGGATCATCTCGACCTCGAGGCGGTAGCCCATCCCCGTCTCCTCCAGGTTCTGCCGGAAGGTGCCGTCAAAGAGCCCAACGGTCGGAAAGTTCTGCACGCCGGAGAAGCCGATCTCCTTGACCTGCCGCAAGAAGACCGGCATGAGCCGAAAGGGGTCGGTGCCGCACACGCCGGCGAGGACGGGCGTGGATTCCACGATCGGGAGCACCTCGCCGGCCATCTCCAGGACGATCGCGTTCGCGTCGCCATACGGTAGAAGGCCCGCGAGCGAGCCGCGCCCGGCCATCCGGTAGCGGCCGGAGTTGTAGATGATGACGAGGTCGGCTCCGCCCGCCTCGGCGCACTTCGCCGACAGGCCCGTGCCGGCCCCAGCGCCGATGATCGGCCGGCCGTCTCGCACCTGGGCCCGAAGGCGCGCGAGCGCTTCTTCGCGGGTCATCCGACCCTCTCGGCGACCCAGGCCTGATAGTGCTCGTGCAGCGTGTCCGCCATGGCGCGCGCGAAGGCCGGATCGTTCACGTCGGTGTCGACCTCGCGCACGTCCACGCCCGGGTCGAGCGTCTCGCGGAGAGCGTCGAAGAGCGCCCGGTCGGCTTCGGGATCCCAGAAGACCTGGCCCTCCGTGTCGATGAGCGACACGCCCTCGAGCGGGATGAAGAGCGTGACCGGCCCGCTCGCCGCGTTGAGCTTGCGCGCGATCCGACGACCGAGCTCCGCGCACTCGGAGGGCGTCGTGCGCATCAGCGTCACCGTCGGGTTGTGCTTGTAGAGGTTGCGGCCCCGGAACTCCGGCGGCACCGTGTCGATCGGGCCGAAGTTGACCATGTCGAGCGCGCCCAGCGAGACGACCTGTGGGAGACCGAGCTCGCCCGCGGCCTCGAGCCGGTCGGGACCGGCGGAGAGCACGCCGCCGACGAGGTCGTCGGCCAGCTCGGTCGTCGTGATGTCGAGGGAGGCTGTGATGAACCCGCTCCGCATGAGCGCCTCCATCGACTGCCCGCCCGTCCCGGTCGCGTGGAAGACGAGCACCTCGTAGCCGAGCTCCTCGAGTCGCTCGCGGGCCGTCGTGACGCACGGCGTCGTAACTCCGAACATGGTCGCGCCGACGAGCGGTGCCTCGCCGGCCGCGGCGGGAGGGTCGGCTGCTGCCATGCCGGCCATCGCCGCCGCGGCGTTGGCGAGGATCCGCGCGGAGACCGCGTTGATCCCGGAGATGTCGACGACCGAGTACGTCATCGTCACGTCGCTCGCGCCGACGTAGGGGCGGGTGTCGCCCGAGGCCATCGTCGAGACCATGAGCTTGGGGACGCCGACGGGAAGGGCTCTCATCGCCTCGGTGGCGACCGCCGTCCCGCCCGAGCCGCCGAGCGCGAGGAGGCCGTCGAGGCGGCCTTCCCCGTGCAGTCTCGTGACGATCTCCGCGGCGCCGCGCGACATCGTCTCGACGGCCGCGCCCCGGTCGTCCGCCGCCGCGAGGGCGTGGACGTCCGCGCCGGCGGCGCGCGCCACCTCCTCGCGGCTGACGTCGGGCTTCGCCCGGGGCTCGCCGAGGACGCCTGCGTCGACCAGAAGCGTGGCGACGCCGTGCCCGCGCAGCCGCTCGCGCAGGTAGTCGTACTCGAGTCCCTTGGTGTCGAGCGTGCCGAGGAGGACGACTGTCGCCATGCGGGCTCCTACGTCGACGCGCCCTCCACGCGCGTCACGCCAAGGTAGCGTTGCTGGGCCGCAGGATCGTCGAGGAGCTCGCGGGCGCTCGTCTCGGCCGCGATCTCGCCGGCGACCATGACGAGCTGCCGCTCGGCGAGCGAGGTGGCGACGCCGAGGTTCTGCTCGATGAGGAGCAGCCCGACGCCTTCCCGGACGAGGCCGAGGCAGGTCTCGACGAGGCTCTCGATGATCGTGGGAGCGAGACCCTCGGAGGGCTCGTCCATGATCAGGAGCTTGGGGTTGGCGAGGAGCGCGCGTGCGACGGCGAGCATCTGCTGCTCGCCGCCGGAGAGCTGGGCGGCGCTGACCCTGCGACGCTCCGCGAGGCGGGGGAAGAGCTCCCAGAGCGCCTGCTTGCTGAAGCGGCCGCGGTTGCCCGACCCGAGCATGTCCAGGTGCTCCTCCGTCGAGAGCGAGGGGAAGAGGCGGCGGCCCTGCGGCACGTACCCGATTCCGGCGCCGGAGATCCTGTAGGGGGCGCGCCCCATGAGCTCCTGTCCCTCGAAGCGCACGGAGCCGTCCGCGTGGGCCATGAGCCCCATGAGCGCGAGGCAGAGCGTCGTCTTGCCCATGCCGTTGCGCCCGACGACCGCGACCGGCTCGCGGCCCATCTCGAAGGTCACCTCGTGGAGGACGTGCGCGCGCCCGTAGAAAGCGTTCAGGCCGCTGACGGAGAGGAGCGGCTCACTCATCGGTGTAGCGGCTCCCGAGGTAGAGGTCGTGCACCAGCTGGTTGGCCCGGATCTCGGCCGGCGTGCCCTCGACGATGACGCGGCCGTCGTGCATCATCGTCACGCGCTCCGCGACCCTCAGCGCCACATCCATGTCGTGCTCGATGAGGACCAGCGTCACGTCGCGTTCAAGGGTCAGCAGCAGCTCCGTGAGCGCGAGCCGCTCGCCGCGCGAGAGGCCCGCGGCCGGCTCGTCGAGCATCATGATCTTCGGGTCGCCGGCGCGCGCCATCCCCACCTCGAGCTGGCGCTGCTCGCCGTGGGAGAGCGAGCCGACGACGGTTCCGAGCCGATCCTCGAGCCCTACTCGCGCCGCCAGGTCGCGGGCGCGCTTCCGGAGTGCACCGTCACGGCCGGGTAGGCGCACAGGGCGGAGATGCCCGCCCCGCACGCCCAGCACGGCCAGGTAGAGGTTGTCCTCGACCGTCAGGCCGAGGAAGAGACGCGAGGTCTGGAACGTGCGCGTGAGCCCGAGCTTCGCCCGCGTGCGGGCGGGCATCGTCGTGACGTCGCGCCCGAAGAGCTCCACTCTCCCCGCCGTGGGCGGGAACTCACCGGAGACGACGTTGAAGAGCGTCGTCTTGCCGGCGCCGTTCGGGCCCAGAAGGGCGCGGCGCTCGCCGGGATGGACGTCGAGGTCGACGTCGCGGACGGCGTGGACGCCCCCGAAGCGCCGGCCGACCCCGCGGAGGCGGAGGATCGGCTCGGCGCCCTGGGGCTCTGTCCCTGCGACTGTCACGTTCTTCCAGGCTCCCCCCGCGCTAGCCGCCTCCGCCCTGCACGGTCCAGGGCGGCGGCTCGGCCTCCTCGCAGGCTGGATTCGTCCGGTCGGGCGACGGCGTGTCGGGGCTGAAGAAGCCCGCGAACGTCTGGTCGACCTCCGGAATCGTCTTGATCGTCTGCACGTCGGGGACGCCGTCCCCGGTCTGGTCCTCGACGATCTGCTGGAGGAAGTTGTCCATGATCGCCTGGCGGTTCTCGTCGAGCGTGATTGGCCCGAGTGGGGCGTCGAGCTCGAGGCCCGCGAGAGCCTCCCGGAAGGCGACGTGGTCGTCCGAGAGATCGCCCTCAACCTGCTCGAGAGCCTGCGCAATCGCCTCCATCGCCGTGTAGTAGCCGTAGGCGAACACGCTCGAGGCCGTGCCCTCGAGGTCGGGGTAGGCTTCGCCGAGCCCCTCGGCGTACTCGAGGTATGCCGGCTCCTGCGAGTCGCCCGCGGTCATGCCAGCCGTGACGACGCCGACGACCTGGTCTCCGAGCTCCTCGAGGATGACCGGATCGGTCATGAAGATGCCGCCCATGATCCGGTCGGCGAGATTGCCGCGGAGCTGCCCGTACTGGTTGACGAAGGCGACCGTGCCGGTTCCGCCGACGCCCATGAAGAAGCCGTCGACGTCCTCCGGGATCTGGGTGATGAACGAGGAGTAGTCCTCCTCGCCGAGCGGCGGCCAGAGGCGCGCCGACACGTTCCCACCGATTGCGCAGAACTCGGCCACGAAGCCCGCGACCTGCGAGTAGGGGAAGTCGTAGTCGTCGCCGATCGTGACGACGTTGCGCCAGCCGAGCTCGTTGTAGGCGTAATCGCCGAGCCCGGCGGTCCACTGGGTGCCGTCGTTGTGGAAGCGGAAGAAGTTCTCCGACCGCACCTTGAGCGTCGTGTCCTGCGCGCCCGAGATGCCGTTCACGAACGTGACTCCCGGCTGCTCTTTCGAGTAGTTGGCGACGGCGATGCCCTCACTTCCGGAGAGGGGGCCGACGAGGATGTCGACGTTCTCCTGCTCGACCAGGCGGCGCGCCTCCTCGACTGCGCTGTCGGGTGTCGAGTCGGAGCCGCCGTACACGATCTCGATCGGGTGTCCGGCGATCACGGCGTTCTCGACACCGTCGGTCGGGTCGCCGCCCACTGCAGTCGCCCCGCGCTCGATCAGCGGGAGCATCGCTCCGCCCCACGTCTGGCCCTCGAAGGGTGCGAACGCGCCCTCGTTGTTCGAGAAGACGCCGATCCTGATGGGCTCACCTGTCGCCTCGCCCGTCTCGCCGCCCGTGTCGGTCGTGGCGGTTGCTTCGCCGCCGCCGTCGTCGTCTCCGCCGCACCCGGCGGCGATCGCCGCGACGACGAGCACGAGCGCGGCGAGCACGGCCCAGAGGCGGAGCCTGCCGCCATCGCTTCCGTCTCGCATCGCTATCTCTCCTCCCGTCGGTTGTCTCACGCTCGGTGGCCTTTCGGGGATGTTTGGTTGGTGCGCGTCTCTCCTCCCTTCTCGCTCATGAGGGGTGGGCTTTCTCTCCGACCGGTCTCGGCGCGGCGGAATCCGTGCCTGCGAGGCGGCGGCCGGCGAAGTCCGTGATCGACTGCCAGATGCCCATCAGCCCTCCGGGCGAGAGGAGGACGATGGCGAGGAAGATCACTCCGATGACCGTGTTGAAGCGCCCGCCGACGACGTCGAGACCTCGGGTCCAGTTGTCGAGGACGGTGAAGACGATCGCTCCCACCCAGGCTCCCTCCAGCCGGTAGAGCCCTCCGATCACCGCGATGATCAGCACGTCGAGCGTGCGCGCGAGATCGATCGATCCGGGCGAGATACGGGTGTTCCACCAGACGGAGAGGATCCCGGCCAGGGCGGCGATGAGCGCGCCGAGCCCGAAGGCGAGCATGCGCAGCAGCGGCACGTTGTAGCCCAGCGCGCGCATGCGGGAGGGATCGTCCCGGATGCCCTGGAGCGCCAGCCCGAAGGGAGTACGTCCGAGGTACCGGATCAGCAGGTAGACGGCCGCGGCCGCTCCCAGCGCGATGTAGAAGAGGTTGGCGGGGTCCGTGACCGGGTTCGACACGATGTCAGGCCGGTCGACGTTGTTCACGCCGCCGAAGCCCGAGAGCTGCGTCACCTGGCCGAAGAACAAAGACGCGATGACCGCGAAGGCGAGCGTGATCATGAGGAAGTAGATCCCGTAGCTCCGGCTCGCGATCGCGCCGAAGAAGAGCCCGACGCCCGTGCAGGCGAGAATCCCCACCAGGGCCCCGAGCCAGGGGTTCCAGGCGATCGGGGAGCCGCCGTCGGCAGCGACGAGGTTCGCCATCGTGAAGCCGGCGACGCCGTACAGCGCTACCTGCCCGAGCGAGATCATCCCCACATACCCCGCCAGGAAGATGAGGCTGGCCGCCGCGATCCCGAGCCAGAGCGCCTTCGTGATGACGGCGCTCAGGTAGAAGTCGGTGAAGAGCAGCGGGGCGAAGAGGAGGACGAGCACGATCGCCAGCCCGGGCCCCCACCAGAGCGCGCGCTCCACGAGTGGCGCCGGGCGGATCATGCCGGTCTCCCGAAGAGCCCGAGCGGCCGCACGGCGAGCACGAGCACGAGCAGCCCGAAGATGAGGAGCACCGAGTAGTTCGTGTAGCCCTCGGGCAGGTAGACGTCGCCGAAGGCGTCCACCAGGCCGAGGGCGAGAGCACCGATCGCGGCCCCGGCGAGGCTGCCCATGCCGCCGATGATGACGACGATGAGCGAGAAGAGGAGATAGGTGGTGTCGTTCCCCTTGTTGACGGAGATCATCGTCCCGCCGAGGACCCCGCCTAGGCCTGCCAGGAGCGCCCCGAGGAAGAATGCGCCCGCGAAGACGAGCTGGATGTTGATGCCGAGAGCGGAGACCATCTGCCTGTCGTCCACGCCCGCGCGCACGATCATCCCGAAGCGCGTCCGCTTGATCATGGCCCAGAGCGCGAGGCCGACCGCGATCGCCACCAGGAGGACGAAGATCCGGAAGAACGGGTATGTGAGCCCGTAGATCCTGAGCGCGACACTATCCGGGAAGACGTCCGGGGCGGCTATCTCCTCGGCGATGCCGCCGAAATGGGCGAGGGCCTGGTCGGCGATGATGATCGAGATCGCGATCGTGATGAGCGCCTGGCGCAGGTCCTGCCCCTGGTTCCAGCGCAGGAAGACCTGCTGCATGACGAGGCCGATCACCGCGACGCCGAGGCATGCGACGACGAGCGGGATTACCCAGTCGCCTACGGTCGAGCTCGAGCCGAAGCCGCTGCCCCCGTCGCCCGAGAGCCGCTTCTGGAGCTCCAGCGCGAAGAAGCCGGCCAGCATGTACAGCGAGCCGTGGGCCATGTTCACCACGCGCATGAGCCCGAAGATGAGCGTGAAGCCGCTCGCCACGACGAAGTAGAGGCCTGCAAGGGTGAGGCCGTTAAGACCGACGATGACGAAGGTGCGCGGGTTCCCGGCCGCCTTGTAGCCGACCCAGGCGGCGACGAAGGCGAGGACCAGACCGATGAGGAAGCGCGCTGCGAGCGTTCGCGGCGGCACGGCCGCGAGGCGCGCGCGCCAGGCCGGGTCCGCCGCAGCCGCTGTCTCCCCGTTCACACGGGCGTCCTCGAAAGTGATTGCCTTTGAAGGAACACGATCACTTTTGAAGGGTTGAACCTAACAGGGCTCCGGTGCCGTTTCAAATCTCTCCGGCTCCAGGCGCCGGCGTGACAAGCACGGCCGGCTTCGGTTGAATCCGCGAACGTCACCGAGTCCACGACGACCTGGGGAGCGCCGCACATGAGCAATGGACTGAAGACGAGCCTCGGCATCTGGGCGCTCGGCCCGATGGTCACGCGCTTCGTGCCGGGGGGGTACAAGCCCGAGTACGCCAAGGAGTCCACCGTGGGGCGGGTGCGGCGGGCGGTGGACGGCCTCGGCGACCTCATCGACGGCTACGAGTTCCACTACCCGCAGGAGTTGAACGAGGACAACCTCGACGCGGTGCGCGACGCGCTCGACGGACATGAGGTCTACTGCTTGGCGACGGGCCTCCACCTCGATCCCCGGTTTGGCAAGGGCGGCCTGGTGTCGCCCGACAAGGCGACCCGAGCCGAGGCGCTCCGGCGTACGGCCGCGGCGATCGACTTCGCCGGCGAGCTCAGCGCGCACTTCATCATCTGGCCGGGGATCGAGGGCTACAACTACCCGTTCCAGAGTCCCTACCGCGAGAGCTGGGATTGGCTCGTGGAGGGGATCGGCGAAGCGGCGCAGCGCTGCAGGGAGCGCGGCATCCTCCTCTTCCTCGAGCACAAGAACTCCGAGCCCGCGATGAAGATCCTCATGCGGAACCTCGGGATGACGCTGCACGTCATCCACAAGCTGCGCGGCGAGGGGCTCGACAACGTCAAGGTCAACATGGACTGGCAGCACCTGCTCATGAACCGCGAGAGCCTCGCCGAGTACGCCGCGCTCCTCGCCGCCGAGGGCCTGCTCGGGCACCAGCACGCCAACTCGGGCTGGGGTGACTTCGACGACGACAACATGGTCGGCGCGACGGCATTCATGGAGACGCTCGAGCTCGCGGTCGAGCTCCGCCGGGCCGGCTACGGCCAGAACGGCGAGCGGCTCGGCTTCGACCTCTACCCATACACGGAGGACGCGGTCGCCGCCGTGCGACGGAGCGTGCTCCAGTGGCGCTTCATCGACGGGGTCGCCGCGCGGATCGACGAGGCGGCTCTCCGCGACGCGCAGATGGACAAGGACGCCGTGCGCGCCTACGAGGTCGTCTATCAGGCGCTCGGCGAGGAGTGAATGTCCTCGCCCGCCGCCGCATGACCGTCCTCGTCGGCCTCGACGTAGGCACCACGGGCGTCAAGGCCGTGGCGATTACGCCCGACGGTGCGGTCGTGGCGCGCGCCCAGGAGGAGTACCCGCTCGCGACCCCGCGGCCCGGCTGGGCGGAGCAGGATCCCGAGGACTGGTGGCGGGCGAGCGAGGGCGCCCTTGCCGCACTGGATGCCCGGGACGTCGCCGGGATCGGCCTCTCCGGGCAGATGCACGGGCTCGTGGCGCTCGACGCCGGGGAGCGGGTACTACGTCCCGCGATCCTCTGGAACGACCAGAGGACGGCGGCCGAGTGCGCGGAGATCGAGGAGCGGGTGGGGCTCGAGCGCCTCATCGCCCTCACGGGCAACCGCGCGCTGCCCGGCTTCACGGCGCCGAAGATCCTCTGGCTCCGAAAGAACGAGCCGGAGATCTACGAACGCATCGCGCACGTGCTCCTGCCGAAGGACTACGTCCGCCTCCGCCTCACTGGAAGGCGGGCGATCGACGTCGCGGACGCGTCGGGGACGCTCCTCTTCGACGTGGCGGGTCGTCGCTGGAGCGAGGAGGTCCTCGAGGCGCTCGAGCTCCCCGCAGACTGGCTCCCGCCCGCGCTCGAGTCCCCGGTCGTGTCGGGCGAAACGGCGGACGGCGTTCCCGTCGCCGCCGGCGCGGGCGACCAGGCCGCCGGCGCGCTCGGGGTCGGCGTCGACCGCCCCGGCCCGCTTTCGGTCGTGCTCGGCACGTCGGGCGTCGTCTTCGCCGTGCTGCCGTCGTTCGCGGCCGATCCCCAGGCTCGGGTCCACGCCTTCTGCCACGCCGTGCCGGGCACCTGGCACGCGATGGGGGTGATGCTGTCCGCCGCAGGCTCGCTGCGGTGGTTCCGCGACGCGTTCGCGCCCGAGGAGGACTATGCCTCGCTGGTCGCGGAGGCGGAATCGTGGCCGCCCGGGGCGGAAGGGGCCGTGTTCCTTCCGTACCTGGCAGGCGAGCGCAGCCCGCACGCCGACCCCGGCGCCCGCGGCGCCTTCACCGGCCTCTCGCTTCGGCACGACCGTGGCGCCCTCGCCCGCGCCGTGCTCGAAGGCGTCGCCTACGGCCTCCGAGACTCCCTCGAGCTCCTCGCAGGGCTCGGCCTGCGGCCCGAGGTGGGACGCGTGTCCGGCGGCGGAGCCCGGAGCGAGCTCTGGCTCAGGATCGCGGCCTCGATCGTCGGCATTCCCCTCGAGCGAACCGCGGTGGAGGAGGGTGCGGCCTACGGAGCGGCGCTCCTCGCCGGCGTGGCGGGCGAGGTCTTCGACGACGTCCACGAGGCTGTCCGAGCGTGTGTCGGCGTGCGCGACGTCGTGGAGCCCGACCCGGCGTGGGAGCGCGTCTACGCCGCCGGGTACGAGCGCTTTCGAGCGCTCTATCCGGCGCTCCGGCCTCTCGAGGTTGATGGCGCGGCTGACCGCAGTTGACACCGCCGCGGCTTTGCAGGAGCTTTCGCTGGCAGGCACGTTCTTACAGGGGACCTTCAAAACCATTCATACCCGCGTTCGAGTTTCGCGTGAGAACGCGGGAAAACATGCGCGGGCAAGCCAGCTCGCTCGTCCCTACATGCCCATGGCGTGGTAGCCGGAGTCCACGTACAGGATCGTGCCGCTGACGTTTCTCGCCTCGTCCGAGAGGAGGAACGCGCCCGCGGCGCCGACGTCGTCCGCCTCGATGTGGCGGTGGAGCGGCGAGCGCTCCTCGACGATCGCCTCCATCGTCGGGAAGCCCGCGATGGAGCGCGCTGCGAGCGTGCGCACCGGGCCGGCGGACACCGCGTTGACGCGGATGTTCTTCTGGCCGAGGTCCCAGGCGAGGTAGCGCACGGAGGCGTCCAGGGTCGCCTTGGCGACGCCCATGACGTTGTAGTGCGGCACGGCGCGCTCGCCGCCGAGATAGGTCATCGTCATGATCGAGCCGCCGCCGGCGGCCTCCATGAGCGGCTCGGCGAGGCGCGCCGCGGCCACGAGCGAGTAGGCGGAGACGTCGAGCGCGAGCCAGAAGCGGTCGCGCGGCGTGTCGGTGAAGCGGCCCTCGAGGTCGCGCGTGTCGGCGAAGGCGAC
>Ga0256866_1000088_pt1 | contig 15977 bp, 17 predicted proteins | sample RVTome_16_FD_187338 | JGI IMG/M metagenome (GOLD analysis project Ga0256866, IMG submission 187338) | Soil microbial communities from uranium-contaminated site in the Upper Colorado River Basin, Wyoming, United States - RVT152D67 HiSeq ...
CCCCGAGGCGCCGGTGATCGTGGCCACCCTCGAGGTTTTGCGAAACATGATCTATGCCGACCCCGAACGTCTCGACGATGTGGCCACGGTGATTCTCGACGAGGCCCACTATCTCCAGGACCCGTCACGGGGGGCCGCCTGGGAGGAGGTGATCATTCACTGCCCTTCTCACATTCGTTTCGTATGTCTGTCAGCAACGATCTCCAACAATCGCCAGTTCGCCGACTGGGTCGAGGAGAGGAGGGGGCCCACCGAGCTCATCGTCAGCACAGAGCGGCCGGTTCCTCTGGAGTCGATGTACATGATCAAGGAGCGTTCCGGCTCTCGCAGTCTCCATCACCTCCCCACCTTTGTCGAGCGGGAAGGTCGGCGTCGGCCCAACCCGAGGTTGGACCACATGCTTGGTCTGGAGAGAGGGCGGCGGCGACGGTTCAAAACGCCCAACCGGATGGAGACGGTCGAGGAACTGGAGCGATCGAAGATGTTGCCGGCCATCTACTTCATCTTCTCCCGGGCGGGATGTGACGCCGCTGCCCGTGGTCTCACCGAATCCGGGATGCGTCTCACCGACAGCGAGGACCGGCGTGTGATCCGCCACCTGGCCGAAGAGCGCACCGCTCACCTCACCGACGATGATCTCGGGGTGTTGGGCTACGAACGATGGCTCACCCAACTGGAAAGCGGGGTGGCCGCCCATCACGCCGGTCTTGTCCCGGCGTTCAAAGAGACCGTCGAGGACCTGTTCAAACAGGGCCTGATACGGGTGGTTTTCGCCACGGAGACATTGGCGTTGGGGATCAACATGCCGGCGCGCTCGGTGGTGATCGAAAACCTGAGCAAGTTCAACGGCGAGTCCCACGAGTTGCTGGCACCGGGTGACTACACACAGCTGACCGGTCGAGCCGGCCGTCGTGGCATTGACGTCGAAGGCTTTGGTGTGGTCCTCCACTCACCATTCGTCAAGTTCCGCCAGGTGACCGAGATCGCTTCGATTGGTGCCCACGAGCTCACGTCGAGCTTTCGACCCACTTACAACATGACGGCGAACCTCGTCGCCAATTACAGCGAGAACAGAGCCATGGAGTTGCTCAGTGCCTCCTTTGCCGCCTTCCAGCGCGAGGATCGCAACGTCGCGGCCGACGAGCGGATCGATGCTCTGGAACACCAACTCGAGAAGGAAATGGCTCAGACGATCTGTGAGCGTGGTGACATCGAGGAATATCTGACCCTGGTCGAAGCCGCTACCGAGTCGCATCGGAGGGACGGAGTCGCCGCTTTGCTCGGACCGGGCGACGTCCTCGACGTCAGGGGCGGTTCCCGCGACGGGCGTTACGTCGTGCTCACAAGACTGTCTTCGAAGGACGGAGGAGCTCGCTACCTGGTGTTGTCGACCTCGGGACGGGTTTCCAGCCTGGGTCATCGTCAGATCCCGGAGAACAGTGAGAAGGTGGGCGATCTCGAGTTGCCCCGGCCTTTCCGGCCCAGAGACCGGCGTTTCATTCAACAGACCCTGCGCATGTTGCGAAAGGTCCCGCCCGGGCGCAGTGACCGGGGACCGCGAGAGCACATGACCCTGGACCACCCGATTGCCGAGTGCCCCGACGCGGCACACCATGTCTCCGCTTTGCGACGTGCCCGCCGTCTCCGAATGAGGTTGGAACAGAACCGTGCCATGCGTCGCACCTCGGGGTTTGGGCTGGTCGAGGAATTCAAGGCGATCCAACACCTGCTCGCCAGACTCGATTATCTAGATGGGTGGGCGCTCACTTCCCGAGGAACCCGCCTCCGTCGGGTCTACAACGAAGTCGATCTCCTCGTCACCGAAGCAGTTGAACGAGGCCTTCTCTATGGGCTAGAGATGCCAGCGCTGGCCGCACTTGCCTCCGTATTTGTGTACGAGCCGCGGTCGGACAACGTATCGACACCGGATTGGCCCAACGACGTGCTCGCGGACCGGTGGGACGACATCGAGCGTCTCTGGAGGGAGCTCAACATCCTCGAGACCGAACACCGGCTGACTCCGATGCGACGACCGGACCCGGGATTTGGTCGTGTCGCCTACGAGTGGGCCGGAGGGGCACCGTTCGACGACCTCACCTCGGGACCCATGGCACCCGGTGACTTTGTCAGGGTCAGCCGTCAACTCGCCGATCTGCTCCGTCAGCTCAGGGATGCCGCTCCGGAGATGCGAGACGATGCGGACGATGCACTGCGGGCAGTGGACCGCGGCGTCGTGGCCGCCCAGGGTGTGGGCTAGTGGTCTAGTGGCACTGGTGGCGGCCAAATGGCGTGTCATCGTCAACCGGGTGGCGGGGAGGTTCCCGACGTCTCCAACGACTGTACGAGAGGCTCTCGACGCCGCCGGGGTCGACACTCAAATCGAGACTCCCGGATCCCGGTCTGAGGCGACAGAAGCGATTCGAGCAGCAGTCACCGAGGGGGTGACCCATCTCGCCATGGTGGGTGGTGATGGCAGTGTCAATCTCGCGGCCAACGTCCTGCTGGCGATGGACGACGGAGAACCTCCGGTGTTGGGTGTACTGCCATCGGGAACCGGTTGTGATCTCCTCAGGACGTTCGGGATCCCGCAAAACCTCGGCGAGGCGGCCCGTCATTTGGCTACGAACGATGTGTACCCGATCGACGTGGGTGCGCTCGAAGGGCCGTGGGGAACCAGATACTTCGTAAACGTCGCCCAGGTTGGCGTGGGAGCCGCCGCCGCGGAGACCGCGCCGAAACTGAGTCGAAGACTTGGGGCGGCGCGTTACCCGCTGGCGTTCGCGGCGCGACTGCCCCGATTCCCCAGGGCAAAGGTGACGGTCGAGACCGAGCGGCGGACCCATGAGACCGAAGCGCTGGCGGTCATCATGGCCAATGCGCAGTTCTTTGCAGGAGGTTGGAACGTGGCGCCCAAAGCCACACTCGTCGACGGCGTCCTCGACATCCAGATCATCAACTGCAACAAGCAGAGAGCTCCTGCACTCGTTCCCAAGATCATTCGGGGCAATCACCTCACCGATCGAGCCGTCAGGAGATTTTCGGCCGCTACGTTCAACATCGAGACCGACGTCGAATGGCCCCTTGAGGCCGACGGAGATTACGTCGGGAATACGCCGGTATCGGGTCGGGTTCTCCCGGCCGCGCTACGTCTCAAAATCTGAGGAATGTGGCATACTCCCGCCCGCGCGGGGAGAACCAGGAAATGGCTGAAAACGAAACCACCACAACAGCAGAAGAAGAGATCGACGATCTCGATGATGTCGAAGACATCGATGAGGACGCTCTCGAGGATGACCTGGACGAGGATCTCGTCGTAGTCGAAGACGAAGACTTCGACGATGAAGACGTTCTAGTAGCCGACGACGAAGAGATCGACGACGAGGTCGACGACGAAGACGAAGACGAAGACGACGACCACGACGACGAAACAGCCGAGGCTCTGGAAGAGCTCGAGAATCAGGAGCTGCAACTCCTCGACGACGAAGCCAACGAGGCCATGCTGGTGGACGAGGCCGCCGAGCTGAGGGCGATGCGACGCGAGGAGTTGACCCTGAATGTCGACGCCCAAAGTCAGAAGGACGACGAGTTCGTCTGTCAGTCGTGTTTCATGGTCAAGCGAACGAGCCAGCTGGCGAACAAACGCAAGATGATCTGCTTCGACTGTGCCGACTAAGTGGCCGCTAAGTGCCCACTGAGCCAGTCACAGTCGTCCTTCCGACTTACAACGAGTTAGAGAACCTTCCCCACATCGTCCCCGAGATCGCCGCCCACGGCTATCGGCTCCTCGTCGTCGACGACAACTCACCCGACGGCACCGGACACCTCGCTGACAGCTTCGCACGCGACCTGAGCCAGGTCTCCGTGTTACATCGGGAAGAAAAAGCAGGGCTGGGGCCCGCATACGCCGCCGGTTTCGACCGCGCTCTTGCCGACGGCGCGCAAACCGTGATCGAGATGGATGCGGACTTCTCCCATGATCCTGGCGATCTTCCTCGTCTCGTCTCCGCGATCGACCAAGGGTCCGATGTGGCGATCGGTTCGAGATATGTGCCCGGGGGAGCCACCCCCGACTGGCCGGCACATCGCAAGCTCATCTCGAAAGGGGGGAATCTTTACGCTCGGATCATGTTGGGTATCCCGATCAGGGATGCCACGGCGGGGTTTCGCGCATACCGCGCCGACGCGCTGCGTCGATTGCCCTACCGCATCGCCCGCGCCTCCGGCTACGGATTTCAGGTCGAGCTGGCGTGGCGTGCCCACCAGGCCGGGATGAAGGTGACCGAAGTCCCCATCAGCTTCCACGACCGCACCAGGGGGACGTCGAAGATGGGTCTGCCCATAGTGGCCGAAGCCATGTGGCTGGTGACGGTGTGGGGAGTGGGGCGTCTCTTCGGATCGAATCGGAAATGAAAGTCTCCGCCAGGCAGGCCGGGTCAGGCGACATCGCAGACCTGGAGTCTCTCTATCGCTCCCTGGAGCGTGAGATGACGGCACTCCACGTCATGTGGCCGTTGGCAGACGGACTCGACGAACCGGTCTCCCAGTCGTTCGCTGCCGCACTAGACGACCCGCACACGATCGTGCTCGTAGGCGAGATCGACGGGTACCCATTCGGGTTTCTCCTGGCGAGAGTCGAGCGTCTCCTGACTCAAGCCGAAGGCGAACTGGTGGGGGCCATCCGGCTGATCTATGTCGATCAGGAGGCACGCGAAGTGGCGTTGGGGGAGGAGATGAGGGACATTGCGCTGCAGATCCTTCGTTCCCGGGGCATCACCAAATTCGACGCCCACGTCCTGCCGGGCCACCGTCTCGCCAAGAACTTTTTCGAGGCGGGAGGATTCGCAGCCCGGTCGATCATCATGTACCACGATGACGACAGGGAATGACCGTCCCATCGTGGGTGTCGGGGTGGCCCTCGTCGACGATGGCGAGATCCTCCTCATCCGCCGCGGGCGCGATCCGGGACGGGGGCTCTGGGCCGTGCCCGGCGGCAAGATTCACCACGGCGAGACAATGAAAGAAGCCGCACGGCGGGAGATGCTGGAAGAGACAGGTCTGGAAGTCGAGGTCGGAGATGTGGTCTGGGTCGGTGAATACATCGAAGGTGACGATCATCTCGTCCTCATCGACTTTGCCGGCTCGGTGATCGGTGGGGAGCTCAAAGCCGCCGACGACGCCGACGAGGCGCGCTGGGTCCCTCTGGACGAGGCGCGCAGCTACCCATTGACCCTGACCATGTTTGACTTGATCGATACTCTGCTCCCATGAGCACCGAGGCAGTGGAGCTCCTCCAGCAACTCATCCGAAACGAGTGTGTCAACGACGGCACGCCGCAGAGCGGCCACGAGTACCGCTCGGTGGCGACATTGGTCGACTTTTTCGGTGTCGAAGGTGAAGTCTTCGAGCCGGCTCCGGGTAGACAGTCATTGATCTACCGCATCGAGGGATCAGACCCGGAGGCGTCTTCGCTGGGGTTGTCTCCGCACCTCGATGTGGTGCCGGTCGACGCAGCCGGTTGGACCCGGGACCCCTTCGGTGCAGAGATCGTCGACGGTTTCGTCTATGGACGAGGCGCCGTCGACATGCTCAATGTCACCGCCGCCATGTCCGTCGCTGCCCGCCCTTACATCACGGGCGAGCTCAAGCCGCGTGGCGACCTCCTCTTCGTGGCACTAGCCGACGAAGAGGCGGGTGGTGCCCTGGGAGCACATCCCTACACCGAGCAAAAATGGGATCAGGCTGGCGTGGACTACATGCTCACCGAGGTGGCCTATCCACCGGTGTCCTATGCCAGCGAGCAGTCCATCCCGGTCGCAACAAGTGAGAAAGGCGCCTTTTGGTCTCTGCTCCGCAGCACCGGCACTCCTGGCCACGGGTCGGCACCCTACGGATCAGACAATGCGCTTCGCAAGATGGTCGAGGCCATCCATGGCATCTTCTCGGAGCCGATGCCGGTCGTCATCACCCATGAATGGCGCGAATTCGTGGCCTCACTCGAGATCCCCGACGACGTCAAGGAAGCCCTGGTAGACCCGGATCGGGTCGACGACGCCATAGACACCTTTGCTGTCGACGATCCACTCTTCGCAAGATACGCCCATGCGGTGACCCATCTGACCATCTCACCAAACATGTTGAACGCGGGCATGAAATCCAACGTGATCGCCAGCCAGGCCAGTGCCAATGTGGACATTCGGGCTTTGCCCGGGACCGACCGGGCGTTTGTAGATTCGTTTCTGTTCAAGGCCATGGGCTCGGCCCGAGACGATGTCGACATCGAGCCGATACAGGACTTCGAAGCCACCCTGAGCCCGTTGGGCAACCCCCTCTGGGATGCGATCGCCGACAGTGTCGAGAAGATCGAGGGTCACCGTCGATTGCTTCCCACGATCATGAATGTGGCAACCGACGCCCGGTTCTGGCGGAAGAGAGGGACGATTGCCTACGGAGTCGGGTTGTACGACGACAGGATGGACTTCTCCGAGATGCTGGCGTTGTTCCACGGCCACGACGAGCGGGTCTCAGTCGAATCCGTTGCCCGGACGACGAGCCTGTACACCGAGATCTTCGATCGTTTCCTGTCTCCCGAATCTTGAATGTTCTCTGCGATCTCGACGGAGTCATCTACCGGGGTCAGCGGGTGCTTCCCGGAGTGAAGCCAGCTCTGGCGCAGCTCATCGATTCCGGAGTGCCGGTGCTGTTCATCACCAACAACTCGACCCGAACCCCACACGCCACGGCCGAAAAGATCTACGCGCTAACCGGTGTCCCGGTAAAGGCCGACCAGGTCCTCACCTCGGCTCTGGCGGCGATGACCTTGCTCGACGACACCGACGACCCGGTGTTGATAGTGGGTGAGGACGGAGTGAGGTCGGCAGTGGAAGAGACCGGGCTCACGGTGACCGACGACCCGCTGTTGGCAGGAGCCGTAGTTGTCGGATTGACTCGCTCACTCACATACGAGATGGTGTCCGCTTCGATGCAGGCGATCATGAACGGAGCCCGGTTCATCGCCACCAACGATGACACCAGCTTCCCCACCGAGGACGGTCTCGTTCCCGGATGTGGCGCCATTGTCGCCGCCATTGCGGCTGCGTCCGGTGTTCGACCCGAAGTCGCGGGCAAACCCAACCGGGCGATGAAAGACCTCATCCGGTCGAGAGTCGACGGTGATGCCTGGATAATCGGGGATCGTGTCGACACCGACATCGCACTGGCGACAGGAGTGCCGGCTTGGCGTTCGATCCTGGTCCTTACCGGAATCTCCGATGACGAAGCGGGTGCCAACAGTGGCGCAGACTTCGTGGTCGATGACTTTCCAGCAGCCGCAGATCTGGTTCTCCGGCACCAGCAGCAGTCATAATCGACTACGACATGGATCTCACTCCAGAACAGGTCACTGAAATCAACCAGGCCCTCGAGAAGCTAGAGACTCTCGACCCCGCCGACATCCCGGGGCCCGCCGCCGACCTGGTCGAGTTGCTGAACAGCATCCTCGAGGAAACGGAGGAAGCATGAAGTACGCCCTCCACGTTCGAGCGGCAAGATCGGCTATGTCCGAGTTCGCCGAACGGCTCGCCACCGAAATCGAAGCCAACGGTGGCGTCGTGTTAGAGGAGCCGGATGCCAGTGCCGACATGGTGCTTGCAGTCGGCGGTGACGGCACCATGCTCGCAGCAGTTCAGAGTGCGGTGGATCGGGACATACCCGTGCTGGGATTCAACCTGGGGACGTTGGGATTTCTCACTGAGGCCGAGCCAGACGATCTTTCTGCGGTCGTGAAACGTCTGGAGAGGGGCGAATTCGACATTGAGACCAGGCTCACCGTTTCGGCCTCCACCACCAGCGCAGTAGCGGTTGGCGTGAACGACGTCGTAGTTGAGAAGATCGATTCGACCCGGCTCGTGAGTCTCGAAGTGGTCATCGATGGCACCCCATTCGCCACCTACCGGGCCGATGGTCTCATCATCGCAACCCCGACCGGCTCCACCGCATACTCGTTCTCCGCAGGTGGCCCGGTAGTCGACCCGCAGGTCGAAGCGTTGGTGCTCACACCGGTGGCCAGTCATTCCCTCTTCGACCGCCCTCTCGTGCTTCCTGCCGATGCGGCGATCGATATCACCGTGCATCGCGACCGCCTGGTTCGGGTCAATGTCGACAAGACCGATCTCGGTCAACTCAGCGAAGGGGAGATGGTGAAAATAAGGAAAGGTGACCGGCCCGCCCGGTTCGTCACCTTCGGCACGACCAGTTTCCCGGGGTTGGTTCGCACCAAGTTCAGACTCGAGTAGTGGGCTTCTAATGGTCCTCGAGCATCTCCGGGTGGCCAATCTCGGTGTCCTTCAAGACGCGGCCATAGACCCGTCACCGGGCTTCACTGTCATCACCGGTGAGACCGGCGCCGGGAAAACCCTGCTGCTGGGTGGATTGCGACTGATCCTCGGGGGGAAGGCCGACTCCGACGCCGTCGGCCCGTTCGCCGATCAGGCTCAGGTAGATGGTCTCTTTGACCTCGGCCAGGAGCAGTTGGGTGCGAGCCGCGTGGTTCCCCGCGACGGACGCAGCAGGGCCCATCTCGAGGGTGCGATCGTGTCGGCGGCGGCCCTCCAAGACCGTCTCGGGGCCCTCATCGACATCGTCGGACAACACGACCAGCTTTCCCTCACCAAGCCATCGCAAATTCTCGAGCTCCTGGACGGCACCCTCGACGCCGGAGGAACCACGGCGCGGGACGCCTACCGAGAAGCATGGGCAGACCTCCAGGATGGTCTCACCCGGCAGAAACAGTTGGGCGGAGACCAGATCGCCCTCGCCCGCGAGCTCGACCTCACCCGCTATCAGGCCAATGAGATCGCGTCGGCACGTCTCCGACCTGGCGTTGACGAACAACTCGAAGTCGATGTCTCCCGCCTTCGCAACGTCGAGGAGATCAGAGAGCACCTGTCTGAGACGGTCCGGCTCACCGATTCGATGGCGGAATCCGCCGGGGAGCTGGTCTCGAGACTGCGCAAAGCGTCCGGGCTCGATCCCGCTCTTGGCGAGTTGGCGAGCGTTGCCGACGGGCTCGCCGCTGCCGTCTCCGAGCTGACCCGCGATTCGAGGTCGTCCTCTGACCGTCTCGAGGCCGATCCGGAGCGGCTGGCGGAGTTAGAAGAGCGTCTCACTGCCATCGGTGACCTCAAGCGGAAGTACGGACGCACCCTCGATGATGTCATCGCGTTTGGAGAAGGGGCTGAGCGGCGCGCCGCGGAGCTGCAGGCCTTGATCGACGACGCGGACAGAATCGATTCCCTCATCGACGGTGCGCGTGCCGAGGTGCGCGCCCGGGCCGATGCATTGCACCTGGCAAGGGAGGCCGCCGCGTCAGAGCTCGGCAAAGAGATGCACACCCATCTTTCCGATCTCGGGCTCTCGATGGCTCGGATATCGATACGGCTCGAGGAGACCGAGCCCGGTTCCTCTGGCGCCGATCGAATGGTGATGGAGTTCGCCTCGGATAGCCGTCTCGAGCCGGGAGACATCGGCTCGGTCGCCTCGGGCGGCGAGCTGTCCCGGTTGGTGTTGGCACTCAGGCTGGCGACCCGCAGTGAAAGAATCGTGACACTTGTGTTTGACGAAGTCGACACTGGAGTCGGCGGCAAGACCGCCCTGGCGATGGGTGCCAAGCTGGCCGAGCTTGCCAAGACGAGCCAGGTTCTGTGTGTCACCCACCTTCCTCAGGTGGCGGCTCACGCCGACACCCACTACGTGGTGGAACGTCCCGCAGACGGTGCAGCGGGGGTGCGTCACGTCGCTGGTGAGGACCGGGTCGAGGAGGTGGCCCGAATGCTGGCCGGGCTTCCCGAAAGCGTCGCTGGCCGGACGGCGGCCGCCGAGCTCCTCGAATCGGCACGGAAATAATGGCGACCCGGGGGAGTGGTGCTACTGTGGCATCCCGTCATGGACGGGCCGCTTTTCGGACAAGAGACACCTCGAGAAGACCAGGCCCCGTCGACTGACTCCACCGTCAAGTTCATATTCGTCACTGGTGGCGTCGTCTCCAGTCTCGGCAAGGGGATAGCAGCAGCCTCGTTGGGCCGGCTTCTCAAATCCCGGGGTCTGAGGGTTGTGAATCAGAAGCTCGACCCATACATCAACGTCGACCCGGGGACGATGAACCCGTTCCAACACGGTGAGGTCTTTGTCACCGACGACGGCGGGGAGACCGATCTCGACCTCGGTCACTATGAGCGATTCACGGGCGAGAACCTCCGCCGCACGTCCAATGTGACCTCCGGATCCGTCTATCTGTCGGTCATCCAGAAGGAGCGTCGCGGGGACTATCTGGGCGACACCGTCCAGGTGATTCCCCACGTGACCAACGAGATCAAGGAACGGGTGCGCCGGGTCGGCGCCCAGGATGTCGATGTGGTGGTAACCGAAGTCGGCGGAACCGTGGGAGACATCGAGAGCCTCCCCTTCCTCGAGGCGATCCGCCAGTTTGGCAATGACATCGGCCGCGCCAACGTGATGTTTGTCCATGTCACCCTCGTCCCTTTCATCGCGACTTCAGACGAGTTGAAGACCAAGCCCACCCAGCACTCGGTGGCAGAGCTGCGGTCGAAGGGGATTCACCCGGATTTGATCATCGTCCGCTCTGATCGTGACATCGACGAGTCTGTACGTAAGAAGATCAGCCTGTTCTGTGACGTGGAGCCGCGGGCGGTCATCGCCGCCCCCGACGCCGACGACATCTATGAAGTGCCGTTGACCCTGAACGAGGGAGGTCTCGATGACGTCGTGTGCGATCGGCTCGGTCTGATCACCGGCCCCCCCAACCTCGAGTCCTGGAGAGCGATGGTGGATAAGGCGGCGTCGGCTACCGACGAGGTGACGATCGGCATCGTCGGCAAGTATGTCGACCTCCCGGACGCCTATCTCTCGGTCGCCGAGTCTCTGCGTCACGGCGCCGCGGGATTGGGCCTGAAGCTCGACCTGCGTTGGGTGCCCTCGGACGAGCTGACCGGTCTGCTCGCCGACTCTTACCTCGAAGACCTCGACGGCATCGTCATCCCGGGTGGGTTCGGATATCGCGGTGTGGAAGGGAAGATCCTGGCAGTTCGATACGCCCGTGAGAATGGAGTCCCGCTACTGGGGCTTTGTCTCGGTTTGCAGTGTGCGGTCATCGAGTTTGCAAGGTCGGTCCTGGGAATGAGCGAGGCGAACAGCACCGAATTCGATCCGTCGTCTCCCGACCCGGTCATCGACCTCATGGCCAGCCAGGAGGAGGTCGAAGAAAAGGGTGGCACCATGCGACTCGGTCTCTACGCTGCCAAGCTCGCTGAAGGCTCAAAGGTGCGAGCTCTGTACGACAAGGAGCTCGTCTACGAGCGGCATCGTCACCGCTGGGAGGTGAACAACCGCTACCGGAAGGATCTGGAGGGAGCGGGGATGCGTCTCTCTGGACTCTCCCCGGACGACAATCTGGTCGAGTACATAGAGTTGATCGATCATCCCTATTTCGTGGCGACCCAAGCCCATCCTGAGTTCAGGTCCCGACCGGACGACCCCCATCCGCTCTTCGTGGGGCTGGTCAGGGCCGCCGCCGCTCATCGGGAGGGAATCACGATCGTTATCGAGGAAAGCAGTGTGAGCTCTTGATCGTTGGTGTCCCCAAGGAGATCAAGACAGAGGAGCATCGGGTCGCAATCACTCCCATCGGAGTTCGTGAGCTGACCGATCGGGGTCATCGAGTATTAGTCGAGGCAGGTGCCGGCGACGGATCGACCATCCACGACGAGGAGTACGAGGCGCAGGGGGCGACCATCGTCGCCAACGTCAACGACGTGTTCGACGATGCCGAGATGATCCTGAAGGTGAAAGAACCGCAGACGTCCGAGGTGGAGTTGCTCCACGAGGGTCAAATCCTGTTCACCTACCTGCACCTCGCCGCCTATCCGGAGATGGCTGCCCGTCTCGCCAAGCGAGGAATCGTCGCCATCGCATATGAGACCGTGCAGATGGCAGACGGCTCCCTGCCCCTGCTGGCGCCAATGTCGGAGATTGCCGGTCGGATGGCGACCCAGGCCGGTGCCTACTTCCTGGAGAAGTCTCAGGGAGGCAGGGGAATCCTGCTCGGCGGGGTCACTGGAGTCAGCCCCGCCAGGGTTGTGATCGTCGGGGGAGGCATTGCCGGGTCGAATGCGGCCGTGATCGCCATGGGGATGCAGGGTGACGTCATCGTGCTCGACACCGACGTCCGAAAGTTGAGGGCGCTGGATTCTCTGTATCTGGGACGGATCGTCACCCTCCACTCCAACAAGCTGACGATCGAAGAGCAGGTCATCGGTGCGGATCTCGTCATCGGGACCGTTCTGGTCCCGGGCGCGTCTGCGCCAAAGCTCGTCACAGAAGACATGGTCAAATCCATGAAACGAGGTGCCGTTCTCGTCGATGTAGCGATCGATCAAGGCGGATGTTTTGCCACTTCCCGGGAGACCACTCATTCCGACCCCGTCTACGAGCTCCACGATGTGCTCCACTACGCCGTCGGCAATATTCCAGGAGCGGTGCCTCACACCTCTACCTATGCACTCACCAATGCCACCCTTCGCTACGCAGTGGTGATGGCCCACGATGGTGTCAACCGGGCTCTCGCCGCCCATCCCGAACTTCAGGCAGGGGTGAACCTCGTTAGCGACCAGGTCTGTCATCCCGGTGTGGCGGAGAGTCTGGGTGTAAACCATGTTCCGGCCATGGAGGCGATCTCTTCGCTGTGAGCCAGGTCTCGCTGGAGGCCGGCGTCGAGGAATACCTGGTCTCCCTGCGTGTGGAACGGGGGCTTTCGGCCAACACCATCGCCGCCTATACCCGAGACCTGAGCCAGTACCTCGTCTTCCTACAAGGTCGCGAGCCTGACGAGGAGTTGATCTCCGAGCTCATCACACGGATGCGGCATCGTGGGCTCGCCGACTCCACGGTGGGGCGCAAGATCGCCTCCCTGCGAGGGTTGCATCGTTTCCTGGTGATCGAGGGATTCCGCGATAGCGATCCCATGGCCCTCATCGACAGCCCGCGTCGGCCCGATCCCTTCCCGAAGGCCCTCACCGTTGAGGAGGCGATCGCGTTGGTCGAGGCGCCGGGCACCGGGGATACCGCGGCGCGAAGAGACCGCGCCCTTCTCGAGTTTCTCTACGCTACCGGAGCCCGTGTCTCGGAGACCGTTGGGGTCGACCTCGGCGATCTCGACCTGGAGGACAGGGTGGTGATGGTCACAGGGAAGGGGGCGAAGCAGCGGCTCGTCCCCATGGGTGGGAAGGCGGTCGACGCGATCCGAGCCTGGCTTCCAGATCGCATCGGACTGGTCAGCCGGAGAGGAAAAGGGGATCCCCTGTTCATCAATATGCGTGGCGGGAGGCTCAGTCGGCAAGCGGTCTTCGATATCGTCAAAAAACACGCAGTATCCGCCGAAATCGAGACCACCCGGGTGTCTCCGCATGTGCTCCGGCATTCGGCGGCAACACACATGGTCGAGGCTGGCGCCGACCTCAGATCGGTACAAGAAATCCTGGGTCACGCTACAATCAGCACAACCCAGGTCTACACGCGGGTAAGTCCCGCACACGTAATGGAGATCTACGTCGAGGCGCACCCAAGGAGCAGGTAATGACGCTCGACATCGCAAGTGCCGAGAAAGAGCTCAGAAATGAGCGAGAGCGACTCGTCCACCAGCTCGACGAGCTGGGTGCTGCCGAGTCGGGCGATCTCAGGTCGGACATCGACTTCGGTGGCAGCTTCGCCGACGCTGCATCCGTGACTGCGGAGCGGACCGAGGTGCTGGGACTGGTGGAATCCATCAAGAGCCAGTTGGACGATGTCGACGCCGCTCTCGCCCACATCGAAGCGGGCACCTATGGCATATGTGCAAACTGTGGTGCCGAGATCAATGCCGACCGTCTCGCCTTCCGACCTGCCTCGATTCTGTGTGTCGACTGCAAGTCGAAGGTCAATCATTAGTGACCCGGGTTCGCCGACCCACCTCATCAGGCGCTTCTTCGACGTTGCGTTCGCCCATCCCCTGAACAGCTCCGAACGCGACGAGGTGACGCAGTGGCTGACACCGGAGACTGCCGTTCTCTTTTTCGCCCAGAGTGTTGCCGACCAGCGTCATGGCCATCATGCCGCATCCCTGGTGGCGACCGGCGGCGGCCAGGATGGTGATGTGATCATGGCTGCCCTGCTCCATGACGTCGGGAAACGTCATGCCGGGCTTGGCATCCTCGGACGCTCCGTGGCCTCGGTGCTGATTCTGCTCAGACTTCCGTTGACTGTGCGGATGCAGGTGTATCGCGATCACGGGATGCTGGCGGCTCGTGAGTTGGCCGAGCTATCGGTGCCTTCCCTGGTCGTCGACTTCGCTTTACATCACCACGGCCCAAGACCTGCCACCATCGACCCAGGAGTCTGGGACGTCCTCGTGGCAGCCGACCAACCGGCAAAGCCGTGGTCGCGTCTTCCCGGGCGGATAACCTCAAGACCCACATGACTTTTCACGTGCGGACGACGGTCTTCGAGGGCCCACTTGACTTGCTGCTGCAGCTCATCACCAAACATCAGGTGGAGATCACGACAGTTGGTCTCACCGATGTCGTTGGGGAGTACCTCTCGTTCTTGGACGAGATGAGAGTGCTCGACCTCGACGTAACCTCAGAGTTCCTGCTGATTGCCGCCACTTTGGTTCAACTCAAGGCGCATTCGCTTCTCCCGACAGCCTCCGAGCTCGATCTCGACGACGAACTCGCCTTAGCCGAAGAACGTGATCGTCTTCTGTCGAGACTTCTGGCGTCCGTCACCTTCAAAGACGTGGCCGCGGTGTTGCGGAGACGTCTAGAGGAGACGACCAGGTTCGTTCCTCGCATCTCAGGTCTCGACCAGAAGATCGAGGCCCCCACCCCAGAGATCACGATTCCCGTGCCTGGCGAAGGGCTGGCAGCGATCGCCAGTCGGGTCTTCGCGCGGGCGGTTCTCGAGCCGGACCTCGATCATCTCGACCTCGATCTGCCGTCGGTTGAATTGGCAATTGAGGAACTGAGGGAGCGACTGGGGCGGGAGACGTTCACCTCTTTCGAGGTGCTCACCGAGCATTGCAGCCGGCCCGTCGAAGTTGCCGCCTATTTCCTCGCCCTTCTGGAGATGGCGCGCTGGGGTCTCATTGAGGTCACTCAGTCCGACTGGACCGCAGCAATCGAGGTGCGGCATCTCGACGACGGATCCATTGACCTGACGTCGGAATGGTCGACGTGAACGACCTCGCGGCCCTGGAGGCTGTCTTGTTCGTCACCGAGCAACCGGTGCCGGCACAGGAATTGGCCGAGGTCCTGGAGCTCCCGTCTTCGCGGGTAGACGAGCTCCTCGCTGAGTTGGGTGAGCAGCTCCAGACACGGGAATCGGGGCTGGTCCTCAAGTCGTCGGCGGGGGGATGGAGGCTCTACAGCCATCCCGATGCCTATCCCTATCTGGAGCGATTCTCCTCATCTGCGACCGCTCGCAAGATCTCCTCGGCGTCGATGGAGACTCTTGCGGTGGTCGCCTATCGCCAACCGGTGTCCCGGAGCCAGATCTCCGAGATCCGGGGGGTCGACTCCGACTCCGCGCTACGCACCCTGGAGCGTCTCGGCTTGGTGGAGGAGAAAGAGCGGCTCAACATCCCGGGCAACCCGGCAGTTTATCAAACCACGGAACTCTTCTTGGAGAAACTTGGACTCATGAATCTGGCCGACCTGCCGCCGCTGGCCGATCATGTGCCCCCTGCCCAATTCGTGGACTCCCTCGAGGAGTCGTTGCGGCCTGGCAGCCCGTCACCGGAGTGACCAATGGCGGAGCGAGTCCGCATCCAGAAGGCCATCGCCAACGCCGGGCTGATGTCACGTCGTGCCGCAGAGGATGCCATGGTCGAAGGCAGAGTCCTGTTGAACGGACAACCGGTGGTTCTTGGTGAC
>Ga0256866_1000089_pt1 | contig 15955 bp, 15 predicted proteins | sample RVTome_16_FD_187338 | JGI IMG/M metagenome (GOLD analysis project Ga0256866, IMG submission 187338) | Soil microbial communities from uranium-contaminated site in the Upper Colorado River Basin, Wyoming, United States - RVT152D67 HiSeq ...
ACGACCCCGGCGGCTCCCACGGCGACCCCGACGCCCACGCCGACCCTGGTTCCGCCGGTGGCCGCGCCCACCGAGGCGTCCCCGGCTCCGTCCTCAGCACCTGCCGAGGACGAGTTGATCTCGGCGCCGACGGTCGAAGCGGCGGCACCGTTGCCGCCACCGGACCCGACCGTCGAGCCCAGCGTGCCTGAGGACCCGGAGCCGACGGTCGAGCCCACGCCCACCACGAGACCTCGTCGTGGCCCTCCGTCGTGGCTGTGCCAACTCCTGCCCTGGTTGCGCCCGTGCCAGCTCATTCTTCCCTGAGGTCGGCCACCTCCAGCAGGGCTGACGTCGACTTCTCGCCGGTCCGGCGAGGAGTTCACAACGCCCGGCGTCATAGTGCACTCTTGGGCCTGTCTGGTTGGGGCATACGGGGTGCTCCAGTAGCCCCGTATTCGCCATCCGAGTCGTGGCACACGGGGAGTTCGCGAGATGACCGTCCTGACCAGTCCCTTGGTCGACTACTCCTTCCATCCGGCCGACACGTGGCGCTCCATGGCCGCCTGCCGGGGCATGGACACCGACATGTTCTACCCGGAGGGGCGCGGGGAGGCTCTGCACCAGCGCGAGAAGATCGCCAAGCAGATATGTGCCGGCTGCGCCGTCGCCAGACAATGCCGCGAGGCCGCCAACCAGCTCCCCGAGCGCTACGGGATCTGGGGTGGACGCACCGAGGGCGAACGGGGTTGGTCCCGCCGCTGAGAGCTCGGGAGCGCGACGGGTCAGAGCAGGCGGCGCTGCCCCGGCCTGGTCAGGCGCAACCATCGGTAGCCGTAGGCCTCGAGGGTGAGCTCCGCCCGGCCGGAGCCGTCCACGTCGGTGCTGCCGGCCTGGAGGAGATCGACCAGCCGGCACGAGTCGTCGCAGTCGTCGAGCTGGATGGGCACCGTTCGCGGCTCCGGCCCCAGGTTGTGCAGCGCCACCATCGTGCCGTCCCCCCGGGAGCACCGGTGGGCCAGGACGTCGGTGCACGGTTGTTCGAGGACCGTCATGTCGGCCCACCCCAGCTCCGGACTCTCGCGATAACGCCGGATCAGCAGGGACATGAAGGCGAGTAGGGAGTCCGGGTCGCGCCGCTGGTCGTCGACGTTGACGTACTCCGGCGCGAATCCGTCCGCGGACAGAGGTGCGACCATTCGGGAGGGTGGCGCCGTGGAGAACCCGCCGTTGCGTTCCGACGTCCACTGCATGGCGGTCCGGACCGCCATGCGTCCCCCTGCGTCGAGGTTCTCGCCGAGCCCGATCTCCTCACCGTAGAAGAGCACGGGCGTACCCGGCAGTGAGAACAACAGGCTGTAGACCATGCGGATGCGGCGGGGGTCGCCGTCGAGCATCGGAGGCAGTCGCCGGATGAGACCGCGCCCGAAGACCTGCATGCGCTCCTCTGGCCCGAAGGCGGCGAAGACCTCCTGCCGCTCGCTGTCGCTGAGCTTGTCCAGGGTCAGTTCGTCGTGATTGCGCACGAACGTCGCCCATTGACAGTCGTCGGAGCACACGGGCCGCTTCGCGAGCGCCTTCGCCAGTGGCCTGGCGTCGGCGCGGGCGAGGGACAGGTAGAGATTCTGCATCCCGATGAAGTCGAACTGCATCGTCAGCTCGTCGCCGTCCTTGCCGCCGAAGTACGTCATCTGGTCCTTGTAGGGCAGGTTGACCTCGCCCAGCAGGATGGCGTCACCGGACCGACGGCCGAGGAACGACCGCAGCGCGCGCAGGTACTCGTGCGGGTCGGCGAACTCCTCGACCTCCTGGTCGGTGGCTCCGGTCGTCTCGAGCAGGAACGGCACCGCGTCCACCCGGAAGCCGGACAGGCCGAGTTCGAGCCAGAACCCCATGGTCTTGGCGATCTCGTCGCGGACCGCCGGGTTGGCCACGTTGAGGTCGGGCTGGTGCTTGTAGAACCGGTGCAGGTAGTACTCGCCGGAGCGCTCGTCGTACTCCCAGATGCCCGTCTCCTGGCCCGGGAACACAGTCTGGTCCGAGGTGTCCGGCGGGGGGTCGGAGCGCCAGACGTAGTAGTCGCGGTACGGGGAGCTCTTGCTCGCCCGGGCCGAGCGGAACCATGGATGCCGATCGGAGGTGTGGTTCACCACCAGGTCGGCGATGACCCGCATACCGCGGTCGCGGGCCGTTCGGATGAGTTCGACCAGGTCGCCGTGGCTGCCGAGGCGTGAGTCGACGCCGTAGAAGTCGGTGATGTCGTAACCGTCGTCGCGGTCCGGTGTCGGGTAGAACGGCATCAACCACAAGCAGGTGACGCCCAAGTCGGCCAGGTAGTCGATCCGGTGCGCCAACCCTTTCATGTCGCCCACACCGTCGCCGTTCCAGTCCAGGAACGTCTCGATGTCCAGGCAGTAGACGACGGCGGTCTTCCACCACAGGTCGCTGGTGTCGGTGATCCTCATCGGGAGACCTCCGATGTGCCGAGTCGGGGAAGGACGTGCTCGCCGAATGCCTCGATGAACTCGCTCTGCTCCTGACCGACGTGGTGGAGGTAGATCTCGTCGAATCCGAGCTCGGCCAGGTCGTGCAGCCACGCCGCGTGCTGCCCGAGGTCGCTGGAGACGAGCACGTGCCGCCGCATCGCATCGGGCGGGACGTGCTCGCTGACGGCGTCGAAGATCTCGGCGGTCTCGAGGTCCCAGCACACCGGCGGCGGGAAGACGTTGCTGCGCCACTGCTCGTGTGCGATACGCAGTGCCGCATCCTCGTCCCGGTCGTAGGACAGATGCACCTGGAGGTGGAGCCGGCCACGACCACCCGCGCCACGGTAGGCGTCGATCATCTGCCGCAGGTGACCGTGGGGCTGGGCGACGGTGATCAGCCCGTCGGCCCACTCCGCCACGTCGGCGGCCGTCCGCACGCTCACCGCGGCCCCGATCAGCATCGGCGGCCGGTCCGGGAGCGTCCAGATCCGGGCCCGGTCGACCGTGACGAGCCCGTCGTGGCTCACCTCCTCGCCGGCGAGGAGAGCGCGGATGACGTCGACGCACTCGCGCAATCGCCGCGTGCGCACGTGCTTGCGCGGCCACCCGTCCCCGGTGATGTGCTCGTTCGAGGCCTCACCGGTGCCGAGCGCGACCCAGAAGCGATCAGGGAACATCGCCGTCAAGGTCGCCGCCGCCTGGGCCACGATCGCCGGATGGTAGCGCTGACCCGGAGCGTTGACGACGCCGAAGCGCAGGCTGGTTCGGCTAAGCGCCGCACCGAGCCACGACCAGGCGAAACCCGAGTGCCCTTGCCGCGCGCTCCACGGGGAGAAGTGGTCCGAGCTCATGGCGGCCGCAAACCCGGCGTCCTCCGCGGCGACGACCGCACGCAGGAGCTCGGCGGGATGGACCTGCTCATGGGATGCATGAAAACCGATGACTGTCACCTGGACTCCTTACCCAACACGCTCCGAACCGACTCGCATGCCTGCGGCGCTGGTGGGTAGGGGGCACGACGACAACCGACAAGCCGCGGACGAGGAGCGAGCCAGATGGCCACCATTCGAGAGATCATGACCCCCGACGCCGTGTGCATCGGCGAGAACGAGACCCTGGCCGACGCGGCGCGCAAGATGCGCGAGCTCGACGTGGGTGCGCTGCCCGTCTGCGGCGAGGACAACCGCCTGAAGGGCATGGTCACCGACCGCGACATCGTGGTGCGGTGCATCGCCGACAACGGCGACCCGCAGACCGTCCGGGCCGGCGAACTCGCTCGCGGCAAGCCGGTGACGATCGGCGCCGACGACCCGGTCGACGAAGCCTTGACGATGATGAAGGAGCACCAGATCCGTCGGCTGCCCGTCGTCGACGGCCACGATCTCGTCGGGATCATCAGCCAGGCCGACGTCGCCCGTCACATCGAGTCGAGCCGTGTCGGCGAGGTCGTCGAGGCCATCTCGACCTGATCGACGCGGCGACTGCAGCGGGCGGGAGACTTCACCTACGGCTGGATCGGGCCCATCACCGCCGGCCCGGCGAAGGGTGACGTTCGAGGCTGTCAGGACCTGGCGACTGGGCCTGCGCCGCGCAGTGTGTCCAGGCGCCGCCGGTACTCCTCCTCGTCGACCTCACCGCGGGCGAACCGCTCGGCGAGCACCTGCTCGGGAGTGGGCCGGGTCTCACCGCTGCCGACATTCACCGCCGTGCGATTCAGGTACCGGAACAGCGCTATCCCGCCGGCGATGAGCACCCCCCAGAACACGACCGTGCTCACGATCATCAGCGCAAAGCCCCAGCCACCCATGCCGTCCCCGTACCACATCATCGTGATCTCCTCCTCTACGGAGCGTCCGTGCGCTGGCCACCCTCATGTGACTGTCCTCCCTGCGATCCCGAGCAGGCAGGGGCTTTCGACCCCAATTCCGTGGTGACCGTGGGATTTGCGCACGCTGCCCGATGCGGATGGCGCAGCGGTTGCCACGCTGAGCGGGTGCCGTTCGGCTCGGCGGCGAACTCCTCATCGGCGAACCGTCCCCCGTGCAGTCGCGGTGTGGCGGAACAACAGCGTGGCGGCGGTGCCGAGTGCGGCCAGCCAGCCGAGGGCGATCAGCAGCGCCCAGGTTTCGTCGAAGCTGGCGGTCAGCGCGCCGTCGATGAACAGGCGGGTGCCGCCGTAGCCAGGCAGGTACGTGGCCCAGTCGGCGGGTTCGCCGCGCAGCATGGGGCTTTGTCCTATGCCGATGTCGAGGAACGGGATGAGGAACGCGATGAACACGCCGCTGACCCGGCCGAAGATGGGTCCCAGCAGGACGCCGAGCAGGCCGTAGGTGATGGCGAGCAGGGCGGTGGCGGCGGCGTAGAGGCCCCATTGGTGCGCGTCGAACACGGTCGCGGTCACGGCGAGGGAGGCACCGGTGGCCAGCAGCGCGGCGAGCGCGATGACGCTCAACCGGGCGACGAGCAGGACACCGGGGCGCAGGCCGGCGAGCGCGAGCCGCTGGTCGCCGGTGCGGGCGTCGAGGACGACGAACAGGCCGGTGAGCGTGGCGAGTGAGGCCACGGCGATGGGCGCCATCGTGCCGGCGTGGATGTGGGCGGGGTCGAGCAACTCGGCGGCCCGTCGGCCGTCCTCGGCCAAGACCACCGGGGTGAGCCCGTGCGGCGTGATGGCGTCGGAGAGCAGGATGAACACGGCCGGGACAACGACGAGCAGGACCCACAGCACGGGGTTGCGGCGCCATTCGCGAAGCCCCATGGCCATGGCGGTGCCCAACTGGTCCCCGGCGGACCCGGGCACGGTGTGCCACCGCCGACGTCCCGCCACCCGCGTGGTGCTGGTCACCACTTCGAAGGCGACGATGGCGGCGACCATGGTCCAGGAGAGGGCCCAGCCGAGGTCGCCGGGGCGGCCGCCGTGGCCGGACGGCTGGTCGGCCATCCACAGCGAGACGAAGTGCGTGGGCAACACCCGAGTCGCGACGTTGTCCGCTGCGCTGAGGGTCGGTCCGAAGAACACGTCGACGATCCAGATGAACAGGATCAGGACGGTGCCGTTGACGGGGTTGCGCACCGTGGCGCCGACGACCGCTCCGATGGCCAGGTAGATCGCGGCAAACATCAGGGTTCCCGCGGCCACCCGGGCCGGGGTGTCGATGCCTGTGCGCAGCGTGAGCGCGACTAGAGCGACGGCGCTGACCAGGGCCGCGAGGGCGAGCCCGGTGAGCAGCCGGGCGGCGACGAGTCGGGTGTTGGGCAGGCCGGCGATGACCAGTCGCCGGTCGGCGTCGCGGGCCGCGGAGATCTGGAAGTACATGGCGACGCCGGCCAGGAACCCGGCGGCCCACCCGGCGGTGGTGGTTTCGACCGCGGGGCCACCGCCGGCGCCCCCGAGTAGTCGCGCGGTGTCGGCGAGCGCGCCTGCGGCCACCACCACGAACACCAGCGGTACCAGCACGAGGACGAGGAGGTTGACCGGGTTGCGGGCGTAGTCGGCCAGGAACCGGCGGACGAACATCACGGTGGTCATCGCGGCACCGTCCGCCCGTCTCGGATCTCGACGATGCGGTCGAAGCGGTCCTCGTCGACGACGAAGTGGCTGATGATCAGCACACTGCGGCCGGCGGCCCGCCGGGCGGCGACCAGATCCCAGAACTTCTGGTAGGTGTCCCAGTCGAAGCCGGCGTACGGCTCGTCGAGCAGCAGCAGGTCGGGGTCGGCCAGCAGCGCCAGGCCAAGGTTGAGCTTGGCCAGGGTACCGCCGGAGAGCTGGTCGGCGCGCGTGGTCGCGTAGCGTCCGAAGCCCAGCGCGGCGTAGAGGCCGGCACGGGAATCCCGCTCGGTCGCAGACGTCATCCGATATGCGTGGCCGAACAGCTCGAAGTGTTCGTCACAGGTCAGCCGGCCGTACACCTGCGGCTCCTGCGGGCAGTAGCCCAGCCGGCCCTCGCGGGTGACGGTGCCTTCATCCACGGCGAGCGCCCCGACGAGGATCTTCATCAGAGTGGACTTGCCGGACCCGTTCTCGCCGACCAGGCCGACGACCTCTGCCGGCTTCAAGGTCAGGTCCGCGCCCCGCAGCACGCGCTGCCGCCCACGCCGCGGCCACATCCCGCGACGGTAGGACTTCTCGACGCCCTCCGCGGTCAGAACCGCGCTGGCCGTGCTGGTGGGCTCGGCCGCCGCCGCGCGGCCCGTGAGCGTCCCTGGGTTCATCGCGCACCTCCCTACCTGCCTGTCATCAACGTCCGTCACATACCCCCTGGGGGTAAGAGCCGAACGACTAGACGCCAAGGGTCGTTGGTCCCGACATGTTGCCTGGCGGCGCGGATCGTCGACCGCACGGATGTGAGCCCGCCCACCCGAACGCCTCTAAGGGCAGTTCGACGCGCTGGACCGGATCGGCAAGCGGTTCTGCTCGGAGGATGTGCCGGTGACGGTGCCGTTCGTCCTGGGTCGTGCCCGCATCCGACCCCAGGCGAACGACGATCGAGCCGCGTGACATGGTCGTGCTCAACCTGCGGGTGCGCCGCTTGCTCCGGTGGCGTTGCCGCCGGGCCTGGACCGCGTAGGTGATCTTGATCGGTCGTAACGCGTGGTGCAGGCACGCGGTGGTCGGGCGAACTCGGTCGAATCACGCTTCGAGTGATCCCCCCGGCGCCGGCGTTCGTGAAGAGTATGGCGAAGGATTGCTGGCTGCGGACGGGCGGACAACCGACGGGTCATGGGAGAAGGGAGATCCGATGGTCACGGGTCGCGTAGGCGAGGTTCTGTGCCGACGGGTCGTTGCGGTGATCATTGGTGCCGTACTCCTCACAGCCTGCGGCGGTGGCGGCACGACCGAGGAATCGGCGACATCGCCGGGCCAGGCAGAAACGACCGCCGCGACCACCTCGGCCTCGGCCGAGCCAACTACGGCGACGCCGCCGGCGCCTGCCGTCACAGAGACTAGGGTGACCGCGGAGTTGGCCGAGTTCTCGATCGAGCTGTCGCAGCAGACGTTCGCCCCGGGGCCGTACGAGTTCGTGGCCGAGGAGCAGGGCCAACTCCCGCATGCCCTCTCGATCGAGGGACCGGGCGTCGACAGCGCTTCGACCTCGGTCATCGATCCGGGTGGTGAAAGCCAGACGCTGAACGTCACACTTCAGCCGGGCACCTACGAGCTCTGGTGCCCGGTCGGGAACCACCGGTCGCAGGGCATGGAGACGACGATCACGGTGGAGTGAGTGTGATCCAACGAGCGTCGGGCCGTCGGGCCGCATCACGTCGGACAAGGCGGTCGAAGACCGACCTCGCCACCGACCAGTCCTGGGCGGGGTCGCCCTGATGGCATCGGCTTGGTCGCAGGGCGGGGACATGGGTGCCCAGTTCGACGGTGACCTGTTCATGGGTGGCGCGCGCAACTTCCTCGAAGGCGGGCACCTGTTCCACTTCAATCTGACCGGGAACCGCGCAAGAATCGGCGTCGACACCGCCGGCTAGAGGACCGGGTCGCCGACAACACCACAAGTTCGACATCACCGAAAGCGAGAGCCTGCTCATCGGGAGGAACTTCGGGGTCGTGACCGACATCGACACCGGTCCGAACGGCAACCTCTTCCTGGTGTCGTTGGACCAGGGCGCGATCCACGAGATCTCCCGGCGGTAGGCCCGAACCGGAAGGAGAAAGGGATGCGCAGGACGATCGTGCTCGTCCTCACGGCTGCAATGGCGGTACTCGCGCTGGCGCCAACGGCCTCGGCCGGCGACAACTTCGTGGCGCCGCTGTCCGGCGACGATGAGGTGCCGGCCCGGGACACCCAGGCGGTCGGCGTGGCGACGTTCAAGCTCCGCGAGGACGGAACAGCACTGCTGTACAAGATCAACGTGGCCAACATCGACAACGTCGCCGCAGCGCACATCCATTGCGGCGCGGCCGGAGTCAACGGCCCGGTCGGCGTCACCCTGTTCAGCGGCCCAGCCGCGGGAGGCGTGGTGAACGGCACACTGGCCGAAGGAACGATCACCGCCGCCGACACCGGCAACGGGTGCGGCTGGACCGACCTGGCCTCGGTCCTCGCCGCGATCCACAGTGGCGACACTTACGTCAACGTGCACACCAACGACGGCGTGGCGCCACCCAACACCGGGCCCGGGGACTTCCCCGGCGGCGAGATCCGCGGCCAAATCCGGTAGGGAACCCACAACAAGGCACAGCAGGAGGACGCTTTAGGAGATCGGCAAGGTGGAATCCCCAGGTCGATCGAACCGGCGTCGCGAACGTGTTCGGCACTCGTGCAGGGGCGGGGAGGTCAGACGTCCCCGCCCCTGCGACCTGCTCGGGCTCGAGTTCGGCAAATTTCTGGCGCAACCGCCACGCCGAGGCACGATCGGCGCAGATGCGGGGTCGACACTTCCCACGTGAAAGGGCTCGACCTGTCCGCCTCCTACTGGGTTTGCGGGTCCAGTTCCGCGAGCTGCTCCCCACCGGTTCGCGCCTGCGGGGTGTACAGCGTGTCGAGGCCGCGGTTGATTCTCTGGTTCGCGTTGCAGTCGTTGAACCTGGGCGACGCAGATGCGGTGGGCGCAGTGCGCTCTATGTCCATCGCGCAGAACGCGAGGTGTCTGCGGTTCACATAGGCAAGCTCGACCGCGCCACCGGCCTCGGGTGCGCTCACTTTCCACACGTGTTCGTCGGATTCCGCGCCGGGAGGACCATAGAGGGTGAGGGTGCTCAAGCCAGCGATATCTGGCCACCCAAGCCCGCAACCGCCCACTCTGGTGTAGCGGCGATTCCTGCGGCGCGATCACCCGCAGCCGATCAGTAGGGCCGGGCGTACTACCAGCGGCGCGGGTCGGCCATGCCGGCCCGCGCCGTCTCCTGGCTACCGTGGCATTTGCCGCGATCTCCCGGTCTGCCCCTTAGCGCGTGCGTTCACGCCTCCTATTAGAGGGACAGGTGGTTGGTCTGCGGGTTGAGGTGGTCGAGCATCACCACGGGCCCGCGGACCTCCGGCGCGCTGACGCGCCAGATGTAGAGTCCGCGCCTGGTGTCGCTTTCGTAGATGAACCCGTTGTACCAGTACGAGGACCAGTCCCCGCCTCGGAAGTTGGTCCGGCCACCCGGGCTCGTCTCGGACGGCGGGTCGAGCGGGTCTGGGTCCATCCACGCGACCTCATAGGCGTTCGCAGGGTCGGTGAAGTCCACCAGCGCCGTCCCCGACTGGTACGAGCCGTGGACGAGCAGGTTCCTCGTCGGATGCGGCACGATGTTGTAGTTGTGGATCGTGCAGTTCTCATACACGGACTGCGGACGCGGAAGGACATGCCGGCCTATCAGCTTTCCCGTCGCACCGTCATGGAAGAAGATCGTCTTCATCTCGTCCGTCTGCACCGAGCTGCCCGCTGTCGGCGGGCTGATCGGCGTTCCGGTCTCCAGGCAGCGCGGCTGCGTGCCGCCGCCGGGCTCCCAGCCGAGGACGAGGACCGAGCCGTCCCAGCTCCAGGCGGCGGAATGGAAGTTCGTGACTGTCGGAGACGTGGTCGCATAGAGGAAGGCCGGGTTCTCCAGGTCGGAGATGTCGAACACCGACACTCCCGGGTTGCCTGCACAGGCGGCCCGGTTCACAGAACCGAGGATCACACCCATGTCGTGGCAGGTGTTGATCAGCCGACCGTCGGGCGCCGGCATCTGGCCCAGTGAGAAGGAGCCGATGACGCTCGCCGATGCGGGGTCAGCCAGCGGGACCTCCACAATGTCCTCGCGGTTGAACGGCGTGCCCGGGCACTGGTTCCCGTACTTGCCGGGGTTCGCCTGGAGACCCGCCCCGCTCACGCTGTTGTAGATCAGTACGCGCTCCCCCTCCGGGTCAGGCACCACCGTATGAGTGTGAGATCCACAGTCCAGGGGAACCGATGCCACGAGCTGGATGTTGTTCAGATCCGCGATGTCGAAGATCTGGATGCCTTCGAACCCGGTACACGGCGCCGGGACCGGTGCGCAGTCGGCGTCAGCGGGATTCCCCGACTGGGCCTCCTGTGCGCACTGGTCTGTTCGCTGAGGGGAATCGACGGAACGGAACACCAAGTTCCCGTAGACGCCGACATCACCCTGCGGGCTGACGCAGGTGAAGAAGGCCAGCTCCACCGGATCCCCTGGCTCTTGGGCGTCGATGACCCGGAAGCCGTCGTAGCGCCCCTGGATCACGGTGTCGCCCCAGAACGCCAGGTCGGTGTTCCGGGTGTCCCACGGGACGTCGCCTGGGCCGACGGGTGGCGGCCCAGTGACGGCGCCAGCACGCAGGCTGGATCCGATCAGGTGCATGTTCTGGCTGTGTGGCCGGTCGGGAGTGTCGTCCGGCGGCACAGCCCCAGCGCCCGTTGGAACGGCGAGGCCAATCACCACCGCGACAATGAGAGTCAGATACGTTCGCTTCCCGGATTTCACGGGGCTTCCTTCCCTCGGGGAGGCGACCGCCGGGTTAAGGCGTACGCCCCACGATCGAAAATCTCGAGCAATTAGCACCGACACCCGCAGGGCGTCGCAGTCAATCCTCGTCGCCTGCCAGCACTGGTGGCGGTGAAGCAAGCGTCCGTCAGGCGGCTGCGCCGCTACGGGGATCGCGGCCACCGAACGGTGCACGGGCGTCACGTGCACCGTTCGGGTTCACGGCCTGGCGACCTCAGCCCAGCGAGAATTCCTGGGTTTGTGGGTTGAGGTGGTCGAGCCTGATTGCACCACCGGTCTCGCTTCCGCTGAGGCGGAAGACGTTCAGGCCTTCGGTGATCGACGACTCGTAGATGAAGTTGTTGTACCAGTACGACGACCACGCGCCGCCCAGGTCAGGCGGGCTGAGCGCGGGTGGGTCCGACCAGCCGAGCGCCACCGGGTTCGCCGGGTCGGTGAAATCGGTCGCCCAGGTGCCGGCCTGGTAGTGACCGCCCACGGCGACGTAGCGGCCGTTCCGCAACGGCACGATGTTGTAGTTGTGGATCGTGCAGTTCTCGCTGATACCGTCCTGGCCACGGGGCAGCGTCCACTGGCCCAGCTTGCGGCCGTTGGCGGCGTCATAGAAGAACATGCTCTTGTCCACGGCCGGGTCAGTGGTTTCACACTCGGCAGCGGCGCCACCTCCGGGCTCCCAGCCCAGGATGAGGACCGCACCGTCCCAGGTGAATGCCGCTGAGTGCCAGCGGCCGTTGGTGCCCGCTTGGCCGACGCCCGGTTCCACGACGGCGTAGCGGAACAACGGATCCGCGAGGGAGCCGCCGCCGGGGGCGCCGACGCTGAAGACGTTCGTGGCGTCGGCGCTGGCGCAGGCGAGCATGTTGACCTCGCCGAGAATGAGACCAGCGTCATGGCATCCGGTTGCGACCGCCGTGACCGGACTGCCGTCCAGCGGCTCTCGGCGAAGCAGGTTCGAACTCGCCGGGTCGTCTAACGGAACCTCGATGACGTCGATGAAGTCGCCCGCCGGATCGCCACCGGTGCAGCCGGCGCTGCTCGAGTTGTTGCTGTAGACGATCAGCCGGCCTCCGTCCCTTGCGCCGGTGAGTGTGTGTGAACCGCACGGCAGCGAGACGGATGCCACGAGTTCCGGGTTGGTCAGGTTGCTGATGTCGAAGACGTGCACGCCTTCCCATCCTGCCGGCACGATCTGACCGTCACACGTGCGTTCCACTGCCTTCTTCGAGTTCCAGGAACGAACCAGGATGTCGTCCCAGACGAAGATGTCGCCCTGGTCGCCGTTGCAACGCTGGTGGAAGATCTCCTGCGGCGCGTCCGGGTCGGAGATATCGATGATCCGGAACCCGTCGTAGTTGCCGTTGAATGCCAACTGGCCCCAGAAGGCGATGTCGGAGTTGATGTGCCGAACTCCGTCTGGTTCGCCGAGGAAGGTCGCGGGATGTGGGCTGTGGCCCTTTGCGTGCATGTTGTTTGTGTGCGGCCGTGTCTCGTGGTCGGCCACGGCCGTTGTGGGTAACACGAGTACGAGCGCACCTGCTGCGGTGGCAGCACGGAGTGCCCGTCGGTTGCGGCTGAACATGCCATCTCCTCAGGAAGTCGGTAACACGAAGCGCGCCCGCTTGGCGGCGGTGCCCGCGGAGCCTGGCAGGCACCGCCGGTCCGAACCCTCAACACCTTGGCCATCTCCGCGGCCCGAAGGTCGTCCGAGTTACCGGTGGAGATCGGTCTGGGTTTGCGGGTTGTCGCGATCCAGGTTCGTAGCGCCATCGAGTGAGGGATGGTCCACCGAGTACACGTCCAGCCCACGGACGATGTCGTTGGCATAGATGAAGCCGTTGTGCCAGTAGGACGACCACGCATTCGCGGCCGGCGGGCCCGCCGCCTGATAGAACGCGATCTCCACCGGGTTGGCCGGGTCGGTCAGATCGGCGACCGTCGTGCCTGCTGTATAGGCGGAGGAGACCAGAACGTCGCGCTCGATGCCTGGGACGAAGTTGAAGTTGTGCATCGTGCACGTCGTGGCGAGGAACCGGGGCAGCTTGTACGAGCCGAGCTGGGCGCCACTGGCCACGTCGAATATCCAGACCGCACCGGTCTCTGGGAAGTCCTCGGCTCGGCATCGTGGCAGGCCGCCACCACCGGCCTCGTCACCGAACGCCACCCGCTCACCATCCCAGGTGAAAGCAGCCGAGTGCCACGCACGGACCTGCGGAGGGGCGAACGTTCGGATGGGCACCGGGTTGGTCGGGTCGCTGACGTCCCACAACTGACCAACCGACAGGCAGGCCGCCGCCGCAAGCTTGCTCGGCGCCAGCACCGTGATGTCGTGGCAGCCGTTGGTGTCCTGCAGCAGCGGAGACACGATCTCGACTCGGTCGGACTCGAAGTCGGGGAGGAAGACCGGTGGCTCGGCCACCACCTTCGCGTTGGCCGGGTTGCCCTTCGGGACGTGGATCACCGAGATCTTCCCGTGGAACTGCTCGCAATTCGGTCCCACAGACGTGGTGGTGAGCGCGTACGAGGAGACGTACACGAACAATGACCCACTTCCGCTCGGCACGAGCGTGTGGGTGTGCGAGCCACAGTCGGTTCGTACCGAGGCGAGGTGCCGCGGTGCGGCCGGGTCGCTGATGTCGAAGAGTCGCACGCCCTCCCATGCGCCGGGTACGGCCGCATTTGCGACGTTCGTGCTTGCGCAGCTCGGATCGGATTGCGGCGTGTCGACCGAGAAGAACAGCAGGTCGCCCCAGACTGAGACGTCACCTTGCGAGCCGTTGCACGGGAAGAACGTCACTTGGGACGGACTCGTCGGATCGGAGATGTCGATGATCCGGAAGCCATTGAAGGCGCCGGCATACGCAAAATCTCCCTGGAAGGCAAGGTCGGACTGGGTCGCGGTTCCCACCCGTGGGACGTTCGCCTCAAGTGTCATGTTCGGACTGTGTGTGTCGGCGTTGTGGCCGGCGCCGGCGGGGGCAGTTGTGGTGCCGACCAGCAGCCCTGTCGCTGCTAAGGCTGTCAGCGCGAGACGCTTGATCCTGCGCATGAGTTCCTCCGTCCTCGGTCAGGCTGGTTGGAACTACTCGCCGCGCTTAGTAAACGCCGAAGGATGGTGTTGTCAAGCCCCGCGCACCTATGCAGTGATCGTCGACGCCGAGAAGGCGCTGGACGTCGACATCATCGACATCACCGACCCGAGGAAGGTGCACCTCATCGCCGTCCCAGGGCGGATCGTCTTCCGCTCGCCACGTCGTGCCTGTGCCAGATGATCCGATGATTGCGCCCAACTAGGCCTGACGTGGCTGTGACGCTGGGCGGAGGCGTTTAGATCCCCGTGCTCGGTCTCGGGGTGTCCGCACCCCTTGCCCGATGGACTGCGGCGGCGGTGCGAGCGGCGCTGCAGGCTGGTTACCCGCACATCGAAACGGTCCGGCAGCCCAAGGGTCAGGCCGCGGGGCACGCAACCGCGATCGCGACCAAGAACGTACCGAGCCCGACCACGGGGGGCGTCACCGCCGAGGTGACAACTGCGGCGGCGCGGACGCCGGCGCGACGAAGCCAACCGTCTGATCTTTCCGACTGAGCCAGACACCGCAGCCGCAGTGGCACATCGCGGCTGGCCACGGCGAGGGCCTGCCTGGGGTGATGCCCGCTGTCGACGGCGAGGAGTGCGGCCCGCACAGCGGGTCGACCGAAGGCGCTGGCGGCGGCTGCATCCGCGGCCAGCTCGACGAGCTGCCGCATTGCGGCGGGAGCGTGCCGGAACAGTGGCACGATGGGTAGTGCCTCGGACAGGTCCTGTGTCAGCGCAACCAACAGGTGATGCCGGCCGCGCAGGTGCGCAACCTCGTGGCGCATCACAGCGTCCTGTTGCGCCATAGGCAGTGCACGCAGCCCCGTGCTCGCCACCACGAGCGGCGGCCTCCCGCGCAGGCTGTAGGCGAACGGCGCCGGATCGTCCAGCCACAACACTCCGGGCTCTCCGGCGTCGGACGGTTTGATGACGCCCATGAGATCCGCGTGCGCGCCATGATCCCGCCGCCGTGACCGGAGACTGATCGAGGAAGCACGCGCGAACCGGATGAGCAAGATGACCATGGCGGCGACCCCGGCGGCGCCAATCAGCACCTGGAGTCGGTGCGACATATGGTGACCGACCAGATCCCAGCAGTCGTGACCGAGATCGCCCAAGGCTCCCTCATGACGGTGCCCTGGCAGCAAGAGCAGCACGGACCCGACGGCGAAGGTGCTCACGACCCCGACAATGGTCACGATCCAGCCGATGACACCTGCAAGCGCGTCGTGACGTTCCGCAGCGACGCGGTTGAGCGCCAACGGGGCCGCCCAGGCGACCGACAGCGCGCCGAGAAGAAGCGCCCCGGCGAAGCTCATGGTCGGCGCCTACGCCTGTCGAGCGCCTTACGGAGCGCGGCCGCTTCGCGGTCCGAGGCGGAACGCGCGAAGTGCAGCAGCGCACCCTCCGGGTCATCCATGGCATCCAACACCCGCCGCATCGCCTGCGCCGCGGCCTCCTCCCGGGTGGTGGCGGGCTCGTACCAGTAGGCCCTGCCGTCTCGCTCGCGAACCACCCAGCCCTTGCGGTGAAGGTTCTCGAGGACCGTCATCACTGTCGTGTACGCGAGGTTTCGCTCGGGGGCGAGGCGCTCGAGGACGTCTCGGACGCGCAACGACTCAGTTGCGCCCCAGAGAACGTCCATCACTGCGGCCTCGAGCCGTCCCAAGCCGTTCATCGCACGCACGTCCCTCGGTGAGCCGGACCGATGGTCGATCGGCCGTACCGACGGAAGCCTACGTGCCGGCCGGGCCAAGCCGCGGCGACATCGCCGGCGGCTTGGCTCAGCATAGGGACTGCCCTGTTATCCGATGGTGAACTCCTGGGTCTGGGGGTTCAGGTGGCCGAGTTTCTGCGCTCCGGCCACTGCCTTGTCGTGGAGGTCCCAGATGAGGAGGCCTCGGGTGATGTCGGACTCGTAGATCCGGCCGTCGTACCAGTAGGTCGACCAGTCACCACCGAGCTCGATGG
>Ga0256866_1000090_pt1 | contig 15826 bp, 20 predicted proteins | sample RVTome_16_FD_187338 | JGI IMG/M metagenome (GOLD analysis project Ga0256866, IMG submission 187338) | Soil microbial communities from uranium-contaminated site in the Upper Colorado River Basin, Wyoming, United States - RVT152D67 HiSeq ...
GTGTGTTCGGTTGCACATCACTATGGCGCTGCCCCCGACCGGGTCGCGCCCGGGTATAACCCTGGCGAACACCCTGGTCCCGGGCCGGGGCATCCGAGTCTCGACTTCTCAAAGGTCAGGCGTACCCGCGCGGCGAGACGATCGCCGGCCGACTCGCCCGTGTCGTCCCTGAGGCGCTCGCTCATGCACGGTCCCCGCAGCGCTCAACCGGCGCGTCCGAAGCTGACGTTTCCCCCGCTCCAGCACCGTGGCAGCCGGTGATGATTCAAACGCGGTAGCGGCCGTCGAATTGGGAGCCTCGGCCGAGTTCGGTGAAACGGAGCCCGACGATGGCGCCGTCCTCGAGCATCCAGCGCAGGTCGTAGCGGGCGCGGTAGCTGGGTCGCCAGAACGAACCGAAGTGACCGTCGTCGTCGACATACCACTCACCTCGAGTCGGCCGGCCGTTCTCGACATACGTGTTCCCGCCGTCGGCCTCGAAGACCTGGGTCGCACCGTCGGCGAACACCAGCTCTCCCGCCGTCAAGGCGCGTTGGACGTGCTCTGGTGCGACCAGGTCGTGGTCGGACACGTCGACGTCATCGAACCCGTGCACAAAAAGGCGCCATCAGCCGATGAACTCGCTGAGCTCGTTGAGCAACGCCGCCTTCGGCATGGCGCCGACGATCTGCTGGACCACCTCGCCGTTCCGGTACACGTTGAGCGCAGGGATGCCGGTCACCTCATACTTGGCCGGGGTGAGCGAGTTCTCGTGGACGTCCATCTTCACGAACGTCATCTTGCCGCCGTGTTCGGCGTTGATCTCCTTCAGGATCGGGGAGACCAGACGGCACGGGCCGCACCACTCGGCCCAGAAGTCCACCAGCACGAGCTTGTCAGACTTGAGGACCTCGGTCTCGAAGTCGGCGTCGGTCACTGCCCTGATGTCGGCCACGGGGCCTCCTTCTCTGTGGGGTGTATAGGGTCGCCGGCCCGGTGGGGCGCCGGGTCGTGGCTCTCGATCTCCGCGATGGTGGCCGCGGCGTCGCCGGCGGTGGAGGCCTTGTGGCCGAGCGCGGCGATGTAACGCTCGGCGTCGAGCGCGGCCGCGCATCCGGTGCCGGCCGCGGTGACCGCCTGCCTGTAGTGGTGGTCCACCAGGTCGCCGCAGGCGAACACGCCGGGCAGGTTCGTCCGCGTCGACGGATGGTCCACCACCACGCAGCGCTTGTCCAGCTCTACCTGGCCGTGCAACAGCTCCGAGCGGGGGTCGTGGCCGATCGCGATGAACAGGCCCCTAACGTTCAGCTCGCGTCTCTCGCCGGTCTGCGTGTCCACCAGGGTCACCCCGGTGAGCCTGTCGTCGCCGTGGATCGACTCGACCGTGGAGTTCCAGGCGAACTCGATCTTCGGGTCTAGGAACGCGCGCTCCTGCATGATCTTCGAGGCGCGCAACTCGCCGCGGCGGTGCACGAGCGTGACCTTGGATGCGAACCGCGAGACGAAGGTGGCCTCCTCGAGGGCCGAGTCGCCGCCGCCCACGACCGCGACGTGCTGGTCGCGGAAGAAGAACCCGTCGCAGGTCGCGCACCAGCTGACGCCGTGACCGGAGAGAATGTCCTCGCCGGGAATGCCGAGCTTGCGGTACCCGGACCCCATCGCGAGCACGACCGCCCGGGCACGGAACGTGTCGGTCGCAGTCCTGACGACCTTGGTGTCGCCGGTGAGATCCACCTCGACCACGTCGTCGGCGACCAGCTCGGCGTCGAACCGCTCGGCCTGGGCACGCATCTCACCCATCAGCTCGGGACCCATGATCCCGTCACGGAAGCCCGGAAAGTTCTCCACGTCGGTCGTGGTCATCAGCGCACCGCCGGCGCTCACCGACCCCTCGAAAACAAGCGGCGCCAGGTTCGCGCGGGCGGCGTAGAGCGCCGCTGTGTACCCCGCTGCGCCGGAACCGATCACGATGACATCGCGGACGTGATTGCTGGTCTGCTCGTGGGCCATGAGAGGAACTCCCTGCGATGCGAGATCGGTCGGTCATGGGTGCCGGACGAACGGCGACGGGGCTGAAGGGATTCGACCGCGTTGATCACGTCGCCGAAATCCGAGTGGCACAGGTGAGTGTGCACCTGCGTCGCGTCGGAGATACCGACGTGGCCAACTGGATGGCCGCGATCGCGCGGTCCGGGTAGGCCGGTTGGTCCGCTTCCCGCAGCGGCCGCAGCAACTCGCGCAGCGCGGGCTCATCGACATGGATGCGGATTCCGGCCGCCGCCAGATCACGGGCATCGTCGCGCAATGCCAGCGCCACCTGGCGGGCGGTGTCGGTGCGTGGCTGGTCGTCACGTACGAAGGACCAGGCCATGGCAGCTGCTTGCCGATCAGCGACAAGTCGTCGAGATCGACGAGCGTCCCCTGTAGCTCGCGTCCCACTTCCCTGTGGCGGTGCTTGTTCACCGCCGGGAGGTGCGACTTCCTTGCGACCGTTGCCATGTTCTCCTCCTCCGCCTCCTCTGTGGGCTTTCGAGGGACAATCCGGGCTACTGCAGCAGCGGCGAGGGCGGGATGCGGGTCGTGCCGGCGATGCGGTCGAGCCGGAAGGCAACCTCGTCGACGTAGCACCAGCTCCAGTCCTCGCCGGGCTCGAGCGACCGAATGATCGAGTGCGAGGTAGCGTGATGGTGCGCGGTCGCGTGGCGGTTCGGGGAGTCGTCGCAGCAGCCGACGTGACCACACGTGAGGCAGATCCGCAGGTGCAGCCACTTGCCGCCGTAGCGCAGGCAGTCCTCGCAGCCCTCGACCTCGGATGGCAGCTCGCGCACGACGACTTCGCCGAGGTGCGTGCAGACGGCGTCGCTCATGTCACTCCCTTGCTCATTGCGGGCGCACGCTCCGCGAGGTGAGCGTGGATTAACTGCACTGCCATTGCTCCTTCGCCAACGGCTGCGGCGCAGCGCTTCGTGGATCCTGAGCGGACGTCGCCGGCGGCGAAAATGCTGGGCACGCTCGTCTCGAGCAGGTGCTTCTGTGCGCCGACGACGAAGATGACATTGGCGGCGCCCCAGGCGTTCGAGGCGAGTTGGCTGCCGGCGATGACGAGCGTTCCGTCCCTGGTGCTGGTGTGGAAGCTGCTGAGGGCGAAGGCGGGCTGACCGGCGATCGCCTTCATCTCGTGCAACCGGGTCGCGTAGTCGAGCGCGGACATCCTGGTGCGGGCCGACTCGTAGCGGTCGCCGACGTCGATCGAGTCGGCGACCCCGGTCTCCTGCAGCGTCACTGACGTGTTGGTCATGTCAGAGGAACCTTCGGGAATGCGGCAGAGGACCGCCTCGGGCGCCGCAGTCGGGTCGTGGACCAACTCCACGCTGAATCCGTGTCCTCCGAGCGCGACGACGGTCTCCACGAGCGCACGTTCGTCGGGCAGCGCGGTGAAGCGGTCTGATGCCTGGGTCGTGCTATCGGCAATCTCCTTGTCCGTCGATGCGCATCAGCGTCGCACTGCGCGCTGTTCCTCGCGCCCGGGTAACTCCCTGGTCGGTGCCCGGGTTTTACGCTGGGCGCTCGCGATGGGCCGGCTTTCTCGGACAGCGCTGCCGGAAGCTGCATGCGAGAGCTGATCCCGAGCTTTGCGAACATCATGCGCAGATTCCATTCGCCCGTGAGCCCGCTGATGAAAAGCTGCGCGCCGGTCTCCCGGTTCGACAGGCCGTCGCGGGGCGAGGCAGGCGATCCGCTCCTCCCGCGGTACGAAGCGGTCGACCAGCGTGGTTCCACGTCAGCTGGAACGGGACGGCCGCCTGGCCTGGATATGCACGATTCGAGCAAGGATGAAGCGCGCCGCCTGATCGCCGACCATTGAGCGATCGCGACTACACGATCGGGTGGGCCTACGCCGGCACGGCGCGCGCTGACCCGGCTACCGGAGAAGGTCGCCACAGCGGTCATCGAGTTCCTATTACCGGATCATCTACCGCATCGACGACGAAGATCACCGAATCGACGTCATCGCCATCGAACTCCGAGCCGACGCCTACCGCCCACGCCATTCGTAGGCACACACCCCACGCACCATGGACCAGGATGATCGTCGTGCTCGGACCGCCCACCGGCGGGCTGCTGGCACCGGCGGTCGGCAGCAGCGAGACCATGAGCAGTGCGCTTAAAGGAGCGATCAGCCAGGCCATGCACCGGCCAGTTCGGTCCGGCGAGGCGGTCGCCGGGTTGTCATACGGTCGGTCTGTGACGGTGGAGGTGTGCTTGTGCGGTGACCTCGTCCGCTTGGTCCCGGGAAGGCTGCGGAACAAAGACATCCGGGTCGCGTGCGACGGGACGTCGTCACTCGGGCACGTCGTCGAGTCCATCGGCGTGCCACTGACAGAGGTCGGCGCCCTGTGCATCGACGGCCACACCGTTCCGCCCGCCCGCCGTCTGGCCGAAGGTGACGTCGTCGAGGTGGATCCGGTCACCCGGCCGCAGGCGGTGGCTACCTCGCCGCCGCGCTTCCTTCTCGACGTCCACCTGGGCGCGTTGGCCCGCTGGCTGCGCGTGCTCGGCGTCGACACCGCATACGACACTGACGCCGACGACGAGGCGCTCGTCTCACATGCTGAACGCGAGCGGCGTGTACTGCTCACGAAGGATCGCGGGCTTCTGCGCCGGCGGGCTTTGCCATACGCGGCGTACGTCCGGGGGTCACGGATCGAAGCGCAGCTGACGGACGTCCTCGACCGCTTCCAACCGCCGCTCGCGCCGTACACGCGGTGCCCGGTCTGCAACGGCACGCTCGCCACGGTGGCGAAGGACGAGATCGCGACTGGGTCGGGAGTGCTGCGCGAAGAGCCCGCAATCCACTTCTCTGGGCGGGCAGACGCCGGCTGGTCGGTCCGCCGTGTCGACCTCGAAGGAACCGTCGCCGGCTCGCGCGACCTTCGCGTCGTCGCGGGCCGTGCATGATGAGCATCGGGGCCACGCAGGCTAGGGGAGCGTGCACCCTCCCTATCAACTGTTGGCGGCGAGAACATCTCCTGGTTGAGTGCATTTGGGGCTGCCGGCGGTCAGACGGCGCGCCCTTCGATGAACTCGCAAATGCGGACTCGAGGGTTCATCGCGGTCAACATCCGCATCAATACCGCGACTGGCGTGCTCCGTGCGACGAAGCGGGTCAGCACACGGAAGGGGCGTATGCACGCCAACGATGCTGGCGTCGGCAGCACCGAGTCGATCTTCCCGACTCCGGAGGACGCCTAGCCATGTGCCCTCCGCCCCTGACGGCCGGCACCCACCAGCTGCACTGTGTTGACCGCATTGAAGGAAGTCGCCGCTGGGTGGGTCGAGATTGGCGGGCGCTCACAGCCGTCGACCGAGGCGTCGTCGTCGTTGCGCTACGCGTGCCTTCGCGAAAATGCGCCGTGGGCCCTAGCGTGGTCCCGGAGATCCCTCGAGGGCCTCGATGAGGATTGACGCCAGCAGCAGAGCGTGTTGACCGGTCGGGTCGAGGTCGGGATCGAAGACGCACACCTGGAGTCCGACGCAGATCGGCCAAAGCTGCGCCAAGAGGTCGGCGAGGTGGCGAGTTTCGACCCCACCGGGATCCGGACTGTCGACCGCGGGCAGGATCCCCGGGTCCAGGACGTCGACGTCCACGTGGACCCAAGTGCCATCCAAACCAGGCCGGTTCGTGACCGCCTTGACGGCCTCAGTCGTGCGCCTTGGATGGGCGATCCAATCTCGCGCAGTGACCGTGTCGGCGAGAACGGCGCGACATTCCTGCAGGTGCTCGTCGTCGTCGCGGCACCCGAGGTGGACGGTGTCGTCAGGTCGGAAGTACGGGCCCAGGCTGTCAATGTCGCTGATCTGCGGGAGATGGAGCCCGACGGCGGCCGCCAGGTCCTCTCCCGCCAGGCTTCCGAAAGTCGAGGAGTTACCGGGGTGGCGGAAATCGGTGTGGCCGTCGATGTGCACCAGGCCGAACCGGCCCCGACTGCGCAGCCCGAGTGCGGCACCCAGCAGGATGCTGCAGTCGCCGCCCAAGACCAGCACGCGCTGGGAGGCGTCAAGGCACTGACCGATTCGCCGGCCAAGACGGCGAGAGTGGTCGATCAGCGCGGCCTGGTTCCTGACAGCACCCGAGGCGACGTCGGGCAGATAGCGACCCGCGACGATCACACCTGCCTCGCGTCCGCCCATGGCGCGAAGACGTTCATGCAGCCCTGCCTCGCGTAGTGCCGCCGGCGCCTTGTCGGCACCTGGCACGGCGCCGGTCTCGGGGGGACGCAGGCCCAGGTTCGAGGGAGCCTCGATCACCGCGAACGGCAACGAGGCCGATGACTGCTCCATCTCCACCTCCCGACTGGCCTCACGCACATCGTGGCTGCGCCACAAACCGCACGAGAGGCCACGCTATGACACCGACCCGTCTACGTGCCGTGGTGAGCTCGACCAAGGTGAGCGATGCCAAGGCCGGCGCGGGGTGAGGTCGTCGTAGGCATGGGATGATTCATGCCTCGACCCGCAGCACGCTTTTGCACGCCCCCTATTGGATGTTGTCCGGCGAGCCGTACCCCGTCAGTTTCAAGCGTGAATCTGCACATCACCGCTGTTGGTCCAGACGCATGAGGGCGCGACTTATCGGTGCGCAACGACGGCTGTTGAAGGCCGCCTCACAGGCGGCGGAATGACGCGCTCGATCCCTGCCGTCACCGGGCGAGTGCGCGTCCCTGGTCGGCGAGGAGGGCGTAGACGACGGTGTCGAGCCAGCGGCGGTCTCCTCGAGTTGCGCAGTGCCGACGCCCGGGAGTAATGGCTGCGATCAACGCGCTGCTCCTGGCGCTAGCCGGGTTGGCCGGGGGCCACCCGGGGGCAGAGTAGTCAGTGCAAGAGGGAGGAATGCAGATGCCTGAGCTTGTCGTCGACTTCATCACCTCGCTCGACGGGTACGCGTCCGCCGAGGGCTGGCCGGGCTGGTGGGGCATGGAAGGGCCGGAGTACCTCGCCTGGCTGGGCGAGAACCCCGAGGGGGACTACCTGGTCCTGATGGGAGCGAACACCTACCGGCTCATGTACGGCTTCACGAAGGAGGGCGAGCCAGGGACGGACGTGCTCGGCGGCCTGTCGAAGGTGGTCTTCTCCAGCACGCTGACCGAGCCGCTGGAGTGGGAGAACTCGACGCTGGTCACCGGCGATCCGGCCGATGCGGTGCGGGAGATGAAGGAGAATGGCGACCGGTCGATGCGCACCATCGGCAGCCTCACGCTGTGCCGCTCGCTGCTGGTAGCCGGCCTCGTCGACCGGTTCCGGGTGGTGATGTTCCCGGTCATCACTGGCGCCACCGGCCAGGAACGGATCTATGACGGCTACCCCGACGTTGCCCTCGACATGGTGGACAGCCGCACCTTCGACGGCCAGATCCAGCTGGTCGAGTACGTGCCGAGAGTGCTGCACGGCCCAGCCGGCACGTCCTGAGCATCCGTACTCCAAGTCATCGGACCCACAGACGATCATGGCGGCGCGACCCACGCAGCGCGATGACAGGGGCTCCACTGGCGGCCGCCATAACACTGGCCGCTCTGGCGGCGGAGTGACTCAGGTGTACTGACAGCCGCTCGGTCCCCGCTGGCGGAGCTCATCGCTTGTTGAAAGGGAGGTCTGAGTACCCCGACGGATGTGTTCGAGCTTGCTCCGCTGGGAGGCTCTGACATGAACGGTGGGTCCAGTCGGCGAATCGGTTCCTCAGTCCTCGTGGGCTTGGGTTGTGTGGTGGTCATTCTCGCCGCCCTGAGCAACTACTTGGTGTTGCTGAACTACGGGGACGACACTCGTGGCAGCGGCAGTCGGCTCTGGAACGGGGTGACCTTCGGCCATGAGCCCGAGACCACCGTGGTTCTGGTCGTCGTCGTAGCGGCCCTCGGTGTCGGCGCCGCCGTTCTGCGGGGGCGTGGCGGCAGATGTGAGCGATCTCCGGTCTCCTGATTCTCGGCCTCCTCGGCGCCTTGGCGCTCGGTGGACTGGCGGCGGGATAGTTACTCGAGCCTCGGGCTGGGAACGCCGGGCTTGAGGGTCGCGGTGCGGTGGCTCATGCTGAGACCCATGGGGGTCATCGAATTCGAGCTCGAGCGCACCATCAAGGCACCCATCCACCATGTCTTCGCGCGGTTGGCCGACATCGACGGGCACAACGACTGGATGCCCAAGAAGGGCAGCATTCTGCGGCACACGCAGCAGACATCGTCCGGTGAGCCGGGCCTGGGAACGACGTTCCTCGACGAAACGGTCTATGGCCCCACACCCGGCGAAATCGTCGAGTTCCACGCCCCCCACACGTTGATCTACCACTGGTGGGATAGGTCCAGGTCCGGCAAGGTCAAGACCGAGGGTTGGCCCGGTTATGGGCTGCAGGCCGGGGATGACAACACGACGCTCGTGCGCCACCACGCCAGGATGCACACCTACGGCATCTACCGTATGGTGACGCCGCTAATCCGCAGGATCGCCGTGAGGGAACGCACCGCCACGATCGACGCACTCAAGGCGTCGTTCGAATCGAGCGGCTAGCGCGATGAGTGGGGGCAACGTCCTTCGGCAGGATAGCGAGCCTTGTGCGGCGCAATGCCGCGGCCGCTTCGACCGGAACGGTAGCGGCGGAAAGACGCAGGCCGAGGACCCAGGGCGCGACGGATGGAGGAGCATCCGATTCCCCTTGACGGTGGCCGGAGGCAGGACCATAGTGTCTATGGGGGACTTCCCCATAGACACTATGAGAAGAAGCCACTCATGAGCCGGCAGCAAGACCTCTTCTTCGCTCTTGCCGAACACCTCGAGGCCCTGGCTGACACGCTAAGGCGATTCGGAAAGGAGGACGACCCCGGCCCGAGCGCCGAAGATCCCGACGCAACCCCCGGTGCTCCCGTTGTCTCGTCTCTTGATCCGGAGGAAGCAGTCAGTAAGGCCCGGGGCCTGCACCCGCTGCTCGGAAGCCACCAAGAGCTTGCGATCAGGCAGCTCGCGAGCGCGCATCCCCAGGGCCTCAGCGCGAGCCAGATCAATTCGAATCCGAACACTCAGCCGAACACGTACCTCACGCTGGACAAGCTGGCCGAATTGGGCGTTGTCCGACGCGATGACTCGACGCACCCACGCCGGTACTACCTCGGGCCGCGGATGCTCGGCTAGCGCGGACGATTCAGCCGGCCTCGCAGCTGTCGGACGTGAGGCCGGCTCTATCCGCCACGCGGCGGTATGACACGGCCGCGTCAACCGGGGCGGTACGCGGCGGTAAGCCGCAGCCCCGTGCGGCCCCGCATCGCGGCGCAAGGGCCGAGCCTGGCCTGCCCGTCCGTTGTGGATCGCTGGTGCGGTCAGGTCAGCCGGTCCGCTGCTGCCACTAGCGCGCGGACCGTGGCGGCGAGGTTTTCGTCGAAGGCGCCGGCGGGCGCCTGCCAGGCCCAGTTGCCTTGGGCGGTGCCGGGCGTGTTCATCCGGCTCTCGCTGCCGAGCCCGAGAAGGTCCTGGGCCGGCACGACCGCCAGCCGAGCCGTCGACTCCAGGGCGACGTGGATGAACGCCCAGGGCATCGCCTCGTCGGGGTCGACGAGGCAGGAGCGGATCCGGTCGCGGGTCTGCTCATCAAGGTGCTCCCACCACCCGACGGTGGTGTCGTTGTCATGGGTGCCGGTGTAGACGACGCTGTGCTCCCCGTGGTGGCGGGGGAGGTGCGGGTTGTCGGGGTTGCCATCGAACGCGAACTGGAGGACCTTCATCCCGGGCAGGCCGAACCGGCTCCGCAGTGCCTCGACCTCCGGGGTGATCACTCCGAGGTCCTCCGCAACCAGTGTCCCGGGCCCTGCGGTGTCGACCAGTGCGGACAGGATCTCGGCCCCTGCCCCTGGGACCCACCAGCCTTCGCCAGCAGTGGCCGCATCAGCGGGGACGTGCCAGGCAGCCTCGAAGCCACGGAAGTGGTCGATGCGGACCAGGTCGAACAGCTCCCGCTGGCGGGCGATCCGGCGCCGCCACCACGCGAACCCGTCGGCGGCCATCGCGTCCCAGTCGTAGTGCGGGTTGTTCCAGCGCTGCCCGTCCGCCGCGAAGTAGTCCGGCGGGCAACCGGTCACCGTGACCGGCCGACCCTCCTCGTCCAGCCGGAAGAGCTCCCGCGACGCCCACACGTCGGCGCTGTCGAGAGATACGAAGATCGGCAGGTCGCCGAAGAGGAGCACGCCCTTGGACGCGGCATACCTGCGCAGCCGCGCCCACTGCACCGCGAAGACCCACTGCTCAAAGCGCAGGTCCCGCACGCGGTCGGCAAGCGGCCTGAGCGCGCCGTCGACGGACTGCGGATCACGGTCTCGCAGGGCCGGCGCCCAGGTCGGCCAACGAGCGAGGCCGTGCAGTCCGCGAAGGGCAGTGAACTCGACGTACGGATCCAGCCAGCCGCCCTGCTCCGCACACCACGACGTGAAGGCGGACTCTTGCTGTTCGTCCAGTGCCGACGGGTCCTCGAGATGATAAGCGGACTGGTGAGCCCGGCTGATCAGCTCGGGGTTTCCCGCCATCGCAGACAGCGCGTCATACGGCGAGCGGCTCTCCTCGTTGGTCGGCACAAGGGGCAGCACCTGCCAGACCGAGCAGCCCGCGTCGGCAAGGAAGTCGACGAACCGGTAAGCCTCGTCACCGAGGTCACCGGACGTCGACCTCGTCGAAGGCGCTGGCAGGGAGGTCACGTGCAGCAGGACCCCCGCCCGGCGAACGTCCAACGCCCTGCTCTGCCCGCCCACGGCCCACCCTCCGTCGCGGTTGCGAGCGTAACCACACCTTCCGCCACAGCGATCGTCCGCACGCCGGTGGACGCGTGGGTACGCGTCAGGTGTCCATCAGCACCACCCTGCGCCCTTCAACAGTGACGTGTGACTGCATCGAGAGCGGACGTCTCCTGCCGCTGGCGTGCGCCCAGCGCCGGAACAGTTCGACCCGACTCTGCTGGGTGAAGGTCTTTTCCCCGCGTAGCCGCTGTCGCGGCGGAAAGACGCACGCTTCAAGCGCGCTGGTTGCGGCTACTAGAGCGGAAAGTGGATCAAGGGCAAGTGATGCGTCGCAGCGGGGTAAGGCTGGATTTCGACGCGGATCGTGATGCCCCTAACGGCGGCAAGGTTGGTCGGGTGACCGAGTTGTTGCAAATCACGGAGCGGTCGCCTGGGTCGCCACGATGGACGTCGGCGCGTACCGGCGCTCCACGCGTGACGTGACCTTGGAGAGGAGGGGTTCGTCCACTGCTCGCTGTGTCACCAGCTGCGCGGCGTGGCCGAGCACGTGTATGCCGATGCCGACGACCGGGTGGTGTTTGGTGATCGACTTGCTGATCTCGATTATCTCGCCGTTCCTCGACGCACCGATGCCGCAGCCTGGGTGATCGCGCGGCGCGGCCACGGCTCCGCCGGGGCGTCAGCCTTTCCGCCGTTGACGATGGTCCAGCGCCGACCTCGCGGGACGCCGAGTCGTAGATCGGCGCACCGTCGCCGGGCTTCATGTCGAAGTACTTGAGGTTGCCACCCCCCAGTACCGAGGATCCGCCCAACTCTTGCACGACGTAGCCATCCCCCCAGCCGGTCTCCCCCATGTCGACGTCGAGGACGAATTGCATCGGCGCCCCTGTTGCCGGCAGTGTGTCGGCGCCGATGTTCCAATGCGCTTGAACGTGACCGGCGCCGTGCGCTTTTATAGTCGTCGTTGGAGACGGGGGTCTCCACACGACAAGGGGGGAAAGCATGCGTAAGCAACTCGTCGGCGCCGTGGCATTGGCCACGGCCGGCATCGTGGGCCTGGCGACTCCGGCCGCGGCGTTCGAGTGCTACAACGCCATCCGATCGGCGCAGGGCAACCAATCCGCGGCAGGGTCGGCCGCGCTGATGTCATTCGAGGAGATCCTCGCCGACCCGAACGTCGTCGGTCTGTGCCCGGAGGGCGTCGACTTCGTCCTCGCGGGCCTCGAAGACGCCGGCTTCCGCACCGACCTGCTGATCAACTTCCGGACGCTCATGGCCAGAGGCCTCGAAGCCCAGCATCCGGAGAAGCTGCAGGACGGCACCGGCATCGACCACCTATCGGAGGAGTTCTTCGCCACCGTCGATCCGCTGATCGGCGAGGCCTTCGGCCTCTGCGGGTAGCTGACCCGGCCTGGGCCGCGGCCCGTGACCAACAGGGGGCTCAGGAGCGTTGCGGCTCACGGCCGTTCGTGGCCGGGTCCGACGTGCCCCTCCTGACAAGCGGCCACGAATCCAGTGCAAACTCATGGCAGCCTGTGCCGTCACGGACTCCGCACAGACGGTACCGAGGAGGGCACGGCGGATGAGGCTGCGGCGCGGGCGCGATTTCGCCGAGCGGGAACTCGTCGCGTTCGTCGCTGGCTCTGCCGGGTCACTTCGCCGCGTGCGCGATGTCTCGACCACAACGTGCACAGCTGGCCCGGCTTCGGGGCCGCGGTCCCTCAGTGAAGGTCGCCGAAAAGCCGACGGGTGTCGATCGTGACGCAAGGATGCGGCGTCTGGTCCAGTGCAAATACCAGTCGCAGCGCGGCATGAACGGACATACCGGTGCACAGACCCAGCTCCCGTGCGGTGGGCTTGGCCACCTGCCCGGCCCGTAACCGCTCCCACACCTGGTCGATCGCGTCCGGGCGTCAACCTCTCGTAATCGCCATGCCCCACAACAACACTTCTCGACATCGAATCAAGGAAGTGTTGCGCCGACGCCTTGAGACCGCCGGCATGAGCGGGTGTGTTGGCCACGTGGTGCCAGCCAATGTCCTCCTGGGCTACACATTCTCTCTGAGCGGAGGCTGCGGCGTTACGGGTGTCTTCGCCCAGCCGCGTCGCAGCGTGTGCCTTGCCTTGGGTTTGGTTAGTTCTCGCAGTGGGCTTTCAGGCCGCGGACCTCCATGTTGAGATACCGGTTGGTTATCCGCTTGGTCAGCAGGCCAAGCAAGGTTCCGAACACGCCTGTTTGCTCCAGTGAGGCTGTCACGTTGACCCGATCCCCGCTGGCTGCTGGGGCGATCACATGGCTTCCCGTTGTGACGATCCCAGGCCCACGGGCCATCCAGGTGAAGGACTGTCCGGGTACCAAGTGGGTCACCTCCCATACCGCCACCGGAAGCCGGGGCTGCTTGATCCGAGCCCGGGAACCCACCCGGAGCGGTCCCTGGTCAAGCCGTTCGACGCTGGTCACGCTCCGAGTCCAGTCCGGCCAGTGCTCGACATCGCTATAGACACTGAAGACGCGCTCGGCGGGGCTGGCAACGTCAATGGTGGCCTCGAATCGCATGCTCAGAGAGTACGAGCCGCGGTCCGCCGTGGTTGCGAAAGAGCGGACCGCGCGGCTCGCGGCTACGAGAGCGCACTCTTCGCGGCTACTGAGCGGACGCCGGCGAAGCGCGTGGGGGGCTCGTGCGCGGCGGTGGGATCAGGGCGGGGTGCGAGGGAGGAGCATGATGACGCCGGCCCGCTCCAAGCGCCAGATGCCGACGGGCGACGAGCCGCTCGTACCGCTCCTGGACGACCTCGCGCGGGCGCGGCGGGAGGCCGGCGGCGGGGGTGCCGGGGCGCGGGAGTACTGGAAGGTGAAGGCGCCGGAGAAGCGCGAGGCCTCGACGACGCGCAGCGTCTCGGCGAGGTCGGCCTCGGTCTCGGTCGGGAAGCCGACGATGATGTCGGTGGTGATCGCGGCGTCCGGGATCTGGTCGCGTACCCGGGACAGGATCGCGAGGAACCGCTCGCTGCGGTAGCTGCGGCGCATGGCTCGCGGCCGTCGGAGCCGCACTGCAGCGGAATGTGCAGCGACGGGCAGACCGTCGGCGTCTCGGCCATCGCGGTGACGACGTCGTCGGTGAAGTCGCGCGGGTGCGGGCTGGTGAAGCGGACGCGTTCGATCCCGGGCACCGCGCCGACCGCCCGGAGCAGCTTGCCGAAGGCGGCGCGGTCGCCGAACGAGCGGCCGTACGAGTTGACGTTCTGCCCCAGGGGCGTGACCTCGAGGACGCCCTGCTGCGCGAGCACCTCGACCTCGCGGAGGACGTCGCCCGGGCGGCATGACGCCACCGTGCCATTGACAAGATTTCTTGTCAATGGCACGGTGGCGTCATGCAGGACGTCGAGGTCATCGAGAGCGCGGAGGCAGCCGCCGCCGCGCTGGATCCGGTCCGGGCCCGGCTGCTCGGCGAGCTGGCCGTCCCGGCCTCTGCCGCCGGGCTCGCCGCCCGGGTCGGCATCGCGCGCCAGAAGGTCAACTACCACCTCAAGGCGCTCGAGGCGCACGGCCTGGTGGAGCTGTCCGAGGAGCGCCGGCACGGGGGCATCACCGAGCGGGTGCTGCAGGCGTCGGCGGCGTCGTACGTCGTGTCGCCGGCGGCCGTCAGCGCGTCCGCGGCCGACCCGGACGCCAACGCCGACCACCTGTCGGCGGGCTACCTCGTCGCGCTGGCCGGCCGGCTGGTGCGCGAGGTCGGCGCCCTGACGCGCCGGGCCGGCGCGTCCGGCAAGCGCCTGCCGACGCTGACCATCGACACGCAGATCGGCTTCCGGTCGGCCGCCGACCGGGCTGCCTTCGCCGACGACCTGACCGCCGCGGTGCTCGACCTGGCCGCTCGCTACCACCACGACGACGGGCGCCCGCACCGGCTCGTCGTCGCCGCCCACCCCCTTCCTGAGGAGAGCGCATGAGCACGACCCCGAACGTCCCGTACCGCCTGGAGTTCAGCGTCGAGGTCCCGGGCACCCCGGAGCAGGTCTGGCAAGCCATCGCCACCGCCAAGGGCATGAGCGCCTGGTTCCTGCCGACCGAGATGGAGGAGCGCGAGGGCGGCTCCCTGCACTTCACCATGGGCCCAGAGATGGGCTCGGACGGCCAGGTCACCGGCTGGGACCCGCCGCGCCGCATCGTCTACGAGGAGGACTGGGCCGCCCTCATGGGCAAGGACCCGGATGCGCTCAGCCCGCTGACGTCGGAGTTCCTCGTCGAGGCGCAGTCCGGCGGCACCTGCGTCGTGCGCGTCACCAGCAGCGGCTTCGGGACCGGCGCCGCCTGGGAGTCGGAGTTCTGGGACGACATGGGCCCCCAGTGGATGCCGTTCTTCGACAACCTGCGCCTCTACCTGGCGCACTTCCCCGGCCAGGAGGCCACGCAGCTGGAGGTCACCGCCTCCCACCCCGGCGGCGCGGAGGCGCTCTGGTCGACCCTGCACGACGCGCTCGGGCTGGGCGACGAGGGCGCGACGGTCGAGGTGCGCGGCGCCACCGGCACCATCGAGCGGGTCGGCGAGCGGCAGACGCTGGTCCGGCTCACCGCGCCGGTGCCCGGGATGCTCAGCGTCTTCGCGTACGGCGAGGGCGACGGCAAGGCGACGGCGGGCGTACGGGCGTACCTGTTCTCCGCCGACGCCGCGGACTACGTGCGGCGCGAGGAGCCGGCCTGGCAGGCCTGGCTGCAGGGGCTCTCCGTCCCGGCCTGATCTTCTGCGCGGAACCGCCTCCGCGGCCGGGGCGCTGCTCCTACCCTCGCGGAGTGCTGCAGATCGGCGTCCAGGGCCCGCTCCAGGTGGAGGTCGACGGCGCGCTCGCCGACCTCGGGGGGCCGCGCCAGCGCGCCGTGCTGCTCCGGCTGCTCGTCGGCCAGGGCTCCTCGGTGTCGGTGGACCGGCTGCTGACGGACCTCTACGAGGGCGCGCCGCCGCCCAGCGCGCTGAGCGGCCTGCAGGCGTACCTCTCCCAGGTGCGCCGCACGCTGGAGCCGCACCGGGCCCAGCGGGCCGCACCCACAGTGCTGCTCACCGCGCCGCCCGGCTCCGCTGCGGCTG
>Ga0256866_1000091_pt1 | contig 15792 bp, 14 predicted proteins | sample RVTome_16_FD_187338 | JGI IMG/M metagenome (GOLD analysis project Ga0256866, IMG submission 187338) | Soil microbial communities from uranium-contaminated site in the Upper Colorado River Basin, Wyoming, United States - RVT152D67 HiSeq ...
CCGATCGCACTGCCGAGTCGCGACGACCCGCTGGTGGCCGCCGCCAGCGAGGCGGTGGGTGGCCCGGTCGGCCGGCGCGCCGCACCCGGGCAGGGATGGTGGGGTCCGGTCCGGGTCGCGCTCGCCGTCGCGTGCATCGTGCTCGGGCTCGGCGTGCTCGCGGACGCCGGCTGCCGCAGCGACCAGTGGGAGCGCCGAGACGACAGGGCGACCTGGACCGGCCTGTGCTACAGCGACGTGCCGTTCCTGTACCGGGAGCGAGGCCTCTCCGACGGGCTGGTGTACCGCGACGTCCCCGTCGAGTACCCGGTACTGACCGCGGCGGTGATACAGGCCTCTGCATACGTGGCCGGAACCCCCACCGATGCCGGTGACTCGAGCGACGCTGCGGCGGGGCAGGTGCTCGCGGAGAGCGTGCGCTTCTACGACGTCACCGCAGTGTTGATGGGGTTGGCCGCGCTGGTTGCCGTCGTTGCGACTGCCCGTACGGTTCCCCGCCGACCGTGGGACGCGATGCTGGTGGCTGCCTCGCCGGTGCTGCTGCTCACCGCGACGATCAACTGGGACCTGCTCGCCGTCGCGCTCACAAGCCTGGCGATCCTGGCATGGACCCGGGACCGGCATGCTCTCGCCGGCCTGATGATCGGGCTCGGTGCAGCCGCGAAGCTCTACCCGGTGCTCCTGCTCGGGCCGATGCTGGTGCTCGCCCTGCGGGCGGCCGACCGGCGTCGCGCTCTCGGTGACTACCTGGTCACGCTCGGCACGGCGGTGGCCGCCTGGGTGGCGGTCAACCTGCCCGTCTACCTGTGGGCCCCCGACGGCTGGCGGCTCTTCTTCACGTTCAACAGCGAGCGAGGTGCGGAGCTCGGCTCGCCCTGGTATGCGCTTGAGCTGCTCGTGCCCGGCCTGCTCCCGGACCGGATCGAGCCTGTTCTGCTCACCTCGGCCGTCGTCCTGCTGACGGTGATCGTCGTGCTCGGGTTCGCCGCACCGGAACCACCCCGGCTGGCCCAGTTGACCTTCCTGGCGGTCGCCGCCTTCCTGCTGGTCAACAAGGTGTGGTCACCGCAGTACGCGCTCTGGCTGCTACCGCTGGCGGTGCTGGCCCGACCACGCTGGCGCGACCTGCTGATCTGGCAGGCCGCCGAGGTGCTGTACTTCGTAGCCGTGTGGTGGCATCTGGCGACGCTGTACGACAGCAGTGCCCCGTTGATCGGATCCCGCGGCTACGCGGCGGCGACGGTGATCCGCATCGCCGGGCTGGCCTGGCTGGCCGGGGTCGTCGTGCGCGACATCATGCAGCCGTCGTCGGATCCGGTGCGAGCCTTCGTTGATCATGGCGAAGTGGGCCGTCCAGGGGCCTCTGCGAGCCCCGCTTCGCCATGATCAACGAGAAGGTGACGACGCCGCAGCGTCCCGGGCCGGTCGAGCGCAGCCGAGCCTGGATTGCCCGGCAGCCGTCCTCCGACCGTGACGCCCTGCTGGTGTGGCTGGCCAGCCGCGGCTCGGTGTGGGTGGTGGCCGGTGCCGTGGGCTGGCTGTTCGCGACCGAGATCGGCGTCCAGCCGTTCCTCGACCGGTGGCAGCAATGGGACTTTCACCACTTCTGGGGGATCGCTCTGTACGGCTACGGTGGTGAACCCACCGGCGTGCCCAACGAGGCGTTCTTCCCCGGCTTCCCGGCTCTGCTCGCGCTCGGCGCTGCCATCGGGCTCCCGCATGTCGCCGTCGGGCTGCTCGTGTCGTTCGTCGCCGGCGGCGTCGCCGCCGTGGCGTTGGCCCGGCTCGGCGATCTCGACGGCGGGTCCGGCGTGGGCAGGCTGGCGGTCCTCATGTGGGTCTTCGCTCCGCCGGCGATCTTCCTGGCTGCTCCGTACACGGAGTCTCTGTTCCTCGGCTTTGCCATCCCCGCGTGGCTGTGCGCCCGGAGGGGGATGTGGGCGTACGCGGGCGTGCTCGCCGCGGCCGCGTGCACGGTCCGGGTGAGCGGCGTGTTCCTGCTCGCCGCGCTCGGTGTCCACTGGCTGACATCCCGGGAGAGGCAGTGGAGGGACCTGCCGTGGCTGCTCGTGCCCCTCGTGCCGCTGGCCGCGTGGACGGCCTACCTGCGCGTGACGACCGGTGACTGGCTCGCCTGGCTCGACGCACAGGCCCAGGAATGGAACCGCGAGTTCACCGTGCCCTGGACGGCGTTCTCCAACACGTGGGACGCGGGCTTCGGCGGCACCCAGACCGCGGGCTTTGCGTGGATGTTCCGCGCCGAGATCGTCGCGATGGCGGTCGGCGTGGCCTTGACCGCGGCGCTGCTGATGTGGCGCCGCTGGGGGGAGGCCACCTGGGTCGGCCTGCAGGTGATCGCGTTCGGGACCTCGTTCTGGTACTTCTCCGTGCCCAGGGCGACGCTGCTCTGGTGGCCGCTGTGGATCGCCCTGGCCGTCGTCGCGGTCCGCCGACGGTGGGTGCTGTGGGTCTACCTCTGCCTGAGCGTGCCCTTGATGGCCGTCTGGGCGGCGGCGTTCCTGACCGGCCGCTGGGCCGGCTAGACAGGGCGGTCAGGTCCACACGATGCGGTCGAAGGTGGTCGTGGTGAAGCGGACGTCGATGTCGATCTCGTCGCCGACGGCGGGCGGATCGGCACCCGTGGGAAGCCAGATCAACGAGCACTGCATGTGCGGGGGTTCGGCGAACCACCGACGCTTGCCGGCGACGTGATACGGGGACAGCGCATACCCCAACCCCTCGAGGACACCTGTGCCCACCGACACGGCGCGCTGCCGTAGGGATGCCGCAGGGGACGGAGCCGCGAGCGCGACGCCGTGCGCCGTCCCGCCGGCGACGACGAGCAACACGCCATCACGCGACGCGCGGCGCTGGCGGTAGCCGTACGGCTGCCCGCGGCGGACGGCGTGCACGTCGAGGATGCTGGCCCGGGCGCGGAAGGCCGAACGCTGGCCCAGCCAGAGGGCCGTACCGACACGGAGTCGGATGTCGGCGGAGGTCTCGGCCGCGAGGGTTGTGGCGTCGCTGCGGTCGAGATGGCTGAGCCAGAGCCGGTGGCCCTCGGAACCCGATGTCGCGACGAACAGTCGCGCGAGGTCGCGCGCCTGCGCCAGCCGGTCACCGGTCAGCGGCAGATGCAGGGCCCACCCCTCGAAGCGGACCCGGTCCAGGAGCGACACCGCCTGCCCGATCTCCGTCGTCGCGATCCCATGACGACGCATGCTCGTCAGGACCTCGACGACGACACGTGGCCGGCGGTCACTCTCGGCGAGGTCGCGGAGGTCGGTCAGCCGGGAGACCGTGTGGACGACGCGGCCCTCGTCGACGAGGTCGACGTCGAGCGTCGGTCGCCACGGCGACAGCACGAGCACATCGCCGGGGAACGGACCCGTGGCCGCTGCGACCTCCTCATAGGTCCCGACGGCAATGGTGTCGATGCCGAGGGTGGACGCCTCGGCCGCCAGTACCGAGTTGCCGAATCCGTAGCCGTTGCCCTTCGTGACCGGCACGATCCGGGTCGCGCCGGCGACGTACGTGCGCACGTGGGCGCGCCACCGGTCGGCGTCGATCTGCAGGGTCAGCGGCACCGGTCAGCTCCGCCGCTTCATGTAGAGGTCGAACGCGGAGTAGAGCACCCTCGAGATCGGCAGATCCCACTCGCCCGCGTACTCCACGGCCTCCCCGCCGGTTCCGATCTTGAAGCGGACCAGGCCGACCTGGGGGTCGCTCTCGTCGAGGGTGTCGGTGATGCCGCGCAGGTCGTAGACCTCGCATGTGTCGGCCAACGCGTCGCGGATCATGCGCCACTGGATCGCGTTCGAGCCGCGCACGTCGCGCTTGTCCGTCGACGAGGCACCGTACGAGTACCACGCGTGGACCCCGACCCGGACCATCGTGGTGGCGGCGACGAGGTCGCCCGCGTGCCTGGCCAGGTAGAGCCGCAGCCGCTGCGGGTCTTCGGAGGTCATCGCCTGCCACATGCCCTCGAAGTACGAGAGCGGGCGTGGGGTGAAACCGTCGCGGCGCGCAGTCTCGGAGTAGAGACCGTGAAAGGCAGGCAGATCGTCGTACCTGCCGAGCTCGGTCGTCACGCCGGACCTGTCGGCCTTCTTGACGTTGCGGCGCCAGAGCTGGTTGAACCCCTTGAGCAGGTCGTCCTCGTCCCGGCCGGCCAGCGGTACCTGGACGACGTGACGAGGCTGGCCGACGGAGAACCCGCCGCCGCCGGCGGGCGGACGCCAGCCCAGCGCGGCAAGCTGGCCGGAGAGCGCCGTGCCCGTCGGCTCGACGACATCGGGCTCGACGTCGTGGAGCCGATGGACACCCTCGTCGGCCAGCGCAGCCTTGATCGTCGCCGCACTCCACCGGCGTGTGACGACCGGCGGTCCGCAGCGCAGGCCGAACGCACCGCGTGCTCTGACGTGGTCGACGAGAGGGTCGAGCAGATCCGCGAGAGTGCCCGACGCCACCGCACCCGCCCAGTCGAGCGCCGGGCCTTCGGGAACGTAGGCGAGGTAACGGCGAACTCGCGGGGCCTGCCGGTAGAGCACGAGGCCGACGCCGACCAGCGCGGTGCCGTCGAACCAGCCGATCGACTCGGCGCGCCATTCCCGCTTCACCTCGCCCCACGCCGGGGTCTGCAGAAAGCTCACCGACGGGCGGGCGGCGATGGCGGCGACGTGATCCGCACGGGAGATCTCGCGCACCTGGAGGGTCACGGTGCCAGAGCGTATCGGGGTGTCGCCCGGGCACGGGCTGGCGCTGCGGAGGGTGAGGCCGCCGCGACGCGGCATCCCCGTGCCACGGCTCTCTGTTGGGTCTCCGCCGCGCCATCCCGTGCCCGGCGCTGCGCGGGCTCGTGGTCAGGTGCGGGTTCCGCGGACCTCGAGCTCCAGGACGACCGTGCGGCTGACCAGGACGCCTCCGGTCTCGAGTGCCGCGTTCCAGGTGAGGCCCCACTGCTCACGGTCGACCTCGGCGCGTGCGCTGACGCCGGCGACCTGCCGACCCCAGGGGTCGACGCCGGCGCCCTCGACCGTTACGGCGAGCTCGACCGGCCTGACCACGCCGCGGATGGCGAGGTCGCCGGTGACGAGGAACTCAGGACCGCCGAGGTGGCGGATGCTCGAGGAACGGAAGGTCATCTCGGGGTGGTTCTCGACGTCGAAGAAATCGGCTGAACGCAGATGCCGGTCACGGTCTGCCGCGCCGGTGGTGACCGTCGCCGTCTTGATCGTGACGTCCACGGTCGACTCGGCCGGATCCGCACCGAGGATCACCGTTCCCTCGACCTCCGGGAACTGGCCGCGGACCTTCGTGAACACCATGTGCCTGGCGACGAATCCGACGTTCGTGTGAGCCGGGTCGATGGTGAACGTCCCTGCTTCGGGGAGGGTGACACCGTTCCAGTCACGGGTTGCTGCGATGCTGACCTCAGTCATACGGATCATGGTCCTTTCACGGTCGAGTAATGGTGTTGCCGTAGCAATGTTCCTCAAGAGGATATTCCTCTAAACAACATTTGCTACACTCAGGTACATGCGCTCCGAGGCGTTCGACGACCCACGGCTGACCGCCGTCGGGTTGTTCATGGAGGCGCACCAGGGGCTGATCACCAAGCTCACGCCGCGCTTTCAGGAGCACGGGCTGTCGCTGACCGAGTTCGAGGTGCTGCTCAGGCTCGCCCGGACGCCGAACCAGCGGCTGCGAATGAGCGACCTGGCGGCTCAGACGAGCCTGTCCACCAGTGGCATCACCCGGGTCGTCGACCGGCTCGAACGTGACGGCCTGGTCGTCCGCGAGAACTGTGACACCGACCGTCGCGGCACCTGGGCGCGGATCACAACGGTGGGCACCGATCGGGTCGGTACCGTGATCGGCGGCCACCTCGACGACGTCGAGAACTGGTTCACCGGGCTGCTGGGCCCCGACGAGTTGCGCGCCATGACCGACGCGCTGCGCGTGGTACGGGATGCCGTGCACCCGGACGCGGTCGCCGGCTCGGAGCCGGCCGGGCCGAACGCCCTGGCCGGCTAGCCCAGGCGCTTACGCAGGATGGCGATGTCGGCGCCTTGGCCGGCTGCGCCTCCGGGTGTCTCGACGACGACGGGAACTCCGGCCGCCTGGGCGACGTCGCCGATCGTCTCGGCGCCGATCGAGCCGTCGCCGAGGTTGGCGTGCCGGTCGGCTCCGGAGTCGAACGCGTCGCGACTGTCGTTGGCATGGACGAGGTCGATCCGTCCGGTGATCGCCAGCAGCCTCGGCACCACGTCGGCGAGCTCGATGCCGCCGGCGAAGGCGTGACAGGTGTCCAGGCAGAAGCCCAGTCCGGAATCGCCGACCGCATCCCACAGGCGGGCGATGCGGTCGAGCCGGCGCGCCATCGCGTTGTCGCCACCGGCGGTGTTCTCGATCAGGACCGGCAGCTTCATGTCGAGCCGTTCGGCGCACTTGCGCCAGTTGTCGAACCCGACCTCGGGATCGTCGGACTGCGGCACGTGACCGGCATGGACGATCAACGCCTTGGCGCCGATCTCGGCCGCGCCGTCGACGTGTTCCTGGAGAAGTTTCCGGCTGGGGATGCGGATGCGGTTGTTGGTGGTCGCGACGTTGAGACGGTACGGAGCGTGCACGTAGAGGTCGACACCGCCCGCCTCGGCCGCGGCACGCAGGGCCGCAGCGCCGCCGTCGAAGGCGACCACCGGTGCGTTCCAGCCCTGCGGATCGCCGAGGAAGAACTGGACGAGATCGGCCTCGCGGGCCGCCGCCTCGGCCAGCGGGTCGAGCTGCTCGACGTGCGCTCCGATCCTCGGTGTCGCCACGCCGCCGACCCTACCGACCTCCGCTGACACCTCCGAAAGCCGCTCGTTCAGGTGCGTTGCCGGAGCCGAGGGGTTTGACGACCCCCCTCCAGCGGGCACCACTGTGGCGAACGGAAAAGCAGTGGACGGCATGAGCGCCGGGAGGGAGCCGCGGTGGGAGTAGTGGCTTCTGCAGCGTGTGGCACCCACACTGCCGACTTCCCCAGCCTGCCGAGCAGCGTTCCCGCTGCTCGGCACCTGGTGCGTGACGACCTGGTGCACCGCGGCCTTCCCCCGCGGCTGGTCGAGGACTGCTTGCTCGTCGTGAGCGAGCTGGTCGCCAATGCGATCCGGCACGCACGGCCGCGCTCGTCCGTGGCCCACCTCAACGGCGCGGGTGCGATCCGCCTGCGCTGGACCTCCAGCCCTGCGCGCGTGTGGATCGCCGTGACCGACGGCGGCGGGCGCGACCGGCCGCACGTCGCGGAGACGTCGCTGTCCGACATCCGCGGCCGTGGCCTCGCGATCGTCGACTCGATCGCCGCCGAGTGGGGCGTCTCGAACGCAGGTCCCGAGGTGACCGTCTACGCGGTCCTCCGCCGCTGAGCGTCTACGCTCGGCGTCCGTGACAGATTCGGCGTCCCGATCGACCATCCGTCCGGCAAAGCCGGCAAAGCAGGCCAAGCCACTCACGAAGGCCGGATCCCGGCCGGCGGGCGACCTTCCTGTCGTCGGTCCGCGCGAGCCGTGCCCCTGTGGGTCCGGCAAGCGGTACAAGGTCTGCCACGGCAAGCGCTCGCGTGATGCGGCCCGCGGATTCGTGGCGCGCCCGTTCGAGGGCCTGACCGCCGAGGGCGACTGGATCGCCCTGCGGGAGATCGTCTCCTCGGCCACGGCACCCGTCCGGCTCGCCGGTGCTCATGCCGGCCGCGACGTCCTCGTCGCCACCCTCTTGCCGATGGCAGTGCCCGCACTAGTCCGTTCCAATGGCCGGATCCTGCTCGGCATGCAGACGACGACCTCGACCGGAGACCCGAGCGTCGACCTCGGCGACGCCCTCGCCCGTGCGCTCGACGCGGATCCCGGCACGACCGTGGCCCCAGGGCTCGCCGGCGCCGGAGGCCCACATCTGCAGGACCTGCTGGACGCCTCTGCACCGTTCCAGGTGACCGTGCACGAGACCTTCGACTTCTGGCTCGATGACGAGCAGGCCGATGCCGACGTGCGGGCGTACCTCGAGCAGGCCAATGCCGCGATCCTGCCGGCTGCCCGGCTGGCGTCGGTCGAGGCGGCGTACTGGTGCCGCCTCGGCGACCGCGACCAGCTCCGGTGGGTGGTGCCGCACGACGAGGAGGCGTTGCTCGACGGGCTCGCCCGGTTGCACGCGCGCGGCGAGGACCATCTCGGTCAGGGAACCCGGCTGCTCGGCATGTTCCGCGCGCTGGGCCGCATGGTGCCGGTCTGGGACCTCGTCGCCGGCACCGCTGCGGAGGATGTCGAGGAGCCGGCGTCGCACCTGGCCGAACGCCTCTCCGCGGCGATCGCGACGACCTCGACGTTGTCCGCCGACGAGCGCCGGGCCCGGGCCGGGCTCGCCAACCGCCAGGTGACCATCAGGTGAGGACGTGAAGAACCCCGGCCGCTCTTGACGGGGGAAACAAGAGCGACCGAGGCCGTGACAAACACTACCTCGCCTCAGTCAGGACATGGAAGTTGTCGAGGGAAGTTCTTTCTGTGCTTATCATCACATTCCGGGCATCGGCGGTCGAAACGAGTCGCGGCTGATCGGGCAGGACATGCATCGTGGTCCCCCCCGGCCGGAGCCGAGCTCGCTGCCGGAGATCCGGATCAGCTCGATCCCGGCGTCCTCGAGGCGCGCGTTCGTCTCGACGTTGCGCTCGTACGCCACCGCGAGGCGTGGCCCGATCGCCAGTGTGTTGTTGCCGTCGTCCCACTGTTCGCGCTCGGCGGTGACAGGATCGAGACCGGTGTCGATGATCCGCAGCGTGTCGATGCCCATGGCCTTGGCCGCCGCGACGAGGAACGGCGCCGGCTCGGCGACCTGCATCTCGCCCCCCTCACCGGCGGTGAGGCCGATGGCGGCAAGCTCGTCGGCGACGTTGGGATACATCACCACGGCGTCGACGTCCACCATGGTGCACACCGTGTCGAGGTGCATGGTGGCCCGTTCCTGGGCTATCGGAACGGCGAGGACCGTGTGGGCAAGGCCTGCGTCGAACATGTTTCGCGCCAGTCGCTCGACACCGGCCGGCGTCGTCCGCTCGCCGGTGCCGACCGCGACGACACCGGCTCCGAGCAGCAGGACGTCGCCACCCTCCAGTGACTCCAGGGCCGGATCGTAGACCCGCGGCGTGCCGGCGAACCGCGGGTGATAGGTGTAGATCGCCCCGGTGAGGGTGGTCTCGCGTCGGCGCGCCGGCATCGCCAAGCTGGTGATGGCCACCCGGTCTCCCACCCACACACTGGAGTCGCGGGTGAACAACAGGTTGGGCAACGGGTCGACGACGAAGTCGTGGGCGTCCATCAGCGTGTACGCCAGGCCGCGACCGCTGCGCAGTTCCTCGTGCGCGAGCCCGGCGGTGAGGGTCAGGGCGAGGTCCTCGGCAGGCAGGTCGTTCAGATGGCTGCGCAGGATCCGGCGGAGGGTCTCGCCGTACCGGGGGTCGTCCAGCACGGCCTGGATGCAGTCGGCACGCGCGGCCTCGTGTTCGATCGTCTCGGCGAGCAGGTCGGTCAGGTACAGCACCTCGACACCGTGGTCGCGGAGGGTCTGCGCGAAGGCGTCGTGCTCCTCCTGAGCGCGTCCCACCCACGGGATGCCGTCGAAGAGGAGCTTGTCGTTGTTTCGGGGGGTGAGCCGCTTGAGCTCCGGTCCGGGTCGGTGCAGCAGGACGGTTCGGAGCCGGCCGACCTCCGAGTCGGCGCCCAGGTGGGCGCCCGGCGATGCGTCCGTCACGCACCGAGGCTACGCGGCTCCTCCCGACGCGCGCACGCGGCGACAACTCGGTCGGCGGGAGCCGTAGGCTCCCGACCGTGACCACCGCCGAGCGCCCCACGGCGACGCCACCGGACAGTGTGGCCGTCATCATCCCCGCCAAGGACGAACAGGATCGCATTGCGACCACCGCACGGGCCGCCGCAGCACTGCCCGGTGTCGACCTCGTCGTCGTTGTCGACGACGGGTCCACCGACCGGACGGCCGCCATGGCCGGTGGGGCGGACGTCGTCGTGGTCCGGCACTCGCGCAACCGGGGGAAGGCCGCAGCGATGGAGACGGGTGCGGCAGTGGTCGTGGCCGTCGAGAGCCGTGAGCGCGAAGGAACGGGACCGCGAGCGCTGCTGTTTCTGGACGCCGACCTGGGGGCCACGGCCGCGAAGGCTGCGCCGCTGATCGACCCGGTGCTCGACGGGAACGCCGACATGACGATCGCGACACTGCCGCTTCAGCGCTCGGCCGGCGGCGGTCACGGATTCGTCGTTCGCCTCGCGCGCGACGGCATAGAGCGGGCCACCGGTTGGGTCGCCGCCCAGCCGTTGTCGGGCCAGCGCTGCCTGACGAGGCCGGCCTTCGCCGCCGCCCTGCCGTTGGCCCACGGCTTCGGCGTCGAGGTCGGGCTGACCGTCGACCTGCTCCGCCAGGGGTACCGGATCCGGGAGGTCGAGGTGCCCTTCCATCACCGGGTCACCGGGACGGACTGGCAGTCCCAGGTGCACCGGGGTCGACAGTGGCTGCACGTCGCCTGGGCGCTGGCGACACGGGGGGTGCCGCCGGTTCGACTGCCGGAGGGGCGGTCGAACCCTGGGCGTGGGCGACAGCACTGACGACCAGCGGGATACCGATCGTCAACAGCAGTGCGGGCACGATGATCCCGGAGTCGTTCAGCGCGAAGCCGGCCGCACCGGTCACGAGTCCGGCCCAGATCAGCGGCCGCAGCACCGGCCAGCGCGCCACCGCCTCTCGAACCCCGGAGACGCCAGGCGACCGCACCGCCCAGATGATCGCGCCGTAGGCGACCGGCACCAGCCATCCGTAGTAGGGGCTGCGCTGCAGCGTGCCGATCGAGGCCCGAGCCTTGCGCCAGACGACGGTCCAGGCGTCCCCGTCGAGGACGTCGGCGAAGAACTCGCCGAAGTGGGTGCGTGCGGCCGCCGGCCGGAGCCAGTCCAGCCAGGCGACGATGGCGAAGACCGCCACCGCCAGCGCCGCCGCGGCGGCCACGCGCGCGATGGTCGTCCGGGCACCGGCCACGCCGAGGACCAGAACGGCGAAGCCGGGCACCGTCGCCAGGATTCCTCCGACGTCGGCGCCGGCCTGCGGAGCGCCGTCGATCGCGACCGCGGCAAGCCCGACGAGCGCCGTGACGACAGCTGCGCGACGCCGAGAGGCACCGCGGTCGAGCAGCCACTGCGCGAGGGCGGCGGCCGCGACGAGGGCGGATGCCACGAAGATCGCGTACGGGATGTTGCCGAACCCGTAGAACCGCCCGGCCACCAGCGGTGAGAGGCCGAGCAGGCTCGCATGCTGGAGGTTCGATCCCGTGGTCACATCGACGGCGAGCACCGTGGCGGTGAGGCCGGCCACCACTCCGGGTGGCCCGTAGATCCTCCGCCGCCACGGGCCCGCCAGGGCCAGAACCGTCACCAGGACGGTGATCGCCAGCAGCGTGGTCCACAGCAGGGTTCCGGCCCGCTCGAACCGCCACCACCGGGCCAGGTTGGCCAGGAACGACGCGACCGGGAACGCGGCGGCACCCAGTGCCACGTACTGCACGACGCGGGCCACCCGGTGGCGGTCGGTCGGCCGGCGGCGCACCCATACGAAGGCACCGGTGAAGAACACCACCTGGGCGACGCCGAGGATCTGGAAGAACGGCCCGGACTGGGTACGGAACACCTGAGCGGCACGGTCGGTCCCGACGAGTTGGTCGAGTGTCTCCTGCGTGGATGCCGGATGCGGTCCGGCGCTGCGCCACGGGCGGCCCACCGTCCCCCGCGAGGGATCGTCCACGTCGGCGTAGGAGGCGAGCGTCGACGCGAGGTCGGTGAGCTGCACCAGGCCGGTCCAGCGGGTCGAGGGCGAACTCAGCCAGCTCCGACCGAACGGCGTTCCGTCGGGGCTCGGTCCGGTCGCCAGGGCCACCCGAAGGGCCGACGGCGCGATCGGGCTGGGCTCGTCCTCGGCCGGCCTCGTCGTCGGTGCGCTGTCGGCCACCCCGGCGACCAGGATGGCGACGCCGTCCGGAACCTCCGAGATCAACCGGCCGAGTTGCGCGTCGACGGCACTGGCCGCCGTGCTGCGGTCGTCGACCGCCGCAGCGCGGGCGGCTTCGTCATCGCCTTCGACCGGCGACGGCAGCGAGCCGAGATCGACGACGGTCGCCGGGCACTGGGCGAGCAGGTCCGAGTCGAGGCCCGTGGGATCGTCGCGGTATATCGCAACCTGGCCCGAGTCGTCCGCCAGCGCCAGGGCGGCTCCGGGGCCCACGGCGGTCGCGCATGCACCGGTCTCGGCGATCCGTCCGCCGAGCAGGCCGAGCCGCGTGTCGTACGACTCCTCCTCCTGGGCCTCGACCAGCGCGTCCCATCCCGGGACCGTCGCACTGCCGTCCGGGCTGGTGACCGGGGTCGGCGTGTCGCGGCAGAACCGGTCCGGCTCATCGTCGCCGTCGGCATCGACGACGTCGGTGGCGCGGCGCCCGGCCCCGAGCGTCAGCCAGCCGTCGACCGTGCACGTCCTCGACCGGACCGTCCGCACCGTCATCGACGCCGCGGCGTCCGAGCCCAGGAGCTCGTACAGCGTCGGAGTCGCCTCGGCGCTGACGTCCGACCAGGCCAGCCCGGCAACGCCGAACAGGACGACACCCGGCGGCCCGTCGTCCTGAGCGGTCGCGACGGCGTTGCCCGCAATCACCAGCAACGCTGCCAGCGCGGCGGCCGTCGCGAGTGCAGCGCGACGGAGACAGGTCACGGTGCCGACCCGCTGTCCAGGGCCAGGGCTCTGGCCGCGGCGGCGGCGTCGGCCATGACCGCCTTGACCGGCAGGCCGAGAGCCATGGCGACGGCGACGACGTCCTCGTACTCGGGCTGGGCGTTGACCACCACGCCGTCCAGTCTGGCCGCCTTCACCCGTACCTGGTGGCCGTGGACGTGGACCCTGTGCTCGGTGCGGTCGAGCGCACGCTTGTCGACCGCCGTCTCGCGCACCCCGATCGTGGTGGTCTCGGAGAACACCGCTCGGCGGACCGAAGCGACCGCGTCGTCGTCGACGAGCACGGACAGGGTGAACGCGGGCCGGCCTTTCTTCATGACGATGGGGACCAGCCAGGCGTCCGACGCTCCGGCCGCCAGCAGCCGGGTGAGAATCGATGGCCAGAGCCGGGGATCCATGTCGTCCACGTTGGCCTCGAGGACGAGCGTCCCCGCCCGGGTCTCGGCCGGCTCACCGACCAGGAGTCGCACGACGTTGGCGTGCCCCGGCAGGTCGTGGCCACCTGCTCCGGTCCCCTGTCGCTGCACGGTCATCGGCGGCTGCGAACCCCACCCGGTCGCGAAGGTCCGGAGCACGGCGGCTCCGGTCGGTGTCGCAAGCTCCTGATCGGCGGGACCTCCGAAGGTCGGAACGCCCCGTAGGAGCTCGACGACCGCGGGAGGTGGCACGGGGAGGGTCCCGTGTGCGGTGCGTACGGTGCCCGAGCCGAGCGCGACCGGCGACACATCCAGCTCGTGGAGACCGAGATGGTCGAATCCCGCCGCCGCACCGACGATGTCGGCGATCGCGTCGAGCGCGCCCACCTCGTGGAAGTGGACCTCCGCCGCAGTCACGCCATGGACGCGGCCCTCGGCCGCGGCGAGCCGCTCGAAGGTCGCTGTCGCCCGCTCCCGGACGGTGTCGATGATCCGACCGGTGTCGAGCAGCGCTCGGATGTCGGCCCAGGTGCGGGTCGTCCCGGACTCGGCACCGTCGACGTGGACCCGGATGGCCCGCAGCCCCGCCCGCCTGGTCTCCTCGACCCGGAGGCTGACCGGCTCGGGAGCGATTGCGTCGACCGCGGCCTGCATGACGTCGACCGGGACGCCGGCATCGACCAGTGCGCCGAGCACCATGTCGCCGGCGACACCGGACGAACAGTCGAGCCAGCCGATCATGGAACCGCCCTCGGCCTGGCCCGGCGCGCGACCCGCGCGGCGTGGACGCCGGCGCCGAAGCCGTTGTCGACGTTGACGACGACGACACCGGGAGCGCAGGAGTTCAGCATCGCCAGCAGGGCGGCCAGCCCGCCGAGGGAGACCCCGTACCCGACGGAGGTCGGAACGGCGACGAGCGGCACGCCGGTCAGCCCGCCGACCACCGAGGGCAGAGCGCCCTCCATGCCCGCGACGACGACGAGGCAGTCGGCTCGGTCGAGGTCGGTGCGCACGGCAAGCAGACGGTGCAGTCCTGCGACGCCGACGTCCGCGACGACGGTCACTCCCGCGCCGAACGCCCGTGCCGTGAAGGCGGCCTCGCCGGCGACGGTGAGGTCCGAGGTGCCGGCCGCCACCACGACGACCTCGCCGAGAGGCGTCGGTAGCGGGCCCACGGCCGCGCACCGCGCGACCTCGTCCACCGTGGCGGACGACCCGAACTCGGCCCTGACCGCCGCGAGGACAGCATCGCTCAGGCGGGTCGCCAGCGCCGGTCTTCCGGGGTGCGCCTCGCGCAGTGTCCGCAGCAGGGTGACCGCCTGTTCGGGCGACTTGCCGGCCCCGTACACCACCTCCGGGTCGCCGGTACGGGACGCACGATCGGTGTCCAGGCGCGCGAACCCGAGGTCGCGCCAGCCCGGGTCGTCGCTCACCGGCCCGACGGTAGCCGCACGCCGACCACACGGATCCCGCGGTCCCCGACCGTGCTCGTACCGCACAGTGCTTCTAGGCTGGCCCGCGTGCCGGAACCGATCACGCGAAGGCTGGGGTACCTCGGGCCGGAGGCGACATTCACCGAGGCTGCCGCCAGGACGGTCGCCGGCGGGGGACCGCTGGTCCCGTTCCCGACCGTTCCGGCCGCTCTCGATGCCGTCCGCCTGCACGAGGTCGACGGAGCCGTCGTGCCGGTCGAGAGCTCGGTCGAGGGATCGGTCAACGCGACGCTCGACGAGTTGATCCGCGGCGAGCCGCTGGTGATCGCGGGCGAGGTGCTGCTCCCCGTGGCGATGGCACTGCTGGCGCGACCGGGCATCGACCTCGGCGCCGTCCGCCGGATAGTCACACATCCCGTGGCCGAGGCCCAGTGCCGCCGCTGGGTCGCCGCGAAGCTCCCGGATGCCCAGATCACGGTCACGACGTCGACGGCGGCGGCCGCCGCGGCCGTGGCGGCCGGCCGAGGCGGACCCGATGGTCCCTACGATGCCGCCATCGCCGCACCGGTGGCCGCGGAGCGCTACGGCCTCGAGACGCTGGCCGGCGGTATCGGTGACAACCCCGACGCCGTCACGCGATTCGTCGTCGTGACCAGGCCGGCACCGCCGCCGCCACCGACCGGCGCCGACCGGACCAGCCTGGTCGCGTTCATCAGCGACGACCACCCGGGTGCGCTGCTGGAGATCCTCGAGCAGTTCGCGACCCGGGGTGTCAACCTGACCAGGATCGAGTCGCGGCCCACCGGCCACGGCATGGGCCGGTACTGCTTCGCCGTCGACTGCGAAGGGCACGTGGCCGACGCCAGGGTCGGCGAAGCAATGGTGGGGCTGCGGCGGGTGTGCGCCGATGTCCGGTTCCTCGGTTCGTACCCCCGCGCGGACGGCGTACCCGCCTCCGTCGGCCGAGGGACGTCGAACAGCGACTTCGCCGATGCCGAGGAGTGGCTTGCGCGGCTGCGAGGCTGACGGCCTGTCCGGCAACGCCCAGGCGAGCGGCATCCTGTCGAGCCGGGATACGCATCAGCCACATTGTGGCGTGTACGTAGCCGCCTCGCAGGGTGGTGTCCGGGACG
>Ga0256866_1000092_pt1 | contig 15667 bp, 9 predicted proteins | sample RVTome_16_FD_187338 | JGI IMG/M metagenome (GOLD analysis project Ga0256866, IMG submission 187338) | Soil microbial communities from uranium-contaminated site in the Upper Colorado River Basin, Wyoming, United States - RVT152D67 HiSeq ...
CAGCAATGTGGGCTCGGGCATCGCATGCTCGCCGGCGATCTGACGGGGTGTGGTCTGTTCGTCCAGATTCGTCTCCATCGCCGCCTTCATGTCGTCGATTCGAGAAGGAATCGCGTCACGCCGAGATTTGCGTACCGCGATCGTCCGGTTGGCCATCCGCTTCGATTTGAGCGTCGCCCAGGTCTCGGCCATGTGCTCCACCCCGCGGTAGGCGAAGTCGATCGGGTCATCGGCCACGAAGGTGACCTCGGTTCCGTCGAGGTCGATCTGGAATGCGCTCGCCACCAGACGCCGGGCATGAACGTCGTATAAGGACCAGCGTCCGAGCGACTCTCCTTCGATGAGCATCTCGAACTGGACGTCATCGATCACGATCTGGACCGGGACCCCGGGATGATCTATCTCAGGGAACTTGAGCTCTCCGCTGAATTTCACTCAAAGATCCTTCATTTGGGCCTGGCTGGGCGCTGGGTGAGGATGATAAAGATCCCATCGGAATGCGAAATGTCAAGATGATCAGGTGTAGCTGTCGAGCGGTGGACAGGAGCACACCAGGTTCCGATCGCCGGCTACTCCGTCGATTCGTCCCACCGGGGGCCAGTACTTGTCGGTGCGAACCCTTTCGACCGGGTAGGCGGCGAGCTCGCGTGGGTAGACGTGCTCCCAGATGTCGGAGGCGACATCCTCGGCCGTGTGCGGTGCGTTGGCGAGCGGATTGTCATCGCGTGGCCACTCTCCCGCACCGACGCGGTCGGCCTCTGCGCGGATGGCAATCATGGCGTCACAAAATCGATCGAGCTCCTCGAGACTCTCAGATTCCGTGGGCTCGATCATCAGTGTGTTGGCTACTGGAAAGGCGAGGGTCGGGGCATGGAATCCGTAGTCGGCGAGACGCTTGGCGATGTCCTCTGCATCGATACCGGTCGCCTTGGTGAGAGGGCGCACATCGACGATGCATTCATGAGCGACCCGTCCATGCTCACCCGTATAGAGAACCGGGAAGTACGGGTCGAGGCGACGGGCGATGTAGTTCGCGGAGAGGATGGCCACGAGTGTGGCCCGTCTCAGACCATCCGGACCCATAAGTCGTATGTATGCGTAAGGAATGGGGAGAATCCCCGCGGAGCCGAACGGAGCTCCCGAGATCGCCCCCACCCCCGTTTCAGGGCCGGCCTCCTCGAGCTGAGGATGGTTGGGAAGAAACGGCTTCAGATGTGCTTTGACTCCCAGTGGCCCCACGCCCGGGCCTCCGCCGCCGTGAGGGATAGTGAAAGTCTTGTGCAGATTGAGATGGCCACAGTCCGCGCCGAAGTCGGCAGGCCGCGCCAGCCCAACCAGTGCATTGAGGTTGGCGCCGTCGACGTAGACCTGGCCTCCGTGACGATGGACGATGTCTGTGACATCTTTGATGGCGGCTTCGAACACGCCGTGCGTGGAGGGGTAGGTGACCATCAGCGCCGCCAGCTCGTCACCGTGATCCCGCGCCTTCTCCTCGAGATCGTCGACATCGATGTTCCCGGAGCCGTCCGTGGCCACCACGATCACCCGCATCCCGGCCATGACAGCCGACGCCGCATTGGTCCCATGAGCCGACGCCGGAATGAGGCAGACGTCACGTCTGGCCTCCCCGCGCGAGCGGTGGTACGCGGCAATAGCGAGAAGACCAGCCAGTTCGCCTTGTGATCCGGCGTTGGGCTGGAGCGACACCGCTGCATAGCCGGTGATGTCGGCCAGATATCCCTCGAGCTCTTCGATCAGCTGGAGATACCCCTGTGCCTGGGTGACCGGTGCGTAGGGATGGATCCCCGAGAATCCGGGCCAGGTGATAGGGATCATCTCGGTCGTTGCGTTGAGTTTCATAGTGCAGGAGCCGAGCGGGATCATCGTCCGGTCCAAAGCAAGATCGCGATCCCCCAGTCGACGCAGGTACCGAAGCATTTCGTGCTCCGACCGATGCAGGCTGAACACCGGATGGGTGAGATACGCCGACTCTCGCACTGCGTAGGACGGGATCCGCCCTTGGGTGACTCCCGTCTCGGCCCCGAGCGCCTCGAGCAGCCTGGCAACCAGTTCATCGTCGGTTTTCTCGTCTACTGCGATCCGGAAATGATCCTCATCGCTGAGACCGATGTTGATCCCCGCTTCGGCGACATCGGCCACGAGGGCCGGGGCGCGCCCGGCGGCCCTCACCGTGATCGTGTCGAACCAGGTGTCGTTGACGATCTCGAACCCGGCATCACCCAACGAGTTGGCGAGTGTGGACGCGAGGCGGTTCACCTTCTCGGCGATTGACCTCAGACCGTCCGGACCATGCCAGCAGGCATAGAAACCGCTGATCACCGCGAGAAGTACCTGGGCGGTGCAGACGTTCGAGGTGGCCTTCTCTCTCCGGATGTGCTGCTCTCTGGTCTGCAGGGCCAGCCGGTAGGCAGTTCTGCCCGCCCGGTCGGCGGCCACTCCAACGAGTCGACCTGGCATCGCCCGAACATGGCGCTCATCTGTGGCCATGAATCCGGCGTGAGGACCGCCGTATCCGAGAGGCACACCAAACCTCTGTGCCGACCCGATCACGATGTCCGCACCCCATTCTCCCGGCGGCTTCAAGAGCGTGAGCGCCAAGAGGTCGGTGGCAACCACCACCAACACGCCTGCATCCCTGAAAGAGCCAGCAATGGGGGCGTGATCGGGCACCGCACCCGACGACCCGGGGTAGCTCAACAAGACCCCGAAAGCAGAGTCATGGTCAACGGCGTCGTCCAGGTCAAGCAGAGTTATCCCGGCAGCCGTAGCTCTTGTCTCCATTACCGCCCGAGTGGCGGGATGGGTGTCGGGGTCGATGTAGAACACATCCCGATCGCCGCGATGCAGACGCCGTGCCATTGTCATGGCCTCAGCGGCTGCAGTGGGTTCATCGAGAAGTGACGCATTGGCCACCCCCAGAGCCGTCAAGTCCGAAACCATCGTCTGGAAGTTGAGCAATGCCTCCAGACGTCCCTGGGAGATCTCCGGCTGGTAGGAGGTGTAGGCCGTGTACCAGGCCGGGTTCTCCAGCACATTTCTCTGGATGACAGGCGGTGTGATCGTGTCGTAGTAGCCCAGACCTATCAAGGATCGGATGACCCGGTTTTGAGCAGCCAGCTCGCCGAGTCGGCCGATGACAGCGGGCTCGGACATAGCATCCGGCAGCTCGAGCCTCCTGTCCAGGATCGAGTCCGGTACGGTCTGCGACACCAGTTGGTCAAACGACTCGACGCCGATCGTGGCCAGCATCTTCTCCATGTCGGCCGGGCGAGGTCCGATGTGTCGATCGGCAAATGTGTCCGCTGATTTCGGCATCGAGTCCACTGATTCGATGTTAAAGCGAATGTCGCGGAGGGCCAGGTTCGGTGAGCGGTCAGTGCTTTGGCACGCTTGGGGTGCGGGTCGGTGGCAGACTGACCACTGCCACCGGCAGCTCGGACTGGGACAGCATGTATGAGACCCGATGTCCATAAAACGGGCGATCGGTCAGTGACCTGGTGCTCGCACCCAGGACCAGCAGATCAAATGCACCCGAATTGCCGAATGCGACAATCTCCTCCTCGGCATTGGGAGCGACTCTCACACCTGTCTCGACGGACACGCCGAGACGATCTCCAAAGGCCGCCGCTGCACCAACCAGCTCCTGCCCGTCGGCAATGCTGGCCTCGACTGATGGGTCTTCTCTCATCATCCCCTGGCCCTCCGGCCGGTTGACCACGTGAAGGGCAAATGTTCGGCCCCCTGCTGCCTTTGCCAGCGAATAGGCGAACTCCTCGGCCGCTCTCGCGGACCGCGTCGCGGTCACCGGGACCAGAATGCGAGCCGGGAGCCCGTCGCCAGGCTCTCGACCGTCGGGCATGCGAACCACGATGGAGGGAACATCGATGAGCGCCAGCACCCGGTCGATGACGCTGCTGAAGGTGCCTTCACCGGTCTCGGTTGCGCCAAGGACGACCAGGTCGTAGCCGAGGGCGCTCTCACTGGCTATTGCCACGGCAGGATCTCTGGCCAGACGACGGATCACTCTCACTTCTGGGAGCTGGGCCACGACCTCCGAAGGGTCACCGGGCTCACCTTCGGCTCGTCGCGTGGGTCTTCGCCAGAAACCCACCTTGGCGAGGTCGACCACCAGAACGGTGACCTCCGCGGAGGGAAAAACCGCCCTGACAAGCTGTGCAGCGAGACGGCTGTTCGACCCACCCCTTGTGGGGATCAAGATGCGTCTCGAGCTCAAGATCTCACTGGTCTCCTTGATCTCCTCCTCATTTAGACGCTGCGCCTCCTCATGTGGGATGTCCCAGCCACGAACCACCAGCTTGAGGAGTTGAGGGGCAACCAGCGAGGTTGTCACCGCTGCCAGGACCATGACGGTGTATCCGGTCTCGCTCACCACCCCGAGGTTCAAGCTGACGATGGCGACGACCACTCCCATGGCTCCCAGCGCCGACAACCCTGAGCCAAGTGCCAGGGCCTCCCTCCCCCGCACCCCGGCCACGAAACCGCCCATCACAGTCCCGATGATCTTGGCTGCGATCGCCACGAGTATCAGCACGACGGTCCAGACGACGACATCGCTGGTGTCGAGGAGGCCGATGTCGACACGAAGACCCGAGAAAGCAAAGAATACCGGGGCGAGCAAGGAGGCCGTGACCGTCTCCAGGATGGAGCGGACCCCGGGCAGCTGATGTCGCAGCCCTGCGAGAAGAATCCCGACGATGTAGGCACCGAGAATCGCCTCGATGCGCAGCGCCTGGGTGACGGCGCCTCCAGCGAGCGCTGCCACGATGGTGATCGAGAGAGCCGCTGTCATCGATGAGCCGCGCGCCATCACAAATCGGAAGAGCCGATCGATCAGCCACCGGAACACGGTGAAGCTGAGCACGAGGAAGATCAACAAGCCTCCGAAAGAGATGCCCAGCTCATCGGGGCGGAATCCATCGAGCGCTATCCCCGAGAGGGCAGCGAGAATCAGCCATCCAACGGCGTCCATCGTCATACCCGCCGCCAGGGTCACCTGCCCGAAGTTGCGACGCAGAAAGCCCATGTCCTGCAGGATCTTGGCCACCACCGGTAGAGCGGAGACAGAGAATGCGAGGGCGAAAAACCCGGCGAAGACAGCCCGATCCACACCTACTCCTCCGGGGCCGGGTCCTATGAAGGAGTCGGGGACCATGAATGCGAGGCTGGATGCCGCAGCCAGGGGCAGGAGCAGGGCTCCGGCGGATACGGAGAGTGCCGCCTTTCGAAACCGGGCGATGATGCCCAGATCGGTCTCGAAGCCGATGACTACCAGGAGCATGATCACACCCAGCCACGAGATGCCGAAGACGACTGAGGTGACCGTTGGCTCCCCGAATACCCAATTGAAGGCGTCGGGAGCCAGTCGACCGAAGAGAGTTGGTCCGAGAACGACACCGGCGAGGAGCTCGCCGACCACGGCGGGCTGGCCAACGCTCTTCATCAGCCACCCGAAGGTGCGTGCCACACCCACGAGCAACGCAAGCTGAACCAGGAACACGAGCACCTCGTGCTCGCTCAGCGGGGCCACGGATGTGCCTCCCTCCGCGGAGAGTACAACCAAGTCGGCCAACCTAGCGGTCGAGGTCAGGCCGACCATGGCTCACACATTGAAACGAAACTCCACGACATCAGAGGGACGCATGACATATGACTTGCCCTCGGTACGGACGACCCCGGCGGCCCGGGCAGCCTGCCAAGAACCGGCTTCCACCAGTTTGTCGAAGTTCACTGTCTCCGCGGCGATGAAACCCTTCTCGAAATCGGTGTGGATCACACCAGCGGCCTGGGGCGCAGTCGCTCCCGTGGGAACGGTCCAGGCCCGCGCCTCCTTCTCACCGGCGGTCAAGAAGCTCTGCAGACCCAGAGTCTCGTAAGCAGCCCGGATGACAGCATCGAGACCCGGTTCAGCCTGGCCCACCTCCTCGAGCATCTCCTGACGTTCCGCCGGTTCCAGCTCGATCATCTCGGCCTCGATCTGAGCGTCGAGGAACAGTGCTCTCGCCGGCGCCACCAGATCCGCAAGACCCGTCTTCTGGTCACCCAAACCGGTCTCATCCATGTTGAACACGTAGATGACAGGCTTGGCTGTCAGCAAGTGAAGATCACGTAGATGTTGATCGTACCGATCCTTCAGATGGGGATGCCGATGGACCATGTCGCCGGCGGCCACCATCTCACGCACCTCGCGCAGGGCGCCGACCTTCGTCTGGAACGCACGGTCGACACTGGCCTCCTTCTCCAGTTTGGGGAGACGACGATCGATCGTCTCCAGATCGGCGAGGGCGAGCTCCGTCTCGATCACACCGATATCTCGGACCGGGTCCAGACGCTCTTCGACATGGACGACCTGGGCGGATTCAAACGCCCGAACCACGTGACAGATCGCATCGACCTCTCGAATGTTGGCCAGAAACTGATTGCCCAGGCCCTCCCCTTGGCTGGCTCCTTCGACCAGACCGGCAATGTCGACGAAGGTCACCGTGGCGTAGACGACGCGGCTCGAGCCGAAGATGTCGGCGAGGGTCTCCACTCTCTCGTCACGAATCGGAACGATGCCGGTATTCGGCTCGATCGTGGCGAACGGGTAGTTGGCGGCGAGCACTCCGGCTCTGGTCATGGCGTTGAAGAGTGTCGATTTTCCGACATTGGGCAACCCGACGATTCCGATTGACAAAGACATGGGGTCGACGGAGGTTAGAGAGAGGAACAGGGATAGCCGATTACCGTGCCGTCGATGAGGAAGATCGCTGTCATCGGCGCCGGGTCGTGGGGAACCACCGTGGCGGCGATCACCGCCAGTTCGACCGAGACCATCCTCTGGGCCCGACGTGAGGGGTTGGCAAGATCGATCAATGCCAACCATCACAACCCGGAGTACGTCACCGAGCTGAGACTGCCAGACAAACTCACGGCCACCCATGATCTGGGGGGCGCGGTTGCAGGCGCCGATGTCGTGGTGATGGCGGTCCCCTCCCACGGTTTCCGCGACGTGTTCACGCTGGTCGCAGAGCAGCTCGAAGACAGGACTCCCATCGTCTCGCTGACCAAAGGGATCGAGCAGGACACCCTCGCCCGCATGACCGAGATCGTCGCCGACGTGGCGAAAAGCCACGACCAATCCCTCGCCGGTGCCCTCACCGGCCCAAATCTCGCTGCCGAGATCGCGGCGGGGCAACCGGCTGCGGCGGTGATCGCGATGTCCGACAGGGACACCGCCGAAGATTTGCAGCGACTGTTGATGGGCCCGTCCTTTCGGGTCTACACCAATGACGACGTCACCGGTTGCGAGTTGGCGGGTGCGCTCAAGAACGTGATGGCCATCGCCTCCGGCATGTCGGATGGGCTGGGATTTGGTGATAACACCCGAGCCACCCTGTTGACCCGGGCGCTGGCGGAGCTGAGCCGACTCGGTTTGGCCCTCGGAGGTCGACCTGAGACCTTTGCCGGCCTGGCCGGTATGGGCGATCTCATCGCCACATGCAGCTCGGACAAGAGCCGCAACCATCAAGTCGGCGTCGGGCTGGCGTCGGGGAAGGCCCTCGACGAGATCGTGTCCGAGATGAACATGGTCGCCGAGGGGATCAAGACGACAAAGAGCGTGCTCGGCCTGGCCGATCGGACCGGAGTCGAGATGCCGATCGCCACCCATGTCGGACTGGTCCTCGATGGTGAGATCACTCCACGCGAAGGCGTCATGAGTCTCATGAGCAGGGAAGCAAAGGCCGAAGTGTTGTGATATGACCGACAAGACCCGAATTCGGCGGCTACCCGAGCGTGCGGTGTCCGAGCAGGAGACCATCTATTCGATTCTGGATGAAGGCCTGGTGTGTCATGCCGCCTACGTCGTCGACGCCAGACCGGTTGTCATCCCGACCCTCTACGTTCGCGATGGCGAGCGGCTGCTCATCCATGGCTCCAACTCGATGGGTCTTGCCCGTGCCGTCCGAAGCGGCTCTCCCCTGAGTGTCGCCGTCACACTCTTCGACGGTCTGGTGGTGGCTCGCAGCGCCTTCAACTCTTCGGCGAACTACCGAAGCGTCGTCGTCCATGGCACAGCTCGCCTGCTGGCCGAAGACGAGAAGTTCGACGCATTCGACCTCATCGTCGAGAAGCTGATTCCGGGGCGTCTGGCCGACTTGAGACCGTCGACATCCTCGGAAATCGCCCAGACATCGGTGATCGAACTACCTCTCGACGAGACGTCCGCCAAAGTGCGCTCCGGCGGGCCTGAGGATGACTCCAATGACCTCGATCAGGACGTCTGGGCCGGGGTGATCCCAATGGAGCTGGTTCCTGGTGAGGCAGTCCCGGCGACCGACCTCCGCGATGGGATCGATTTGCCGGACTATCTGAGGTCATATCAGCGTTGATTGTGACTTGAGCGCAACCTGGGCTGGCCGATTGGGGTTCTACAACCAATGACTGCACAACGCACACGCTTGACCTCGCATGGGACCAACCGCGAGGCCTTCACGACAGCCGACTGGGCGCTTTTCGTGTCCCTTGCCCTGATCTGGGGTTCCTCGTTCCTGTTCATCGCCATTGGGTTGGATGCCTTTCATCCCGGTCTGGTGACGCTGCTCCGGGTCGGCTTGGGCGCCGGGTTTCTCGCACTGATCCCTCGCTCCCGGGCCGTCAAGATCGATCGTGAGGACCGGGGTCGGGTGGCGACGTTGGCTCTCATCTGGGTGGCCATTCCCTTCACTTTGTTCCCCATTGCTCAACAGTGGATCGACTCGGCGGTGGCCGGGATGTTGAACGGGGCGACACCCATCTTCACCGCCCTGCTCGCCACCCTCCTGTTCCGGTCTTCGCCCGGTCCACTTCAGATCGCCGGTCTCGGGGTCGGCTTCGTTGGGATCCTCGCCATCGCCTTGCCATCTGCAGGGGATGGCATAACGGCAGCGATCGGGGTCATCTTGGTGGTCATCGCCACTGTTGGCTATGCGATCTCGCTGAACATCCTCCCGCCGTTGCAGCGAAAATACGGGTCGCTCCCCCTGATGGCTCGAGTCCTGTCTCTGGCCACCCTGATGGTTGCCCCCTTCGGGTTGGTCGGGTTGGGCGACTCGACTTTTGCCTGGTCGTCGTTACTTGCGGTAGCCGCCATCGGCGTTCTCGGCACCGGTCTCGCCTTCATCCTGATGGGAACACTGACCGGCAGCGTCGGCGCCACCCGGGCCTCTTTCATCACCTACCTCATCCCGGTGGTGGCACTGGTTCTGGGAGTCCTGTTCCGGAGCGAGATCATCTCACCAATTGCCATCGCCGGTGTTCTCCTGGTCATCGTCGGTGCGTTGCTGGCTTCCCGGCGGGAGACCCGTGCTGTCGCGACTGTCGATCAGGCTGCGGCTTGAGAGGCTCGACGTAGGGCTCGCATCGCCAGCTCCTTGTCTCCCAATCGATGCCGGAGCTCGCGCTCGAGACCACCGATGGGATAGAGATTCTGGGGAGCACGGGGGTCCTTGTGCCGGGCCGAAGAGTATCGGGGAAGGGTGGCACTGACCCTGGTGGCAACACGTGCGGCGTCGCCGGCGCTCATGTCGGCGTCGATCTCGCAACGGACCAGCCCGCCGGCGGGCCCGGCGTGGTTTGCCAGACGCAGATACCACGAATAGCGGCTCCAACTGGTCGTGGTGAGAAACATCGGCGTGCGGTAGCCCGCGGGGAGCGCGGTCAGCACCTGGCGAAGCTCGAGCGGCAGATATTGCACCTTCTGGGTCTTGATATAGCCGACGGCGTTCTCGATGTCCCGGGCATGGGAGAGCGGCCCATCGACGACCAGGAGCTCGGCGCCGCCTGCCTCTCTGGTCACCGCAGCCTCCAGGGCGCCCATGCGCTGCTGAATCCCGAGCCAGAGCTCTTCGGGGGTGGTGCCTTTGGTCGCCTTCACGTGATAGGTCCCGATCGTGGTGGTCACGTCTGAGGCGGGTGCCGAGGTGAACAAACCACGCTCGACCGCAGACTCCTCGATAATTGCCCGGCCGTTGCAGCGCACGGCACCGGCCGCATAGGTGGCGGCCAGCGCGAAGCCGGGAAAGTCTGGTGGCTGGTCGATCCAGAGGGTGGCATCGACCCGGCGCACCCCGTCGATGAAGAGGATGTCGTCGACGGGCTCGGTCTCCGGGAGCAATGGTCGCCAGTCTTCGGGTCGCAGCTCAACTGTGGGGTCAACGTTCTGACTGGCGTCGGTGAGCTCGGCGTCGGTGGGAGCGCCGTAGTCCGAGTCCCAGGTCTCGACGGTGAATCTCATGACATCAGCCGCACGGCGGCTCCTCCCGCCTCTCGGCCCACCTCGTAGCGCACCGGCGCCCTCGCCGCCAGCTCTTTGACATGGGTGATGACCCCGACCATGAGTCCGCGTCCGGTGAGTTCCTCGAGAACAGAGGCCACCGTGTCCAGCGATTCGTCGTCGAGGGTGCCAAAACCCTCATCGAGGATGATGGCATCGAGACCCGACCCACCTTTGGCGGCCAGTGTCTCTGCCAGTGAGAGGGCGAGGGCAAGTGAGACGAGGAACGTCTCACCACCTGAAAGTGTGGAAACCGATCTCATCTCGTCGGCATTGCGGTGATCGACTATCGAGAAGTTGCCCGGCTCGTCGGAATGAAGTGAGTAGCCGTCGCCGGAGAGCTGACCGAGCAGGTCGTTGGCACCGGAGACGAGGTCGTTGAGGGCACCGGACATGAGCCATTGCTCGAACCCGTTGGCACGAAGATGGCTGGCCAGCGAACCGGCAACCGCGGCCTCGTTCGATGCGATCCCGGCTTGCTGCCTCAATTCGGCGGCGTCGGTCACCGCCTTCGCTTGGCCCTCGACGTAGGCGCGAACCGCCTGCATCTCGGTGGCGACCTGTACCGCGTAGGGCTCGCTGACCGGCACCTCGTGGGAGCGAAGGGTGTCAACGAGGTCAGCTTGTGTGTTCTCGGCAATTTCCTTCGCAGCGGCAACCGACTCATCAGCCGCCTTCCAATCCGCATTCAGCTGATCGATGGTCTCGTCCCGCCAGGTGATGAGCTCTTTCCACTGGACGACAACATCATCGCTTTCAGAGAGCGGGGGGTCGAGGTCGGCCACAGAGCGTTCGGCGGACCTGAGCAACTTGGCCACCCGACGGGAATCGTCGGCGAGGTCGTCCAGAGCCGACCTCGCCTTCTTCTCCTCGGCTTCGCGAGCGGTCAGCTCCTTGCGCGCCTGCTCGATCTTGTCGTGGATAAGTCTCACATCGGCTTCGATTTCGCTCAATTGCTCCTCGTCGGGGGAGCCTGCGAGCTCGGCAACCAGCTCAATCCGTTGCTCCTGCCAACCGGACCGACCAGCCTCGATGCGCGTGAGCTCCGAACGCGCTTGTTCCGCGGTAATCCGCAAGTCATCTACGACGTCAGCCAGTGCCGACTCTTGCTCCACCAGGTCTTCAAGCCCCGAAGGCGGGCGGCGGTCGGGCAGATCGGTGACCTCTCGGTCACAAACCGGGCACGGCTCGCCCACAGCAAGGGTGGTCGTCAACAAGTGGGCGGCATGTCTCGACCGGGATTGTTCGAGCAGGTTGCGGATGCCATCCAGCCTGGACAACTCCGACTCGAGGATCCTTTGAGCATCCACGGCGCGGGTCTCTGCCTCCTCCATCCCGCTGTCAGCGAGTCGGAGCTCGATCTCAACGAGCTTCTCACGGGTTCTCCGCCATGCCGCGAGCTGCTCGGCACTGGGGTGTGATCCGGACTTGGACTCGGTCGACTGCAGTGTCTCCACAGCAGCCACGCGACCCTCCTCCGCCGTGGCCAGCGAAGAACGTGCTTCGGCGATCAGCTCATCGAGCTCGGCCAATCGATCAGGTGCTGCAATTGTTTCCAGCCTCTCGATGGCTTCGCCCAAGTTTCGGGAGAGCCTTTCCAGCGTGTCGACTTCGGCATTTAGATGAGCCAGCTTCTTCTCCCGATCTGGCATGGACTCGGCGAGCATCGACAGTTTTTCCTGTCGTAGTCGCGCCTCCGCGAGGTCAACTTGATCGGCCAGATCGAGTGACTCGAGGGCTCTGGTGGCACCCTCAGCACGTTCGGTGGCTATCGCCTCTCGCATCTTGGCCAGCTCACGCACACGCGTGTATACGTCCATACCCAAGAGATTGCGCAGGAGGCCCTGGCGTTCAGCCCTGGTGGCGGTGAGAAACCGGGCAAAGTCTCCCTGAGGCAGCACCACGGTTCGGGTGAAGTCGTCGAAACGCAGCTTGAGCAGCTCTTCGACGGCTGATGTGACGTGATCGGCGCCATCAGCAAGCACCTCGTCGCCCCTCTGGAGACGTGCCTCCTTGACCGTGGCGCCACCGGTAGAGGTGCGCGCGGCGAGACGCACCGCGGTGTAGCCGGCCCCGTCGACCTCGAAGTCGAGTCGGACCCGGGCTCGGTCGGCACCTGCGGTGATCGCCGGTGCCACCGCGTTGCCGCCAAGACGGGGGACGCGGCCGAACAAGGCGAAGACCATGGCGTCGATGAGACTGGACTTCCCCGATCCGGTGGGCCCGCTGAGTGAGAAGAAGTCGACGCCGCCGAAATCGACCGTGACCCTGCTGCGATACACCGAGAAGCCTTCGACCTCGACTCTGACCGGCCTCATGTCATGGCCTCGTCAAGCAGCTCTGCGAACAAGGCCTCGACCCGGAGGTCGGAGCCGTCTCGATCGGCCAGGTAGCGGGAAAAGGCCGATACCGGCTCCAAGGACTGTCGCGACTCGGTGCTAGAGCGGGGCTCTGCGGGGTTGTCGAGGACCACCTCGACGGCGTTGGGAATTGCAGCCCTGACTTCATCTGCCAAACCGACCCGCGCCGCCTCGTGCAACACGATCCGCACGTAGGCGTCAGTGGTCTCATCGGCACGGGATAGGACCTGTTCCAGAGTCCCCGCGATTGACAGCAGCCGACGTCCCGACCGTAACGGGAGCTCGGCCACCGACGCGGGCCGCCCCGGCTCCGCGGACACCAACAGGGCGCCTTTCTGGTCGGCGATTTCGCCAAAGTCGAGCTGGAGGGGGGAACCCGAGTACCAGACGGCTGAGGAGTGGGGCATCTTCTGCTGTCGATGGAGGTGACCCAGGGCGACGTAAGAGAGGTGTCCGGGAAACAAGCTGGCCGGGATCGCATAGCCGAAGATGTGGGCGGTTCTCTCGCCCCCGCCGGCCAGGGCGCCGTAGACGGTGAGATGGCTGACCAGCAGGTTGACTGTGTCAGTCGTCATATCCACCGTCAGCAGGTCGATCACGCGACGAAGACGTTCTTCGTAGGCGCCGGAGTGCTCGTCGGGATCGGACGCCATGATGTCTTCCGCCTTGACGATTCCACGTTGCGAGACAAACGGGAGCACGGCCACCTTGACCCCGAGATCATCGATTTGGATCAGCCCTCCGTCGTGGGGAGATCGTGGAGCTCCCACCACGGTCACTCCAGCGCGATCGAGGAGCGGGGCCACAGCATCGAGGCGAGCTGCGTTGTCGTGGTTGCCGGCAACGACCACTACCGGAGCAATCTCGGAGAGGTCGAGAAGAGCCCGCCACACGATCTGCTCGGCGCCAGGAGACGGAGAGGCCGTGTCGAACACATCGCCGGCGACCAGGATCAAGTCGACCGAGTTCTCGTCGGCCAGGCCGACGAGTTCGGCGAGCACCTCACGATGCTCTTCGGACCGGTCCCGGCCCCGGATACGGCGACCTACGTGCCAGTCGGAGGTATGCAAGACCTTCACTGCCGAAGATCGTAGAAGTGGGGTGTGTCAGATTTGGGGATCGTGGTTAGGGAAGGGCCGGGCTGGTTGTCTGTCAGTTGAATCGCGCCGAGGCGACAACCGACTCCTCCGCCTTATCATCGGCGTTATCCCCGGAGGGGAGGGTGAGAGTGAAGACACTGCCCTCCACGCCTGCCCGGTAGATCAGTTCGCCACCCATGAGACGAGCCAGTTGCCGCGACACAGTCAGCCCCAGACCGATCGAAGCCGGCTGTGTCGGGGCGTGATGCGCCCGCTGATATGGCTCGAAGATTTCCTCCCACTGCGTGGGGTCGAGTCCGGGGCCGTCGTCGGTCACGGTCAACATCGTCTCCTCGCCACACTCGACCGCTTCTACCACGACTTGGTCGCCCCCATATCTGAGCGCGTTGGTGAGCAGGTTCCTGATGATCTGTCGGGTACGGGACGGGTCGGCCCAGACCTTGCCCCTGCCCCCCACCACCTCGATCTGCTTCCCTCCAGTGGATCCGAGACCAGCCAGCACCGTTTCAGCCTGGGACCGGAGATAGACATCTTGGGGATGGATCGTCACCATGCCGATGTCTGCTCGAGCGGAAACGAGCAGGTCTTCCACCATATCGGCCATCTCCTGGCTCTGGTCGGCGATGAGCTCGAGCATGTCGGCGAGCTCTTCGGCGCGATAGCTATCGGCGTTGGCTTTCAACTCCTGGGCAAACCCAAGAACGGCAGACAGCGGTGTGCGCAGCTCGTGGGACACGCTGGCCACGAACCGATCCTTGGACATCACCAACTCCTCTAGCCGTTGCCGTGTCACCTCTCGTTCCCAGAACGTGCCGAGCATGGGCGCGGCCACTTCCAGCATGCGCACGGCCTCGTTGCTCCAGGGCCGCCGGCGTCGCATATCCATGAAGCCGACCGTGCCCGCCCATCGGCCTTCGGTGAAGACGGGGACCGTGAGCACCGACCGAGACCACCCGGAACCCGACTCATCGCTCCCGATGTATTGAAACGACTCTCCAGCAACCAGCACGTCTCGGGCCATCGGGTACTTCGACCAAGGGATCACCCGCCCCATCCACTCATCCACCGCGTATTCGGGTGTGCTCACTGAGCGCACGATATGGAACGAAGCGCCCTGCTCGGGATCGTCGACGTTCACGGTGAGATAGGAGCGGTCAGCCCCGATGGCCTCACGCAGGGATGTCAGGGCCTCTTCCAGGGCGGTTTCCCCGCGACCCATCAGCAGTGACCGGGAGCAGAGGGCCAACGCATGCTCGAAGTCGAGAAGTGTCCGATTCTCGTCCAGCGCGTTCGCCAGCTGTTGCTCGACGATCTTTCGGGGAGTGATATCTGAGATGGCCACGATCACACGACTCAGGTCGAGGTCGTCTCCCTGGACCGGGGCGGACCAATGCAACACGGCCCCGATGGAGTCGCCATCGAGGGTCACACCTTCGAGGTCGACTGCCGTTTCCGGGCGTCTTTCCCAGATTGCGAGAAATTGGGCGACATAGGAGTCGAGCTCGTGGGGTTGCCTCGTCACCTCGTTGAATGACGCTGCGAGATCTTCGAGCGAGTCGGCACCGATCATCGTCAAAGCGGATCGGTTGGCACGTCGGATTCGGATCGATGCTATGAGTTCCCGAAGATCGCTCGGGTGGTCACCCAAATACTCTTCGAGGTCGGTGACTCCTAGCTCACGCAAGCGGGCGAAACGCTCAGCCACCGCGGTGAAGTCCTCCTCGAGGAGCGCCACCGGGGAACGCTCGAAGAGTGACCGATGCGTCTCCTCCTCCCTGGCCAGGAGCTGGCCGGTGAGACTGATGAACCTCCACCCCGCGACTCCGATGGCCGCAAAGAGAATTCCACCGAGCAAAACCTCGCCCTCTCGAGTC
>Ga0256866_1000096_pt1 | contig 15589 bp, 15 predicted proteins | sample RVTome_16_FD_187338 | JGI IMG/M metagenome (GOLD analysis project Ga0256866, IMG submission 187338) | Soil microbial communities from uranium-contaminated site in the Upper Colorado River Basin, Wyoming, United States - RVT152D67 HiSeq ...
CAACCGGGTGACCGTCTACAACCGGACAGCGTCGGTAGCCGACGAGTTCATGGAAGGTGAGGCCGCCGACAAGGATATGGTGGCCGCCACATCGATGGGAGAGGTGGTGGCCTCACTGAAGGCTCCCCGGGTCATCTTGGTGATGGTCACGGCCGGGAAGCCGGTCGACGCCGTAATCGAGGACCTCGCACCCCTTCTGGACGAAGGCGACATCATCATCGACGGTGGCAACTCGTTGTTCACAGACACCGCGCGGCGCTACGAGTCATTGGCCCAACGAGGTATCCGGTTCGTCGGCATGGGTGTTTCGGGGGGAGAGGAGGGAGCCCGATACGGGCCGTCGATCATGCCGGGCGGGGACCCTGCGGCATGGCCGATTGTCGAGGACATGCTCAAGGGGATAGCGGCCAAGGCCGACGACGGTGCGCCGTGCTGTGAGTGGATCGGCGAGGGAGGGGCGGGTCATTTCGTCAAGATGGTCCACAACGGGATCGAATACGGTGACATGCAGGTGATCGCCGAGGCATACGACCTGATGTGTCGTGGCCTGAGCCTGGAACCTGAGCCGATCGCAGACGTATTCGCTGGGTGGAACAATGGCCACCTCCGCTCGTTTCTGATCGAGATCACCGCCGAGATCCTGCGCACCACGGAGGACGGTGAGCCGATCGTCGACAAGATCCTGGACGCCGCAGGGCAGAAAGGAACGGGCAAGTGGACGGTGATCGCCTCAATGGAGTCGGGAGAGCCCACGACGCTGGTCGCGGAGGCGGTCTATGCCCGTGTGGTCAGCTCGGATCCGGCTCGGCGAGAGACGTCAGCAGGGGTTTTCGACGAGCCTGTGGGGTCGATCGACGTCGCCATCGACGACATCGAGTCCTCGCTGTATGCCTCGAAAATCATCTCCTACGCCCAGGGTTTCCGGCTGATGCAGACGGCGTCAGCTGAGCACTCTTGGGATCTCGACCTGGGCACCATCGCCTCCATCTGGCGTGAGGGCTGCATCATTCGCGCCGATTTCCTCGCAGACATCACCACGGCCTATGCGTCGACGCCCGATCTCGTCGACCTCACCGACGCCGACTTCTTCATCGACGCCCTGAAAGAAGCCGTACCCGGGTGGCGCCGGGTGGTGTCTGCTGCGATAACAGCAGGAATCCCCGCCCCGGCATACTCGAGCGCCCTCGCCTACTTCGACGGGATGCGCTCCCGCCGGCTCCCCGCCAACCTGATCCAGGCGCAGCGCGACTACTTCGGTGCCCACACCTTCGAACGCGTAGACCACCCTCGGGGTGAGTTCTTCCACCACGAGTGGGTCTAACCCGTTCTGTGCGGGTTTGTCACGCGCCACGCGCGACAAACCCGCACAGAATGGTCTAGACGGGCGGCATCCCCGGCACTTCGAGCAACGGACGCTGCTCGAAGTCGGGGTCTGCGGCGTCGGCGGCGTCGACATGGTCCCGACGCACCCCCATGAGGAAGAGAATGGCATCGAGATAGGGCACCGAGACCGAGGTGTCAGCCCGCTCCTTGACCACAGGCTTGGCATTGAAGGCGATTCCGAGGCCGGCGGCGGCAAGCATCTCCAGGTCGTTGGCCCCATCCCCCACCGCAACCACTTGCGAGGGTGAGATCCCCTCACCGGCAGCGATATCCTGAAGAAAGGTCGCCTTTCGCGGGCCGTCGACCAGTTCACCGGCCAATCTCCCGGTGAGCAAACCGTCTTTCACATCGAGTGTGTTGGACAACGAGTAGTCGATGTCGAGATCCGCCGCCAGAGCGTTGGCGAACCTGGTGAACCCGGCCGAAACGATCGCTGTCTTCATCCCCATCCGCTTCAGGGTCCGGATGAATGTCCGGGCTCCGGGAGTGACCGTGATCCGTTTTGCCGCACGTTGCAGAGCTTCCTCGTCAAGACCCTGGAGAAGGGCGACCCGTTCACGAAGCGAGCCCTCGAAGTCGATCTCCCCACGCATCGCCGCAGCTGTTATCCGAGCGACCTCGTCACCTACACCGGCCTCATCGGCGAGCAGGTTGATGACCTCGTTATCGATGAGCGTCGAGTCGACGTCCATCACCACCATGCGCTTGGCACGGCGCTCCAGACCTTCGGGTTGGATGGCGATGTCGATGGTGGGCCGCTCCGCCGCCGTCTGCATGAGCTGTTCGCGAATTTTGTCGGTGTCGCCGTTGGAAACCGCCAGCTCGTAAGAGACCACCGGATAGCGGGAGAGTCTGAATATTCGCTCGATGTTCCCCCCACCCTGGGCGATGGAACGGGCCACGGCACCAAAGTCGTCGGGACCGATCCGCTCTCCGATCACGGTGACGACGGTCATCGACTTCGTCGGGGTGGGAATCGGATCGACGACCTCGAATTCGATGTGAAGACGCTGCTCCCACCCAAAGAGCAGCAGGTCACGGATGGTCGCCTTGTGACCGTCCACGCCGATGAGGACATTCAAGGTGAGACGGCTCCTCACGACGATTTGCTCGATGTCGTAGACCTCGGCGCCGGTCGCGGTGAGGACGTCCATCAACCCGGCCGAAATCCCGGGCTGATCGGGGCCGTGCACATTCACCAGGATGGTGGACCGTTCGGACATACGTTCGTACACGATAGGGCCAGACCCTGCCAAGTCCATTTCATCAAGTGGGCGACACCGGTAGTATCTCAAATGGTCTGGCGCACACATTCATGCGACGGGTCACTAGTTCGCCGAACATGAGGGATTCCTTTGTCTGACAATCCGTTTCGTCTGCCTCGCTACGTCGCGCCCAACCACTACGACATCCGTCTCGAGCTCGACCTGGAGACCTTTACCTTCGTCGGCTCCGTCGGAATAGACATCGACGTGAGAGAGAGCACGGGGTGGCTGGTGCTCAACACCGCAGAGCTCGAGATCAAGTCGGCCACACTCTCCAACGGTGTCGCCATCACCGAAATCGCCTACGACGACGAGATGGAGAGAGCCACTCTCAACCTCAGCTCCGCCATCGAGCCGGGGTCGTACCGCCTCGAGGTCGAGCACTCAGGGATCATCAACGATCAGCTATGTGGTCTCTACCGATCGGTCTACCGCGATGCGGACAGTGTCGAGCACACGTTGGCGACGTCACAATGTCAGTCGACCGACGCCAGGCGGATCTTCCCCTGCTGGGATGAGCCTGACTTCAAAGCGACCTATCAGACCACCATGGTCGTCGCCGACGGGTTGGAGGCCTACTCCAACACCGCCGAACTGGAGCGCGTGAAACTCGAAGACGGGCGAATCGAGATCCGATTCGACAAGACGATGAAGATGTCCACGTATCTGCTGGCGTTCATCGCCGGCCCGTTCGAGGCAACCGAGCCTCGAGTGGTCCGGGGTACACCGATCAGGATCATCGTCCCTCAGGGAAACCTGCACCTCACTGACATCGCCATGGAGAACGCGGTCTTTTGCTTCGAGTTCCTCTCGGACTATTACGGGATCGACTACCCGGCGGACAAGCTCGACCACATCGCCATTCCCGATTTCGCGGCCGGTGCGATGGAAAACGTGGGACTCATCACCTACCGGGACGCCTATCTGGTCATCGATCCGGCCAAGGCCAGCCAGAGCGAGCTGCAAAACAGTCTCGACGTCATCGGCCACGAGATCGCCCACCAATGGTTCGGGAACCTGGTGACCATGGCCTGGTGGGAGGGGGCCTGGCTCAACGAGGCCTTCGCCAGCTTCATGGAGCTCAAGGCGGCCGATGCCATGAGACCGGAATGGAAGCGGTGGCTGACGTTCGCCAACCTGGAGGTGCCGTGGGCCATGAGCACCGACCAGCTGGCATCAACCCGCCCCATCGAGTTCGAGGTGACTGCTCCCGAGGAAGTCGACCAGATGTTCGATGCCATCACATACGGCAAGGGATCGGCCGTGCTGCACATGATCGACGAATTCGTCGGAGTGGAGAACTTCCGTAAGGGAGTCGGTAACTACCTACGCGAGCACGCATACGCGAACACGGTGACCGGCGATCTCTGGGAGGGCCTCGATGGAGCCTCGGAGTACCCGGTCTCCGAGATCATGAACACGTGGGTTTACCAGCGCGGGTTCCCCCAGATCGACGTGAAACGAGTTGCCGGGGGCGTGCGGCTCTCCCAACGGCGCTATCTGGTGATCCCCGACGAGACCGACACCACCATCTGGAAGGTACCCCTCCAACTCCGTGGGGACGCCGACGGGAAGCCGTTCGACGTCAAGTTCCTCCTGGAAGGTGATGAAGACGTTGTCGCCATCGACGGCGAAATCGAGTGGGTCGTTGCTAATGCCGGCGGCCACGGCTTCTACCGCACCAGCTACGCCGAAGACCTCTTCACGGCTCTACTCGACAACATCGACTCCCTCGGCGACAACGAGCGACATGCCTTGGTGTCGGACACCCTAGGTTTCGTCCGCAACGGCCAAGTCTCTTCCACGTCGTTCCTTGACCTCGCCTCTCAATTCAAGGACGAGGAGGAGCAGGCGATCTGGTCAGTGATTACCGGTGGCCTTGGTCTTGTCGAGCACCACGCCTTGGCCGAGGAGGCTCGACCTGGTTTCGAGTCTTATGTGGCGGAGTTGGTGAACCCCGCTCTGCACAGACTCGGGTGGGAGGTCCGGGACACGGACAGCGACCTCGACCGCAAACTGCGCGGCGACCTGGTGGCGACGATGGGCAACCTCGCCCGAGACATGGACACCATCGAGCGATGCCGGTCCCTGGTCACCGACCTCCTCTCCGCGGAGACGCTCGATCCGGAGATGGCCACAGCCGCGTTGGCCGTCTATGCCCGCAACGGTGGTCTCGAGGAGTACGAAACGTTGTGGCGGGGGTACTCGGAGGCGACCACGCCATTGGACAAGGTGCGCTACCTGCGTTCTGCGGCGACAGTGGCCACCGAGCCTGAGGCTCTTGCCACCCTGAACCGGGTAGTCGACGGCGAGGTCCGCACCCAGGACGGCTTCTGGGTGTTCGCTCGTCTTTTGATGGGCAAAGCCGGCCCGGCGGTATGGGAGCGGTCGAGGGAGCGTTGGGACGACCTGCTCACCGCGATGCCCGGGATGACGCGAACCCGCATCGCGGAGGGTCTGGCGGCTCTGTCCCAACCGGAAGTGGTTGCAAGCGTACGAGGCCACTTCGCCGAGCACCCAGTCCCCGAAGCCGGCCGAGCCATCGAACAGAACCTGGAGAAACTCGACGCCAACATCGCGCTGCGAGAACGGGAAACCCCGGTGGTGACCAGCTACTTCGCGTGAAGCTTCTGTCGGCATCGCTCGCGGTCGTGGCGCTGGCAGGTTGTACGATCTCCACCGACGACTTCGTCCACGCCGATGCAGAGATCCTCGGCGTCTGGGAGATGACCGGCTTCTCGGCGGTCGGAGAGGAGCTCGCCGTCGCTGTTGGCGTCAACGCCGCCAACACGCCGTGGATCGAATTCGATGGTGGTGGAGGAATCCGGGGTGACAGCGGATGCAACGGATTTGAAGATCTCGAGGGTTACTCCTTCGTTGATGGCGTATTGGACCCTGCCGAAGTCCTGTTCGAGTCCGCGGCGTGCGTGCCGGAGGAACTGATGACCACCAATGTTGCGCTCAGCGACGCGCTGTGGTCGGAAAACGAAATCAAGGTCACATTCGGACGCGACTCGATGAGATGGGAAATAGACGGCGAAGTGTTGAAGTTTGTTTCCGTCGACGAGCCACCCACACCCCCGACCCCGGCTCCACAGACATCCGTCGGCTCGCTTGACTGCGCACCGGACCCGGTTCAGCGTGAGAAGGTCCCCGCCGAGGGAACCGACGCCGAGGAGCTCGCTTTGCAGGCCGACTCGGAAGTAGCCGAAGTCGTCGTCGAGGACACGCGGAAACTGTCCGCCGAGGGATATGGCGCCGATGGCGAGTTACTTCTAGTGGTCCTTTTCGACGACATCAAACCAGAGACCTTCAGCATCTACACCTGCCCCTGAGCGTGGGTAAGGCTGTCGCGTTCCTAATGCTGTAGGGACCACATGTGGTCCCTACAGCGTCTCGTTCGCACAGGAAAGGGCCCCGGGTCGGACCCGGGGCCCTTTCAGACGCTGTAGAGCCCATATATGGGCTCTACAGCATTAGGTTCGAGTTGCGGGTCTAGCGGAGCTCGATGGTGGCGCCGGCGCCCTCGAGGACTTCTTTGGCCTTGTTGGCGGTATCTTCGTCGACACCCTCCAGCACTGCAGCGGGGGCACCGTCGACGAGGTCCTTTGCCTCTTTGAGGCCGAGACTGGTGAGGCCCCGGACCTCTTTGATCACCTGGATCTTGGCCGAGCCGGCTCCGGTGATCACAACGTCGAACTCGTCCTTCTCGGCGGCGGCCGCCTCGGCGCTATCGCCTCCGCCCGCGGCCGGCGCGGCAGCAACGGCCATCGGGGCGGCCGCGGTCACGTCGAACTTCTCCTCGAAGGCGTCGAGAAACTCCTTCAGCTCGAGGATGGTCATCTCCTCGAACTTGCTGAGCAGCTCGTCAGTGGTCTTCTTTGCCATGTGTCATTCCTCCTCGGCCGTGTCGGCCGCGGTTTCCGTGGGCTGGTCCGCAGGGAGCGACGCCTCTACGGCCTCGCCTCCATCAGCGAACTCTCCCGACTCTTTCTTGTCCAGAAGCTGTGAGAACATCGATGCCGCGTCGCGGGTGAAGGAACCGAACATCCCTGCCGCCGAATACAACGGTGCCTTGGCGGCACCGGCGATCTTGGCCAGCAGCACTTCGCGAGGCTCGATCTCGGCGAGCTTGGAGACCTCTTCGGGAGACAGAATGTTCCCAGAGAAGTATCCGGCCTTGAGAATGAAGACCTCATGGTCCTTCGAGAAGTCTTTCAGCGCTTTCGCGGTCGCGACCGGATCGCTCTTTGCGAACGCAAGCGCGGTCGGGCCGGCAAGATACTCGTCGAGACCCTCTATCCCGGCGTCCCCGGCAGCGAGTTTCGCCAGCGTCATCTTCACGACCTTGTACTCGGCTCCGGCGTCACGCAGGGCTCGTCGCAAATCCTGGACGGCCTGCACGGAGAGCCCGCGATATTCGGTGAGGAATACCGCCTCGGCGTTTTCGAGTCCTTCTCGGATGTCGGCTACAGCCTGGACCTTTTCTGGTCTTGCCATGTGCGTCTCCCTAGACATCAAATAAACCCCTCGGCAAAGACGGAGGGGCTTCGAGAAGCGAACCTGCGCAGGCGGGCGAACCCTTTGAGTCTCATGGACACCGGCGGTCTTTGGCCGAGGTATTGGAGTTGCGGTGCCGATTCTATCCGGACTCGGGGCGTCCGCAATTCGACGTATTGTCCAGTCGATGACGTCGGACTTCGTGACCGTGGACAGCTGTGACATCTATTTCGAGACTGCAGGTGAAGGCCCTGCCGTCCTGTTCATCCACGCCGGTGTGGCCGACTCCAGAATGTGGCGAGATCAGATGGGCCTCCCGGGTCATCGGACTATCACCTTCGATCAACGTGGATTCGGCCAGACCCAATGGGTTCCCGGCCCATACTCCAACAGGGGCGACGCCTTGGCGATGCTCGACCACCTCGACGTCGACGCGGCGGTGGTCGTCGGCTGCTCCAACGGAGGTGAGGCTGCCATGCAGCTTGCTCTCGTTGCCCCGGATCGGGTTGTGGGACTGGTGCTCGTAGGTACCGCTCCTCGTGGTTGGGAACCCGATGGAGGCTGGGCTGAAGATCCATTGTCGGATCAGGCGGTCGCCGCGTCGAAGACGGGTGACGTCGATCGGGTCGTCGACCTGGATGCACAAATGTGGCTCGCCGGGCCGGGACGTGCCCTTGAAGACGTCGACACAGGGCTGGTCGACCTGTTCCGGGCCATGGACCGCGTACCTGCGGCGACCGAGTCCGAGCGTGAGCCGTACGTGCAAACTCTCGAACCACCCACCAACGAACAGCTCGATGCCATCGCCCAACCCACTCTGGCAATTGTCGGGGAACACGATTATCCGGACCTGGTGATCGCGGCCTCCTACCTCGCCCAGCGTCTCAGCGACCGGGAGGCGGTGGTGTTGAACCACACCGCCCACCTCCCCTCCCTGGAGGTCCCCGACGCCTTCAACACCACTCTGACAGGCTTTCTGACCTCGATCTGACCGGTTTTCCAGATTTTCCCTGGACAGGGGATAACGCACGCGCGACACTTGACTTGTTGAAAACAGGGGGTCTCCGTGTGCCGGGCGGGTTCCCTGACCGCCCCCGCCCGCAAACCCGGAACCCGAATAAGTGAGGGCCGCGTTTAGCCGACTGATGAAGACCAGCCCCTACCCTGGTCCACAGACGAAGTCGTCGGCGGCGTGCGGACGGTGGACCTGGCAGCCGATGCCCTCCCAGCCCACGGATGTACTGGGCGCGGAGATCCCCCTAGTTTCAGCCAGAGAAAAGCCCCCGGATTCCGGGGGCTTTTCCTAATCCTGGGCGACAGCCCTTCAGACCGCGGCCTCGGCGATCTCCTCGACACGTGCCGGGTCGACCTTTACGCCCGGGCCCATCGTCGACGACAACGTCATCGTCCGCATATACCGGCCCTTGGCGCCGGCCGGTCTGGCACGCTGGATCTCGCCGGTGAGCGCCGACAGGTTGTCGTACAGATCCTGAATGTCGAAGGAAACTTTTCCGATCGGGACGTGAACGTTGCCGTAGCGATCGTTGCGATATTCGATCTTTCCCGCCTTGAACTCGGAAACTGTCTTCGCCAGGTCGTCGGTCACAGTTCCCGACTTCGGGTTTGGCATGAGACCGCGGGGACCGAGAACACGCCCGAGCTTGCCCACCTCCGACATCATGTCGGGTGTGGCGATGGCGACGTCGGCATCGAGCTCCTTACCGCCTTGCAGTTGTTCGATCAGCTCTGCGCCGCCCACGATGTCGGCGCCGGCTTCGGTCGCCTCCGCCTCTTTGTCGGGCGAGCAGAATACGGCGACCTTGACGTCCCGCCCCGTCCCATGGGGGAGGGAGACGGTGCCCCGAACGAGTTGGTCGGCCTTCTTGGCGTCGATACCGAGGGTGTAGACGACTTCGACCGTCTCGTCGAACTTCGCCGATGACAGCGTCTTCACGAGGTCAAACGCCTCACGTGCGGTGTAGCGGTGCTCTTTGTCGTACCGGGCGGCAGCCTCTCGGTACTTCCTTCCATGTGTCATGTGTTTCTCCTTGTGGTCCAGGCGGCCTCTGGGCCTCCCACTTCACTTCTGTGAAGGTTTTGGGCGCTTTGAGCGCCCTTTTGCTTCACAGAACGATTGTCAGCCGTCGACGACTATGCCCATGGAGCGGGCGGTGCCTTCGACGACCTTCATTGCGCCGTCGATGTCGATGGCGTTCAGGTCGGGCATCTTGATTTCGGCGATCTCTTTGATCTGTGCCTTGGTCACTCGGCCCACCTTCTCCTTGTTGGGCTCACCCGAGCCCTTGTCGACGCGGGCTGCCTGACGAAGCAGGGCCGCCGCCGGCGGAGTTTTGGTGACAAAGGTGAACGAGCGATCCTCGTAGATCGAGATCTCGACCGGGATGATCTGACCCCGGTTGTTCGACGTGGCGTCGTTGTACGCCTTGACGAAGTCCATGAGGTTCACCCCATGGGGACCGAGGACAGTCCCGACCGGGGGAGCAGGCGTGGCCTGACCCGCGGGTAGCTGCATTTTCAATGTCGTGACAAGTCGTTTTCTACCCATTGGCTACCTCGAATTTCCTACATCTAGCTCTTCTGGATGTCCTCGAAGCCCAACTCCACTGGCGTGTCACGGCCGAAGATGTTGACGAGCACTACCACCTTCTGCTGGTCGACGTTGAGCTCTTCGATGACACCGTTGAAGTCGGCGAACGGGCCGGTGACGACACGGACTTGCTCGCCAACGTCCCACTCTGGCTTGAAGCGGGGCTTGCCCTTCTCCTCTTCTTCCTGGACACCGAGGAATCGTTCGACCTCGCGTCGTGAGAGCGGAGTCGGCTTTTGGGCGTTTCCGGCAACAAACCCGGTAACGCCAGGGGTATTGCGCACCGCGTACCAGGAGTCGTCGTCGAGGCTCATCCGGACAAGGATGTACCCCGGGAAGACTTTCTTGGGGACCGTGACCTTCTTGCCACCCTTGAATTCGACCACATCCTCCATCGGGATGTGGACCTCGAAGATGCGGTCTTCCATGTGCATCGACTGGATGCGTGTTTCCAGATTGGCCTTCACCTTGTTCTCGTACCCGGAGTAGGAGTGAATGACGTACCAGTCTCCCGGCAGGTCGTAGGGGCTGGCCGGGGGAGGAATCGGGATGGGGGTTTCGTCGGAGGCTTCGGGTTCCTCATCTGCAGCCACTTCGACTGTTACGGCCGCCGCCTCGACAGGGGCTTTCTCCTCCGATTCCTCGATCGAATCTTCGGCCGCTTCCTCGACGGGCATCGTGTCGGCAGTGTCTACTGTCTCAGATGATTCCGGGATCTCTGCGAGGGCCTCGGTCTCATTGCCCTCACTGACCATGCCAGTCTCCTCTGCTTCGGACTCCTCGACCTCGACGGTTTCAGTGGTTTCGGTCAGGTCTGGCATCACCCACTCCTCTGCTCAACCAGCCAAAGGATGAATTCCTTGGCAGCCACGTCGAATCCGAAGATCACAAACGTCAGCGCCACCGTGGTGATCAAAGTCACCGTCGTGAATGCGATCATTTGCTCCCGGGTTGGCCAGGTGACTTTTCGCAGTTCGACCCTGACTTCGTGGAGATAATCCTTGATGCGGGCGAAGAAGGACTTCCGCTCTGCCGTCTCCGGGGCGCGGTTCTGTAAGGCGGCAGCCTTGCGCTGTGCCTTGCTTTGTCCGTCTTTCTCTCTCTTGCGGCGTCGCTCCTCCGCTTCCTGGAGGCGGCGCATCTGTCTATTGCTCATGACTCAGTTGATCCTGTACCGATTGTGGCAGGGGTGGAGGGACTCGAACCCCCAACCTCCGGTTTTGGAGACCGGCGCTCTAACCAATTAGAGCTACACCCCTCTGGGGGTTCGCGGGTCGTCCAAGTATAAGGGTGCCGCTCCCGCTGTGGAAAGTCGGTCGGGGCCGCGGTCGTCTTGCTGCTACCGGATCAGCTCCGCCCGGTCGGAGAGGGCGGGGAGGGCCCCGTCTCCGGGAGCGATGTGGAGAACACCACCACCGCCGACGGTCAGGTTCCATGCCAGCCATTGCGCATCCGTTTGCTCCTGAGACCCGCCACCCGAATAGGCAGCTATGCCTCGTGGCATGAAGAAGATGCCTCTCAAGGTGAGAGCGGATTGCCCTGACCATGCATGTGTCTCCACAGAGTCGGACCAGAGGGCGAGGTCCGCGAAATCGCCGGCGGTTGGCGCCGTCCAGATCAGAGCACCACCGGAACCGCTGCCGGACAGCTTCAGAGAGGAGCCCTGGGCCATATAGACCATCGCGTTGTTGAATTCGAGCGTTCCAGTACCGGCCTTTGTGAGCTTTCCACCACGGAAAAAGGTCCACGGCTTGTCCGCGGGCGGGTTGACCTTGAGCGCGCCTTGGACCGTCACATCCTGATCGAAGACGACGTTGCCGTTGTTGATCGTCACGCTCTTCCCACTCGTGATCTGAAGGTTGCAGTCGATGACCAAATTCTGGTTGTTGATTGTGATGTTGCTATCGACGTTGCATTTCTCGTTCCGCTCCGCTTTCCAGTATTCATACGTCGAGTCGGGCTTCCCATCCGTTCTCGGCCCGACAAATTCAATCAGGTCATAGATGTAGGGGTCGCGGGTGGCCGTTTCCTCACACTCGTCGATGTTCTGCTGATTGGCCGTGGTGAGCTCTTCCGCGGCCCAAAGAGTGTCGAGTGGGGGGGTTGTGTAGTTGCTGTAGCAGTTGTATCGGTGATCGGCCGGCGCTCGGGTATACCGACTCCCCAGTGGTGAAGGTGTAGGATTGGGCGCGTTGCCCCCTCCGCTGTTGCTACATGCTGGCGGAGTGCATGGACCCGGATCGTTAGGGGCGAGGACCCTGATCGTGCCACACCCCTCCTCTGCGGGAAAGCCCTTGAACGTGAACGGGTTGCCACCGCACCCAGCGGGCCCGTCGGCTCGGATCACCGATCCAAGGCCGCTGACGTTGATCACCCCGTTGGTGCCCGAGCACTCCGAGCCGTCTGAGTCAGCGATGATCAAGCCCCCAACGAGGTAGCCGTCAGGGTGGACCACCGGATCAGCGACTATCTGCCCGCCACCGTTGACACTGATTGTGTTGCAGCCAGTGCGATCCAGCACAATCAAATTAAGCGGTGGCTTGTCGTCGCCCACTATCCGTTTTGCCACAGTGTGCACCGACGTTCGTCCTGAACTGAAGCCGAGCACCTGTGCGAAGAGACTGTTCCGCGTCGAAGTCATTTTGACAGCCAGCCGTTGGCATGGTTTGCCGTCGTCGACAAGGGGTTGGGCTGTTCCGCCGACGATTCCCGATGTCATCAGATCGTGTGTATCGGTGACCGGATGCACCACCGTGATCTCGTATCGACCTGCGGGGAAGTCCCATTCGGTCTCCAATGGGTTGTCCGGATTGCAGATTTTGTCGAACTGGACACAGTCCGTGGTGTCAACCGTGTTCAGATCTGGTGTGTTGACGGCCACGTAATTGAGTGCGCTTTCGCACGCATCCTGGCCACCGGTTTCGACCGCTACTAAGACGCCCACGGCGGCGGCGGCGTCAGTCACCTTCTGGTCGGTGCTTCGATCTAGCCAAATGGCGGCAATGTCGACCGCTATGGCCGAGGCACCAATGAGCAGGAACAGGCTTATCGCCAACATGAAAATGGAGGCACCCCTGTCGGAACGGAAACTCTCTCTCATTCGACGCGCTCATATCGGGCAGTGGCCGGTGCGACGAGGGAGATATCAAAGGAGAAGAAGGCAGCGTTGATCTCGGTATCGCGACCGGTCTCGACCTGCACTCGAGGATCGGACAGCCCGTCGGGGTAGCAGGGTGCGGTCCCGGGAACCGCTGCACCGCCATCGTCTTGCACCAACCTCTGCCACCCTGAGCTTCCAAAGTGGGCGACGCAGATGTGCTGGCCTTCGACGCCCGAGTCCAGATTGCCGTGTGCCGCCTCCTGGGCGACGTTGCGAACCGCCTCGAGCCAGGCATTGTCTATTCCCGTAACAGGATCGGGCGCCAGCGTGGCTGCGTAGCGGCTGGCCTCCCGGGCCGCGTTTTCGATCTGATTCTTCTGACCGAAGGCGATCGCTGAGGTCACCACTCCCACGAGCAGCATGACGAGAAGGCTGAAGATGAACGCCATCTCGACCACGGCCGCACCTGAATCGCCCCTCGACGAGGAGCCCTGCCCGAGACTGATCCACGCGGTGAAACGAGTCGAACGATGACCCCTCGACCCCTCGACGGGCAGTTGACCTGACGGAGTTTCCGTCCCCAAAGAATCCCTGGTTGTTCTCAAGCTGCTGCTCTCCTACCTGAGCTCCGCAGCCCGGCCCACGGTACGTAATCGTCGAGATCCCGAGCTTGGATACGGGCCTTTGGCCCCGAAGGTAATCCGCTATCTCGGGGTTGGCGGGTGGCGGGGTCGTCGGGGGCGATCGCACCGCCCCACCGAGATGGTGTACTGACCACCATTTCCATCCGTTGAGCACGGAGCGTGACAAAGGTGTAGGGCGCCCGTCGCCCGTGGGTGCGTTCTGCTCGCGGCTACTAGGAGACGGAGGAACTGATTCTATGAGAAGATCGGTAATTCTTGCGATCGCGCTGTTGACCGCGCTGTCGCTGGCGATCCCGGTAGGGGCCATCACCAAAGGTGGGGCTCCTGACAACAACGAGCATCCGTATGTCGGTCTGATGGTGGCCAAAGACGCCGACGGCAACCCATTGTGGCGTTGCAGCGGATCCATGATCACGCCCACCGTCTACGTCACCGCAGGGCACTGTGTCGAGGCTCCGGCGGCGTCCGCCACGATCTGGTTCGAAGAAGACGTTGAGAGTCTCGGTGTCGACGCCAACGATCCCAACAGCTACCCGAACGGTGGACCGACGACGCACGATGGGTCCGTACATCCACACCCGAATTACGACCCGAACGCGTTCTTCCTCTTCGACCTAGGCGTTGTCGTCCTCGATGAGCCAGTGACTCTGAGCCACTACGCCAGCCTTCCAGACGAAGGTGTCGTGGACTCGATCGGCCACGGCAGGAAGACGGCCACGGTCGAAGCCGTCGGGTACGGGCTGCAGAATGCCAACAAGAACCACACCGTCGCCCTGCGTCAGCGGATGAAGGCTGATCTCTTCATCGTCAACCGGACAGGTGTTGCCGGCCTCAAGCAGATCTTCGGGTTCTTCCCGGGATCAGGCTCGTTCCTGGTCAGTGGTGACGCTGCCAATGGCGGCACTTGTTTTGGAGACTCCGGCGGCCCGATGCTGCTCGGTGACTCCGACGTGATCATTGGTGTCAACTCCTTTGGGTTGAACGCCAACTGTGCCGGTGTCGGTGGTGCCTATCGCATCGATCAGACGGACGACCTGGATTTCATCAGCTCGCTTATGTCGTAACGACCCACAAACTCGAACGAGGAGAGGCGTCCGGTCTGACGGGCGCCTCTCACGTTTGGCTCAGGCCCTACGTGGAATGAGCTTCCAGATGAGCACTGCCGCCGTCATCGACAACACGGCGGCCAACCAGGCGATCGGCCTGCTCCAGGATCGAGATACCGCCAGCTCCCCGTCCAGCGAGGACATAACTCGCCACTCCAAATCCGTCGGCGCCGCGACCCGGACGCTTCCCATCGCCGCGAGTTCCCGGGCGATCCTTGCCATGGCGGCATGCCGGGCCTGGCACTTGAGACACGTTGCGGTGTGAGAACGGAATAGTGGCAACACCTCGCCACCGTCGACCGCACTGTTGGCGATGAAAGGCGCCGCCATTTCACACACAACACTCATGCCGTCTCCTCGAGATCCTTGGCAAGACGGCCTCGCGCCCGGTGCAATCGAACCTTCGCCGCGGTGACGGAGATCCCCATCGATTCAGCGATCTCGGCGTGGGACCACCCGTAGATATCCTTCAGCACGACGACCTCGCGCTGAGCGTCTGGAATGCGGTCGAGGGCCAGGCGCAGCCTTTCACGGAGCTCGAGGATCTCCCCTGCCATCTCAGGATGTCCGGCGTCCACAGGAGCCGGGAGTTCGAGGTGATCGTCAATCGAGGCACCCTGGTGTCGCTTGGCACGCTTCTTGTGGGTCCAAGCAGTATTCACCGTGATTCGATAGAGCCACGTCGACAACCTGGCATCCCCACGGAATTTAGGGAGAGCACGCCATGCCCGGATGAGCGCCTCCTGGGCGACATCTGATGCAAGATGTTGATCCCCGACCAATCGTCGAGCCAATGTGTAGACCTCGTCCTGATGCTCTCTCAACAGGACCGCAAAGGCGGAACGATCGCCCTTCTGGGCCCTGGCGATGAGCTCTTGCTCTCGGTTCTTTTCGACCTGTCCGGGATCGCTGGGGTTACCCATCGGCGAGAACCATGGTCGCGGAGAGATACTCTGCATCGTTGTCAACGATGCTCACAGCCA
>Ga0256866_1000097_pt1 | contig 15533 bp, 10 predicted proteins | sample RVTome_16_FD_187338 | JGI IMG/M metagenome (GOLD analysis project Ga0256866, IMG submission 187338) | Soil microbial communities from uranium-contaminated site in the Upper Colorado River Basin, Wyoming, United States - RVT152D67 HiSeq ...
TTCTCCAAACATTCTATTGATGCAGGAAAATACTATTTCTACTATCCATCTTTGTCCATAACATACGCTATCTTTCCATTTGTCAAGATCAGTTTTCTGTTCCCATACTGAAATATTTCTTTTATAATGATTAGTGATTATCCTTTATAATTCTTGCATTCTTTCTTACCTTTATTGCCGATTTAATATCATTGAATGAAAGAATGGGAATATCTTGTTATTTTCATACTAACCATCTGCTATCATAGTACTCACATCTATATTCTGTTGTCTAACAATATCATGCATTAGTATAGGTAATACTTTTGAATCATGTGCATTTTCTGTAGTAACGTTTAGAGATAGAATTTTTATCTTATTATTGGTCCTGTTAACTTGAGGGTAAAGTAATAGTCATATTATATAATTCTATTATGTTCTGTGCTTACTTTTACAAGATTTTTTCAATTCCATGCATCTATTTTTCTTAACTTAAGAGCCATATTATTATTTAATCCCAATAAAATACGGTTCATACATTTATCTGAGTTCAATAACTATTTTTATAATTTGCATTTTTAGTATGATTCAAATAACCTACACTCAAATTAAAATATATGGGAACTGAACATAGTGTATCTCAAGTGAACAATGCATCCTGGGAAAAAGAAGTATTACAATCACAATTACCTGTTTTTGTTGATTTTTGGGCGGAATGGTGTGGGCCTTGTAGAATGGTAGGACCAGCCGTAGAACAATTATCAAAAACTCTTGAAGGAAAAGTAAAAACTGTAAAGCTTAACGTAGATGAAAATCAAGAGATTGCAGTAAAATATGGAATTCATTCTATACCCTCATTGCTATTATTCAAGGATGGTAAGGAAATTGCGAGAACTGTCGGTGCTGCTCCTAAAGAAGCCTATCAAAAATTCATCGAAGAATCTTTAACCAAGAATTAACATTAATTTCATTTCATTTTATTTAATTTGAGGGTAGTTTTTATTTCTGTATTCGTAAAAGCATTAATATAGATAATAATAATCGTTAGCATAATTTGGGTAAAAAAGAGATTTCTACTCTATTTTCATCTGATCCTGATAAATATTATAGAGTTTCCTTATTTGATAGATTAGGTTTTAAACGAAACAAATGTATATCTTGTGAAAAATTTTTTTGGTCGCTTATAGATAAAAATATCTGTCCTGACCATGAGGCATATAACTTTATAGGAAATCCTCCTACCAATAAAAGACTAGATTATATAGGAGCATGGAAGGAAATTGAAAAATATTTTCAATCAAATGATCATTCCATTGTAAGACGATACCCTGTAGTCTGTAGGTGGCGAGAAGATCTTTATTTTACAATTGCATCAATAGTGGATTTTCAAAGAATAATGAATAATAAAGTTATTTTTGAATTGCCGTCAAACCCTTTAGTAGTACCACAAATGTGTTTAAGATTCAATGACGTTGAAAACGTGGGGGTAAGCGGCCGTCATTACACTAGTTTCTGTATGATTGGTCAAACATGTAATGCAGATGCATCTGGAGGATATTGGAAGGATCGTTGCATTGACTTAGACTTTGGATTATTAACTAATGTTTTGGGAATAAAACCTGAAGAGATTACTTTTGTGGAAGATATTTGGATGGGTGCAGGAGCTTTTGGGTGTTCTTTAGAGTATTTTGTACGTGGTCTTGAACTTGGTAATGCTGTTTTTACAGAATTCGAAGGAGATGAAAATAACTATAGAATTATGAAAAATAAGATTATTGATATGGGGGCAGGCTTGGAACGATTCTCATGGATTACTATGGGTACTCCAACCAGTTATGATTGTACATTTGGATCAGTTATAAAATATTTAGAAAATTTTATTGAAGTTCAAAAGGATGAAAATTTTCTATCAAATTATTTTAAATTAGTATCTAGTAAATTCAACAATATCGAAGATGATTCATCTGATAAAATAAAAAAATTGAAAAAAACTATTGCTCAAGAGATGAGAATACCATTTGAACATCTCGAAAAAATTGTATCTCCATATGAGGCAATTTATACAATAGCAGATCACACTAGGACTTTGTTATTTGCTATTTCTGATGGATCATTACCTTCTAATGTAGGAGGAGGTTATAACCTTAGAATTCTTTTACGTCGAGTTTTATCTATTATTGAAAGATTCAAATGGAATATAAAAATTGAAGATCTAATTGATACACACGTAGAATATCTGAAAAATATGTATCCTGAACTAGAGGAAAATAAGCAAGAGGTTTATACCATTCTTAAACTTGAATCTGAGAGATATGCAAGCACAAGACAACGAATGAATGATATTGCATCGACAATACGTAAGAATAACAAACAACCAACGGTAGATGACCTTATAAGATTGTATGAATCCGATGGTATTACTCCTGACTTTCTTAAAGAAATCAATGTAATAAATGAGATACCTTCGAATTTTTACGTGAAACTATCAGAATTACATAATATTAACCAAAAGTCTCTTTACTCTCCGTCAATAGAAGGATTGGAAGGGTTACCTCCTACTAGATTATTGTATTATGAAGATTCTTCCATCCGAGAATTTTATGCTCAAATCATAAAAATAAAAGAAAATTATGTAATTTTAGATCAAACATCTTTCTATCCAAGAGGAGGAGGGCAAGAACCAGATAAGGGAATGATTGGTGATGTTAAAGTCTTAGAAGTCATAAAACAAGGAGATATTGTCCTTCATAGGGTAGAAAATTTATCATCTCTTTCAGAGGGGCTACGGATTAAATGTAGATTAGATGAGGCAAGACGCGATTCAATAACAAAACATCATACAGCTACTCATATATTAAATTCTTCATCAAGAACTACACTTGGTTCATGGGTGTGGCAAAACTCTGCCTTTAAAGATGTTAATTATGGAAGACTTGACATAACTCACCATTCTGCATTAAATAAAGAAGAAGTTGAAAGAATCGAAAAAACTGCTAACGAAATTGTAATGAAAAACCTTGATGTAAATATAAAAGAATATGAGAGAGGAGAAAGTGAACAAAAATTTTCCTTTCGTATATATCAAGGTGGAGTAGTTCCATCAAATAAAGTACGAATAGTGAAAATAAGTGAATTTGACATTGAAGCATGTGGAGGAACACATGTCAATAGAACAGGTGAATTAGGTTTAATTAAAATTCTCAAATCAGAAAGAATTCAGGATGGTGTTGTTCGATTAGAATTTGTAGCGGGAAAGGCTGCTATAGATTACATTAAAAATCAGGATAGAAATATTTCATTTATTACTCAATCATTAGGTTCTAGTAAAGAAAAACTAACACATTCATTCAAAAAACATTTAGATGAGTCAGAAAAGCTTAAAACAAAGATAAAAATTCTTTTACGAAAAACTTCTCCAATTATAGCCAAATCTACATCCACTAATAGTAAACAAATATCATCAAATGGGGTGAAATTATTTACAACATATGATGATGAATTAGATGAAGAATTCCATATTACAATCGGAGAAAAATCCATTAACCTTGATCCTTTTCTCATATATATTTCACTAATCTCCAAAGGAGAAGGAGAAGGCATACGCGTAATAGTTTTTGTTGGTGAAACTGCAAGAAAATATGGTTTTAATGCAGGAAAAATAGCAAAAGTCTTCTCTATTAGTTTAGGCGGCTCTGGAGGAGGAGATTCAAAGTTTGGTCAAGGAGGAGGTAGATTTAAGAATAGAATTGAAGAGGTGTTAAATTCATCAGAAATATATGTTAATAAAACACTCAAGAGGTGAAAATAATTTGGGTAGTAAAGAAATAAATGATAATAGTATTAATTGGAAAGAACTGGAGACAAAATGGAAGTCTAGATGGAAAGAAGAACATCTTTTTGAAGCTGATTATGATAATACTAATAAAAAAAAATATTTCATAACTGTTGCATTTCCCTATCCTAATTCCCCGCAGCATATAGGACATGGGAGAACATATTCACTAGCTGATGTTCATGCTAGATATATGAGAATGAAAGGCTATAATGTATTATTTCCAATGGGATTTCACTATACGGGAACTCCTATCTTAGCTATGTCAAAAAGAGTAATCGCAGAAGATCAAGATTTAATTGGAACTTTTAAAAATTTATATAATGTCCCTGAAAATATCATCAAATCATTTATAGAACCAGAAAATATTGCAAAATTTTTTCATAATGAGATAAAATTAGGAATGCAAGATATGGGTTATTCTATTGATTGGCGACGAGAATTTACAACCATTGATATGTTATATTCAAAATTCATTACTTGGCAGTTTAAAACATTACAAAAAAAAGGGTTAATTGTACAAGGCTCTCATCCTGTTGGATGGTGTCCCTATGATAAAAACCCTGTAAGTCAACATGATACTATTGGAGATGTAGAACCAGAATTTAGTGAATATGTCCTAATAAAGTTTAGGTTAGATGATAATGATATAATACTTCCTACTGCTACTTTAAGACCTGAAACTATATTTGGAGTCACAAATCTTTGGGTAAATCCTGATATTGAATACTTTATAATAGATGTAGATAATAATGCTGAACAATGGATTGTTACTAAAGAGGCGTCAACAAAATTAGAATTTCTTAATCATAGTATAAAAATCAATAGAACCATCAAAGGAAATGAATTAATTGGTAAATTTGCAACAAATATTATTAGTAATGTAAATATTCCTATTCTTCCGGCAAAATTTGTAAAACCTGATACAGGAACTGGAATAGTAATGTCGGTGCCTGGTCATGCTCCATATGATTTTCAAGCCCTTATCGACTTAAAAAAAGAAACAAATTTACTATCATTTAATATTGACTTATCACAAATCAATCCGATAAAAATTATAGAAATTCAAGAAGCTAATGTAAATGACAATAGTTTAATATTATGTGTAGAAGATGCAATATCAAAGTTCAAAATTAACAATCAATCAGATTTAGGTCTGGAAAAAGCAACAAATGAAGTCTATCATCTAGAATATTACCAAGGCAGAATGTTACCTAATACAGGAAAATATGCTGGAATGGATGTTCAATTAGCTAAAGAAGAAATAAAAAATTATTTGCTTGCTACAAAAAACTTAGCTGAAATTTTTTATGAATTCGTTAATAAACCAATTAAATGTAGATGTGGTAATGAATGTTTTGTCAAGTTACTGAATGATCAATGGTTTATTAATTATAAAGATAAAGAATGGAAGCATAAAGTACATAATTATATAGATGAAGTAAGTATTCTTCCTGAGGATCTTAGACAAGAATTTCACAATGTAGTTGACTGGTTAAAGGAAAGAGCTTGTGCAAGGAAATCAGGTCTTGGAACGAAACTTCCATGGGATCATGAATGGATAATAGAAAGCTTATCTGATTCAGTTATTTACATGGCTTATTATATAATCTCAAAGTTCGTTAATGAACAAAAATACTCAATGAAAAAAAGTCTAAATAATATTGATGAATCTTTTTTTGACTATATACTATTAGGTATTGGAAATGTTCATGAGGTAGCAAAAAATTGTAATCTTTCCATATCATTGATACAAGAAATTAGAAATGAATTTATTTATTTTTATCCAGTTGATTCTCGACATTCTGGACGAGATTTGGTCCCGAATCATCTTTCTTTCTTTATTTTTAATCATATTGCTATTTTTGAAAAGAAGTTTTGGCCACACCAGATAGTCGTCAATGGTTCTGTTTTAATGGAAGGAAAAAAGATGTCAAAATCATTAGGAAATATAATACCTTTAAGAACGGCAATACAAGAATATGGAGCAGATACAATTAGACTAGCAATATTGATTTCATCTGAGCTTCTTCAGGACGCAGATTTTTCCTTTGATACTGCAAGATCTATCAGAATAAAATTATTAGAATTCTACACTCTTTCACAACAGATTTTGACTTCTAATTTTTACAATAAAGTATCAAACCCAAATTTATCATTAGATGAATTACTTTATGTAGATATATCTGAAAACGAATATCCTTTGGAGTTAGAAGATAGATGGTTAATAAGTAAATTACAAAGGCTAATAAATAATGTTACCAGATCTATGGAAACATTACGTATACGAGAAGCTCTTCATAATATCTTGTATGTTTTCGATCAACATATTCATTGGTATAAAAAAAGAATTAATGCTAAAAAACGAAGTAATGATAATATGGTGAATAAGATACTAATTCTTTGTTTTTCTATCAGAATAAAATTATTATCTCCATTTGCTCCATTTATATCTGAAGAAATTTGGAATAGTTTAGGTAATCGATCTTCCGTTGTTTCTTCAAAATGGCCTACTGTTTTCAATGAAAAGATTGATCCATTATCAGAGGAATCAGATGAATTCATAAAAAAATTAACATTAGATATATCTAATATTATTAAAGTAACTAAAAAATTACCACGTACTATATATATATATTGTTCTTCATCTAGTAAACAAAAAATTTATCAGAAAATTCTTAAAATAATTACTTTAACTAATGAAAGAAATTTTGGAAATATAATGAAAAAATTAATACAAGAGCCTGAATCTTCTTATGCAAAAAAGGATCCATCTTTTGTTAAAAAAACTATAGAAGATATTCTTTCTGAACCTGTTGAATCAAGAAGTAACAGATTAAATTTGAACTCATTGGATGAAATTTCTATAATAAAAGATTCAGAGAATCTAATATCTAAAGAAATCGAATGTGAAAATATTCCAATAATTGTTTACTCAGAAGAAGAAAAAGAAAAATATGATCCAAAATCAAAGTCTAGATTTTCAAGACCTTATAAACCTGCTATCTATTTAGAATAAGATCCTTTCGCTTTACTACTTTTTCTTGAAATATAAATCGATGAAATCATATACAAGCTAAACCCGCATATTGACATTATTAATCCATATAAAGAAAGTGCTCCTCTATCTTGATAGTATCCTATACCGAGAAGTATCGCTCCTAATACCAAAATAGCTATACCTGCCCTTGCAGGACCTGGCATTTCTTTTTTCTTTTTCACTAGTGGTACATGTTTAGTTTTTTCGCAATATATTTTTATTTTTGGACGGTAATATTTTATCAATGAAAATTGCTGTGGTGGGAATTGGGGTTGCAGGAGCATATTTAATGAATCAACTTAGTAATAATCATGATATTCATGTAGTTGGATTTGAAAGAATGAAAGAAGAAGAACATGATGCAGTTTGCGCTTGGGCGACCAGCAAAAATGTTATGGTAGACTATACAAAAAAATGTAGCCTAGATTTTGATAACTATATCTTACATGATGGTAAAAATATGAGCGTAGACCTTGGTGAAAGCAAGCATATTGATATCGGATTAAAAGGTATGGTTAGTTATGATAAATTAAAACTTATTCAAGATATGATAAAAGGAACAGAAATTAAATATGGAAAAGCACCAAAAAAGGAAAATTTAGAAGCTGACTTTGATCTAATTATAGATTCTACTGGTTTTCACAGGAATTATCTCCCTAAACTTGACTACGAAATGTGGGTACCTTGTGTTCAATATAAAGTCAAATATGATAATAATAATAATGTTCCCTATGATGATTTTTATCTTAAAGGATTTCCTTCTATGTCTGGCTATTTCTGGTATTTTCCATTAGGAAATGGATATGCACATATAGGTGCTGGTGATTTTACAAGAAAAAATCACAATCTTTTTGTTGAAAACTTTCTAAAGAAATACAAATGTGAAATAATTAAAAAAAATGGGAGACCTGTAAGAATTAGTCCACCATCGAAATCCGAACCATTTTACGATGGTAAAAAGTCTATAGGAGTTGGAGAATCGATTGGTACAGTTTATCCATTACTGGGTGAAGGCATAATCCCTTCAACAATTTGCGCTGATCTCTTTATAAATAATTTGAATAATTTTAAAAAATATAGAGAGCAAGTCCTTAAACATTTTAGTATATATCCATTAGTTTTCAAGTTTATTTTGATGAAAATTACAGGTACTTTTAATCTTGTAAAAAACTCTTTTGATTTACTTAGAATATATCATCATATGAAAAATAATCAAGATCGATATGGAATGGAGGTAAAAATCGCTGAATTGATGAAAATCTCTACTCTTTAGCTATCATTTGAAAAATTCCAATATTTTTATCTTTTTCCTTTTGAGTCAAAGTTATAAATGGATTTAAAAAGTTATAAATGGATTTAAATAATTCAATACAGATGAGCAATAAAGCTAATACGAATAAATCAGCAATTGAACAAAGAGTCAATGAGCTTGTTCAGCATTCCAGAACACTAGAACTTTATCTTAATGAAGTATTAGAAAGAGAAGCTACAGTTACAAAATTAATTGAAGAAGCTCGTCTTGCCTCATATGCTCTCCAAAATATTCCTCTAGATAAAGAGAATGAAGCATTAATGCCAATTGGAGTGGGAGTATATTTAAAAACAAATATTCCTTCAATTGATAAATTATTGGTTAATATTGGTGCAGGAGTTACAATAGAAAAAACACATCAAGATACTCTACACTATATAGAGTCAAGAATCAAGGAATTTGAGATTGGCTTAAATCAATTAAGAGAACAGAAAAAACAAATAACTTCTCAACTTGAACAGATCCAACATCAAGTAAATTCTATGTTGCAACAAACTTCATAATATATTTAATAAATGCAAAAAAGAAAACATAATACACTGCAATTTAAATTATTTTTTGTGTATGAGTATATATGTTTGATAAATTAAAAAAAGCTTTTTCAAATATTATTTCTGATATTAGTAAAAAAGAAATTTCTGAAAAAGACCTAGAAAATACTCTATTTGATCTTGAAATTGCATTGCTAGAAAGTGATGTAGCCCAGGAAGTTATAGATGATATCTCCTCTAGTTTGAAAAATAAATTATTGGGTCTCTCTGTTGAAAAAGATAAAACACCAGAAGAATTAATTCAATTCCATGTCCAAAAATCTATTTATGAAATTCTTACTAAATCAGGGACTCTCGACTTAGTTAAGGAAATTAATTCCAAAAAAGAAAATAAAGGGGACCCATTTGTAATAGTTTTTCTAGGAATTAATGGAACTGGAAAAACCACTACTGTAGCCAAAGTTGCTAATCTTCTACATAAAAATGGGTTGTCTGTTGTATTAGCAGCAAGTGATACTCATAGAGCAGGTGCTATAGAACAATTGGGTGAACATGCTAGAAGATTATCACTGAAAATGATTCATCAAAGATATGGAGCGGATCCATCTGCAGTTGCAAGAGATGCAGTTGAATATGGAAAAAAGCACAGAATAGATGCAATTTTAATTGATACTGCTGGAAGAATGCAAACTGCAAAAAATCTCATGGATGAAATTAGTAAAATTGTTCAGGTTGTTAAACCAGACTTAAAAATTTTTATAGGAGATTCTTTGGCAGGAAATGATGCAATATATCAAGCAAAAGAATTCTTTGCCTATACTAAATTTGATGCGTCAATTTTAACAAAAACAGATGCTGATGCAAAGGGAGGATCTATCATTTCAATTACATATCTCACTTCTAAACCTATTATTTATCTTGGAGTAGGTCAAAACTATGATGATATAATTCCATTTGATCTTAACACTTTCATAGAATCATTGTTTGGTTCTCAAATTTCAGAAGAAATTACAAATAACTATAGTTCTAATATTATAAATGAAAGTCGAAATAATGAAAAGTTACCAGATATCCCACCCAAAAATATCTCTAATAACGAACCTATTCATAATATTGAAGAATTATATCAAAATAAACCTTCTTCTTCCAATTTAGATCCTATTATTAGTAATAACCTACATAATAATGATATTACAATATCTAAAGTTGAAGTAAAAGAAGAAGAGAAAAAAGTTGATGACGTAAGAAATAATAATATTATTGATTTAGAAAATGAATCACAATTTGGTAAATCTGAAAAGATGACTGAAAAAAAAGAAGATTCTAAAATTCTTCTTGGTAAATCATATCCATCTAATAATGATAATGATAGTGTAAAACATTTTGTTACCAAAGAAATAGCAGAAAACAAAGATGAAAAGAAAAAAGGTTTCTTTTCTTCATTATTTGGTAAACGAAAATCCCAAGTAAATAGCGATAAAGTTTCATCAACAACTGATCAAAAAAATAAACAAAATAATCAAGGTAAACCCAATTCAGACAAGAACCAAGACAATACTATAAACAAGAGTGAAATATCCGAGAAAAACAAAAATAAAGACAAAAATGAAGTTAAGTATCTTTCAGACGATGATTTAGATGAACTCCTTAAAGAATAAACATATTCTTAGCTTACAAGACTTGGACCTAAACGAAATTATCTCGATACTGGATTTTGCAACTAATCTTAAAAAAGAAATGAACACAGAAACATCTAGAAAATTACTTGAAGGTAGAACGTTAGGAATGGTTTTTCAAAAACCGTCTACACGTACTAGAGTTAGTTTTGAAACAGGTATGTTTCAACTGGGTGGTCATGCTATCTTTCTGGGAACAAATGATTTGCAATTATCAAAAGGAGAATCAATAGAAGATACAGCAAGGACATTGTCATTATATTTGGATTGTTTAATGGCGAGAGTTTATGATCATAGCGATTTAGAAAAATTATCTAAATACTCGTCTATACCTATTATTAATGGATTATCCGATCTTTTTCATCCTTGTCAAATCTTGGCTGATCTTTTAACAATTCGAGAATATAAAAAAAGATTTAATGGATTAAATCTTGCTTGGATAGGAGATGGATTTAATGTATGTAATGATCTTTTAATTGGTTGTGCTAAAACAGGAATAAATATTACTGCAGCCTGTCCTTCAGGATATGAACCCCCAGAATGGATAGTCAAAATATCGAAAAGAGAAGCAGTAAAAACTGGTTCTAGAATTATAGTAACAAATGAGCCTATAAGTGCAGTACAAGACGCAGATATAGTAGTAACTGATACATTTGTCTCTTTAGGGAAAGATGATGAAAAAATAATTCGTGAGGATATATTTATACCTAAATATCAGGTTAATTCTGAACTTATGAAACATGCAAAAGATGATGTAATCTTTATGCATTGTCTTCCTGCAAAACGAGATCAAGAGGTTACTTCTGATGTGATTGATGGAAAATCATCCGTCATTTGGAAAGAAGCTGAAAATAGACTTCATGTTCAGAAAGCGCTATTATATTTGTTGATGAGATAAATGATCTTATGTATGTAGTTGGTCGTTATTATTAGAAGTTGTTCTTTTCTTGGTCTTTAATCTTAAAGTCTATATATAAAAAAATTTAATTTGTTCCTAAAATAAATATAAAAAATGGTGCTGCTACCTATCTACGATCCTTTAGTCTACCTCTTCCAGTCTTTCTAGGAGCAATATTTCCTACTTTTCTTCCTGGAGGTGTAGTCCTACCTACTGATGATTGACGTCCTATATGTTGATGTCTTCCTCCACCGTGTGGATGATATACAGCTGCTTGTGCAATTCCTCTTACATGTGGATATAATTTACCTCTAGATTTCATATAAATTGACTTATTTCCAGCTTTCAAAAAGGGTTTTTCTTTTCTTCCAGCACCTGCAATAGCTCCTATCATTGCACGACATTTTTGATTAATAAGTAAAAATTTTCCTGAAGGTAATTTTACAGTTACACCTTCAGAAGAATGTGAAAAAACTATAGCTGATGATCCAGCAGCTTTAATTAATTTTCCTCCATCTCCTGCATTTTTTTCTATATTACAAATTAAAGTTCCATCAGGAATTGATTCTAATGATAAAATATTTTTTGAAGTTGCAGGAGTACCAACCCCTGTTTTAATTATGCTGCCTACAGAAGTACCTTCTGGTGCTGGAATATAAGATATATTATTATTATCAAATTCTACTTTAGCTAAAGGAGCATCTCTTCCTCTTTCATGTATTATGTCTACAATTTTTCCTTCATGTTGTTCTTCTAATTTAAAGTTAGGATATCTAGCAGGTAATATCTTTCCTACTGTAATAGCCCTGAACTGCTTTCCTCCTCTTCCTCTTCGACGTACTAGCGTTCGTTTACCCAAAATAATTCTATAGTAATCGTTTCAATTAGGTGATTTTAACTTTTGTGTTTTAAAAAGAAAAAAATCAATATTAATATTAGATTACTATATTGCATATTACAAATTTTTAGCTTGATCATTAATTATACTATTAGATGGGTATGTCTATCTGATTTTTTTATTAATTTAACCAAAGATTATTATGTGATTTTAGAATTGACATATATAATATTGAGCCAGAATAGTATTTCACTAAAAGTACTGGAAGCTTATACTCGTGATGTTGGTAGGGGCATAGCACGAATTGATTATGATACCATGGATTCTTTGGCCGTTTCTACTGGTGATGTTGTTGAAATTAGAGGAAAACGTAGAACCACTGCAAAATGTTTACCTCTTTATCCTTCAGACGAGGGAAAAGGTATTATAAGGATTGATGGTCTTGTTAGAAATAATTCTGGAATTGCAATTGGTGATACAATTTTTATTAGAAAGATCAAAGCAGTTCCTGCTGAAAAAGCAATAGTAGCTCCGCTTGAAGCTATTCCTCCAATAGACGAACGTTATCTTGCTGATGCACTTGAGAGTGTACCTATAATAAAGGGAGATAATGTTATGGTTCCTTATTTTGGAGGACGTCTTACGTTTCAGGTTATTGGTGTTACTCCAGCAAATGCAGATGCTGTCTTGGTAACGCAAAAAACAATATTTCATATAGCAGAAAAAGGAGAAACTCTGCGTGGAGTACCACAAGTTACCTACGAAGATATCGGTGGTTTACGCGAAGAGATACAAAAAGTACGAGAAATGATTGAACTTCCATTAAGGCATCCTGAAATATTTGAAAAACTGGGAATTGAAGCTCCGAAAGGTGTTTTATTGCATGGTCCACCAGGTACCGGTAAAACTTTGCTTGCAAAAGCAGTAGCAAATGAGAGCAATTCTCATTTTATAAGTATCTCTGGTCCTGAAATAATGAGTAAATTCTATGGTGAATCTGAAGCTCGTCTTAGAGAGATATTCAAGGAAGCAAAAGAGAAAGCACCTTCTATCATGTTTGTAGATGAGATTGACTCTATAGCGCCAAAGCGAGAAGAAGTAACAGGTGAAGTTGAAAGACGAGTTGTATCTCAGCTTTTATCATTAATGGATGGTCTGGAAGCAAGAGGCAAAGTCATAGTTATGGCTGCTACAAATAGACCTAATGCACTAGACCAAGCCTTGAGACGGCCAGGTCGTTTCGACAGGGAAATAGAGATTAAAGTACCTGATAAACGTGGCAGACTTGAAATCCTTCAGATTCATACTCATAACATGCCTCTTGATACTGATGTAGATCAAGACAAGATAGCGGCAATTACTCATGGTTTTGTTGGTGCTGATCTTGAATATTTATGCAAGGAAGCAGCAATGAAGTGTCTACGTCGTTTACTTCCCGAGCTAAATTTGGAAGATGAAAAACTTGCGCCAGATGTACTTAATAGACTAATAATAACCATGAATGATTTTGAAAATGCCATTAAAGATGTAATGCCATCAGCAATGAGAGAAGTCTATCTTGAACCACCAGATGTACATTGGTCTGACATAGGTGGCTTGGAAGAAGTTAAACACGAATTACAGGAAGCAGTAGAATGGCCAATGCGTTTCCCTGATATGTATAATAAATTGGGACATACAATACCAAAAGGTGTTTTATTACATGGCCCATCAGGAACAGGAAAGACTATGTTAGCTAAAGCAGTAGCTACGGAATCTGAAGCCAACTTTATCAGTGTAAAAGGTCCTGAGCTATTATCAAAATGGGTTGGAGAATCTGAAAAAGGAGTCAGAGAAATATTCAGACGTGCAAGACAAGCCTCTCCCTGTATCATATTTTTTGATGAAATTGATTCTATAGCTCCAATAAGGGGGTTAGAAGGTGATAGCATGGTTGCAGAAAGAGTTGTCTCTCAATTACTTACAGAGATGGATGGAATTCAATCTCTTTCTGGTGTAGTAGTTTTGGCTGCTACAAATAGATCTGATATAGTTGATCCTGCACTATTACGACCTGGCAGATTTGACAAAATTTTATATATCCCTCTTCCAGACAAGAAAACCCGTACCAGTATTTTAGAAATGAGTTCTAAAAATAAACCTCTTTCAAAAGACGTGGATTTTGAAAAGATTGCTGAACTAACTGAAGGTTTTAGTGGTGCAGAAACCCATTCAGTTGTAAATGTAGCTGTTTCTTTTGTCTTACAAAAATATCTATCACAATATTCTTCTCCAGAAGATGCAGCACAACATGCTTCAGAAGCATCTGTATCAATTGAAAATTATATTGATGCAGTAAAAAAGATAAAGAAACAACGAGAAACACAACCAGGTCAAAAAGTGACAGTTCCTTACTATAGATAAAGCAATTAACTTAGCTTGTCTAAATTAAGGAACATGAAGATATAATTTTTCATTTAATAACCTCTTTTATTTTATTATAGAAAAAATATTCATAATATTAAATATAAATAATTAATAATTAATATTGTGGGGTAATGTTTTTAAGTTGTGTTTTTTACAGTTAAATACTAAAAAGAATGGGAGAAAATTTCCAAATTCAGTTAATTGAAAAAAGCCTAAAAACTACAACAAATACATATACATTAAATAGATTCGTTAAACCATCTCAGATCCTTGATCTGGTGTCACAATATGGAACCCCCATGTATCTAATAGATGAAAATACTTTGCACTTTAAAGCTAATGAATTGTTAAACGCTTATGAAAAATACAAAGGACCAAAGAGAATTGCATATTCAGTAAAAGCTAATTTCATTCCTTCAATATTACGTTCTTTTATGAAAGATGGAATTACATTTGATCTCACTTCATTAGGTGAATTATATTTTTTAAAAAAATGTAATATTGAATCAGAGAATGTTATCTATACTAGTATTACAGAAGAAGAAGAAGAATATGTTCAAGTCTTACGAAATGGTATAACTAAAGTAGTAGTTAGCTCTTTCAATGGAATGACTAATCTTGTAAAGGCTGCAGAAAAAACTAATATTAAACCACAAACTTTGATAAGAATAAATCCAGAGGTTGGTGTAAAAGCTGAAATTCGAGCTTCGTATAAAAATGGAAAATTTGGAGTACCATTCAATGGAGAAACAATTGATAGTGCCTTCAAAATTGTTAAACATATTGTAAATAATGAATTTCTTAATTTTGATGGCTTTCACTTTCATTTAGGGTCACAAATAACTAATTTCTCCTGTTATTCTAATACATTCTCAAAATTGAACGCGTTTATTTCTAAAATAAAAAAGGATATTCCCTCGTTTAAGATCAATACTATTGATATTGGAGGTGGAACTCCGGTATTCTATAATCAACCCGTTCCTACTCCTAAACAGATGGCTGTGAATTATATCACTAAACTTAATCAATTAGCAGATGATCACGATAGATTTGAATTGATT
>Ga0256866_1000101_pt1 | contig 15215 bp, 10 predicted proteins | sample RVTome_16_FD_187338 | JGI IMG/M metagenome (GOLD analysis project Ga0256866, IMG submission 187338) | Soil microbial communities from uranium-contaminated site in the Upper Colorado River Basin, Wyoming, United States - RVT152D67 HiSeq ...
GATCGCCCGGGCGGGTCTGCCCCCAGACGCCCCGCGATGCCGGCTGGCCGTGGTCGCGATGGGTAAGTGCGGCGGCCGGGAGCTGAACTACGCCTCCGACGTCGACGTCGTCTTCGTTGCCGAGGCTGCGGACGGCGCTGACGAGCAGGCGGCGCTCGGCACCGCCACCGAGCTCGCCGCGAGCGTGATCCGCGTCTGCTCTGAGCACACGGCTGAAGGCACGATCTGGCCGGTCGACTCGGCCTTGCGACCCGAGGGCCGCTCCGGCCCGTTGGTGCGAACGCTCGCGAGCCACCTGGCGTACTACCGGACCTGGGCGAAGACCTGGGAGTTCCAGGCGCTGTTGAAGGCCCGGCCGGTGGCCGGCGACATCGAGCTCGGCGACGCGTACGTCGCCGCGATCCGGCCGCTGATCTGGACCGCCGCGGACCGCGACGGATTCGTCGACGACGTCCGGTCGATGCGCCGCCGGGTCGAGCGGCACATCCGGCCGGCCGAGGCGGACCGCCAGCTCAAGCTGGGCCCGGGCGGCCTGCGTGACGTCGAGTTCGCCGTCCAGCTCCTCCAGCTCGTCCACGGGCGCGCCGACGACTCGCTGCGATCCGGCACGACGCTGACCGCACTGGCGGCGCTGACCCAGGGAGGGTACGTGGGGCGGGCCGACGGCGCCGTGCTCGACGAGGCGTACCGCTTCCTCCGCACCCTCGAACACCGGCTGCAGCTCGAGCGGCTCCGCAGAATCCACGTCCTGCCGCGGTCGGACGAGGACCTCTGGCGGCTCGGGCGTTCGCTCGGGATGCGCGAGCCGGTGCGGGAGCTGGTCGACACCTGGCGCCGGCATGCCCGGGAGGTACGCCGGCTGCACGAGAAGCTGTTCTACCGTCCGCTGCTGACCGCAGTTGCCAGGTTGCCCGGTGACGACGCCCGGCTGACGCCGGAGGCGGCCCGGCAGCGGCTCGAGGCGCTCGGCTACGCCGATCCGGCCGGAGCCCTGCGTCACCTCGAGGCACTCACGGGTGGAGTGTCGCGGCGCGCGGCCATCCAGCGCACTCTGCTTCCGGTCATGCTGGGCTGGTTCGCCGACGCCCCGGAGCCGGACGCCGGGCTCGCGGGCTTTCGCACGGTCAGCGACGCGCTCGGGGAGACGCACTGGTACCTGCGCCTCCTTCGCGACGAGGGCGCCGCCGCGGAGCGCATGGCGAAGGTACTCGCATCGAGCCGTTACGCCACGGAACTGCTCCTGCACGCGCCAGAGGCGGTGACGATGCTCGGTGACGATGCCGAGCTCGTACCACGGGAACGCGCGCCGCTGGAGGCCGAGGTGCTCGCCGGCGTCGCGCGGCACGACGATCCGGCGACCGCTGCGGGTGTCGTGCGGGCCATGCGCCGCCGCGAGCTCGTGCGAGTGGCGACGGCCGACATCGTCGGGCTGCTCTCGTCCGAGCGCGTCGGCGAGGCACTCACCGCGATCGCGGGCGCCAGCCTGGCCGGTGCCCTGGAGGCAGCGGTCCGGTCCATCGAAGCCGAGCACCGGCGACCGCTGGTGACGACGGTCGCTGTCGTGGCCATGGGCCGGCTGGGCGGGCACGAGATGGGATACGCCTCCGACGCCGACGTCATCTTCGTCCACGAACCCCTCGACGGCGCAGACGAGCTGGAGGCCACGGACGACGCGCTGGCCGTGGCCAACGAGATGCGGCGCCTGATGGCTCTGCCGTCCCCCGAGCCGGCGCTGACTCTCGACACCGCCCTGCGGCCGGAAGGCCGCCAGGGCCCGCTGGTCCGGACGCTGGCCGCGTACGCGGCCTACTACGAGCGGTGGGGTGAGGTATGGGAGCGTCAGGCACTCCTGCGGGCGTCGCCGCTGTGCGGCCGGCCGGCCCTGCTGGAGCGCTTCTTCGGACTCGTCGACCCGATCCGCTGGCCCGAGGGCGGGCTGACCGAGGCCCAGGTACGGGAGGTCCGGCGGATCAAGGCCAGGGTCGAGTCCGAGCGGCTTCCCCGGGGAGCCGATCCGTCGACCCACCTCAAGCTCGGCCCGGGCGGGCTGGCCGACGTGGAGTGGACGGTGCAGCTCATGCAGCTGCGGCACGCCGCTTCCGTCGTCGGCCTGCAGACCACTCGGACACCGCACGCCCTGGAGGCGGCTGTACGCGCCGACCTGCTCGGTGAGGACGACCGAACGGTGTTGCTGGCGGCGTGGCGCACGGCCACCTCGATCCGCAACGCGGTCGTGCTGGTGTCCGGCCGGGCGTCGGACGCCATGCCGCGCGACCCGCGCGCGCTGGCCGCGGTCTCACGGGTCCTCGGCTACGCACCTGGACGCAGCGCCGAGTTCGTCGACGACTACCGCAAGATGGCGCGACGCGCCCGAGCCGTCGTGGAGCGGGTCTTCTACGGCGACGGCTGACCGCAGGCGGCCTCGGTCACCCGACGCGGCGGCGTTCAGTCGTCGGCGCTGTCGGTCTCGGCCATCGACCGCGGGAGCCGGCCGCGCTCGAAGGAGACCGTGCCGCTGGGCACGAGCCAGGTCATCGCCTGGACGGCGAGCCGACCCGCCTGGACGGCGGCGTCGGAGGCGTAGAGCCGACGCGCCTCATCCGGCGGGACGCTGAGGATCGCGATACCCCGCAGCCGTTCGTCCTCCTGGCCGTCGAAGGGGCCGGTGGCAAGGAGCAGGCCCTTGTCGTAGAGGTCGGCCTGGCTGGCCAGGTGGGCGTCCTGGACGGCCGCGGCTTCGTCGTCGGGCAGATCCGGGGCGTCCGCCGGGGTGACGAGGAGCACCAGAGTCTGCTGATCGAACCGCATGTCGGCACCCTAGGACGTGAGGCGTTCCATGACGGCCTTGCCCTCACTGCGGATGATGTCGAAGTCCGCGGGCTGGACGATGGCTCGCTCGGCGTCGTCGAGCACCAGCCGAACGTTGCGGGCCAGGATCTCCCTGCGGGCCGGGTCGGCCGCGCACACCGCCCCGGCGAGGTCGAGCATCCGCAGCAGACGGCGCACCACCGCCGGCTCGCGGCACCCGAATCGGCGGATCTGGGCACAGCAGAGCTTCACGTACTCGTCGAACGGGAGGCCGGGGGCGATGACCCGGACGGCTCCCGTGGGGCCCGATACAACGGCGTCCCCCAGCGGGTGCGCGGCCAGCCTGGTGAGGATGACCGTGAGCCGGTCGACGGCCTGGACGGCGGTGTACGGGTCGTTGATCGCGGGGGACAGGGCCTTCGACGCCACGTCCGCGAGCTCGCGTATACCGAGTGCGGCGTCCTGCTCGTGCGTGCGTTCGAAGCCGATCCGCACGGCCTGGACGACGTGCGGCCGCAGGCGGGCGGGGTCGGGCGATGGCCGTTCGCGTGACGCCCGCCACGTCCACGCAAGAGGGAGCCCGGTGACGACGTGATCCCCGACCCGTGGGACGTACCGGACGACGACGTCGTCGGTCTCGGCGACATCGAGGAGCTTCTCCGGGTGCACGGTCTGCACGTAGCCGGACGACTGCGCCGGCAGCGCGACCGCCCACTCCGGGGGATCGGCGATCTCGGCGACCGGTTGGCTGCGGCCGGGGAACCCGACGTCGATGCTCCTCAGGGTAATGGCCTCGATGCGCTTGAGGATGGCGTCGATCTGGATCGAGTGCGCGAGGTGGTGGACGAAGTACACGAGCGCGAACAGGCTCGCGAACAGCAGCAGCAAGGCGCCGGTCACGGCGAGCCGCGGGTAGTCGTCGATGCGCTCGCCCCGAGCGATGCCGACGGTGAACAGGCCACCGGTGGCGTAGGTGAACGTGAGCACGAAGATGGCCAGCACCACCTGGTTGGGCCGGTCCTGGAGGAAGTTGCGCAGCAGGCGGGGCGACAACTGGGTCGACGACAACTGGAGCGCGACCACGGTGAGGCCGAGCATCACCGCCATGACCGTGATGACCGATCCGGCGATCCCGAACAGCAGCGTGCGTGCGTCGTCCGGGGTTCCCTGGAACACCAGGACGTCGAGGAACGAGTTCTCCGGAACGTCGACGAACGTCAGGACGGTGCCGGCCGCGATGGCGACACCGACGGCCAGCACCGGCAGCACCCACAGCGCGCTTCGGATGTACTCGCGAATCGCCTCGGTGCGGGCAGTGGTCATCGCGCTCACCTCTCTGGGCATTGTGAAGCGCGCCCGCCGGTCAGGCGATGGTCGGCGGCCAACGCGTTCGCCGATGCCGCTGTCGGGGGCGGCATGGATGCTGGGTCCGTGGTCGCTCGCGGTGTGCACGGCGGACCGGCTGGCCGGGCCCGATGAATCGGCTCGCCCGGCGTATCCAGCGCATCTACCTGACCCTGCTCCTCGGCAACACCCTGGCCGCCTCGTTCATCTGGGGAATCAACACCCTCTTTCTCCTCGATGCCGGGCTGACGAACCTGGAGGCGTTCGCGGCGAACGCCTTCTTCACCGCCGGCATGGTGATCTTCGAGATACCGACCGGCGTGGTCGCCGATACGTGGGGAAGGCGAACCTCCTATCTTCTGGGCACCATAACGCTGGCCGCATCGACGTTCCTCTACTACGTGATGTGGCAGGTCAGTGCGCCGTTCTGGGCATGGGCGGTCGTCTCTGTGCTGCTCGGTCTGGGGTTCACGTTCTTCTCCGGCGCGGTCGAGGCCTGGCTGGTCGACGCGCTGGACCACGCCGAGTACCAGGGCAGCCTGGAGACGGTGTTCGGGCGCGGCCAGATGGTGTCCGGCGTCGCCATGCTCGGTGGGTCTGTCCTCGGGGGAGTCATAGCCCAGGTGACGTCGCTCGGCGTACCGTTCCTCCTTCGGGTCGGCGTGCTCCTGGCGATGTTCGGCGTCGCCTACCGGCTCATGAAGGACCTGGGGTTCGCGCCCGAACCGATGACCCGCCCGCTGGGCGCGATGCGTGAGGTGTTGGTGGCCTCGCTCGAGCACGGGTTGAAGAACCCTCCGGTGCGGTACGTCATGCTGGCCGCTCCGTTCGCCGGAGGCGTCGGTGTCTACACGTTCTACGCGCTTCAGCCGTATCTGCTGGAGCTCTACGGCGATCCGCAGGCGTACTCGGTCGCCGGCCTCGCCGCAGCCATCGTGGCCGGGTCGCAGATACTGGGTGGCTACGCAGCACCGAGAGTCCGCGGCCTGTTCAGGAAGCGCACCACCGCGTTGATTTTGAGTGGCACCGTCAGCGCGGCCATCCTGGCTCTGCTGGGCCTCGTCGGACTCTTCTGGCTCGCATTGGTGCTGCTGGTGCTCTGGGGGCTGGTCTTTGCGGCCGAGATGCCCATCCGGCAGGCGTACCTGAACGACATGATCCCGTCGAAGCAGCGGGCGACCGTGCTGTCGTTCGACTCTCTCATGGACAGCAGCGGTGGTGTGGTCATCCAGCCGGTGCTCGGGAGGGCGGCTGACGTCTACAGCTACTCGACCTCCTTCGTCATCGGCGCCCTGTTCCAGCTGGCCGCCGTGCCCTTTCTCATCGGCAGCCGCCGCCAGCACGCCCCTGCGGACACGGCGACACCCGGTTCCCCCGCCTCTGCGGCCCCGGCCTGAGACGCTGCCCTCGCTCTGCCTCGGCCGCGCTCAAACGGACGGCAAGGCGCACATTGAGTCCTGCACAGACATACTCGGCTGGCCGCCAGGCTATTGCGGTTCCGACCCTGGCGCCGCAATGATGCGAGGGTTCGACCTGCTGTGCGACCGCTTGTGAGGTGAGCCGTCATGAGAACTCGGCTTCTGGTGGGTGCCGTTGCGGTGACCGCCCTGGCGGCGGGGGTGGCCACGAGTCCTGCGTCGGCGCTGGCGCCGCGCGCCCTGACGGCCGAGACCCAGGCGCCTGCGGTCCCGACATTCGTCAATGGCCTGGCGCAGGCCGTCTTCTCGACCAACCCCGCCGACTGGTACAGCGGCGAGGTGTGGGTCGAGGCGTCGTTCGACAGTGACAACGACGGCAAGCTCGACCGGATCCACGCCGACTTCACCGCGCCGAGTGAGGTGCTCACGGACGGCCTGAAGGTGCCGGTGGTCTTCGAGGACAGCCCGTACTACGCGGGGTTCGCACCGGAGTACAGCAACTGGGCCGTCGACCATGAGCTTGGCTTCCCGCCGTCGTCGCGGCCGGCGACGCCGTTCTGGGAGGCCTTCAACACCAGCCCGACGATCAGTACGGCGTTCGAGTCGAGGTGGGTGCCGCGCGGATTCGCGGTCGTGCATGCGGAGTCACCGGGCACCGGCCACTCCGACGGCTGCCCGACCTCCGGCGGGACGAACGAGACGCTGGCCGCGAAGGCTGTGATCGACTGGCTCAACGGCCGGGTGCCGGCGTACACGACACGCAGCGGCGACATCCAAGCGGTCGCGTCCTGGACGACCGGCAAGGTCGGGATGATGGGCACGTCCTACAACGGGACGATCCCGGAGGCCGTGGCGACGACCGGCGTCGAGGGCCTCGAGGCGATCGTGCCGATCTCGGCGATTTCCGACTGGTACGACTACTACCGCGCCAACGGCATGGTGCGGGCGCCGCACTCGTCGTCCAACCCGACCGGCAACAACAACGCGTTCCAGGGCGAGGACCTCGACGTGCTCGCCGATGGCGTGTACTCGCGGATCGACGAGGTCGGTCAGCGCACGATCTGCCAGCCGGTGATCGACTACCTCGCAACCCATCAGGATCGCGCGACCGGCAATCGCAGCGGGCTGTGGCAGGAGCGCAACTACATGAAGGACGTGGAGAATGTCCACGCCGCGACCCTGCTCGCGCACGGCAACAACGACTTCAACGTCATGACGAAGAACGCGGCGCAGTTCTATGAGGCGCTCAAGAAGCAGGACGTGCCGCACATGTTCTACTTCCATCAGGGCGGTCATGGCGGAGCGCCGCCGGACGTGCTGGTCAACTACTGGTTCACCCGCTACCTCTACGGCGTACAGAACGGCGTCGAGACGCTGCCCCGTTCGTGGGTCGTCCGCGAGGCCGCGTCCTGCCCGGCGCGCCAGACGACGGTGGTCGGCGATCAGTCGAACACCGCGACGCTGACTGTGGCGGACACCAGCCCGTTCGGTGTCGGCTTCGTACTAACGGTCCCGCAAACGAACTCCGACGGCACGATCACGAACACGACGCGCCTGATCACGGACATCCCGGACTCCACGCACCTGGTGCTGGCATCGGCGGTGGCCACTGCGGCCGGCCAGAAGGTCGCCGACGGCGCAGTCGTCAGCCTCGTCTGCAACAGCGCCAACCCGACCCCGTACGCCGAGTGGCCTGACCCCACCGCGAGCGAGGTCGCACTCCACCTGACACCGGGGGCCCCGGCACGCGGCGGCCTGACGCTCGCACCGCCCGCCCCGGGCACCCCGACGGAGACGCTGACCGACGACGCGTCGATCGCCGCCATCACGTCGGCGAACACGGCCTCGTCGAACGTGCGGCTGATCTACCAGACGCCACCGCTCACACAGCCGGTCCGCATCAGCGGTACGCCGACGGTCTCGCTGGAGGTCGCGTTCGACAGGTCGAGAGCGAATCTGACGGCCGCACTGGTGAGCTATCCGCCGACAGGCAACGGCACGATCCTGACGCGCGGCTGGATCGACCCGGCGAACCGCAACACCGACTGGGCTGACATTCCAGTCAGGCCGGGCAGGCTTTACGGGATCGACTTCGACATGCAGCCCAAGGACAGCGTCGTCCCGGCCGGGAACCGGCTCGCGGTGATGATCGTGTCCAGCGACCGCGACTTCACGATCCGGCCGGAACCCGGCACGCAGCTGACCGTCGACCTGGCCAACAGCTCGCTCACGATCCCGGTGGTCGGCGGCACGAATGCGCTGGCCGCCGCCATCGGCTGAGTCAGGCAGGCTGACGCGCCACACGGGCGTGGTCAGGAGCGGTGTCGGCGAGCGGCCGACGTCAGCTGCCGGTTGTGGACATCATCGGCGACGGCGGATCGGCCGGCTTGACGTTGAAGTTGCCCTTGCCGCGCTGGCCGTTGATCGCCTCGGTGCTCTGGGCCAGCGAGATCGTCGCGTGCGCTGCGGCGTCGCTCATCTGGTCGAGAGCGGTCAGGCTCAGGTTGTCCATGGTGTCGCACGAGAGGTGGTAGCACGGGTCGTACTGTGCGCCCACGGTCCCTCCGAAGATCGCTGCCTGCTCGGCGGTCTTGATGCCTTCGGCGCCGGTGAACAGGCCGCCCGCGGGGATGCCGACCTCGATGAACGGCCCATAGTCGGAGCGCCCGTCGAACGGCGTCGGCAGCGTCGGCAGGCCCTGCTCCTCGAAGTAGTCGAGGAACAGCGCCTCGATCTGCGCCGAACCCTCCGGCGCGCCGCTCGGCGGCGGCTCCGAGTCGGACAGGTCGCCGTCGTACACGAAGCGAACGAAGTTCGGGGACCCGACCATGTCGAAGTTCAACATCGCGGCGATCTGTGCCCGCTCCTCGTCGCTGAGGCCCGCCACGTAGGCATCCGATCCGAGCAGCCCGGACTCTTCAGCGCCGAACCACATGAAGCGCACCTTGTTGCGGGGGCTGACCTTCGTCATCTGCTCGGCGATCTCGAGGATCACCGCCGAGCCCGACCCGTTGTCGTTGATCCCCGGCCCGACGCCGACCGAGTCGAGGTGCGCCCCGACCACGATCACGTTGTCAGGATCGCCGCTCTGGGTTTCGGCGATCACGTTGTGCGTGACGTACGTGCCAGGACGCCAATCGATCTTGAATCTCGCGGTGAGTCCGGTGTCGCCACTGAGCACGCCGTTCGACAGCGTGACGACGGTGTCAACCGTCGCCGCGACAGTCGGAATGTCGATCCCGTCGAAGTTGAACCACAACGGCACGGTCCGGTCGGGGGCCTGGCCCTCGTTGATGAACACCATCGCCCCGGCCCCCGAAGCGTCGGCGAGGGTGAACTTCTGGGCGAAGGTGCACGTTCCCCGTTGGACGAGGATGATCGCACCGGCCGGCACGCCTGCGTAGTCAGATGCCTCGCAGCCGCTGGTGCTCGTGTTCGGAGGGCCGGGTGGCAATGCGAGATCGATGGCCCACACGGGTGCCGTGATGTCGGTGCCGTAGGGCGTCGACTTGAACATCGATCCGAAGTCACCGCCCAGCGACGCCCCGGCGATTCCGGCTACGAACTCGGGCCCGCCGACCACGCTGAGCACCGGGGGCTCGAAGTCGGCCAGAAATGTGAGGTCGTACTCGAACTCCTGCATGCTCACGTCGAAACCGGCCGCTTCTGCACGCGCCGCCACGTAGTCGGCCGACCCGTCGTACCCTGGGGCGCCCGAAAGTCGGTTGCCTCCAGGACCGGCGATCGCCTGGAGCGCCTCCTCGTGCTCCAAGATCCCGTCGACCGTCACCGCCCTTCGCAGCTTCTCGGAGTTGTTGTTGTTGGAGTTCGGGTCGCCCGGTGCTGAGTGCGTCGGTAGGGCACCCACGAACAGCGCGGCACACGTCACCAGCGCACCGACGACAGGCAGTGAACGCTTCACCGGACATCCCCCATTTCATCGCAGCTCCGAAGTGCGATTTGCCGCAGCTTGTCGGGCCTCGCCGCGCGCGTCAAGTGCCTCCCATCGCCCTTGACCAGCACGGCGTCTCGATCACGGCCGCGTCGAGTACTTCGGGCACGCCGACCCCGGCTCTCCACGCTGCGCACCTATACACACGTGATGCCGGCGGGCCGGGGGCCGCATGTGCAAGGCCGTCGACGCGGCCCTCGGCACCCAGCCGATCAGATGTCGTAATAGAGCTCGAATGTGCCGCTGACCTGCGGAAACGCGGCGAAATTCGGCCACTCGGGCCGCTGGGGCCTGCGGGCGATGGATTCGAACCGTGGCGCTACGAAGCTGGTCTCAAGGCTACAAGCTCGATCACTTCAGCACCGGAGAATGGACAAATCATTTCGTATAAGCGAAACTATCTGTCATGAGTCTCCTTGCCGTGTCCGAGGCCGCCGAGCGGCTCGGCGTCTCCACGCGACAGGTCCAGCACCTCGTCGCGCAGGGGGACCTGCGTCAGCTAGCGCGCGGCGTGGTCGACGAGACGTCCGTTGAACGGTTGCTCGCGGTTCGCGGCGGTTCGCACGAGCGTGCATGGTCGGAGTCCACGGCATGGGGCGCAGTGGCGCTCCTGTCCGGGGCCGACGCCGAGTGGATGGGGGAGAGGCAGCGGTCCCGTCTGAAGGCGCGGCTCCGCGGGCTTTCCGCAGCCGAATTGGTCGAGCGCACCCGTGAGAGGGCTGACGTTACTCAGTACCGCGCCCATTCGAGCGCTGGCAAGTACCTCTTGGCTGAGCTGGTGTACCCGGCAAACGTGGCCGGCCGACTCGGACTTGCGGACACGAACAACATCGATGTCTACCTCGCGGCTGACGACGTCGCCGGTGTCGTGTCGCGGCACGGCTTGATTCGCGACGACGAAGGTCGCGTCACCCTCCGTGCCACGACCATGGACCTCGATCTGGTGCGCGATCTATCAGGTCGGGGCGCCGTGCTCGCCGCACTGGACCTGGCCGAGTCCCTCGATGTCCGCGAGCGGCGGGCCGGTCTTGACGCGCTCGACCGCGCTTTGGAGGCATTCCGTGCCTGACCGTCCCACCATCGACGTCCCGAGTCCTCTCGGCGGCTGGGATGCGCCGTGGCCGAACGTCGCCGAGATAGAGGCTGTTCTTCCGTACGAAAAGTGGACGCTCGTCGGTGGCTTGATGGCTCAGCTCCATGGTGTCCACCAAGGGATTGACGCGCTGAGGCCGACGAACGACGTCGACATCGTGCTGCACGTGGAGACGACTCGAGGCGTCGCCACTGAGGCAGCCAGGGCTCTGGAGTCGATCGGATACTCGTTCGCTCCGTCGATCGACGACCGCAACGACACCGCGCACCGCTTCACCCGTGGCGACTCGCGCGTTGATCTCGTCACCAGTGCGCCCGACGTCGTCGACGTGCTTGTTGCCGACCACGCCGCGCCGCGAGTGATCGAGAAGCTGCGTGGCAAGGACATGATTGCGATCGAAGGCGGTACTCAGGCACTGCGGCGAACCGTCAATGCGCGGTTGCAGATCACTCCGGGACGAACGACGACGGTCAGCGTCCCGTCGCCGTTTGGCGCGGTGATCCTCAAGGCGGCTGCCTACCAGACCGACTCGCGTGACAAGGAGCGTCACCTCCAGGACGCGGCGCTCCTGCTGTCGGTGATTGAGGACCCTTACGCCGAGCGCGAGCAGTTCGCCGGGTCGGACAGGTTGCGACTGACAGCGCTCGCTAGGGCCATGCCCGACGACGCGCGAGCGTGGATGGCGCTCCCTGCGGATGGGCGGTCTGACGGTCAAGCGGCGCTCCGCATCCTCACCGCCTGAGTTGGCCTCTGTGGCGCCCGAGGAGATTACTCAGGGGCATCCGCTGAGATCTCGGCTGGTTCTGTTGGTCAAGTGGATCACGTTGAGCTAGATCGGCAGCGAGTAACGACGACAACGTTTGTACCCACCGTCGGGCGCAAACGTTGGTCAGTCGGTGAATGAGTAGCGGCGCCACACGCACTGCGCGATACGTCACTCGCGGCGGTATGACGCGCCTCTTCACGTAACCGACGCAGGCGGATCGCGAACTACTTCGGCTTCGCTGCTGCGCCACGGCACCGCACGCGCGGGCGCGTGATTCACCGGCGAGATCCGCTGACGGCGCCCGGCCGGCACGCTCCGTGCTTGGCCGGCCACATCATGACTGTTGGCGCGCGCCATCAGGCAGGCTCGGGACCCGGTCGTTCTGCGCCAGCCACTGCTCGAGTTGGCCAACGACGTACCGCGCGTCCCTGCTGACCCCCGGGATTTGTTCGGATGCCTTCGCGAAGAGGAAGTTCTGCCCCACGAAGTACAAGCCTGGCTGATCGGCGACGACGCCGCGCCTGTGCCGTGGCAGCCCGCGCTCGTCGAGCACCGGAATGTCGACCCACTCGGTGAGCCCGGCGCGGAAGCCGGTGCACCAGATGACATTGGCGACCTCGAGAACCGTGCCGTCGGCAGCGACTGGCAGACCGTCACGGACCGCGTCGATCCGCGGCACGCGTCGCACGCCGGATCGTCGCAGCTCGCCTGGACGCTCACGCAGCAACAGGTCAGCCTTCGTTGTCATGGTCGGTCTGAGCTTGCGACCGATCGCTGTGTCGGTCGTGAGCACGTGAAGAAACAGGGCGGCGACGATTCTGGTGCCGACATGCCGACCGAAGAACCCGTCGACTCGGAACGGGAGTTGGCCACTTTCGGCTCCGGCCAGCCACGTCTCGTGTGTCTGGGCCACTTCGATGCCGATCTCTGCTCCGGTGTTCCCCACGCCCACGACCAGCACCGCACCCTCCTGCAACTGGGCCGGGTTCCGGTAGGTGACCGAGTGCATGCTGCGGATGCTGGGGTCGAGGTCTCCAGCCATTGCCGGCATGTGTGGGGCCTGAAGGCTGCTCATTGCCACGACCACGGCATCCGCACTGATGCCGCTTATCGACGTGTCCAGCACGAAGCCGTCGTCGCCGGCGAACAGCCGGTGGACTCGCGTGCCGTGACGCACCGGCAACTCGAACCGCTGCTCATACGCGGCGAGGTAGTCCGCGAACTCGTCCTTGGTCGGCACCTGTGAAGACGGTCCCGGGAAGTTCATCCCATCAAGGTGGTCGAGCCTCGCCGGGGTGAATAGTCGGAGCGAGTCCCAGCGCATGCGCCAGGGATCACCGGCGTGTTCGCTGGCGTCGAGGACCACGTGATCCAGGCCTCGCTGCCGGAGGTGGTAGGAGACGGCCAAACCGGCCTGCCCTCCGCCCACGACGGCAACGTGGAAGTGCTCTGTCGATCGCCCTGTCGATCGCTCAGTCATCGCGATACTCCTTTCGTGTAGTCGGCTCGGACGCGCGCCGCTGCGTCGGCTCGGACATCGTCAAGTGGCGCTGAGTGCCGAACGCTGTTGTGCTGCCCGCGCAGGAAGCTCAGCGTCTGCACCGCGCCGGAGAACATGCAGCCGGGGATGAACCCGAGTTGGTCGGTCATCAGTGCGTATGCGATCCAGGGAGGCTGGACCGAGGCTCCCAGCGGCCAGCCCCACCAGTGGTGCGCCCCCGCCGCCCACAGCGCCGCCACCTGCGTGCCGGTCAGGAGCCATGGCCAGTACGTCGGCGCCCCCAGCCTCGACCCGGAGCCCCACGCCGTGAGCAGGACGAGCAGTACCACGACTGAACTGGCCGCCGCCGCGCAGACAAGCCGCACGACCCAGAGCCGCTCGCTTCCGGCGACGCGCTGCTCGTCTCGGAGGGCAGGTGGTACCCGGTGGGCCATCGCCACCGGTCCCGCTGGACCAGCCATGCCTGGGACGCTACGAGGGAGTTGGTCGTCCGCCCATCGGGAGTTCTCCCCAGGCCACCAGCCCGTGCTCCATGGCGTACAGCGAGACCGCGGCCCGGCTGGTGACACCGATCTTTCGATAGGCACTCTGCAGGTGATGGTCAGCCGTTTTGGGACTGATGTTGAGCGCACGGGCGACCTGCTTGGTCGCCAAGCCGCGCGCGACGAGCCCGACCACCTGCGCCTCCCGGTCTGTGAGGCCACCTGGCCGGGGCACAGGCCCGGACAGGGACTGCCCCGCTGCCGTAAGGACGGCGGCAACCGCGTCCCCGTCGAGCCGTTGGGCCTGTGCCTCCTCGGTCAGCACACGCGCCGCGGTGCGCTCGGTCTGCGCGGGTCGGTGCGGTCTGGGCTGGGTCAGCGCCCGGAAAATGTCGGCCGCTGCGAGCAGCCGCGCTGGAACCGGCAACGTTGCCGCCGTCAGCCCCTTGTGGTACCCGCTGCCGTCGAGCCGTTCGTGGTGACAGCCGGCCAACGTCGCAAGCTCGCGCAACTGGGGCGAGCGGCCGAGGATGCGCTCGGTGTGGTAACTGTGCAGCCGCACCTGCTCGCGCTCGTCCGGACTCAGCCCACCACGCCGTTCCCACACCCGCGGCCGAACCGCTGCCCTCCCGATGTCTTGGACCAGGCCGGCCCGTCGCACAACCCTGGCATCCTGATCACCCATGCCCAGCTGCCGCGCCGCTTGCTCGGCGAGGAGGGCGACCCCAGAGGAGTGCCCGGACAGCGAGGGAGAAACCAGATCAGCGAAGTCCCCCATCGCCGCCAGCGCCCGATCCAGTTCGTCCTCGTCCAACGTCAGATGCGGCCCGGGCTCAAGGTCGAGCACGGCGTCCCAGCTGGAGCCCTCATCCGGTGCCGCCAGTACCTCGGATGGGTTCCTGATCAGCGCCTCAGCGACCTCAGGGTCGTGTGCGTTCCCGGCGCGTTGGCGCATGGCCGCGCGAACATGCGTCGGGCCACCCACTACCTGCAGGTAAGACGCGTCCCGCGCCACCAGCGCGATGCGCAACCCCAGCGGGATGTCATCGCCTCGGGACCTGGCCAGCACGCCGGTCCCGTCATATCGCTCGGTCAGATGGTAGAACTGGCCGTGAATGTCGGGCGGAAGGCCGAGTCGATCGGCCAGCACCTCAGCGACTTCGCACAGCGTCACTTGTTGGTGGGTCTGGTTCCGGACGGCACGCGGCAACCGAGCCGCCACCTGTCCCAGCGCGACCCAGGGCGGGGCTGCAGGATCGGGCATCGCCTTCACGAGCCCGCGGATCTGCTGCACCTTGCTGCCCCAGATCACCGGGACGAAGTGGTCGGTGACCGAGCCACCGAAGATAGGGATCCCATCGACTGCGTCGGCAGTACACCCGGAGTAGGCCAGCAGGCTCGCATAGTAGGCGTTGCGCCTGGTCGCTTGATCCAGCCTGAGCAAGTCGCACAGCCGCATCGCGGCCACGGTGGCCTGCAGCCCGTGCTCCCACGGGAAAGACATCCCCAGGTCCGTAGCAAGGCACACCGAGGCAGCCAACTCGGCGACGCGAGCTGACCCCAACCTCGGCTGCGGAGCCGCCATCGCCTACGACCGTAGCGCCTCCCACGGCCCCAAATGTTGGCCCCGGTGCAGGCGGGTCTGCGCCACAGTGACAGGTCCTCGCAAGCCTCGTGCCATGGGTCGTGTTGCCCGCGTCTTCCTGGGCGTCCTGAGCGGCGGTATGACGTACCCGAGGAGGCGGCTGTCAGGCTGCTCTACCTCATCCAGTCGACTCAGCGACTTGGCGCTGCACTGTCTTACTCCGGCGCGAAGGCCGACTCCCGCGTGATCCGCGTCAGCTCGATGCC
>Ga0256866_1000102_pt1 | contig 15211 bp, 14 predicted proteins | sample RVTome_16_FD_187338 | JGI IMG/M metagenome (GOLD analysis project Ga0256866, IMG submission 187338) | Soil microbial communities from uranium-contaminated site in the Upper Colorado River Basin, Wyoming, United States - RVT152D67 HiSeq ...
CCTCCACCGCGAAAAACAATCAGCAGGGTGCGAAAATCAATGAGGCTCTGACGTTGTTACCCGGTGGTCGACGCGCCTAAGTTCCTCCTCACTTCCCCCGCTGCTGGCGGCTCAGCTTCCCCGCCCCAGCGGGTCTTGTTGGTCAGGACCCAAAAATCTGTCGGTGGCGCGCGCTCGAATGGAGGACGAGGACATAGATGACCACGACCGGTGAACACACCCAGATGCGCCCCGGCTACCGACAGCCCCCGCACTCTCGTGAGGCCGAGGAGTCGGTAATCGGTGCGGTGCTCCTCTCAGAGGACGCCGTCAACGAGGTCATGGATCGCATCCATCCTGAGGACTTCTACGTTCCGGCTCATCAGGCCATCTTCGAATCGATGCGTGAGCTCTTCGACACCAGCCAGGCCATCGACGCGGTCACCGTCTCCGAGTCACTTCGTCGTCGAGGTGAGCTGGAGAAGATCGGTGGCATCCAATATCTGACCCGTCTGGTCGACATCGTCCCCTCGACGTCCAACATCGTCTACTACGCCGGGATCGTCGAAGAACACGCCAAACGGCGCGAGCTGATCCGGGCCGGTGCCACGGTCACCGAGTTCGCCTTCAACATCGACGACGAGATCGCCAGCGTCCTGGACCGGGCTGAGCAGGCGGTTCTGGGTGTTGCCGAGAAGCGAGCGTCACAGACGTTGCTCGAAGTGGGGCCGTTGTTCCAGGACGTCCTGGAACACATCGAGCTTCTGGAGCAGCAAGGCAGCGAGATCACCGGGTTGGCCACTGGATTCGTCGACCTGGACAGGAAGCTGGCGGGTCTCCAGCCAGCCAATCTGGTGATCATCGCTGGGAGGCCGGCCATGGGAAAGTCCTCCCTCGCCCTAAACATCGCCACCAACGTCGCCGGCAACGGTGATCCAGTCGCCATCTTCTCTCTCGAGATGTCCAAGGAAGAGATCGTCCAGCGCATCCTGTCTTCGGTCGGCAAGGTTGACTCGATGAAGCTCCGCTCGGGACAGCTCGGCCCCCTCTGGCAGCGCGTCGTCGACGCTGCCGGCCGGATGTACAAGGCGCCGATCTACATCGACGACTCTCCTGTGGTCACCGTCACCGACATCCGTGCCAAATGCCGTCGTCTCAAACGGAGAAAAGGGCTCTCCCTCATCGTGGTCGACTACCTCCAGCTGATGGACGCCCACGGTGGGGAGAACCGTCAACAGGAGATCGCCCAGATCTCGAGGAATCTGAAGAACCTGGCCCGGGAGCTCGAGGTCCCGGTCATCGCCGCATCGCAGCTCAACCGATCCTTGGAGTCGAGGGAGGACAAGCGACCGAGACTGTCCGACCTGAGAGAGTCGGGATGCATGCCCGCCAGCACTCGTCTACTCAGAGCCGACACTGGTGAGGAGGTCACGCTTGGCGACCTCGTTCTCAGCCAGGAACAGCCTCTGGTTTGGTCGGTTGACGATCACTGGCAGATGGTGCCCCGACGTCTTCTGAAGGCCTTTCCGTCGGGTATCAAGCCTGTCTACCGATTGCGATTGGCTTCGGGTCATGAAGTGGAGACGACGGGAAATCACAAGTTCCTAACTGTGAAGGGATGGTGTGCCCTCGACACGCTGAGTGCTGGCGGGCACATTGCTGTTCCGCGTGTCATCCCCGAGCCCAAAGACAGCGAAGATTCCTTGAGCGACGACGAATTGATCCTGCTCGCCCACTTACTTGGTGATGGCTCGATCGGGCCGAACGTACGCTATGCAACGGCTGATCCGGCCAACAAAGCAATCGTCGAGGACACTGCCAGGCGACTGTTCGGAGTCGAGACAAACGTCAAGCGCTACGGCAAGACATGGCAGCTGCACCTGGCGAGCCCGTATCGCCTGACGCACGGACGCCACCACCCGATCCGGAACTGGCTGGAGCCGATGGGACTTTGGCTCTCCCGTTCGCACACCAAGTTCATACCGGAGAGATTGCACGGCCTTGCTGACGAGAAGATCGCCTTGTTCTTGCACCATTTGTGGGCGACCGATGGCTCGATAGCCCTCACCCGGAACCATCGCGGACCGCATACCAGGATCCATTACGCAACAACCAGTCGTCAGCTCGCCGATGGCCTAAGGCGGTTACTGCTTCGACTCGACATCCGGAGCCGTGTCACCCGCGCCCGTAAGTCCGGTTATCGCGATAGATGGCATGTCAGGATCACCGGCAAGCTGGACTCGGAACGTTTCATGGCGGTCGTCGGTTGCTACGGAGAACGAGGAGTGGTCATACCCGAAGCCAAGCGAATCCTTTCAGGTGTCAGGTCAAACCCCAACGTCGATCTCGTGCCATGGGAGGTGGCGGAGAGCGTGCGTGATTCGCTCCGAACGTCAGGGGTCACACACCGGGAATTGGCCGCCTACCTGGGAGAGGTTTATTGCGGTTCATACCTGCTCGGCAGCGCTAGCCGTCCTCGCCGGTTCAGTCGAGACCGCCTGCGGCGAATTGGAGAGTGTCTGGCCGATCAGGACCTGATCGATCTGGCTACCTCAGACATCTTTTGGGATGAGATCGTCGAGATCACGCCGGTCGGCGATGTACCCACATTCGACGCCACAGTCGAGGGGACCCACAACTTCATCGCTGACGGAGTGGTTGCCCACAACTCACTGGAGCAAGACAGCGACGTCGTCATGTTCGTTTACAGACACGAGTACTACCACCCTGAAGACCAGGACAAGAAAGGCATCGCGGAGGTGATCGTGGCCAAGCACCGAGCCGGGTCGACGGGTCCCGTGGAGATGACGTTCCAGCCCGAGTTCACTCGCTTCGCCAACCTGGGACGTGACGTCACGTGACGAGGATCGGGCCGAGCGGCAGCCGGATGGCTGCCGCGGAGGGGTTCGTCACTTGCCCGTGAAGCCGGTAAAAGCTTCAGAGTGGGGACTCGGTTGATGGGCAGGACTTACATGTCCAGTTTGGCGAGTCCGTTGCGTAATGTCCCCACCGAAACCGGACCAAACCGAATATACGCGGGTGCGCTAGTTAGTGGAGAAGTCGCGGTGGGAGCGGCTCGCGGTGGGTCCGGACTGGCCCTGATACTTCGATCCCAACTCAGGCGACCCATATGGAGAATCCGCCGGCGTGGTCATCTGGTAGAAGCTGATCTGACCGATCTTCATGCCTGGATATATCTTGATCGGGAGAGTGGCGACGTTGGACAACTCCAAGGTGATATGCCCTTCAAATCCAGCGTCCACGAAGCCGGCGGTCGAGTGAATGAGGAGACCGAGACGTCCCAGCGATGACTTCCCCTCGAGCCGAGCCACGACATCGTCGCCCAGTTTGACACGCTCGAATGTCGAACCCAGCACGAACTCGCCGGGGTGGAGCACGAAGGCATCCTCGCCGACCTCGACCAACTGAGTGAGGTCGGCCTGTGGCGATCGTGGGTCGATCTCCGAGTACCTGTGATTGACGAACACCCTGAAACCGTCGCCGACGCGCAGGTCCACGGACGATGGTTGGACGAACGAAGGCTCATAGGGATCGATCTGGATCGAGCCTGATTCGATTGCCTCACGGATGGAGCGGTCGGAGTAGATCACTTGCGAGCGGGTGACGGGAATCGGACCCGCGCCTTGAGCTTGGGAAGCTCACGTTCTGCCATTGAACTACACCCGCGAGACGCCCAAGAGTAGCGCTCTGACGTTGCTTGATACACACCCGGATCCGCAATGTGCGAGCGGTCTACTCGATATGATCCTGCGTCCGAGTCGCCGGAGATCCATTGAGGTCCGACCCAGCTTCGACACCATTTCATGGCGTCTTCCCCGCGAGTGACTACGCGGACAGAGTTGCGCGGGTCCGCGCCCTGATGGCCAGTGACCGCTATGACCTTGATGCCTTGATCATCACCAGTCCTGAGAACATCTACTACCTGATCGGGCTCAACCACCAGGGGTATTTCGCCTTCACGATGCTGCTGTTGCCCCGCGCAGGCGAGCCGGCACTGCTCACCAGACGCATGGAGGCATACACGATCGGTCAGCAGGCGCCTGATATCGATCACATCGGGTATGGCGACGATGAGCAGGCGGGCACAGTGGCTGTGGAGACCCTCCGGGGGCGCGGCGTCGCTCGAGGTCGCGTCGGCGTGGACCGATCCAGCATGTTCCTGCCGGCAGGGATCTGGGAAGACCTGGAGGAGGGCTTGAGCGGAGTGCAGTGGGTCGACACCAGCCGATGGCCCAGGACCGCAAAACGTTTCAACACCGGTCTCGTCGACGAGGTCCGGCTGGTCAAATCCGAAGCCGAGCTCGGGTACATTCGCCGGGCGGCTGCGATCAGCGATCGGGCAGTGGCCGCCGGATTCGCCACTGCTGGTGTCGGCGTAAACGAGAAGGAAATTGCCGCCGCCGTCTACCAGGAGATGATTCTTGGCGGCGGTGAGTATCCGGGATTTGTCCCCCTCATCCGCTCATCGGAAAATCTGTTCGAGGAACACTCCACCTGGCGTGACCGCTACCTCCAGCCCGGTGAGAAGCTGTTTCTGGAACTGTCAGGAGCGAGTGCCCGATATCACGCCCCGTTGACCCGCATGACCTACATCGCTCGTTCCGAGCCGGGAGCCGAAAAGGCCCGTGGTCTGGCGCTCTCCGCGTTGGATGCCACGGTCGAGGCCCTGCGGCCGGGGGTGGAGACCGGCGAGGTTTACGACGTCTGGCAACGGGTGGTGGACGACGGTCTCGGCCATACCAGGCTGCGGCGCCATCACTGTGGCTATTCGGTCGGGATCGGGTTTCCGCCGAGCTGGGTTGGCAGCTCGACGGTTCTCGGTATCCGACCTGGGGGCACGGTTGAGGTTGTCGCAGGGATGACATTCCACCTTCTGTCATGGATAACCGACGAGAGCACAGGCGACCATTTCGTCTCGGACACAATTGTCGTCGGCGAAAGCGGGACCGAAGTGATCACCACCGCTCCCTACACCCTCGTCATCGATTGAACCTTCCCTTTAGGGTGGCAATTCGAACGTCACGTAAGGAGAGGAAATGAAGATCGTCGTGCCACTCGATCTCTCCGAGGTAGCGACCAAAGCAATCGAGCCGGCTGCCGACATCGCTCGAGGCATCGGCGACGAGCTATTGCTCGTCACGGTAAGCGGTCACAGGATACGGACTGATCTGCGAGAGCTGGCCGACGCGGAGAACACCGGAGTGCCCGAACTGATCGACCAATACCTGACAAGCACCGCAGCCGAGCTCAGTGATGTGGACGTTGATTACCGCGTCATTCCAGGGGACACGGCCGCCGGGACATTGGTCGACTTCACCGATGCGGCGGACGACATCAGAATGATTGTCATGGCCACACATGGGCGGACCGGAGTCGAGCGCTGGCGTCTCGGAAACGTAACGGAGAAGGTCGTGCGGCATGCCACTGTACCGGTGATGGTGATCCCTACCCGGACCAAGGTTTCAGCGGAACTCTCCGGCGGTTAGAGCGGACACCGGGCTAGCGACCTCGAGCAACACGCCCGCCGTCCGTGTTAGCCCTCGTCGCTGGCGGGCTCCCAAGCGGCGGGGTCGTTGACGGCAGGGTCGATTCTGAGAAGAGTCACGGTGTTGGTGGGGACATCGACGGTACCTCGCGACGGCCAGAGATCGGCCTCAGTGGCTACCTCGGACAGGGAAGAGACTCCTTGCCCCCAGACGACGTATTGGAGCATTGACCGGGGGTTGTCAAACGAATCGGAGTCGAAGAGCGCCAACTCTCCTCCACTGGTGGAAACCTCTCCGAGGTCTCGCATGCTAAAGAGGATGGTTGCTCGCGGCTCGATGATGAATATGTCGAACTCGAAGGCCTCGCCGTCCCGGTATGCCCACAGACCCTGTGTTCGAACCTCGTCCTCCCCATTGTTGGTGATGATCATCGAGTTGAGTTCGAAGTCGACACCGACGAGCTGCAGATCCTCCAGAGGCGAGGCCGAAGGATCGGACCCCACATCACATGCCGTTAGGAGGAAGACGAGGACCAAGAGGATTGACGGGCCGACTGCTCTGCTCGTGGGGAGGTGCTCGATGGTCGTAGGTGTCAGGTGTTCGATAGCTTCTCACCCAGTCCTTGCATCATGTCCAGGCAGACTTCGAGTTGTTCGAGCGTCACGTACTCATTGGGTTGGTGGGCCACCTCGATGCTGCCCGGTCCGCAAACGGCCGTCGGTATGCCCGCCAATTGATAGAGACCACCCTCGGTCCCGAACGGAACAGTGGCAGTTTCGCTGGTGTCGAGGAGCTCACTCAAAAGTCGAACGGCATTGGAAGAAAGATCGCTTTCGAGGCCGCCGACTTCCCCTTCACACACGGTCATCAAGTAAATGTCACCACCGAGGGAGGCCCGCAACTCCGTCTCGAAGCGATTCAGCTCGCCGAGGACCATTTCGGCGTCTGTCCTGGTCACGGGGCGCATCTCCCATTCGACGACGCACTCTCCGGCGAGGACGTTCCGGGCCGAGCCACCCCGAATGGTTCCGACGCTTATCGTGGTGTGTGGTGGGTCGAACAAACTCGAGCCAGACGCGCTCGTCTTCAGCGCATCCCCGAGCTCCAAGAGAAGGTTCACGAAGCGGGCTGCGTGCTCCACCGCATTGACGCCGAGATGCGGCTGTGATCCATGACCTTCGACCCCGGTGATCGTCGTCGTGTACTCGTAGCATCCTTTGTGAGCGGTGACGATGCTCATGGACGTGGGTTCACCGACGATGGCTGCGGAGGGTTTTGGTCCTTTCACCACCAAATCGTCGATCAGCACGCGTGCTCCTCGGCAACCGACCTCTTCATCGAATGTGAGTGCGATGTGGATGGGTCGGGAGAGGTGCAGGCTCGAGTAGAACGGGGCCATCGCGAGAGCACATGCGATGAACCCTTTCATGTCGGCGGTGCCCCTCCCGTAGATCCTCTGCTCGCGGCGCATCGCCACGAAGGGAGCGCCGGCCCAATCACCCTCCTCCGCCGGCACCACGTCGGTGTGGCCCGAAAGGATCACACCTCCGTCGGTGAGCGGCCCGATCGTCGCCAGGAGGTTCGCTTTTCGCCGGGTCTCGTCATAGGTCAGCCGTACTTCGGAGGCGTGGGGTCCCAGGTGGTCGGTGGCGTAGTTGATCAGGTCGAGGTTGGACTCCGAGGTCACGGTCGGGAACCCAACGAGATCGGCGAGCAACAACATACCCGCATCAAGTCTTTGGCTCATTGACCGATCTCCAAGAGCTGACGCACGCGGGCTTCGTGGCTTCTCACCTGTGTGATCAGGGTCTCATGCCCAACCAACGCCCCGGTGGCGACCAGGGCAATGCGGTTTCCGAAAAGCTCGCGATCGCGGTGAATCAAGGCTGCGATGGGAGTGGCGCCTGCTCCTTCGAGCATCAGACGCTCTTCTACGACTCCCTCCGCCATGGCAATTCCGATCTCCTCCTCGGTGACGAGGACGAGTTCGTCCATGAGATCTCTCACCATCTCGAAGGAGTGGTCGTTGCTCTCTGTGATCCCTCCCTGGAGACTGTCTGCGAGACTCTCCACCTCGGAAACGGTCACCGGCCGGCCCGCCCGGAGGCTTTGGTACATCGCGGCGCCACGGTCCATGGAGACACCGATGAGACGAGCTTCGGGCAGTAAAGACTTCACTGCCTGTGCGATCCCCGCCATCAAGGCCCCGCCGGAGACCGGCACCACCACGGTGTCGACCTCGGGCCAGTCCTCCACGATCTCCAGCCCAATAGTGCCCTGACCGGCGGTTGTGAGGGGGTCGTTGATTGGGTCGACGAGAAGGGCTCCTGCACTCTCGTACGACCGGGCCAGTTCCCCCGCTTCGTCCTGAGAGTCGCCGGCAATCTCCACTCTCGCTCCCATTGAGCGGAGAGCGACCTGCTTGTCCACCGTGGTATTGCGTGACATGCACACCGTGGCGGGTAGACCCAGCTGTGCGGCAACATAGGTCACCGCCCTGCCATGGTTGCCCGTGGAGTAGGCGACCACCCCCTTCGCCGGGTCGATGTTCTCATGACTCAGGATCACGTTCGCCGCACCTCGAACCTTGAAGGCTCGTGTTGGCTGTGTGATCTCCAGCTTGATGCGAACGTCGGCTTCCCGGGCTCTACCGAGACCGAAAGATGGGACCATCGGCGTCCGTTGGGCCAACCCTTGTATGCGTTTCGCCGCCAACCTGATGTCGTCGAGGGCGGGCCAGTGCGAGTTCACGGTTTCACGAAGAGCTTGCGGGGATAGTTGGTCAGCGGCTCCGCCGGGCCGGATTCCTTGATGAGGATCGACTCGGTGATCTCCAGCCCCCAGTCATCCATCCACAGTCCGGGCATGAAGTGAAACGTCATGCCGGGCTCCAGGATGCTCTGGTCGGTGGTGCGGAAGCTGATGGTGCGCTCCCCCCAGTCGGGTGGATAGCTGAGACCGATCGGGTATCCGCATCGACCCTCGCGTTTGATGCCTGCCTTCTCAAGTGCGGAGTACAACGCCCTGGCCACTTCGGCGGCCCGGTTTCCCGCCCGAGCCGCATTGAGCCCGGACTCGAGTCCTTCCACGATCGCCTTCTCGGCTTGGATCATCTCCTTGGGAGGTGTCCCCAGATACACGGATCGGCTAAGTGGTGCGTGATAGCGTCGGACACACCCGGCCACCTCGAAGAAGGTGCCGGCTCCCACCTCAAATGGACGGTCGTCCCAGGTCAGGTGTGGTGCGGAGGCGTCGGCGCCCGTTGGGAGAAGGGGGACGATCGCCGGGTAGTCGCCTCCGTAGCCGTCGGCGCCACGGAGTCCGGCGTCGTAGATCTCGGCCACAAGCTCGTTCTTGCGGAGGCCGGGCTCGACCCGTTCCAGGATGCGGGCGTGAATCTTCTCGACGATGCGTGCAGCCGCTCGCATGTAAGTGAGTTCCTGCTCGGATTTCACGGCGCGTTGCCAGTTGACCAGCCCGGTGACGTCGACGAATGACGCCTCTGGCAACGCCGCCGTGAGGTGGGCGTGTGCGGCAGCCGAGTAGTAGTAATTGTCCAGCTCGACCCCGATCCGATTCGAGCCGACCCCGCCATCGGCGAGCAATTCGCCAAGGTGTTGGTGAGGGTGACGTTCGTTGGACTGGACGTAGTCATCCGGATATCCGACGATCCTCGCCTCCTCCATGTAAACGGTGCGCCTCGCCCCATTGGCATCCTGGACGCGGCCCCACCACAGGGGGTCGACGTCATGCGTGACGACCACGGCTTGATGGGTGTAAAACGACCAACCGTCATAACCCGTCAGCCACGCCATGTTCGAGGGGTCGGTGACGACGATGACCTCGACACCTGCATCGTCCATCGCCGCCCTCACTTTCGCTAGGCGTGTCGCATATTCCTCTCGTGTGAACGGCAACGACACATCCGGCATGGGCACGTCCCTTCGTTCGGTCAGTGACTCAAGACAGCCTTGAGGAAGCTCTTGGTCCTCTCGTGCTCGGGGTCGATGAAGATCTGGTCGGGTGGTCCCTGCTCGAGGATCCTTCCTCTATCGAACATCAAGACCCGGTCAGCCATCTCACGGGCAAAGCCCATTTCGTGGGTGACCATCATCATCGTCATGTCCCCGCTGGCGGCGAGCTCGCGGAGGACATTGAGAACTTCCCCAACCAGCTCGGGATCGAGGGCCGAGGTCACCTCGTCGAAAAGCATCACCCGCGGTTCCATAGCCAGGGAACGGGCAATGGCAACACGCTGCTTCTGACCACCCGAGAGCTCGGATGGCCGATGGTCGAGCTTGTCGCCCAAGCCAACCCGGTCTAAGAGGATCTTGGCCTTCTCGGCCGCCTCATCCTCGTTGAGGCCCTTGACCTTGATTGGCGCAAGCATCACGTTCTGCCGGGCCGACATGTGAGGGAACAGGTTGAAGTGCTGGAAGACCATGGAGATGTCCGAGCGAACCGAACGGATGTGTTTCTCAGAAGCCCACGTCGGCTCACCGTCCTTCTCCTCGTGGTAGAGCTGGCGATCTCCGATCTTGATGTATCCATCGTCGATCCGTTCCAGGGTCATCACCACGCGGAGGATCGTCGTCTTGCCTGATCCGCTAGGGCCGATAATCACCACGACCTCACCCGCATCGACGTCGAGGCTGAGGTCGTTGAGCACAACGAGCTCACCGAACGCCTTGGTGACGTCTCTCATCTCGATCGACGCCGCTCCTTTTGGTGTCGGTGGCGAGTACTCAATCTGACTCATAGGCAACTCTCCTCTCGAGACGACGTACGAACATGGCGGCCGGGATGCTGACGGCCAGGAACAGAAGCCCGGCCAGGGTGTACGGCTCGACCGAGCGGAAGCTGGCGGATTGGGTGGCCCGGGCGACGAACAGAACCCCCTGGACGGTGATCGCCGACCCAATCGGTGCGTCTTTGAACATGGCCACGAAGTAGTTGCCCAGGGGTGGAAGCGATCGGGGAATGGCTTGTGGCAAGATCACGCTTCTCCACGTGGTCTTTATCTTCAGGTTGAGCGTTGTCGAGGCCTCCCATTGGCCTTTTGGAACGCTCTCGATTCCGGCCCGGTAGGCCTCCGATGCATAACAGGCGTAGTGAACGCCGAGGGCGACGAACATGGTAATAAAGGCCGGCCAGGTGGTCAGCCAGCGAGGGAGGTCCCTTGCCTGAGGCAGGGCGTAATAGAAGAAGAAGAGTTGGATAAGCAGCGGTGTGGAGCGGATGAACTCGATGAACCAGGCCGTCGGGTAGGAGATCCACGGCTGGTTGGAGCGACGACCGAGGGCGAGAAACAGCCCGAGGATCACGGCGATCACGATCCCAATCAATGTCACGGCGACGGTGACGAGCATCCCTTCCATCAGACGAGGGAAGATCTCGGCGGAGAAGTCCCAATCCCAGGTGGTCTGCATGTCAGACGCTCACGAACTTTCGGGCAGAGCGTCTCTCGGCGACCCGGAACAGATAGGCGATCACCTGGGAGAGGATCAGGTAAATGATCAGGACGTTGAGATAGAGAAAGGGGAGATTGACCGGGTCGACGGATCTCACGCGTCCCGAGCGAAGCAGTTGGGTCTCGAACGCGAGGTCGGAGAGGCCGATCAGCGATACCAGGGCGGTGCCCTTGAGTACTTCGATGCTGAGATTCCCATATGGAGGCAGGATGATCGGGACGGCTTGGGGGAGGATGACCTCGCGCAGACGATCCCGGTTGGACAGATTGAGGGCGATTGCTGCCTCGTATTGGCCTTTGGGGACGGCCTGGATAGCTCCCCGGACGATCTCCGCCCCATAGGCGCCCATGTTGAGGCCGAGGGCGAGGATTCCGGCGAGCATGCCCGGTATTGAGGGGAGCCCAAAGAGGATGGGGAGGGCGTAGGCCATCCAGAAGAGGAGGATGATCGCCGAGACCCCGCGGGCGAACTCGATGTAGATCAGGGCGGCCCCCCTGATCCAGGAACGGGACGAGAGACGGGCTACCCCCATGATCAAGGACATCACCGTTCCCAGTGCGAAGGAACCCGCGATGACCTGGAGGGTGACCAGTGTGCCCTCCATGAGATTCTTGTATTGATTCGAATTGAGGATCAGATCGTCGAGCAAGTGTCTGCCTTCAAATGTGGACCCTGCTGTCCCGGGCTTGGGCACCGGGACAGCAGAGTCTCAGGTTGCGTTCAAAGTCTGAATCAACTTCCCGTCAGATCCTCGACAGTCAGATCGACCGCATCGTCGGCTATGCCGTCCACTTCGAACTGCTCTTCGACGATGGTCTGAACCTCTCCACTCTCCTGTAGCTCGTTCAACTTGTCGTTGAACGAGTCTCGGAAGTCCTGATTCTCATAGCGGAAGCCAAAGCCACCACAGCCGAGGATGTCATTGCCTGCCTCATCCAAAGCAGGGAACGGAGGCAGCGCCTCGAACCCTTCCATCACATCGGCATGCTGCTGGACGGTGAGGATGGTCCCGGACACGGCGTCAACTCGTCCCGCGGCAATGGCGTCGTATTGATCCTCGATCCCGGCGAACTCGACGATCTGGCCCTCGGGAATACCAGCCCAAACCGCATAGTCCACGTTCACGGTGCCGGACGCCACCGCAAGGCGCACATCGGTGTCAGCCACGGAGTTGTAGTTGGACAATCCGTCGGGGTTGCCCTCAGGCACCAGCATCGATTCAAGGATGCAGTAGTCCGGGTCGGAGAAGAGGATCTCCTCGGCACGATCGGCGTTGATGTACATGCCGGCGGCGATCATGTCGAAGTTCCCGGCTTGCAGCCCGGCTATGAGGGCACCGAACTCCACGACCTGAGCGTCCATGTTGTCGATGCCGAGCTCTCCGAGCACGAGCCGTGCGACCTCAGGTGCCTCACCGGTGACTTCGCCGGTCTCCTCGTCTTCGTACCCGTACGGGATCTCATTGGCGATGCCCACGGTTATCGAGCCTTCGGATTGGAGCTCCTCGAGGAGTGATCCGTCTCCACCGTCCCCTGCGGCTGCTGTCGAGTCGCTTCCGTCACTGCCACCCTCACCGTCGTCGCCGCCACAGGCTGCGACGACCATGGCGAGTACGGCGAATATCGCCAGCAGACGCCACGCGATCCCGCGCTTGTTCGTTTTCATGAGTGATCTTCCTCCTTGATGGGTCTGGCGTGAAGGGCAACACCCTCCAGACGCGCAAGAGCGACCGGTTCGGAGATCCGTGCATGCAAGAACGGGGCGCGTTCTGGAGCTAGAGGCTCCAAACCGCATTCTCCCGTCTCGGATGTGATCTCCTCCGATCGCTGGCAGCGAGTGTATACGATTCGGCTACTCGATGTCGACAGAATGTATACAATCTGTCAACGGTCAGGAGAGTGAGTGACAACAGGTGTTTCCGCCTTGAAAGCAAAGCCCAACAGGCACGAGATCCACGCCGAGTTGAGGGAGCAAATCATCCTTCTCGATCTTCCCCCGGGCTCTCGCCTTCGTGAAGAGGAGCTGGCGGAGCATTTCGGGGTGAGTCGTACCCCGATTCGCCAGGTGCTCGACCGGCTTGAGTACGAGGGCCTGGTGGACCAGGAGGAGGGAAGGGGTGCCCGGGTCTCGTCTTTGGATCCGAAGCAGTTGCGTGACATCTGGGCGATGCGACTGCGAATCGCCGGGATGGTGGGCGACTTCGTCCGACTGCCGTCGGGGCCGGGGACACTCGACAAGCTCGCTGACATCCGCGCCCGGCTCGCGGACCTAAAGGAGACGCGGGACATCCGTGCCCTCGGTGCCCTCTACAACCGGTATCACGAGGCGATGCTCGCCGTCATTGGCAACGCCGCCCTGGTGAGGATCTACGACCTTCTATATGTGCAGACAGCGCGGGTCTGGATGCAATTCCTGCCTGAGATGGACATCGATCAGGAGATCGACGTCATGGCCGAAGAGGTAGGGGAGACGATGGCCGCTCTCGCCGAAGGCTCAGTGGGCGAGGTCGCTGCGGTGCGCTCCGATCACATGAGCCGACTGCTGAATCGGTTCAACCAACACGTCACCACTTTCCCCGTGGTGCCGGCGTGAGCGATCCAAAGCATGGGCCCAGCCTGGGAACCGTCTCGGTTTGGGGTGGTGAGGATCGTTACCTGGTTGACCGTGCCACTCAGGTGCCGGTGGTACACAGCGTCTCGTTCGGATATGAGGATCTCGACGAGTGGCTCGACGTTGCACTGGGTAAGACCGAGGGTCACATTTACGGGCGGAATACCAACCCGACCGTTGCGGTGTTCGAAGAGAAGGTCCGTCTCCTCGAAGGAGCGGAAGCGGCCACGTCGGCATCCACCGGGATGGCGGCGATCTCCAACACGTTGCATGCCCTCCTCGCCCCGGGCAAGAGGGTGGTCAGTGTCAAGGACACCTACGGCGGCACCAGCAAGGTCTTCACGGACTTCCTTCCCGTTTTTGGAGTGGAGGTCGAGTTGTGTGACACCACCGCCTTCGACCAAATCGAAGCCTCGATTGCCAGGGGATGCGACGTCCTCTACCTGGAGTCACCCACCAACCCGACTCTCAAGATCATCGATATCGAGCGGCTGGCCGGAGTGGGCCATGACCACGACGCCGTGGTCGTGGTGGACAACACCTTCGCCACTCCGATCAACCAGAACCCTCTCGCTTTCGGTGCAGATCTCGTGGTGCACAGTGCCACGAAGTTCTTGGGAGGGCACGCCGACGCCCTCGGAGGTGTCGTGGTCGGATCGAGACATCTCGTCGAGCGGATCCATCACTATCGAGAGATAAACGGTGCCACTCTTCATCCGATGGCCGCCTACCTCCTGATTCGGGGAATGAAGACTTTGGAACTGCGGATCGAAAGGCAGGGTCAGAGTGCGCAGAAGATCGCCGAGTACCTGGTGGGACATCCAAAGGTGGAGACGGTCAACTACCCCGGTCTGATCTCACATCCTCAACACGACGTCGCCAAGCGGCAGATGCGTGGGTTTGGGGGGATGTTGAGCTTTAGTCTCGGCGACGACCTGGACGCAGTCCGCAAGTTCATTCCGCGGCTGAAGCTGGCCCACGCCGCAGCCAACCTTGGGTCGGTGGAGACCATCGTCGGCCCTCCTGCCACCACCAGCCATGTCGAGGTTCCGGCTGGCGAGCGGGCCAGGCTGGGGATTCCCGAGGGTTTGATCCGATACTCCACCGGGATCGAGAATGTGCAAGATCTGCTCGCAGACCTCGACGCCGCTCTCGACGGGATCTAATGGGGGTCATCCGCGTCCTGGTCGAGCGTGACTTGAGAGATGCGGTCGGTCTGGGCCAGACGGAGATGGAGGCGATCGAGACGGTCTATCCCTTGATCACGGCCGGGGTGGGATCGATGCCACCAATCATGCGCATCGACGTCCCCGAGCAAAACGGCGAGATCGACATCAAGTCTGCCTACTTGCCTGGCTATTCGGGTATCGCGGTGAAAGTGTCGGCCGGCTTCTTCGACAATCCGACGAGGGGTCTGCCCAGTCTGGGCGGTCTGATGATCCTGCTCGACGCCGACACCGGTCTGCCACAGTCCGCACTCTTCGACAACGGTTATCTCACCGATCTCCGGACCGGCCTCGCCGGTGCAGTCGCCGCCAAACACCTCGCCCGTGAGGATGCGCATGCAGTGGGGATTCTCGGTGCCGGGATGCAGGCCAGGATGCAACTCGAGGCATTGACCCTCGTCCGACCGGTTCGCAGGGC
>Ga0256866_1000105_pt1 | contig 15024 bp, 16 predicted proteins | sample RVTome_16_FD_187338 | JGI IMG/M metagenome (GOLD analysis project Ga0256866, IMG submission 187338) | Soil microbial communities from uranium-contaminated site in the Upper Colorado River Basin, Wyoming, United States - RVT152D67 HiSeq ...
GAACCGAGGCACTGAAGACGTCTGCATCGTGGTCTGTGACGGTCTCAAAAGACTGCCTGAGGCGATCGGCAACACCTGGCCGCTGGCCATCGTCCAAACCTGTGTCCTGCATCTGATCCAGAACACCTTCCGGTTCGCCTCCAAAGCCGACTGGGACAAGATGAGCCGAGACCTGCGTCCGGTCTACACCGCGGTGTCAGAACATGAGGCCAAGGAGCGGTTCGTCGACTTCACCGGCATCTGGGGTGAGAAATATCCGGCGATCATCCGCCTCTGGGAAAACACCTGGGCCGAGTTCGTCCCGTTCCTCGACTACTCACCAGAGATCCGCAAAGTCATATACAGCACAAACGCTGTCGAGTCGCTGCACGCCAGGATGCGGCGAGCCACCCGAGCTCGAGGCCATTTCCCCACCGACCAGGCGGCGCTCAAATGCCTCTACATGGTGGTGCGTAGTCTCGACCCGACCGGCGGTGGAAGAAACCGCTGGACAATGAGATGGAAAGCCGCCTTGAACGCCTTCGCCATCACATTCGAAGGCAGAATCATCCCCACCGACAACTAACCATGCCAACGGCAGTTACACCGAAAATCAGACAGTCCCGATCCAGGACAGTTACAAATATGGGGCGGTTTCCCTCGAGATCTGTTGATCAGGTACGTCGGCGGCTTCCAGTGCCGCGCGGGATCATCAGAATCTAGGGCGTCTTGTGCCGAGAATGGGTCCGGCGGGTGAGGACCACAAACAAACCCAGGGCGAAGGCCAAGCCACCGATCCACAGCGTTGTTACGACCGGCCGACGAAGAGCACCGCGGACCGTGAACTGGTCCCAGCGATAATGCTGGTAATTCTCGTCGACCTCATAGAACGCGACGGCATAGGTGCCTGGAGGGACGCCTAAAACCTGGAAAGACAGACCATCCGTCGTGTCTCGTGTGGGAGATTCGAACAGAACAATCGTTGGCTGGTCCGGGCTGTAGGGGTAGCTCACCGGAGCGTTGCTCTGCTCGGCATTCCAAACGATCTTCCACATGGCCCAGTGGACTTCCACCTGAGTACCGGCACGACCTGACGATGGGATCAGACAGGGTTGAGGTGAGCATGGTTCGTGCCCTTGAGCTAGATCAGAAGTTGGGCCGATGAAAGCGAGAGCCATCGCGCAGACCGTTGCGACAATCCCGCAGAGCCGGGAGGACATGCCATGACCGAACCGCATACTCATCGCACCCAGAGCGGCCACACGCTGACCCTTCTCCCGCTGCGACACGTCGCCCGTCCATCCAACTATCTGTATGGCAGAATCCGCATACAGATGGCTACCAGAGGCTCGCGTCCCCTAGCCTGCCTCGAGTCTCAGCAGAACAACCTTCGAGGTGACAGTCAGAGTGCGCTTTGAGGAATCTATCGATGTAGAGGCCGGGCAGCAGCGCGTCTGGGATGTGCTAAGCGACATCGAAGGGCGGCCGAGCCATATCGAGACGGTTGATGTCGTCGAGTTGCGAACGCCCGGTCCTGTGGCCGAAGGCAGCCGGGTACGCCTCAAGCAACCGAAGCTGCCAGAGGGAGAATGGGAGATCACCGTCTGGGACCCGCCCTCCTACTTCGAGTTTCGTCAGAAGTCCGGCGGTGTCACCAACGTCGCGGGCCATCGCGTCGAAGCGCTTGCGGAAGCCCGCTCGCGCCTGACACTGAGCCTGGACATGCAAGGCTTGCTAGTCCCGGTTGTCGCCCTGTTCTACAAGGACCTGACCAAGCGCTACATGACAATCGAGGCTCAGGGCATGAAGAGCGCTGCCGAGTCCGCCGATACGTAGTTCCCTGGATCCGAACTCCTCCGCGGCGAGCTCTCCCCTACCAGCCCGACCGGTGCTCAGCAGACCGGGTTCGAGCGGTGCGCAGTGCCGACCAGACAGGGGGAGACGGGGCTTTTCCGAATCGGGCCGCGATGGAACCAGATGATTCGTGCGGTGTATAGGTCACGTGAGACGTATCTGGACCGCGACAGGATTCTCAACGGCTGTCGTGGCTCTGGTCGCCACGACAGCACTGGCCAAGGGTGGTGTGGACCAGATCACGGTCAGTGGACCGGGTCTGGTTGATCCGATCGAGATCAATGACCCGAGAATCCTTGAGCAAGTCAATCCATGGGGTGGCCGATGGCGGCTTCTCGACGCTCCGGTGGAAAGACCGCGGTTGAGCCGCAGAACCTGGAAGGCCCTTACGTGGTCCGTTTCTGGCAAGGGCGCCACGAATGGAGCTACGCATTCTCCTATTACAGGTCTGCAGGGGCGGCGAGCGGGTACATCGTGCTTCCCGAGCCTCCCGAGTCACGAGGCTTCGTCCATTCCGCAGGTTGGTACCGGTCCAGCGATCCTTGGAGCGAAGTGATGTCCAAGCAACCTTCTGAAGTAGTCGAGGCCAGCCCCAATGCGTCGTGGATCGGAGAATTGATGCTTCAACGCATTGCGTTCCTCTCCACAATCATCATGTTTGGCCTCCTTGTAGTCGTCCGGCGACAGCCCGAGACTGCTGGCGAGCAAGGCCACCCGTGATCAGGTGGCTCCAATCACGGTTGTGGCTGGCATGGTCACGACACATCGATCGACGTATGCATGCACAAGTCGACGTTGAGACGACCACCCTCGGCCTCTGACGGCACATTGCAGATCATCGCATAGCGCCTGAGCTCAGCTCCAGATCGAGCCATGTCTCCTCGCCCGGCGAAATGGTGGATGCACCGCCGGCAGCGGCGATCCCGTTGGAAAGAAGACGGAATTCATGTGGTTCGCTGCCCTGGTTCTTCACCAACACCCAGCGGCGCCCCGCGTCGATCTCTCCTTCCACCTCGAATCTGTAGTCCTCGAGGGTCACGACGACATCCGGCTCTGGGCGCGTCCAGGACACATCTTCGGCTGGGTCGGTGACTTCCATCGTGCCGATCATCCCTTGCAACACATGGAGAGTCCCGGATGGGCTGCTCACGAAGCACAGCAGCACATAGGTGCCCGGCTCGAGTTCGCCGGCGACGGTGAGGCTCGAACCGGGTGGTACCTCATTGGGCCCTCCGTGGTAGATCACCATGGCGTTGAGGGCCTCGACGTCCATGCGACCAATGGCGGCAAGGATGTCGTCGGGGCCCTGGCCATCGATGACCTTGACCAGTTCGACCTGGTGGGACTCGGTTCCCTGGTTTTCCAGGGTCACCCGGACCATGCCACCTTCGACTGATTGCGGAGCCTCGAAGGAGTAGTCGTTCGCCGTGATGACGATCTCGGGAAGGTCGTCGAATGATGCGGCATCGTCGCATGCCCCAAAGGCCAGTGCTGCAATGAAGACGATGACTTTGGCTGACCGCCAACCGATCTTGAGGCCGGACCCGCCACCATCGCTCACCACGTGAACCGCCGTCGCATCCTGTGAATCTCGATGCGACAGTACCGACGCACCGGTCAGCCGGTGACGGTGATGGACCCTCGCATTCCGAGTTCGTAGTGGGTGTCGCCGTCTTCGGTCTCGACAATGCAGAAGATGGTGTAGTTGCCGGGCCCCAACTCGTAGGTCGCATTGCAATTCTGTCCGGGTCCGAACGCCTCCAGTTCGAACGCACCCGCCGCCGCTAAGGCATCTTCGTCCGGGTGGCCCTCCTCGGTGAACGGCACCTGTCCGCCGCCGGGCAGGAAGGCGAGCTCGTGGTTTTCGGTGCCGGCGTTATCGATCTCGAAGGTGATTACACCTGTCTCAACTTCACCTCTGCAGGCGTGAAGGCATAGTCGGTTGCCTGAATCTCGATCTGGGAGTCGGCTCCGGCAGCGAGGTCGCCGTTGACCGGGCTGCACTCCGCCCCTGCGGTGCCGCTGGCACTCGGCGATCCGCTTCCGGTTGCGCTAGCCGATCCGCTGGCCGAGCCCACGTCACCATTGAGATCGCGGACATCCCCTCCATCGTCCGAACCGCACGCGACGACGAAAAAAGACAGAACCAACACCAAGGCGAAGGTCCTATTTGCTGATGTGTTTCTTGGAGAGATCACATGTCTCCTCGTGTCTGACAATTTCCACTACGTGGATAGTGCTTATTAGGGGAACCTAACATCGAGGTTCAAGGTGACCAAACTGCCGCGGGCGCTGATCAGGTGTGGTCGTCTTTGCCCTCCTCGTAGACCCAGTCGGCCACGAGAAGATCGCCTGTGACTGACCCCCGCGTGATAGAAGCCACGGTGGCAACGACACAGAGTGCCGCTGTTCCCAGGACCAGGTACATCACGAGAAGCTGAACCGCCACGGCCTCAACCGGATCGATACCGGCGAGAAGGAGACCAGTCATCGCACCGGGCAGGGCAATCAAGCCCACCACTTTGGTTCGCTCCACCTGAGGGATGAGCGATGAGCGGGCTGCCCGGGGAGCCATGAACCTCACGATCTGACGGCGGTTGAAACCCAAAGACAGCAGCGCTTCGAGCTCGCCCCTTCGGTCCCGGCTGAGCCCGACAGCTTGGTTGACGCCAAGCACCGCCGAAGGCACCGCATTGCCGATTGTGATCCCGGCGACGACGACGAGCGACACCGGGTCGTAGACGATGACGCCAAATCCGAAAGTGACGGCGATGGAGATCACGGCAGACCCCACGACCGCTCCCGTGGTGACGAGAGCGAGACCGCTGATCTTGTGTCTCGCCCGCCGAACTACCACGACGGTGGCCACAGCAACCATCACACCCACCCAAAGCCACGCCCAGTAGATGGCCCCGGTCGCTTCGAAGATCAAGAAGAAGATGAAGCCGACGCCGAGTAGTTGTACGGCTGCACGCAGCGAAGCTTCGATCAATCGGCGTTCGATGCGAAGCCCCAACCACCACGCCAGTCCTATGGACAACAGCACCAGCGATAGCGATGCGAGCACCACCGGCACACCGGTCGCCCCCGAGGTGAGCGATGAATCTGCCGCCAAGACCATGGGCGGCACGCTAGGCCCGGCCCGGGTCCGATGCGGGTCGCAAACGGGCTGTTGGGTAACGGGTCCTCTCGCGACACGTCTTACCCGCGAACCGGCCGCCCGTTCCTAATGCTGTAGGGACCACATATGGTCCCTACAGCGCTTCATTCGCATTCAGACCCGACAGGGGATCAGCCGGAGGGACGCATCAACCCGCCGTCGTGGCGGTAGAGGTGGCGGTCCGCCAGGACGTTGAGGAAGCGTCGGGCATGACTGAAGTGGTCGGCCACTTCGAGCAACACCTCAGGTCCTCGTCCCACAGAAATCTGTGCCGACTCCACCGCCCGGCGGTACCAATTGGCGCCGACGATCTCATGAAAGCGGAGGTCGGTGCCGTCGGCGAGCGCCGTCATCGGGGCCACCCCCGCGGACGCGACGAGTCGTTCCCTCTCGGCGAGGGCGGGGGGATGGGTGGCGGTGTGGTCGGGAAACACGCCGGAGAGGAACAACACCACGTCTCCCAGTCGTCGGTAGCCACCCGGTCGCTCCCGCATTGGCAGCAGCTCCACCGTCTCGGCGAGCTGAACCGGATCGAGTTCGCTGTAGCGCCGGCGGCGGTACCCCTTTCGGGTCTTGACCCAGATGCTTCCGCTGGCAACCTTGACGAACGAGGCGAGCAACTCGATCAGGAAGAAGCGGTTTCCCTCACTGTTGAGGAACTCGCGGAGCGGGGTGACGTCGAAGACCGGGAGCCGGCGTCCCGGTCCCGTCCACTCAGGGACGTAGTTCGCCGTTTCCAGTTCACGTGCGGTCTGATGGACGAGGGCCCCGAACACCAGGAATGGGGTGACGCCGGGGGAGACCTCCTCACTTTCACCGAATATCGCATCGAAGAGCTCGGGGGATGCCAGGGTGTCTTCAATGATCCTGGGGTGATCACGGAGGACGGCGCGGAACTCCTTGGTCTCGCCCGGGCGACCCGCTTTGCGGGCGAGGAGCTTCAGGTCTTGTTCACTGAGGTGCTCCAGGTAGAGCAGGGCGTAGTCCATATGACCTGCCTTCATCGTATTCCGGCTCGAGGTTTCGTGGGTGACCTTTCGAAAGGCCTATTTCCTTGGCTGCACTCCGGGCGCTCGCCGCGGCTCGCCAACGGATGAATCGAACTGAGGGCAGAGTCATCGTCGAGGAGTGACGACATAGGTCCGGGGTCGGAGCCCGTCTGTGGGTGGGATTGGGCTCCGACTCGTATCCAAATGGCCCGGGATGGGTGACGCCACATCGCGAGGGGTGGTGGCCACCGTTGTCGGTTTGGTAGGCGTCAGTAGCCTGAGAGCCGGGCCGGTGGGGCCGGTTCGGCTTGGGTGGCGACCGTGATGTGATGGGAGTCGCGCTCCCCTTCGATCACGTAGGCGTGAGCCTCGAGCTGGGTGGCCGATCCGATTTTGAGTAGCTGGTAGCGGTGCAGCTCATTTGAGATCACGATGTTGATCGTGGCCATCAGGTCAGAGTGGGAGAGTTCCATCGTGTGTCCGGCGGCGGTCGCAATCCGGCGCATTGCGTTGACCGCAGGCTGGATCGTCGAAAATGGTCCGAATACTTCGGGATCTGCATGATCGGGAAAGTAGAGGACAACAAACATGGGGACCTCCCACGGATTATCGAGCGATCTGGCAGGCCACTTGACCGATTCGAGCATCCTCGAATGCCACCGCTTGACATCTCCTCATGGCAGTGCATACAATACCCCCCTAGGGTATAGGAGTGTTATGCGTGGTTACGAAATCAACAAGGACGACTACCTGAAGCGTCTGGCCCGGATCGAGGGCCAAGTCCGTGGTTTGCAGCGGATGATCGGTCAGGACAAGTACTGCATCGATGTCCTCACCCAGATCAATGCGGTATCGGCCGCTTTGAGAGGCGTGTCGGTTGGTCTCCTCGACGAGCATGTCCGTCATTGCGTGCGTGAGGCCGCCGAGGCCGGCGACGGTAGAGCGGCCGACGAGATGGTCACCGAGGCGACTCGAGCCATCGAGCGCTTGGTTCGCTCCTGAGCTGATTGGGAAAGGAGAAGTCGTGACAAATCACGCCCTGCACCACAATTCGCACGCCGATTCGACCCTCATGGAAACGCCGCATGCCAACCAGCACGAACACGGCGATGGCCATGTCGGAGGTCACGACAAGCACGCCGGTCACAGTGTCGCCATGTTTCGGGATCGGTTCTGGCTGTCCCTGATGCTGACCCTCCCGGTTGTCTTCTACTCGGAGACGATCCAGGACTGGTTTGGCTACACCGCACCCTCATTCCCTGGCTCGGAGTGGATTGCTCCCATTCTCGGCACGATCATCTTCTTCTATGGCGGTTCGCCGTTCCTCAGGGGCGCCGTCCAAGAGGCGAGGGACCGTCAGCCGGCGATGATGCTGCTCATCGGCATGGCCATAACGGTCGCCTTTCTTGCCTCACTGACGACAACCGCCGGCTGGTTCGATCTCGAGTTCTGGTGGGAGCTGGCTGCTCTGATCACCATCATGCTCCTGGGCCACTGGATGGAGATGCGCGCCATCGGACAGGCGCGAGGGGCATTGGCGGCGTTGGCGGAGTTGCTGCCCGACGAAGCCGAGCGGATCACAGACGGGAAAGCGGAGAAAGTGTCTGTGTCCGCCCTCCGTGTTGGCGACGTTGTGTTGGTTCGACCGGGTGGCCGCGTTCCTGCCGATGGAGTGGTCATCTCGGGCCAGGTCGAAGTCGACGAGTCGATGGTGACCGGTGAGTCCAAACCGGTTGCGAAAGAGGAAGGAGACCGGGTAGTCGCAGGAACGGTTGCCACCGACAACTCGGTCCGTGTCCGGGTGGAGGCAGTCGGCGACGACACCACTCTCGCGGGAATTCAACGACTCGTCGCGCAGGCTCAACTGTCCCGCTCCCGTGCCCAAGTGCTTGCCGACCGGGCGGCAGCCCTTCTGTTCTACGTCGCGGTCGGGGCCGCTGTGATCACGGTCGTGGCCTGGCTCGTCGTGGCGCAGCCCGACCAAGCGGTGGTCAGGACCGTGGCCGTGCTGGTGATCGCCTGTCCCCATGCGTTGGGCCTGGCCATCCCACTTGTCGTGTCGATCTCGACCGGTCTGGCGGCCCGCAACGGGATCCTCGTCAAGGATCGGCTCGCACTCGAAGAGATGAGAGAGATCGACATCGTCCTGTTCGACAAGACCGGGACACTCACCAAGGGCAGCCATCGGTTGAACGAGGTCATGGCGGTCGATGGTGACCAAAGTCGCCTGCTCGCCATCGCCGGTGCGGTCGAAGCCGACTCCGAGCATCCCCTGGCCCGAGCGATTGTCACAGCGGCGCGGGAACGCGGCGATCTGGCTTCGGCCAGCGACTTCAGGGCAATGAGTGGTCGGGGTGTGGAAGCCACGGTCGAAGGGTCGAGAGTGGCGGTCGGGGGACCCGCTCTGCTGCGCGAGCAGCACATCGATGTCCCGGCTTCGGTCGAGGAGTCTGTGTCGGGCTGGCGTGAGCGAGGAGCAGCCGTTCTCTATGTGATCCAGGGCGGCTCGATCATCGGCGCCGTGTCCCTGGAGGACGAGGTTCGGTCTGAGTCGCGTGAGGCGATAGCCGAATTGCATGAATTGGGTATCCGGGTGGCGATGATCACCGGAGACGCCCATGAGGTCGCCGAAACCGTCGGAAAGGATCTGGACATCGATCAAGTGATGGCTGAGGTTCTCCCCGAAGACAAACACGCCAAGGTCGCCGAGCTTCAGGAACAGGGGCTCAGGGTGGCGATGGTCGGAGATGGGGTCAACGACGCCCCGGCGCTTGCACAGGCCGACGTCGGCATCGCCATCGGAGCGGGGACCGACGTGGCCATCGAGTCTGCCGGAATCGTGCTGGCTTCGGATGACCCAAGAGGTGTGGTCGGAATCATCCGACTCTCCCGCGCCGGCTATCGCAAGATGCTGCAAAACCTGGGTTGGGCGGCGGGATACAACATCCTCGCGCTGCCGCTGGCAGCCGGTGCTCTCGCTTGGGCGGGAATCGTGCTCGGCCCGGCCGTCGCCGCCGTGTTGATGAGTGCGTCCACCGTCATCGTCGCGATCAACGCACAGTTCCTCCGTCGTCTCCAATTGCGACCAGCGGAGTGAGTGGTCTGGCTCCGTTGCCGCGAATGAAACGCTCTAGGGGCCATATATGGCCCCTAGAGCATTAGGAACGCGGTAGCCAACTAATCGGGTCTTCGCGTGGGCTTTACAATTCCCAAACGAAAGCCGGGTTGCGTACGGTGCGGCACAGCACTGGACGAATCAGTCAATGGAGGGACCGACGAAATGTTGCGTTTACGCTCACTTGTAGGGCTCATCGTGGTGTTGATGTTTGCTCTCGCGATCCCGGTGGCCGCCCAAGAGGAGCCGGCCGAGCCGGCTCCGGACGAGCTCACCGTCACTACTCCGTATCCACGTGTTGCGGTCGAGGCCGGGGATCAGGCGAGCTACACATTGACGATCACGGCGCCCCGACCGACCGAGGTTTCGTTGCAGGCAAGTGGGTTGCCGGAGGGATGGACCGGGACATTTCGGGGTGGCGGGTTCGAGGTCGATGGCGTCACCGCAGGAGGCACGGCCCCGGAGCTGACCTTCGACGTGAGCATCCCTGCCGAGACACCGGAGGATGTCTATGAACTCACCGTCACGGCCACCGGTGGGGGGGCATCGGTCGAATTACCCCTTCAGGTCAGGGTCTCTGCGTTGGCCGGGGGTGAGGTCACCCTCACACCGGACTTTCCGGGGCTTCGCGTCCCCGCAGGCGACGCCGCCTCGTTCAGTGTCGAGCTGCGTAACGACACCCCGACCGACCTGCAATTCGAGCTCGAGTCGGCGGGACCGGCCGGCTGGGATGTGACGGCTCAGCCTTCCAGTGAACCTCAGGCAGCGACTATCCAGGTCGATTCCGGATCGACGGCCACCATCAATGTGGAGGCAACCTCGCCGCCACGCGCCGAGGCGGGTCAATACAACATCTCGGTGCAGGCAAACTCCCCGGAGTCTTCAGTCGAGGCGGAGATGATTGTCGAGATAGTCGGTTCGTTCTCGCTTGAGATGACGACCGTTGACCAAAGGCTTTCCACCGAAGTGAGTGCCGACGGCTCCAGCGAAGTCCAACTCGTCCTCACCAACACCGGCACCGCCCCGATGCAGAACATCGAGTTGACATCGACCCCACCGAGTGGATGGGATGTCGCCTTCACGGAGCCAACGATCGGCCAGATCGAGGCGGGTCAGTCAGTGAATGCCGTGGCGACGGTCACCCCATCTGATCAGGCAATTGCCGGTGATTACGTGATCACATTCTCGGCAAACAGCGAGCAGGCGAACGCGTCGGTGGACATCCGGACGACGGTCAACCCATCCGCACTCTGGGGGTTCGTCGGGGTAGCCCTGATCGCTCTCACCCTGGCCGGACTGGCCTGGGTGTTCCGTCGCTTCGGCAGGAGGTGACGGCGTGTCAAGCGCCATCCGGACCGCGGGGCTGACCAAAGATTACGACGAGGTGACCGTCGTCGATGGGCTCGACCTCGACATCGAAAAGGGTGAGGTCTTCGGGCTTCTCGGGCCCAACGGAGCGGGGAAGACGACAACCATTCTCATGCTCCTCGGTCTGACAGAGCCGTCCGCCGGCTCGATGGAGGTCCTGGGCCTCGACCCGCGCCGCTATCCACTGGAGGTGAAACGTCACGTCGGCTACCTGCCCGACGCAGTGGGTTTCTACGACGACCTGACCGGGCGCCAGAACCTGAGATTTACCGCGCGGCTGAACCACATTGAGAATGCCGAGGCCCGAATCGACGAGCTCTTGACTCAGGTTGGTCTGGACCCGGCCGCCGATCAGCCCGCAGGCGAGTACTCGCGCGGAATGAAGCAACGTCTCGGTCTCGCAGACGCGTTGGTGAAAGACCCCTCAATCCTGATTCTCGACGAGCCGACCACGGCAATCGACCCCGAAGGTGTTGCTGAGATCCTCGATCTCATTAGAGCGTTGGCGGTGGAAGAAGACGTCACGGTGCTGTTGTCCAGCCATCTGCTGAACCAGGTGCAGGCGGTCTGTGATCGTGTCGCGATTTTCGTCGGAGGCAGGATCGTCGCCCACGGACGACCCGACGAGCTCGCCGCACAACAGGTAGGTCATGCTCGTGTGGAATTCCGGTTCGACGATGAACCAGAGGCCGCTCTGAGACGGTTGCAGGGAATCGAGACCGTCGATGACGTCCTCCACGGCCGTGTACCCGGCTCCTGGATTGCGACACTCGACATCGGGACCCTGCCCGAGACTGTGAATCGGCTGATCGCCGACGGGTCGCGGCTCATCGGCGTGCGACGTGTCGACGAGGATCTCGATGCGATCTACCGCCGCTACTTCGAGGGCGAGGAGGTTCCGGTATGACCGAGAGCGACGTCATCACCGAATCGGCGGGAACAGAATCCCGACCGGAGGCGAGTCGGGGTGGTTGGAGGGTCGTAGCGGCCAAGGAGCTGGCCGATCATCTCTACTCGGGGCGCTTCATCGTCCTTCTCGGGGTCCTCGGCATCGCGACAGCGGCGGCTGTCTTTGCCGCTTCGGGGGGAATCCGTGACATCGCGCCAGACGCGGAAGGAATCACCGCGTTGTTCCTGAAGCTCTTCACGGTCACCGTCGACCCGGTCCCATTTCCACTCATCATCTTCGTGAGTTTCTTGGCTCCGATGCTGGGGATCATGTTCGGTTTCGACTCGGTCAACGGTGAGCGGGCACAGGGCACACTGCCCCGTCTGCTCTCCCAGCCCATTCACCGTGACGAGGTGATCCTGGGCAAGTTCGTCGCCGGCATCTCGGTGATCGCGATCATGCTGGCTGCTCTCGTGGTCTTCGTCGCCGGTATCGGAATCTTCCGTCTGGGAGTCGTCCCGTCGCTGCAGGAGGTGACCCGGCTGTTCGTCTGGCTTCTCCTGGCCGTCGTATACGTCGCCTTCTGGCAGGGCCTGGCCACGCTGGTCTCGGTGCGTACCTCGCGAGCTGCCACTTCGGCGCTGGTGCCCGTGGGCGTCTGGCTGGTTCTCGCTCTTTTTGGCGGCTTCATATTCGGCGCCATCGCAAGTCTGACCAGCCCCGACGACGGCACCAACGCGGGTCTGTTGGCCAACGCTCGTGCCGAGCAGGCGGTATCCCAGATCTCGCCCATAACCCTGTTCGAACAAGGTTCCACCGTCCTGTTGGACCCTGAGGTCAGGGCCACGGGTCTGCTCACGTTGGAGCAGGTCGATCGGGCCATCCTTTCGGAGCTCAACCTGGCCCAGAGCTTGGGGATCGTGTGGCCACAGATGGTGTTCCTCCTGGCGATGACCGCGGCGCTGTTCGCTCTTGCCTACATCTCGTTCATGAGACAGGAAGTCAGAGCCTGACCCCTGCGGGTGGGGTCGCAGGGTCAAGCGCGTGCAGGCTGCTTGGACGTGATCCCTCGGTCTGGGCGTCGCTGTGCCGAGGAGACCTCCACCTACCGCGCGCCAGGGGATGACCTCGAATCGAAGTCGTCGAATCGCGATGATTCAACGTGAACCTCAGGCCAGCCAGGGTTAGCCTGGATGGACTGTGTTTAACGACAGCGACTCTGAATGCGGATAATCGTCGTTGGAGCGGGGGCGGTCGGGTCCCATCTCGCCGAAATGCTCTCTTCCGGTGGTGAGGACGTGGTCGTGATCGAGGACGACGAGGACCGAGCTGCTGAATTGCAAGAGTCGATCGACGCATTGGTGCTACACGGGAACGGCGCCAGTGCCAGCATGCTCGAAAAGGCCGGTGCCGCCGAGACCGACCTTCTGATTGCCGTGAGCAGCTCCGACGGCGCCAACATTCTGGCCTGTCACACCGGAACCGAGCTCGGCGCGAAGACCACCATCGCTCGCATCGAGAGCAGCGAATTGAGAGAGGGTGCTGACCGTCTCGGTGTGGACATGATCATTGACCCTTCCGCTACCGCCGCAATGGAGTTGGTCGGCATCGTGGGCCTGGGTGGCGTGAGCGAGTTGATCCATTTCGCCAACGGAAAGCTGGTGATGGTGGGTGGACGTGTCGCTCCCAATGCCCCGATCACAACTGGCCCGCTCAGCCAGCAGCGACTCCGATGGGCAGAATGGGGATGGGTGGTGGCCGCCCTCGTGCGCGACGGGCGCACGATCGTGGCCCACGGTGATACCGAGGTCAACCCTGGAGATCACGCTCTCCTGATGACCACCCGAGACAGAGTGGATGATGCCACCAAGCTGATAGGTGTGAAACGCCGCCACATCGAACGGGTGGTCATCGTCGGTGCGACTCGGCTCGCCGAGATCACCGCCGATGCGATGGCTGAGGTGGGACTTTCCGTTTCCGTGATCGACGAGGACCACGATCGCTGCAGATGGCTCGCCGGCCGACACCCAGATGCCCTGGTGATCAGGGGAGACCCAACAGACCCCGAAGTACTCGCCGAGCTCGATCTGAGCCCCAAGGATGTCGTTCTCGCTCTTTCCGGGTGGGACGAAGTCAACCTGATGAGCTGTCTCGTGGCCAAGGCGAGCGGTGCCGGAATGGCGATCTCTCGGTTCAACCGGATCGCCTACGTCGGTTTGCTCGGAGGGCTCGGGATCGACGCCGCTGTTTCCTCCCGTCTCCTCGCCGCTTCTGCGATCCTTCGCTTCGTCCGCAAGGGCCAGGTCGAGCAAGTGGCCACATTCTCTGATACCGATGCCGAGGCGATCGAGATACAGGTGCAGGATGACTCCGAGGCAGTCGGCAAGACCCTTCTGGAACTGGATCTACCCCTCGGTGTGATCATCGGGGGGATCTCCCGGGCCGGCACAACATTCGTCCCCGACGGCTCGACTCTGGTTCGCCCTGGCGACCACATCATCTTCTTTGCCCTGCCCCCGGACATCGCCGAGTCCTCAGCCCTTTTCACGGCGTGACCACGCGATCTCAGAGCAGACGAAAAGTCCCTGCAATCAGCCTGCTCCAGACGGTCGCCTTCGTGCTGGGTTCGGTACTCATCTTCATCGCGGTGGCGATGACGTCAGCGGCAGTCGTGTCGGCGTTCTACGGCGAAAACGAGACCGCAGTGTGGATCTCGGTGGCGGCTGGGATCACAGCCCTGGTCGGATATGGCACCCGCCATTCCGTGCAAAGGCCGAGTTCCATCACCGTCAAACAGGGTTTTGCCACGGTCGGTCTCGCATGGTTCGTCTTCTCGATCTTCGGGGCCCTCCCCTACTTGTTGACCGGTTCGATCCCGGACGTCACAGATGCGGTGTTCGAAACCGCCTCCGGCTTCACCACGACCGGCGCATCGATCTTGCCTGACCCCGGGATCCTTCCACGTGGAATCTCCTTCTGGAGAGCCATGACCCAATGGCTGGGTGGCATGGGCGTCATCGTCTTGGGCGTGGCCATCCTCCCGTTACTTGGCACGGGAGGCATGCAGCTGGCCAGAGCCGAATCTCCCGGTCCGTCCCCCGACCGTCTCACACCTCGATTCCAAGAGACGGCGAAGCGCCTTTGGTTGATCTATGCCGTCATAACCGGGATTGAGATAGTCCTCCTATCCGTTGGCGACATGACCGGGTTCCAGGCTGTGATCCACTCGTTCACAACGATGTCGACCGGAGGCTTTGGGACCGAAGCCGATTCCATCTCCGGATTCTCGAACTACACGAAGTGGGTGATCACCTTTTTCATGTTCGTTGCAGGTGTGTCGTTCGCGCTTCATTTCCGGGCATGGAACAAGCCGACCGAATACTTCAGGAACGCCGAGTTCCGGTTATACACCTTCATCACTGTCGCCGCCGTCATCATCGTCACGGGCGGGCTCTTCACCGACTTCTCACCCTCGGACGCGATAAGGGATGCTGCGTTCAACACAATCTCACTCACGACGACCACGGGTTTCGCCTCTTCTGACTTCGGGATGTGGAGACCTGCTCTTCAGATCATGGTGGTGGGTCTCATGTTTCTCGGTGGCATGGCTGGCTCGACCGCCGGCGGCATGAAGACCTTCCGACTCGGTGTGCTCTCCAAAGCCGCCTTC
>Ga0256866_1000109_pt1 | contig 14627 bp, 12 predicted proteins | sample RVTome_16_FD_187338 | JGI IMG/M metagenome (GOLD analysis project Ga0256866, IMG submission 187338) | Soil microbial communities from uranium-contaminated site in the Upper Colorado River Basin, Wyoming, United States - RVT152D67 HiSeq ...
TCCGGGGCCGCCATTCGGCTCCGGCGCGTCCCCGTAGTGCTCTCGCGCGAATGCGTCGATCCGGTCGGTATCGGCCTCCTCCAGCTGGAGCAGGTAGCGCCAGGAGGTGACCACCACCGGCGCGCCAAGGGGATCCTCGCCGCCCCAGGGGCTGAGGATGAACTTGAAACGGCCGCTGATGCCGCTTGCCGTCTGGGTGGTCACGTACTGGCTCATCGCATCGACCGCGGCAGCCTCGACCCGCGCCGGGTCGTACCAGATCACGATGCCGCCGTGCTCGAGGTTGTGGATCAGCTGCGACTCGTTCTGCGGCGTCGAATACACGCCCCAATTGGTCGGCGTTCCCCAGTGCGGACCAGACGTCCCGGGTAATGAGGAGTAGGGCACGGCGCTGACCTCGCAGGACGCCGGATCGGACCGGCAGGACGCGCCGTCCGTGACGTGACCGCCACCGTCGTCCGGCTGCACGAGGCCGGCATTCGGGTTCGGTGCCGATCCAAAGATGAGCACCAGCACCACGATCACGACGCCGATGAAGAGCACGCCGCCGATGGCGAGCAGGCGCCAGTCCGGCAGGGCCGGCCCGGTGCGCTCGTCGATTCGTCGCTTCAGGGCATCCGAGGAGGCGCGCTCGCGCCGCTGGATGCCCGAGGTTCGTCGTTTGGCCATTGGCGCGGAAGGATAGCGGACGATCCGGATCGGCGCGGTGGCACCCGATGTGCTCCTTGGTAGTATCGTCGCGATTCCGCCCACCCACGGAGGTTCATTTTTTGCCCACTGGCGATACGCCGCGCCGCCGCGAGAATGCCTTCACGCTCGTGAAGCGCCTGCTGGGCAGCGGCATAGGGCTGGCCAAGCTCGAGGTTCAGCGCGGCCGGCAGGAGATGGCCCGCAACCTGGGGCATCTCAAGGGTGGCATCATCAAGCTGGCCATTGCGGCCGCGCTGGTGGTGACCTTCCTCATCGCCCTGGTCGCATTCATCATGGCTGTGCTGGTGGTGATCGGCCTGTGGTGGGTGGCGCTCATCGCGCTCGTCATCCTCGTCGCCATCGCCGGCCTCCTGGTCTGGCGCGGATTCAAGCAGGTGTCCAGCACCAGCTTCACGCCCGAAGAGACCATCGCATCGGTCAAGGAGGACCTCGAGTGGGCGAAGAACCGCTTGCTGAGACGCGGCTAGCCATCAGTGCCAAGCGCATCGAGATGGAGCGCACCGCCGATGATCTACGCGACGCGCTGGACCTGAAGAAGCGCTTCACTGAGAACCCCGCGCTCGTCGTGGGCCTGGGTGCCAGCGCCATCTTCCTGCTGGTCGGAGGCCCGGTGCGGGTCGCGAAGCTCGTCCGCCGCCGCGTCTTCCGATCAGAGCCTGAAAAGGCGTACGACGCCCTCCCGAAGACCATGCAGTCGTGGGTTGATCACATGGTTGGCGCCGTCGGGCCGCGCGCCAACGAGGCGCGACAGGCGCTCTCAGAGGAGCTCGTGCGCTGGCGGCACAACCCGCGCAAGCACGGCAAGATCAGCAAGAAGCTGGCGAAGCAGGTGGCCGAAGGGCCGCCCGGTCCGCACCGCGCGGCCTGGAATGCCTTCGAGGCCGGGGCCGCCATCCTGACCGCCGCCCTGGCGCGGAAGGCAGTCGAGCGCTTGCTATCGGGCGAGCCGCCCTCCGGCCTGGCCACGCTCGACGCGGTGGGCACCGTGGGCGGATTAGCAGAGCCGGACCCGCGCCATGCCAAGGACGACATCACCAAGCCTCCGGAGCAGCGGGCCGCGGCCGCGGCCGCGGACGATGGCAAGGATATTCGGGGATGAGCAGCCGGGGACGCGGCTGAGGGCTGCACCCACCGGGAACGTTGCCGGGGGCCGGGTTGCGCTCAGTGCACCCAACGACGAAGTTGCGGCTCGTCGGCGCCGGGAATTGCGCCGGGATGCAACATCTGACCGCACGAACGGCGATTTCGGCTCGCGCTTCGTGGATCGGTGCGCTGAGTGCAACCGCAACGGCGGTGGGGAGCGGGACGCCCAGCGCGCCCGCACCGGCGCATTGGTAGACTCAGCGCCGACAATGCGCCGACCGAACCACCGATCCGGGCGAGTGGCGGAACGGCAGACGCGCCGGCCTTAGGAGCCGGTGTCGCAAGACGTGCGAGTTCGAATCTCGCCTCGCCCACCACGCCGCATCAGGAGCTGATTTGGTCACCGTATCGACACGACCCGAGCCCGGGTCGAAGATGGTCCTCGAGATCGAGGTCCCCTCGGACGAGGTCGACCGGCACTTCGCCACCGCGTACCGCCACGTGGCCGAGCGCACGAGAGTGCCGGGGTTCCGGCCGGGCAAGGCGCCCCGCAACGTCATCGACCGCTTCGTTGGGCGTGGTTCAGTCCTGGCGGAGGCGATCGACCATCTCGTCAGCGAGGCGTACGACAAGGCGCTGGGCCAGACCGACGTGATGCCCATCGACCAGCCGGAGGTGGACATCGACCCCGCATCGCTGGCCGAGGGAAAGCCGATCACCTTCACCGCCACGGTCCCGGTCCGGCCCGAGGTCGAGCTTGGCGCGTACACCGACTACGCCTTCGCCCCCGAGAAGCCGCAGGTTTCCGACGAGCAGGTGGAGCAGGTCATCGGGGAGGTTCGCGAGCAGCAGGCCACGCTGCGGCCGATCGACGGCCGCGGAGCCCAGGACGGGGACGTCGCCAGCGTCAAGTTCACCGGCGCCATCGGCGGCGAGCCTTTCGAGGGCGGCAGCGCGGATCGGCTGCCGCTGGTCATCGGCGAGAACCGCATGATTCCCGGCTGGGAGGAGCACCTTGTCGGGCTGGAAATCGGCGGCACGAAGAGCTTCGACATCACCTTTCCCGATGACTATCGCGTCGAGGATCTGCGGGGCAAGGAGGCGCACTTCGAGGTCGAGCTGCTCGACCTGCGTGAGAAGGTCCTCCCCGACGTGACCGACGAGTTCGCGAAGAGCGTCGGCGACGTGGAGACCCTCGAGGAGCTGCGCGCCGAGATCCGCGACGCCATGGTCAAGCGCGCCGATGCGGAGGCTCGACACACGTTCGGCGACCGGATCATCGACTATGCGGTGAGCAACGCGAAGGTGGAGCTACCGGAGGTGATGGTCGCCAACGAGATCGAGATCATGAGCGATGAGCTTCGGACGCGGCTGGCGCAGCAGCGCATCGGCATGGAGCAGTACCTGGCGCTGGCGAAGCAGACGCCCGAGGAGCTCTCGACCGAGCTGCGCGAGCCCGCCTCGCGCCGCGTCAAGACACTGCTCGTGCTGTCGGCCATCGCCGAGAAGGAGGGCGTCGACGCCAGCGACGCCCATATCGACGCGGAGATCGCCGAGCAGCTGGCGCGCTATGACGATGACCCGAAGCTGCGCGACTACCTGACCTCGCGTCGCGGCCGCAGCTATCTGCGCATGACGCTCCGCAACCGTACACTGGTCGACACGCTCATCGAGCGCGCCCTCGGGACCGATGCGTCGCCCGAGGCGACAGAACCCCCCGAGCAGTCCGAGGAGTCCGCATAACCGATGCTGGTCCCGATGGTCATCGAGTCGAGCGCACGCGGCGAGCGCGCGTTCGACATCTACTCGCGGCTCCTCAAGGACCGCATCATCTTCCTTGGCGATTCGGTCGAGGACCACGTCGCGAACCTCATCATCGCGCAGCTCCTCTTCCTGGAGTCCGAGGATCCTGAGAAGGACATCCAGCTCTACATCAACTCGCCGGGGGGCGTCGTCACCAGCGGGCTGGCCATCTACGACACCATGCAGTACCTGCGCGCCCCGGTCAGCACGATCTGCATCGGCCAGGCTGCTTCGATGGGGGCCGTGCTGCTCGCCGCCGGCGCGACCGGCAAGCGTTACGCGCTGCCGAACAGCCGGATCATGATCCACCAGGGTTCATCCGGCTTCCGTGGCAACACGCCGGACGTCGAGATCCAGATGCGGGAGAACCTGCACCTGGTGAATCGGCTCCTTGAGATCCTCGCCGAGCACACCAAGCAGACGGTGGAGAAGGTGAAGAGCGATTCTGACCGCGACTACTTCATGAGCCCGCAGGAGGCGAAGGACTACGGCCTCATCGACGAGGTCTTCGTCGGCAACACTGAATCACTGATCAGCATGGCGCAGCAGGCCGGCGGCGAGGTGCCGACCGCCGACGAGGCAGCCCGCGCGGACAAGGCCAAGAAGTAGGGGCCGGAGCTCGCCGATTCCCACGGGGCGGGCGTAACAGCCACTGAGTGGCTGATCTTGCACGCGATGGGAACAACGGCCATCCGGAACAGGCGCTGCTTGGCTGAACCGCTCGCGGGGTGGCAATTCGGCCAATTCTTGGCCGTTACGCCCGTGGGGCGGCAATCCCTCACGAGCCGCCTGCCCCGTGCAGGGAGCTACCCTCCAACCGAAGCAGCCGGCGCTTCAGCGCCACGTCGCCGCCCCAGCCGGACCAGCCGTCGGCGGCTCGCACCACCCGGTGGCACGGCACGGCCGGAAACAACGGACAGCGCGACATGGCTCCGCCCACCGCGCGGGCGGCACCAGGTGAGCCGATGAGACCGGCCACCTCACCGTACGTGACGGTCTCGCCCGCCGGAACGGACCTCACGAGCTCGTAGACGCGGGCATCGAAGCCGGACAGCCCCCGAAGGTCGACGGGCGGCAGCGGTCCGCCCGAGAACGCCCCGTCCAGCCAGGCGACGTCGACGTCGAACGGCACGGGTTCGACCGCCGGGAAGCGGCGGCGGAGCGCGGCAATGAAGACCTCGACGGAGTCCGATCGTGTGACGGCGGCGATCCCCGCATCGGTCTCAGCCACCAGCATGGGTCCAATCGTGGTCTCGATGCGCGCGAAGCGCAGCGGCGGCATCGGTGCATCCTACGACCAATGGGGGATGGGGGAGCGTTGGGAGCCCCGTGCTACCATCGGCGTCCAATGACGACGAAGTCCAAGGTCCCGTACCGCTGCAGCTTCTGCGGCAAGAGCCAGGAGCAGGTCCGCAAGCTCATTGCGGGCCAGGGCGTGTACATCTGCGACGAGTGCATCAACCTCTGCCAGGAGATCATCGAGGAGGAGATGCTCGAGACGCCGCGCGCCAGCAAGGCGTCGGCGGCTCCGCTTCCCAGCCCGCGCAAGATCAAGGACCAGCTCGACGCGTACGTCATCAGCCAGGAGCAGGCCAAGAAGGTCCTGTCGGTGGCGGTCTACAACCATTACAAGCGCGTGAACGCCGGCCACATCGTCGACGACGTCGAGCTCGGCAAGTCGAACGTCCTGCTGGTGGGGCCCACGGGCTCCGGCAAGACCCTCCTGGCCCAGACGCTGGCCAAGGTCCTGGACGTGCCCTTCTGCATCGCCGATGCGACCAGCCTGACCGAGGCCGGCTACGTCGGCGAGGACGTCGAGAACATCCTGCTGCGCCTCATCCAGTCAGCCGACTTCGACGTGCAGCGAGCTCAGCGCGGGATCATCTACATCGACGAGATCGACAAGATCGCGCGAAAGACCGATAACCCCTCGATCACGCGCGACGTCTCCGGCGAGGGCGTGCAGCAGGCGCTCCTCAAGATCCTGGAGGGTACCGTCGCCAACGTGCCGCCGCAGGGCGGGCGCAAGCATCCGCACCAGGACTTCATCCAGATCGACACCACCAACATCCTGTTCATCTGCGGCGGGGCGTTCGAGGGGCTCGAGAAGATCATCGAGGAGCGGGTCGGCAAGCGCGGCATCGGCTTCGGCTCCCAGGCGCGGCACTCGAAGGAGGAGCGGCGTCACGCCCTCTTCGACAAGCTCATGCCGGAGGACCTGCTCAAGTACGGGTTGATCCCCGAGTTCGTCGGCCGGCTGCCGGTGGTGGTCAGCCTGGCTGCACTGGCCCAGGAGGACCTCGTCAAGGTCCTGACCGAGCCGAAGAACGCGGTCACCCGGCAGTTCATGAAGTTCCTCTCCCTCGACAAGGTGGAGCTGGTCTTCACACCCGATGCGCTCGAGGCGACCGCCAAGCTGGCGATCGACCGCAAGACGGGCGCCCGCGCCCTGCGCACCATCGTCGAGGAAGCGCTGCTCGAGGTCATGTACGACATTCCCGAGCGGACCGACGTGACCAAGGTCGTCATCACCGCCGAGACGATCGAGCATGGCCAGCCACCTATGCTCGTGACCGAGAATGATGACATCGAGCCACGCCGCCGCGGTCGCGCCTCCCGTGTCCAGCGCGACGAACCCGAGGAAGAGTCCGCCTAGGGGATCCCCGCCGGGTCAGACGAGGTCCGCATCATCCGGCTCCACGGCGATGCCCGGGACGCCTCGCTTGACGAGCGTCAGGTTCGAGGCGACGGTGACCAGGCCGTTCGGTACGGTGTGCACCGACCCGTCGAGATCGCGCAGCACGGTGCGTCGCAAGCTGAAGTCCTCGACTACGCCCTCCACCCCGGCGATGCGCACGACATCGCCGCTGCTGTACTGGTTCTCCAGGACGACGAAGATGCCGGCCAGCCAGTCACGGATCAAGGTCTGCGCCCCGAACCCGACGGCGATGCCCGCGATGCCCAGGCCAGCCACCGCTGGACCGATGTCGATGCCGAACAGGTCGAGCGCCATGAGCACGGCGATGAGGACGATCACCGTACCGGCCACCCGCAGACCGAGCCGCGCGATCGTGTTCACGCGGCGCTCCAGCTCGGCCGGAGGCAGCACGCCCTCTCGGGATTCGTTCGTTCGTCGCTCGATGAGGTGGCGCACGCTGACGCCGACCGCCACGCGCAGCAGCACGAAGCCGATCAGCGCCGCGCTGGCGATGAGCGCGATCTGGAGACCGATCTCCACCGAGCTTGGAAGATTGCTGAGGTCGGGCATGGGCGCGATGGTAGCAACGGCGCGGGGGTACCGGAGTCCCGTCTCATGCCCGTACCTTCGGCAGGCGCAGATTTTCATGGTTGTGGCGGTAGCATGTGGACAGGCCGCACCACCGCTGCCGCGACGGCCCAACAACATTGAGGAGCGCTTCGCGCATCATGACCGCCAATCAGCGTCGTCCGGGATTCCGCCTCCCGTGGACGTCCGAGACGGACGGACCAGCGGGCGAGGATGGTTCGTCGGCGCCCGCCGCCGAAGCCACCGACCAGGCGCAGGCCGCCCCGACGGCCCCTGACGCCACCGCCACCAGGCCCAAAGAGTCGGTGGCCAAGCCCGCCGTTTCGGTTGCCAAGCCCGCCGAGGCGGCCGATTCGGGCGCTGAACCCGACGTGGCCGATGAACCCGACGCTCCTGCATCACCCCCGGCAGAGCAGAGTAAGGCAACCGAACTCACGACCGCTGAGCAGCCGAGCCCTGCGCCCGAACCCGCGAAGGCGGACGACGAAGCCGCGACCACGACGACCGCGGAGGCCGGTGGCGAGGACTTCATGCGCGACCTGGTCGCCGCGATGCGTCGCGTTGCCGACGAGGCGCGAGAGACCAGCGTATCGGAGCTCCGCTCGCGTGCCGACGAGCAGGTGCAAAGCCTGGAGACCGATGCCGAACGCCGCCGCGAGGAGCTTCGTGCTCGTGCCGAAGCAGATGTCGCCGGAGTGGGCGACTGGGCCAAGGCCGAGGCCGAGCGCATCAAGGCGGAGGCGGAGGCGCGTGTCGTTGCGCGCCGCGACCAGCTCGAGCAGCAGATCAACTCTGATACGGCCCGCACCGAAGCCGAGACCAAGGCGCTGCGCAGTCGCGTCTCCGAGTACGAGCGCGAGCTCGTGGCCTACCACGCGCAGCTCGCCGACATCAACGACCCCGCTGCCTTTGCCGCGGCCGCCAAGCGCATGCCGCGTCCGCCGGAGCTGGCGGGCGCGCACGGTGCGTCGACCGCGTCCGCCGCCTCCGCCGCACCTCCCCCAGCCGCTTCGGAGCTGGAGGCTCCAGTGGAACCCGCCACGGGCGACTCGAACGGGGTCCCTGCAGACGCCCCGGCGGTCCATCCCGCCGAGGAGGAGGTCCTCGCCGCCCGGCTTGCAGAGCTTGACGCCACGCTTCCCGAGCCCGGCGCTGCGGCGGTTGCCACGTCGGTTGAGCCGATGACGACCGAGGTCGTCGTGAAGGGGCTCGGCAGCTTTGGCGCCATCACCGGCTTCCGGCAGGCGTTGTCAAGCGTGGACGGGATCGAGGGCGTCGCCCTCAGTCTCGGCCAGACCGGCGAGTTCGTCTTCCGTGCCACGCACGCGGCCGGCTTCGACGTTGGCTCTGCGATCACGACGCTCGAGGGCGATGGAGCGAAGGTCGAGGATCGGCCGGAGGGCGGCCTGCGCGTCACCCTCGAGCGCGCCCGCTAGCAGCCTCGTCCGCCGGTCTCGCAGCGCACTGACACCCGACATCGGGTGATACACTCGACGCTCGGCATTGACCGTGAGGAGTACCCCTCCAGCGGCCGCACCAGAGAGGCGAGCCCAGGCTGAAAGCCCGCCGCGGAGCGAGAGGGAGAAGGTCGCACGCGAGCCTGACGGGTCCGCCCGATAGCGCGGAGATGAGGCGACCGCTCTGCCGACCGTTCTGGGGCGGTTGCGAATGAAGGTGGTACCACGGCCCGTTCGTCCTTCGACGAGCGGGTCTTTGTATTGACCGATGAAGGAGACGGACCGATGACGACGACGCGACGCGAGCTCGCTCCGCGCTACGACGCCGCGGCCGTCGAGCCGGCGATCTACGAGCGCTGGATGGCGGCCGGTGCCTTCCGTCCAGCCGAAGAGGCCCCGCCCGGGGCGGAGCGCTTCGTGATCACCCAGCCGCCGCCGAACGTAACGGGGGCGCTCCACATTGGCCATGCGCTCACGGCCACCGTGGAGGACATCCTGATCCGCTACCACCGCATGCGCGGCGATGACACGCTCTGGGTGCCCGGCGTGGACCACGCCAGCATCGGCGCGCAATTCGTCCTCGACAAGATCATCGCCGCCGAGGGCGAGAGCCGCGCCTCGCTGGGACGCGAGCGATACCTCGAACGGATGTGGCGGTTCATGAACGAGACGCGTCCCATCATCGGCGAGCAGCACCGCCGCCTGGGTGCCAGCGTCGACTGGAGCCGAGAGCGCTTCACCATGGATGAAGGCAGCGCCCGTGCGGTGCGCGCAGCGTTCAAGCGCCTGTGGGACGCGGGGCTCGTGTACCGCGGTGAGGCGCTCGTCAACTGGTGCCCGCGCTGCCTGACCACAATCAGCGACCTCGAGAACGTCCACCGCGACGAGACCGGCACCCTCTGGACGATCCGCTACCACCTCGAGCGACCCGATGGCACGCCCGACCCCGACGCGTGGATCAGCGTCGCCACCACGCGCCCTGAGACCCTGCTGGGGGATACGGCGGTCGCCGTCCATCCCGACGACGAGCGCTACCGCGCACTGATCGGGCGCCATGCCATCCTGCCCTTCCTCGGGCGGCGCCTGCCGATCGTGGCGGACGAGCACGTGGAGCGGACGTTCGGCACCGGTGCCGTGAAGATCACGCCCGCGCACGACCCCGACGATTACGAGCTGGCCAGGCGGCACGACCTGCCTGCCGTCACCGTGCTGGACGACCAGGCGCGCATCAACGCCGAGGGCGGGGACTTCTTCGGCCGCGACCGCTACGAGGCGCGCGAGGCCATCCTGGACCAGCTGCGCGACAAGGGTGACCTCGAGGCGGAGCGGCCGCACCACATGGTGATCGGCCATTGTGAGCGCTGCGGCACCGTGGTCGAGCCGCGGCTATCGGTGCAGTGGTTCATCAGGGTCAAGCCGCTGGCGGAGCGCGCCCTCGCATCGGTCCGTGAAGGGCGGACGAAGATCATGCCGGCGCACTTCGAGAAGGTGTACGCGCACTGGCTGGAGAACATCCATGACTGGGCGGTCGGCCGCCAGCTGTGGTGGGGACACCGCATCCCGGCGTGGTTCTGCCCGGACGGGCATGTCACGGTGACCGATGCGGAGTCGGGCCCGGACGCCTGCGCCGACTGCGGCCGGCCGTTGGGCGAGCTGCGCCAGGAGACCGACATCTTCGACACCTGGTTCAGCGCCGGCCTGTGGCCGTTCAGCACGCTGGGCTGGCCGGATGCCACGCCCGACATGGCACGCTTCTACCCGACCAGCGTCATGGAGACCGGCTACGACATCATCTTTTTCTGGGTGGCGCGGATGATGATGCTTGGCCTCTTCTGCACCGATACCGAACCGTTCCACACCGTCTACCTGCACGGGATGATTCGAGCCGGGGGCGGGGTGAAGATGAGCAAGACCAAGGGCAACAGCGTCGACCCGCTCGGCATGGTCGACGAGATCGGCGCCGATGCGCTGCGCTTCGCGCTCATCAACGGCTCGGCGGCGGGCAGCGACCAGCGCCTGACGCAGGCCAAGCTGGACGGCGGGCGAAATTTCACGAACAAGCTGTGGAACGCGGCGCGCTTCGTCCTGGGCAGCAGGCCCGAGGTGACGGCGGCGCCCGGCGAACCATCCCTGGCGGTGCGCTGGATCGGCTCGCGCCTGGCCGAAGCCACCGAGCGCGCAACGCGGCAGCTGGACGCGCTGGATCTCGGCGGCTATGCCTCGACGGTCTACGAGGTCGCCTGGAGCGACTACTGCGACTGGTTCCTGGAGATGGCGAAGGTCGACCTGCGGCGCGACGACGCGACCGAAGAGGATCGTGCGGCGACGTGGACGGGGGCGGCGGACGGGCTCGGGACCATCCTGCGTCTGCTCCACCCGCTCATGCCGTTCGTGACCGAGGAGATCTGGCAGGCGCTCGCGGAGGCCGCTTCTTCGGCAGTCGACGCTGAGCCGCTGCTCATCCGGGCCGCCTGGCCGGCGGATGGGCACCGCGACGTCGAGGCGGAGGCAGCCTTCGATGACCTTTCCACGCTCGTCCGCGGGGTTCGCAACCTGCGGACCGATGCCGGCACGCCTGCCGGCGCCTGGGTCCCGCTCATCGTCGATCCGACAGGCCCAGAGGCGGCCGCTGCCCTCGATTCCGGCTCGGCCTACCTCGCGGCGCTCGCCCGGGTGCGACCGATCGAGGTCCGCAGCAGCGCGGACAGGCCGCAGTTGGTCGCGGCCAGCCCGCTCGGGGCAGCGTGGCTCGGGGTCGATGCCGCCGCGGAGCATGGCGTGGCCGAACGTCGCGAAGCGCAGGTCGGCGATCTGCAGGCCAACCTCGCGCGCCTGCGCGCCCTGCTCGCCAATCAGGCGTTCGTGGCACGGGCGCCGGCCGTGGTCGTGAATCGTGAGCGGCAGCGCCTGGCCGACCTGGAAGAGCAGCTCCGACAGTTGGCCGCCGACCGAGCTTGAGCGGCCGGCCCCGACGGATCGGTCTCTTCGCGCCTGACCTATGCGCCGGGCGCGGTTGGGCCGATACATCGGTGCGGATCCCGCATGAAGGCCGCCTCCGGGTGGCCCGCAGGCTCGTCGCGGACCGATACATCGGTCTATGATCCCGCCGATCGGACCATGGCGGCCCGGAGGGGATGGGCTGGTAGAATCGGCGCCGCTGTCCGACAGAAAGGGTCCCCCGTCCGATGTCGTTCCTCCGGCGCAAGAAGCAGGAAGCCCCGCCCCCTCCGCCGCCGACTCCGGTGCAAGAGGAGGTCACGGCCCAGGAATACCTGATCCGCCTCGCTTTCGTCGCGCGCAGCAGTGACGGTCTCCGGCTGCCGGCGGACCCGTCGATCGCGGCCGCCATCCCCGGCATCGTCGAGCCCCTGAGCCAGACGACGGTCGAGACGATCGCGCCGCTCCCGCTGGAGTACTCCGACGCCTCGCCCGCCATCGAGCGCTTCAACGAGGTCCAGCAGTGGGTGCTCGCGCGACGCGAGGTGAGCCCCATCGGCCGGCACGGGCTCTACGTGCTCGAGATGACCGATGCGCTGGACATGACGGTCGACACCTTATCCTGCGGCCTCCTCCACGGTGAGATCGATACCAGCGGCTATCCCGAGTACAACGCCATCATCGGTGGGCTGGCTTCCCACTGGGATGAGCTGTCGGGTGAGCTGATCGTCCGCGCAGTGGTCGGATGGGGCGGGAAGGGCCAGCGCGGGGACACCGAGCGCCATGGTCAGAAGCTCCTGAGTTCGCTATACCAACAGGTGGTCGCCTCCGGCTTCAGCCTGGGGGAGGCGGAGCAGGCTCGGTTGCCTTCCATCGGGGGCCGATCGGGCCTGAACTGCGCGCACTGCGGCTACGAAGCCGGCAACGCCAGCGCGTTCTACTGCCCGAAGTGCGGCATGAGGATGTCGCGCGGCGCCTGACTGGGGCCCGGGAGTACTATCGGGGTAGGCCCCAAGCTGCAGCGAGTCCCATTGCTCGCGATGGCCTCTGGCTGGACGATGGTGACCAACGTCACCGGAACTCCCCAGAATCCATCGCGTAAGGAAGGGCAATGGAGCGACCCACCATTTTGCTTGCCGTCGGCGCCGAAGCCGATGCGCACGTCGAGGCGCTGCAGCGAGCCGGGTTCGAGCCCGTCCTCATCGATTCCGGGCAGTTCGACGCGACCCCCGAGGTCGACCTCGGGGTGCTCGATTGCGACCTGCCGCAGGCTGCCGTCCAGGGCGTGTACCAGCACCTCCACCGCACCAAGGCCACGCCCACTCTGCTGCTGGTGGGGGACAAGACCGATCTTCCGGACGGCGTGGGAGGCAGCGGCGACGAGGTCGCCCTCAAGCCCATCCCACCGGAGGCGCTGGTCTATCGACTTCAGGCTCTGCTCATTCGCACGGGGCGCCACCTGCCCAGCGAATCCGGTGCCTGGGCGTTGGAGGAGTCGCTGAGCGGCGCCCCAGTCGCCGGTGAGGGCCACGTCGTCAGCGTCTTCGCCCCCAAGGGCGGAGTCGGAAAGACGACGATTGCCGTGAACATGGCGGTCGCCCTGCGTCAGCAGACCCGCGCCGATGTGCTCCTTTTCGACGCCGATGTTGGCGTCGGCAACGTCACTGCCGTCCTTGATGTCCCGTATCGGATGGGCCTGGCCGACCTCGGCGACAGCCCGCCGGAGGAATGGACCGATGCGGTCTTCGAGCAGACCGTCAGCGTGCATGCAGGCAGCGGCGTGAAGGTCCTGACCTGGGGCTCAGACCCGGCTCAGTCCGAGCGCGTCTCGGTCGACCTCCTGCTGGCCGCGTTGAAATGGGCGCGCAACCATCACGCCTACGTGATCGTCGACAACCACCCCGGCTACGACGATCGGACGATGGCCATGCTGGCGGTCTCCAACGAGATCTTCCTGGTGGTGACACCAGAGGTCGGCGCCATGCGGAACAGCTCCCAGTTCCTGGAGCTCGCCCGCGAGCTTGGCCTCGGCAACGTCATCAAGGTCATCGTCAACCGCGCCAACCACGGCATTCGGGTGCAGGACATGGCGTCATCCCTGGGCCTGCCGATCTCCGCGACGGTCGTCAGCAATGGCCCGAAGGCGGTCATCGCCTCGAACGAGGGCCGCCCGGTGGTGATCAAGTTCCCCCGCGAGAAGATCGCGGACGACCTGCACGGCGTGGCGCGCCTCATCTCGCAGCCGAATGGTCCCACCACCGTTCCGGAGCTGCGATCGGCCCGCAAGTGGTGGACGCGCTTCGGGACTCGCGCCTCCGAGGCCTGACGTTGTTGGATTGACGCCGGGGTCGCGTTGCGCCACCGGTTCCGCTGCGCCATGATGCCCCGGCCGTGCCGACCTACGACTACCAGTGCCGCTCCTGCGGCTCCGTGACCGAGGTGATCCACTCGATGCTCGAGGAGGGTCCCTCCGTCTGTGAGCGCTGCGGCGGCGTCCTGCGCCGCGTGCTGTTTCCGGCCGGCATCATCTTCAAGGGTTCGGGCTTCTATCGCAACGATTCGCGCAATGGGAGCTCCGCGGGCTCCGGCAGCGGCTCGAGCAAGGGAACCGATGCTGACATCGGCAGTTCAGCAAGTGACTCGAGCGCGAAGGCACCTTCGACGCCGAACGAGACCAAGGCACCCACGGCCAACGAGGCGCCGACGGGCTGACTCACCGGCCACCCCGCCCCTCAGTCGCTCGCCTCACGGGACCGCCAGCGGATATGGCACGTCGTGGTGCCATTCGCCAGCTGAAGCAGTGCGGATCGCGGGAGTTGATGCTGGGCCACGGGTGGCCAGTGGCACTCGTGGTGCCATCAGACGGAACCTATCGGGCATCGGCATTGCTGCGACAGCCAGGTCCGCCGGCGCTCCCCGACCACTCAGGCAGATTGGGCCTGGCGGGTGCCGCAGCGGCGGCAGAAGCGGGCATTGGCCGATAGCGACAGTCCGCATTGGCCGCAGTTCTGGACGCCGACATTGGCGGCGGCGCCCGCCACCTCGCGTGCCGATGCCTCCCAGAACGTCGCGCCGTGGGCTGCGGCCCGAACGGAGAGTTCTCCCTGGGCGACGCCGGCGCCACGCGATCGGTAGGGAACAACGGCGGGCCGGTTTGGCTGTACCGGTCCCTCTCCGGGGTCGCCCAGACCCAGGAGATCGAGCTGCGCGCGTCGCGCCGCGACGCCGGGGGTGTCGGCCTCGGCGGCCGCCTCATCAGAGTCTCGTGGCGTGATGCTTGGCCGCTGCGGGAAGCGCAGGATGGTTTCGCTGATTGGTCCCATCCGTCGCGGTGTGATGGGCTCCGGCTG
>Ga0256866_1000110_pt1 | contig 14590 bp, 15 predicted proteins | sample RVTome_16_FD_187338 | JGI IMG/M metagenome (GOLD analysis project Ga0256866, IMG submission 187338) | Soil microbial communities from uranium-contaminated site in the Upper Colorado River Basin, Wyoming, United States - RVT152D67 HiSeq ...
ACACCGTGATCATCATGACCTCGAACCTGGGGACCCGTGACATCCAGAAGGGCACCACCCTCGGGTTCTCGCCGGGCGGTGACGCGGAGGTCACCTACGAGAAGATGAAGGACAAGGTGATGGAGGAGCTGAAGCGCTCCTTCCGTCCCGAGTTCCTGAACCGGATCGACGAGGTCATCGTGTTCCACTCGCTCACCCGCGAGCACGTGAAGATGATCGTGGACCTGATGATCCGCCGGGTCGAGGAGCAGCTCCAGGCGAAGGACGTGGACATCGAGCTCACCGACCGGGCCAAGGAGGTCCTGGCCGAGAAGGGCTACGATCCCGCGCTCGGCGCCCGGCCGCTGCGCCGGACCATCCAGCGGATGGTCGAGGACCCACTGTCGGAGAAGCTGCTGTACAAGGAGTTCACGGCGGGCCAGACGATCATCGTCGACGCCCGCGACGGGGACATCGTCTTCGACGCCGCCGCGCCACCGCCGGACACCCCGCCGGTCGAGCTGGCCGGCAGCCAGGGGTCCTAGAACCCCGAGCCATCTCGGGGCCTCCTTCCCCGAGACCCCGCTCGCAGGGACGCCTGCGGGCGGCATCCCGGGGGTCGGTGACGCCGGTATCCTTCTGGTCACGGGAGGAGACCTCTGTGACCTCGTTCGTCAAGAACGTGACCACCGGATCCGGGACGAGAGCGGCCGCTGCCGCTGGTACAACGACTACGCCGTCCCGCCCAGCCACGGCAGGGGGACGGTGACGGTCAGGCTCCACGGAAGTCGACCGGCTAGAGGCAAGTGTCGTCGCCTTTGCCAGTCCGCGGGTGAAGGAGCTCCTACCGAGAGTGGCATGAGCTCGTCCGCGAGCTGCACATCGATCTGTTCGAGTAGCGGGAAATCGACGAATATGCGAAAGGCCGGCTGCCGAGCGATGGGAAGCCAGTGTGCGCGTACGGGCGGATGAGTAGGGCAATGACGGGCCAGACAGGGGACGAGCAGCTGCAACGGAAAGGCTCCGCGCACCCGCACCTCTCGGATTCCAAGAACGTTCACTCCACTCTCTACAAGCTGTGGCCTGCGGGTACCGCAGCTTCAACATCAACAGCTCCGCCCAGTGGGAAGCTGTCCAGCGGGCCGTGGACGTGCTGGGGCCGTACCTCTAGCGGTCGACACGAGCCGAGCTGACCCACACGTTGAAAGCCCGCAATAAGGAAGCGGAGTATTTCGAGGCGGAGCTGACGCGACTCTCCGCTGGCGACCCGAAGATCCTTGAGAGATTCGTTAGAAGGGGATCGACTCCAGCAACATCCGGGCCGAGGATCTCCCCGAAGTTGCCGAGCAAGTCTCGAGCATCGCCCCAGTCGTTGTGGGGGCTGACCGTGGTATGCGCCAGGCTATCGATTGGTTATGTGCTTCAGTTTCCCGCCATACTTGGGAAGGTGGGAGAAGGATCTAGCATGGTTCGGGTCACGACCGTCCACATGGAGGGAGGCGAGAACCACGAGCACATTGCCCGCGTGCGCTGGACGAATCCTCAGACCGGGGACAGTGGGCAGAGCACACGCGAACAGATGATCGAATACCTGCGCAAGCCAGGAACCCGCGCCTTTGTGACCGACGGCGAGCGAACCGTAAACATTCGGATAGTCGAGGCGGAGCCGCCGTACATCCGAACTCACGCCGACGGTGTCTGGACCAACAACCTATTGGCTCTCCCGCGATACGGTCCCATGTGAACTACGAGCCCACCGGATACCAACGGCCAGCCGTGGGGAGACGTGCCGATGAGCGGCCCGCGGGTTCAGAGCTTCCCTCCGAACCGAGTCTGTGCAGAGTGCGCCACCGTGCTGTCCATGTACAACGAAACTGAGTTCTGCTCGCTGCACGGGCGGCCCCGTAAGTGGCTGGTCAACCGCGTTGTCTAAGTGATGGCAGCAAGGCTACTTGCAGCACCGAACTGCGCCTTTCCATAGATAGCTCGGTCCCAGGACTTCAGATCGGCTGGGCACCGGGGAACGTCGCCGAGCAGATTCGGTAGGCGAGGCCGACGTCACCGACCGAGAGCCCCGAGTACCACATGCGAAGCGAGCCGTCGCTGAGCCTGAGCACGCAGGGGGAATGCACGCTCAGCCCATCGGGACCCTCCCCTGACGGCGCGAGGGTTGTCCCTCGCCGATCCCAGGCGACGCCATCGGCCGACGTCGCCAAGGCGATGCTGATCTGCTGGTCGTCGTCGCTCCCGTAGAACATGTAGAAGGTCTCGGAGATCTCCAGGACGCATGGATGAGATGTTGCCAGCTCACCTGTGGCTGGCTCGAGGACGGTCCCGATGCGGTCCCAAGAGGCACCGGAAGGAGACACGGCAGCGAGGACCACGGCCCGTCGCCCGTTACTCGAGCCATCATAACCAGAGAAAAACAGCCACCATCGCTCACCCGTCACCAGGAGACATGGATGGGTGGCTCCAAGGGCGTCCTCACTGCCCCGCTGCAGGAAGGTTCCCTGCGGCACCCAAGTACGGCCCTCGTCCGAAGTGGCCATGTGGAGCCGCGTGGCCTCCCCGTCGAAGCCCGCATAGCTCATCAAGTAGCCGTCCGGAGTCTTCACCACACAGGGTGATTGGACCCCGTACTCGTCGCTCCCCCCCGAGAACCCGGCGTCGATGGTCACACCGAGACGTTTCCACCCCTCGCCCCCCCGCTGAACCGACTCGAGGATCCGCCACCTGGTCCCGTCATGTCCCGAGTACCACATGCGAAGGGTCCCGTCGGCCTCCTCAAGGACCCAGGGACGCATGGCTCTCAGACTGTCCGGGTCGCCGGACACCGGGGGCGGCAGGATCTCTCCCTCCCGGATCCATTCCATGGGGAGACTTTAATCGCTGCCAGTTCGCACCCTGTAGGGTCGAAAACTCGGATCGGGCCCGTGCCAGGGGTTTTGGGGGAGCGAATCTCCGAGGGGATTCCTGACTCTTCTGAAATCCAAGTCACCTGTTTCGTCAACATTCTCCGGCGACACCGCATCCCATGGCGCATCTCCGGATGGCGGTCGAATGAACTCTGAAGGAAATCCGCTGCTGAGGCCGCCGATCGGAACACTCGCACCCTTCACGCCCCGTCGATCTGCGACCATCGGGGGGTGCGGCGGCTGAAGGTGGAGTACCGGGGGGAGCGGACCGGCCAGCCGGAGATCCAGGTGACCATCCCGCGCGGCCCGCGGGCGGGGGCGTGGGCCTTTCTCCACCAGCACGCCTTCGTCCTGGACCTGGGGCGGACCGAGTCCGGGTGGTTCGTCACCGCCCCCGACGGCTCCGAGCTGTTCCGCCCGGCCGTGGCGGGGATGTTCACCACCCTCCGGCCGGTCCTGGAGGAGCTGTTCGGAGCGGAGACGGCCGAGGAGGTGCTGCGGAGGCTGGTCCGGCACCCGGGGTGAGGGGGGTGGTCACGGCGTCCTTGGTCGCCACGGGCCCTTCAGCACCTCCAACACGCGCTCGGTCACCGACGTGCGCGGTCGCTCGGACTCCAGGTAACACAGCTTGAAGGAAACCCGCAGGTCAGCCGAATAAACGTACCCTTCAGGGGCCGGCTTCGTATGGTCGCCCGCACGCCCCGATCTTGGTTTCGGGACGTGAGCGCTTGGGGTTCCTCTCTCGGCTCAGCGTTCTCATTGGCCTGCGGTGACCAGGCCCGACTCGTAGGCGAGGACCACTAGCTGGGCCCGGTAGCGAGCGTGCAGCTTCGTCATCGCCCTGCTCACATGGGTCCGAACGGTGGCCGGGCTCACGACGAGCTCCTCGGCGATCTCGTTCGTTGCTCAATCCCCGGGGCACCATCACCATAACCTCCCGCTCGCGGTCGGTCAGCGGGTCGAGGACGGCGGCGGGCCCGCGTCGAGAGTCGCGTCACCCACCCTGGATCAGACCGAACGGGCTTCCCTCGGGGTCGCGGCAGACCGCCCACCGTTCACCCGGGTGGATGATCTCACCGCCGTTCGCCCGGACCCGCTCGAGGGCGTCGCCCAGGTCCGGAACCGAGAGGTAGGGGAGGGAGAAGCGGTCGCCTGGGCCGGGGCCACGCTCGTGGAGGCCCAGCTCCGGGTCTCCCGTCCGCGTCTGCCAGCCTTGGCCTTCCTCCGCAGTCCGCTCCTCGAAGACGACGCCCAGCACCTCGCTCCAGAAGCGGCGAGCCCGCTCGGGGTCGTCGGCGGGGAACTCGACGAGTCTGATCCTCTGCGCCACGGCCACAGCGTACCTGTGACCGCGGCCCGCGCGCGAGTGTCAAAGAGACTGGCCCAGGCCGGGCGGGGGAGTCAAGCCGGGGATCCGTTGGGGGGTTCGACTGCGGCCACTAAGCGACCAGCGCGCCGCCCCCGCCTCGCGATTGACCCTGAAGGGTGCGAAAACTCCGATCGGGGTATTGACCAGGGATTTCGGGGAGCGATTCGCAGGGGGTGGTTCCAGACCTTTCGGTTTCCGCAGGCACCTGTTTTCGCGACATTCTCCGGAGACAAAGTTGCGTGGCTGGGAGCCTCGCTCGTCTAAGCGGCGGCTCGGACGCCGATCGGCATTGAGGACTCGACAGGTTGGTTGAGAAGCTAACGCGCGTCCGTACCTCGAATTCCGCCGGGTGTTTGGCCGCATCTACCTTGGCCCTACGGCCCGTTCGCCCTCGGGTCTCGCATCTTTGGCGCGCGAGTCAGAAGAAGAACGTGCTGGAGGTGGCTTCAGCTTCACCGCGTTAGGGAGAGTTAGCCGAGGCGTGTGGTCAGGCTCCGAAAATGGAACCGCCGGAGTCCGAACATCGTGCTCTCGGCGCAAGGTGGAGTCACTGCCCTCAGTTGGCTACCGCTCACCGAGAGAATCGGGTGGCCGCCTAGGAGGCGTGACGTCCCGCACGGTGGAATCCAGGAGCCTCCGGCAAAACTCGCGTCCCGGGAAGCCAGGCGTCCGATTACACTTCCTCCGCGATGGGCAGGACGGAGATTCTCTCCGGTCTTAACAAAGAGCAACACAGGGCCGCTCAAGCGGTGCGGGGGCCTGTCGTGATTCTCGCGGGTGCCGGTTCGGGGAAGACCACAACGATCACAAGACGCCTTGCGTATCAGGTTGCCACCGGAACCTTCGAACCCAGGCAACTCTTGGCCGTCACGTTCACGGACAAGGCCGCGGCGGAACTCCGGACGCGACTCGAGGCACTGGGAGCCTACGGGATCGAGGCCAGGACCTTCCACTCGGCAGCGTATTCTCAACTCCGCAGATTCGGTTCGGAACCACCCGGGCGGGTTCTCCCTTCGAAGGTCCCACTCCTCGGACAACTACGTACCGAGCTTCCGACTCCCTACCGTTTCCGCCAACCCGGGGACCTAGCAACGGAGATCGAATGGGCTCGGAATCGTCGGATCAGGCCTCCTGACTACCTGCAGTCCCTTGGGGGTCACGAACCGCCGATCCCTCCCGAACTGATGGCTGGCCTCTTCGCGTCGTACGAGCGCCGGAAGCGACAGCAGGGACTGATCGACTTCGAGGACCAGCTGGAACTCGCGATCCAGATGTTCCGGGACGAGCAGGATGTCCTGGGCGCTTTCCGAGCACGCTATCTCGCCTTCACCGTCGACGAGTACCAGGATGTGAACACCCTTCAGCAGACCATTCTTGACTTGTGGCTGGGGGACCGGGAGGACGTGTGCGTCGTGGGTGATGACCACCAAGCCATCTACTCCTTCATCGGGTCTTCCCCAAGGTACCTGCTGGCGATGGAGAAGCGGTTTGCCACCGTCGAGGTGATCCGGCTGGAGCAGAACTACCGCTCGACGCCTGAGATTCTGGAGATGGCGAACCGCCTGGCCCGCCATCTCGGTGGTGTCAGGAAGACGCTCCGAGCAACCCACCCTTCTGGACCGCCCCCTGTCTTCACGGTGTTCGAGACGGTCGACGGGGAGAGACGGGGCGTGGCCCGCAGGATCGAGGAGCTGCATAGGCGGGGAGTCCCCTACGAGCAAATGGCGATCCTCTATCGGGTGAACTTCCGATCCGAAGACTTCGAAGAGGTTCTCTCCAGGGAGCACATTCCATACCAGGTCCGAGGCGGAGCGTTCCTGACGCGGCCCGGTGCCCGGAGCGTGGTGCGTGGCCTGCGCAAGTCTGCGTCAACCGCGATTGCTCGCGAGGTACGTACCGTCGCCGGGGCTCAGGGGATGCTTGAGCACATTCCCAGTGACCTGGGCGAGGAGGAGACCACGAGGCAAAACGACCTGGCGAGGATGGTGCGGCTTGCGGAAGAGTTTCAAGATGGAGAGCGGACCGTCGGGGATTTCCTTGAGGACTTGGAGGCGCGCTTCTTCCACGAGCGAGACGGGCGTGGCGTGAATTTGCTCACGTATCATCGGGCGAAGGGGTTGGAGTTCGAGGCGGTCTTCCTGCCCCGTCTGGTCGAAGAAGAGTTGCCTTATCGGCGAGCGCGCAGCGAGGCAGATAGGGCTGAGGAGCGCCGGCTGTTCTATGTGGGCCTTACACGCGCGAAGGCGTACCTTTGGCTTAGCTGGGCGAAGGAGAGGCGAGCGAAGGCCAGCTCGTTCCTCGCGGAGTTGGGCTTGGTACGTGGCCTTAAGCCAGCCAAAGCGGCGGCAGCTTCCGCCTCTTCTCGATCACCCGCCACGCCACAACGAGTCCCCGCAGCACATCCACGTGGCACCCTCTTCGACCGCCTGACGGACTGGGCGAACGAGGTCGCGAAACGAGATGGGAACTCGATCAGGAGCGTGTTTGGGAACGAGGTCCTGGCGCGGATAGCGAGCCAGCGGCCCCGCGATTGGGCGGACCTGGCTGCGATCGACGGACTCGAGCTTGACTATATCGAGCGCTACGGCGAAGAGTTGCTCAGAATCGTGCAGGGTCGGAGTCCTCGCGGGCAGAGTCCGGAACCTCCACCTTCTCTTCTGGGGAAACGCCCGAAGGAGGGGAGACAGTCAAGGGAGAACGCCAAATCGGTGGGGAGGATTCGGCAAACACAGGGCAATGCCTACGAGAAATGGACCCTGGAACAAGACACGAGACTCATCCGTCTGTATCGCCGCGGCTATTCAACTGGTCAACTCGCCCAACTCATGCGACGCGGGTCCGGAGCGATTCGTTCGAGGCTGAAGAAGCTCGGCGAACTGAGCTAGGCAAAAAGCGCTTGACGCCTTGGAACCGCTCCGACCTCCTGCTGCCGCAAGAAGTCTCCGAGTCCCACGTTAACAGGCTCCGTCCTGAGGTACTAACCTCGTAACTATGGCTGAACGCGTTCGTCCAGACTTCTCAGAGTACGTTGCCCACTTTACGAAGGACCCGGCGAAGGACCACAGCCAACTCAGCGAGCCTGATATCGCCTCCCTCACGGCGAGGCAGCGCCTCGCTGCCGTCCTCGAGGAGAGGCGCATCCGAAGAACCCGCATGCCGTGGTTCGGCGCGCACTGCGCCTCGTTCACAGAGTGCACGTGGACAAGCCTGCTCGACCACGCCGAGCACTATTCAGCCTACGGGGTCGGGTTTACGAAGACCCTTCTCTGGCAGCAAGGGGGTGGACCAGCCATCTATCTTCGCGTCCCCGACCTGTACGATGCACAAAGCGACTACGTGGAGGGGCTCGTTGGGTGGGTCGAGGGGGGGAGCAGAGAGGGGCGACCCTTGCCCTTCGCTGAGCACGTGAAGGACTTCCTCACCCCTTTTGCTAAGGAGCGTTTCACTCTTAGGCGGGTACCGGGCGTGTCGGTCGATACGGGGATCGACTACAGCCACGAGCGCGAGTGGCGAGTCCCGAATGGGCTGAGTTTCGAGTACGCCGACGTGCAGTTCGTGATCGTGAGGGATTTCGCTGACGTCGGAGCGCTACCAGCCCAGGCGGTCGATGCGATTGGCAAGGATCGCTTCCTATCGATGAGCAACTACCAGCAGGTTGAGGATCTATGGCCCATGCTCCACATTCGCCGGTGAATCAAGGTGATGTTCCCCGGGTTCCGTGGAGTCGGCTCGCTTGACCTCATGCCACTTCCGATGGGTGGGGTCATCTTCTCGTACTCGATCGGGGTGAGCATCTCGAGCGAGCTGTGCCGGCGTCTCCTGTTGTGGAAGACCTCGATGTAATCGAAGATCTCGTTGGCCAGCTCGACCCTCGTCCTCCAGCGCCGTCGGTTGAGCAGCTCGACCTGCATCCGCGCCCAGAACGACTCGAGAACGACGCGGCTCCACCGAAGTGGGGGAACCGCAGAGGAGCGGCGAGGTCTTCTCCCCGAGGGTCCCCTTGGGGACCGGGACGAGAAGGAGTCTCCCCGAGTCGAGATGGACACCAGCCGCACGAAGAACACGCCCGGTGCGATGTGGTCGTCTCCAGCCCGCACGACGAAGAGGGCTCTTGACAGGCCATCACCAGTGTTGTATATACAACCTATGCGAATCCAGAAGCAAGCACGCGAGGTGGTCGCAGTCTGCCTTGGCTACCGGACCCGAAAGCTGGCAAGGGCGGTGACCCGTCTCTACAACGACCGTCTGCGACCACTGGGCCTCAACATCGCTGAGATGAACCTGATGGCGGCGATCGCAGCACAGAGGTTCGTGCAGCCAGCCAGGCTCGGGCGAGCGATGGAGCTCGAGAAGTCCACCCTCAGCCGTAACATCAGCCGCCTGGTGGATCGGGGGTGGGTGGAGATCCGCGACCATCCGGATGGTCGAGGCGTGCTCCTCGCGTTGACGGCACGCGGGAATGAGATGCTGCTCGACGCTCTCCCCCGATGGAAAGAGGCCCAGGAGCGAGCCCAATCGCTGGTGGCTGAGACTCTGCTCGACCTCGGAGCCGGGGAGGGATCGCCATGAGGTGACCCCTCTCCCTTTTTTTCTCGAGCAAGTTGTAAATACAACCGCTAGAAGGGAAGAAGTACAATGACGTCCAACACCGATTTCACCCAACCCGACATCGCTACCACACGTGACCCCATGGGAAACCCGCTGCGGGGGACGCTGCCGGGGGCCCTCACCTACGTAGTCATAGCCATTTGGTCCGGCGTGGTGATGACGGCGATCGTTGCCGGAGTCTTTGCGGGCGGCGGAGCGTCCCGGCTCCTCCTGCCAGCATCGCAGGCCATCCCCATCGCCGCCGTGGCGATCCTCTACCGCGCCTGGCCGCGGTTCAGGAGCTACCTGCTGACCCTCGACCTGCGGCTGGTGTTGACGGTACAGCTGTGGCGCGTGATCGGTATCGCCTTCCTGTTCGCGTTGGCGTTCGACCAGCTGCCCGCGGGATTTGCCGTGCCAGCCGGCGTGGGCGACCTCGCCACCGGGATCGCTGCATTCGGCGTCGTGTTGGCCCTGGGCAACGGCAGCCTGACCCGTCGTCGGCTCTACGCCTTCACCGCGCTCGGGGTGGGCGACTTCCTCGTCGCGAACGCAACCGGGCTGTCCCTGGAACCTTCGGCTCTCAACGCCTGGCCGTTGGCGATCTTCCCCACCATCATGATCCCGTTCTTCGCCGTTCTCCATCTTGTGGCCGTGCTCCAGAGCCACCACAACTGGGAAGACCGAGTCCGCCACTACTCCATCCGAAGTCAGTACGAGGCGCTTGCCCCCTAATGGGTGTCACCGGACTCTCGAGCCATGCGATCTCAGAGAAGGAGCGATCATGACTCACTGACGGATGCAGGCAGAGCACGCCGTCTCGAAGAGAAGACCGCCGTCATCTTCGGGGCCGGAGGTGAGGTCGGAAGTGCGGTCGCCAAGGAGTTGGCGGCGCAAGGCGCGGGGGTCTTCCTCTCTAGTCGGACGAAGACTCGCGTCCAGGAGCTGGCCGAGGCGATCTCGAGCCGCGGCGAGACAGCGGCGGCAGCGGAGGTCGACGCCCTCGACGAAGACGCGGTCAACAGCTACATCGACGATGTGGTCGCCACTGCGGGCCGCATCGACATCATCTTCAACGCGATGGGCCCGCAGGCTGTGGAGTACCGGAACGCGACGAGCACCATGGAACTGCCGGTCGAGACGTTCATGCTGCCGATGAGGACGATCGTCCGGTCCCAGTTCATCACCGCTCGTTCCGCCGCGAGGCACTTCGCGAGAGAGGGATCCGGCGTCATCGTCTTCCTAATGGCGACTCCTTCGCGGGGGTTGTCGAACACGTCGGCGATCGGAGCGGCCTACGGCGCGATCGAGTCCCTGACGAGGTCCCTGGCCACTGACCTCAGTCCTTTGGGAGTGCGAGTCGTGTGCGTCCGCTCCATGCTGATGGGCGAGACGCGAGTCGGGAAGCAGACGATCGAGACGGGTGCGGAGGCCAGGGGGGCGCCCAAGGAGAAGATGGCAGAGATCATCACCTCGCGACCTCTGCTTCGGCGGTCGCCAACGATGGCTGACACGGCGAAGGTCGTGTCGTTCGTAGCGTCGGAGGAGGCGAACACGCTGACTGGTGCGATTGTCAACTCGTCGTGCGGTCTCGTGCTGGATTGACTACGACAGCACGTGTTGTCTCGAGGAGGACCCTCGCGGCGGCCTGGAGGCGAGAGGCGAGGCGACGGGCCTGCTCGAGGCGCTTTGGGCCCTAACTGAGGGTAGCGCCTTGCCTTGCTGAGATTCCGCAGAGATTCCGCGACAGGTCGGAAAACGACGTGATCTGATGCAAGACATCGATTCGCAAAGCCCCTGGTCGCCGTGAGTGAATACCGTTCGACCGCAGGTCAACGGATCCCCCTCGATCGCCCTTACAAGGCGGAGGTCCCAGGTTCGAATCCTGGAGCGCCCACAAGCAAAGTTCGAGGTCAGGGGTCATTTCCCGCGTCGGGGATGGCAAGCGACGCTTCGGAAGATTCCGCACAGATTCCGCGAGAGATTGTGAAAACGCGGACCCGGTCTCCCTTCCGGTCTGCGAAGGCCCTGGTCACCGGCGTTCCACTCACCGTTACCGCCCCAGCAGGGCGGAGTTCACCGCAGCCCAAGTCGACGACCGCGGGTGGCTCCAAGGTCCCCCAGCCGGGCTGGTGCTTTGGGAGCACGGCACACGTCATCCGGGGCGACCGACTAATCGCTGATCCGCAGGTCCTCGTCGGTTAGCGGTCCTCGCCGACGCGGACTTCTCAAGTCCACGGCGCCCACCCACCGCCCTGAACCTCTCAGCGGGCGACCGCCACCCGTTGCGTCTGGCGGGCGGCGATCGCGCCGGCGATGCGGTCGGCGTCGCGGCCGACCCCGTGGATCTGCTCCGACGACTTCGAGTACAGGAACCGGAGGCCGACGAAGTAGAGACCGGGTTCGGAGTCGACGATTCCCCCGTCGTGCTTCGGCTCGTTCGGCCCGAACACGGGCAGCTCGATCCACGAGAATCCGGGGTGGAACCCGGAGGTCCAGACCACGTTCGCGACCTCCAGGCGACGGCCGTCCTCGAGCCTGGGCCACCCGTCTTCGACGCCGGTCGTCCGCGGCACCCGCTCCACTCCCGCAGCGGCGAGGTCCTTCGGCTTGACCCGGATCAGAGGATCGCGCTTCGCGAGGATCTTCGGACGGATCCGCCGTCCGATCGGATTGCCCCTGGAGAGCACCCGATGAAAGATGACCCGGGCGACGAACGGCCCCAGGATGTGTCCCACGCGGCTCTCTAGCCGGAAAGGGAGGGCACCGTTGTCCGGGCCCGACAGCCAGACCCGCCGGGTCTTCGAGAGGTCCATGGCGACCTCGGCTCCCGAATTGCCCGCCCCGACGAGGAGGGCGTCCCCCTCGCGGAGCTGCTCCGGGTTGCGATAGTCGGCGACGTGGAGCTGAACGATCCCGGGATCGATCTCGGACGCGAAGTCCGGCACCCTCGGGCGCTGCCACGAGGACATCGCGACGACCACGTTCTCGGCTTCGAAGCGCCGATCACCGGCGGTCGCGAGGAAGCCGTCCCCGTTCCGGGTCAGCCGGTCCACCTCCAAGCCGGTTCGCACCGGCAGCTCGAACCGTTCGGCGTAGCTCTCGAGATAGTCGGCGTACTCGTCCTTGGTCGGGAATCCCCAGCGGGGGCCGGGGAACGGCATCCCATCCAACCCGTTGACACGGTTGGGGGTGAAGAGCCGCAAGGAGTCCCACCGCTTGCGCCAGGCGTCCCCGACCCGCTCGTTCGCGTCGACGATCACGAACGGCAGGCCGCGTCGGGCCAGGTGGTACCCGACCGAGAGTCCGGCCTGCCCACCCCCGATGACGAGCGTCTCGATCCGTTGGGTGTGTAGAGCGTTCATGAACACCACCTCCTCCATTCCTGGAACCCGACGACGTGGCGGATCGACCGTACGCGCGGCCGGGTCCGGGAAGAATCGGGAGTTCTCCCCATGTCCGGGAGGCCCGGCGACGCGCGCCTACCGCTGTGGGGAACCGGTGTTCGGACCGGCGTCACGAGCTCGTACCGAACCGGACAACTCCAGGCTCAGGCCCCGGCACGAGGCCGTGCTCCATCGCGAACAGCGTGGCGGCGGCACGGCTGGAGACGCCGATCTTCCGGTAGGCGTTCTGGATGTGGTGGTCAGCCGTCTTGACCGAGATGCCGAGTCTTCTGGCCACCTGCTTCGTTTGGAGGCCCCGGGCGAGGAGCCCGACGACCTCGGCCTCCCGCTCGGTCAGCCCGGCCGGACGCTCGACCGGCGGCGCCGGCTGTCCCGCGGCTTCGATCACGGCGGCGACCATCTCGGAGTCCTGACGACCGGTGTGCGCTTCCTCGCTGAGGAGCTTCGCGGCCTCTTCCGGTGAGAGTCCGGGCCGGTACGGGCGCGGCTCGCGCATAGCGTGGAACGCGTCGGCGGCTGCGAGGAGGCGCGCAGCCGGAGGGAGGGCGGAGGCCGGCATCCTTCGGTGGTACCCCTCCCCGTCGAGCCGCTCGTGGTGCGCGCACGCCGGCTCGGCCAACGAGGCGAGGAAGCCGGGGTGGAGCACGACGCGCTCGGTGTGGTAGGGGTGCAGTCGCACCTGCTCCCACTCATCGACCGTCAGGGCCGCCGGCTTCTGCCAGACCCGCGGATCGATCGCGACGCGCCCCACGTCGTGCACGAACGCCGCCCGCCGCACGAGGGCGATGTCGGAGGGATCGAAGCCGCAGAGCCGGCCGGCGGTCTCCGCGAGCTCGGCCACCCCGCTCGAGTGCCCAGACAGGTGGGGCGAGACGAGGTCCGCGAAGTCGCCGATGGCGGCGAGCGCCCGGTCTACCCCCTCGCCCTCCAGCGTCAGCCAGGGGCGGGGCTCGGCGGCCAGGATCGCCTCCCACGCCGGGCCGGCTCCGTCCACCGCGGCCGTGACCTCCGGCGCCTCCTCGATGAACCGGGCCGCGATGCGCGGGTCGAAGGCGTGCCCGGCCCGCCTGCGGATCACCTCCACGGCATGATCGTCCCCGCCCCGGATCCGCTGGTAGGCAGCGTCGCGGGCGACGCCGACGATGCGAAGAGGCAAGGGAACCTCCTCTCCCTTCGCTCGCTTCAGCATCCCCTTCCCGTCCCACCGCTCGGTCAGGAGGACGAACAGCTCGTACACCTCGGGCGGCAGGCCGAGTCGCTTCGCCATCATCTCTGCGACCTCGCAGAGGGCCGTGAGGTGGGGCTTCACGAATCTCCCCATTGGGATCAGCCGCCTCCCGACCTCGTAGGCGCGTTGGAGAGGGGGGGCGTCCGGAGGAGGGAGGGCCCGGACGAAGCCCGCAAAGGCCTCCAGCGGCGATCCCATCATCTTGGGGGTGAAGTTTTCGGTCCTGCTCCCCGCGAAGATGCGTGGCGCGATGTCCAGGTCCGTCGGGCATCCCGAGTACATCAGGAGGGAGGCATAGTAGGTCTGCCACTCGGTCTCGCGATCGACGTCGAGCAGATCGGCGAGCTTCATGGCGATGAGCGTGCCGTGCAGACCGTGCTCGAACGGGAACCCCATGCCCAGGTCGGTCGCCAGGCACGTGGCGGCGATGATCTCGGCGACTCGGACGGGTTCGCTCTCACGCGATGTTTGCTCCGTCACCCGTTGAAGGGTACGCCAGCGCCCCCGTGCGCGCGGGACCTGGACCGCGGCCCGAACTTCCACTCACTTACCGATATGGTCTGCGGCCCGCAACCTGCTGACGGGGGCAGACTCGCCAGCCACCTGAGCACGGCAGGACTGACGATGGTCTCGACGCCACGAGAGGACTCTAGATGCTCCTCTGAGTCCTGAGGAGCCCAAGATACCGGCCTCACCGACGCCGCCGGCGTTGTTCCCCCTCGCAAATTCCGCAGAGATTCCGCGACAGGTCGGAAAACGACGTGTCCGAACGCAAGGCGTCGATTAAGCAAAACCGCAGGTGGGCGTGAATGTTTGGCCGTCTGCGCAGATCAGCGAGATCCCCTGGATGGCCCTTACAAGGCGGAGGTCGGTGGTTCGAAACCACCAGCGCCCACCGCAACTGGCAGGTCAGACACCGTTCCGTCACGGAGGAGACCGCCGCCCAGGAGGCTCCTCGCATTCGATCTCAACGATAGCGTCGGCGCGTGTGGCCCCCCGGAGGCGTTCAATCTCGCCGCACGATGGACACGAGATCTGAGGCATGACATCACGAAGTAGCAGGTTCTGCTGAGCGTCCCGTCCGACCCCCGGAAGGGGCCGGGCG
>Ga0256866_1000112_pt1 | contig 14471 bp, 14 predicted proteins | sample RVTome_16_FD_187338 | JGI IMG/M metagenome (GOLD analysis project Ga0256866, IMG submission 187338) | Soil microbial communities from uranium-contaminated site in the Upper Colorado River Basin, Wyoming, United States - RVT152D67 HiSeq ...
CCATCGACTTCGGGCCCGCCGCGGGCGACGTTCTGATGGTGATCGGAGTCCGTCACGACGACGTGCTCAACCTACGAGCGGGACCGGGGACCACCCAGTCGATCATCGACGAGATACCCCCGACTTTCGATGGCCTGGTGGCAGAGGGAAACACCCGCCGGCTTCCCTCATCGTTCTGGATCGAAGTGGACTATGAGGGCTCCGTGGGATGGGTCAGCCTCAGCTTCATCGGCTACGAGGGCGACACCACCGACGAGACCTCCGCGGTGATAGACGAACTTGGCGAGCGCCCGGTTGAGGCAACCATGACCGCACTGGGTGAGCGGATCGCGGGTATCTACGCATCGGACGACGAGCCCGAGCCGGACGTGGTCCAGGTGACTCCAGTCAGCAGCGGCGACCTCTCCGAGGTCACCTACGACGTCGTCGGACTCGGGGACGACGCCGTCCGGGGCGTGCGGATCCACGTCTTCGCAGAGGATTCCGGTGGCTTCAGCCTGCGCTCGGTCGAGGTGACCGCACTCTGCGGCCGCGGAGTCGATTCGGACCGAGCGTGCACGTGACCTGACACCGTTCTGTGCGGGTTTACCACGCGTGACGCGCAACAGACCCGCACAGAACGGCTATTTCTTCCCGAGATCTCCCAGGATTTGTTGTGAGGCGAAACGGCCCGGCGCGCCCATGACACATCCGCCGGGGTGGGTGCCCGACCCGCACTGGTAATACCCCTCGATCGGGGTGCGGTATTGGTTCCAGCCCGGAGCTGGTCGGAAGAAGAACATCTGTGGGGCGAGGAATTCGCCGGCGAAGATGTTGCCTTCGGTAAGCCCCGTAACACGCTCGATGTCGAGTGGCGTCACGACCTCACGGTGCAGAACGAGGTCGCCAAAGCCGGGGAAGACTTCCTCGAGACGAGCCTGTACCACGTCCCCCAGGTTCTCCTTCTCGGTGTCCCAGTCACTCTCCCGCAGGTGATAGGGGGCGTACTGGATGAAGTTTGACATCACGGCCTTGCCGGGTGGCGCCATGTCCGGATCGACATTGGACTGGATGCAACCGTCGATGTATGGCCGCGAGCTGTACCAGCCGTATTTGGCGTCGTCGAATGCCCGCTCGAGATAGTCGAGACTGGGCCCGATGTTGATGAACCCCTGGTATTGATCGCGGCGCCCTTCCAATCCGGGGAAAGTGGGGTTGGCATCCAGTGCGAAGTTGACCTTGGCCGACGTGCCCTGGAACTTGAATCGGGAGATGTCCTCGACAAGCTCGGACGGCAGCTCTCTGGGGTCGACCAGCTGCATGAAGGTCCGCCGGGGGTCGACTGCGCTGACGACGGTCTTTGCGCTGAATTCGGTGCCGTCCTCGAGGGTGACGCCGGTGGCCCTTCCCTCTTTGGTGAGTACGTGGTCGACCGTGGAGTCGAGACGGATCTCGGCGCCGAACGCCTCGGCGGCCCGGGCCAGGACTTGGGTGAATCCGCCATTGCCGCCCTTGTGGAATGCCCAGGCCCCGTAGGCGGAGTCGTGCTCCCCGAAGGAGTGGTAGAGCAGGACCAGGCCCGACCCCTGCGACCGTGGCCCTACCTTGGTCCCGATGATCCCGGAGCTGGCCAGCCACCCCTGCATGATGTCGGATTCGAAGTAGTCCTCGAGGATGTCGGCGGCGCTGCCGGTGAGCAGACGCACCAGGTTGTGAAGGACTCTCGGGGGAAGATCGGCGAGATACGATCCGATGGCCGCCAATCGGGCCCGCTCCTCGGGGTCTTTGGACGTGATATCGGGCGGGATGGAGTCCATCAGGGGTCTGATGGCGTGGACCACCTGTTCCATCATGTGGCCGTAGGCGTCGTAGGCGTCTGCATCGTGTTTGGAGTGCCGGGCGATTTGGTGATGGTTCTCGTCCTTGTCCTGTCCGAGCAGCAGGTAATCCCCATCTTCTGTCGGAGCGAAGCTCGAGGGCATCAACAGCGGCATAAAGCCGTGTTTGGTCAACTCCAACTCGTGGATGATCTCGGGGCGAAGCAGACTCAACGCATACGAGAACGTGGTGAAGCTGAATCCGGGATAGAGCTCTTCGGTGATGGCGGCTCCACCGACGAGATGCCGCCGCTCCAGGATGAGGGTCTTCAGCCCGGCCTTGGCCAGGTAGGCACCATTGACCAGCCCGTTGTGGCCCCCGCCGACGACAATGGCGTCATATTTGCTCTTGCTAGCCATGAGCTCAGGCCGTCTTTCTCGGTGGGTTGTAGAAGGGCAGTTTGGTCACATAGGAGTCGACGATCTCGTAACGATGGTCGATGGTCACCTCGAGACCGACTCTGGCGCCCAACTCGGCGTGTTCGGGTCGGAGCCGGGCGATCCCGATGTGTCGTTGCATTACCGGGGAGTACACGAAGCTTGGGACATAACCGATTCGCTCGACCTTCTCGTCATAAAGCATCATCCCGCCATGCTCGGGAGTGTGGTCCTTTGGGGTGATCAGACCTCTTTCATTGTGGGTCCGGGCCCAATGCTCCCAGTCCACCATGACGCCCACCGTCTTCCACCGTGAGGACTTGCCTTTGATCTCGCGCTCGATGGCCTTTCGTCCGATGAACGCCCGGTCGTCGTCTTTCAGATCTCGCAGCATCCACCCCATGTTCAACTCGGGCGCCGTTGCCTTCTGATCGTCGTTCCACGCGTAGCGCGCCGAATGAAAGTCGACGTCGATGAGGATCAATCCCGCCTCGATGCGGGTGATGAGAAGAGCGGTCTGCCCGGCGGGAATGACGCCATGAGGCGCTGCGACCTCGAAGAGACGGTCCCACAACCCGAGGGCATCATCGGCTCCGACCCAGACCTCGTAGCCCAGATCACCGGTGTAGCCGGTCCGGGATATGGTCACCGCGGCATTGCCGATCTTGGCGGGAGCGAGATGGAAGTAGCCGATGTCCTCGACCTCGGGGGAGAGTTGTTTCAGGATCTCCTTCGAATAGGGGCCCTGAAGGGCGAGGGCGCCGTATTCATCGGAGACATCTTCGATGTTGACCTGCCCACCGGAAATCAGTCCTTGCAGGTAGGCGAGGTTGGGCTCGGCCGCAGTGAGCAGAAACTCGTCGCTGGAGAGACGGAGGATCACGCCGTCCTCGATCACCCACCCGTCGTCGTCCGACCACGCTGTGTAATGCGCCTGACCGGGGCGGCATTTGCGAATGTCGCGAGTTAGCACTCCGGCCAGGTACTTCTCGGCGTCAACACCGTAGATGCGGTACTTGTAGAGGGGTGATGTGTCGATGACGGCGGCCGAGTTGCGGATTGCGAAATACTCGAACTTGTCCGACATCTGATATCGGTCGGTGGCCAGATAACCCGCCCAATGGCTCCACAAACCTGTCTGGTTGGCTGCGCTGGTCCGACCGTGAAAGGGGGTCTCTTTGATCACGCGGAGATTTCCTGAACCATGATTCAGGAAAGGTAGCGTGCCATCGATGCATGTGCTTGCCGCACCGGTCTCCTCTATGTCAGCCTGGGCCACATCGTGACCTACCCCATCCGAATCGACCGCAAGGTATGGGTGCCGATGGAGGACGGGACCAGGGTCGCCTTGACGCTCTATCTGCCCGACGCTCCAGGTGATGGACCGTTTCCTGCCGTCGTCGAGTCGTTGCCCTACCGAAAGGACGACGACTGTTTCGCTCGTGACTACCGGACTTACACCTATCTAGCCGAGCACGGCATCGCCGGGGTGCGTATCGACATCCGGGGCACCGGGGCGTCTACCGGGATCATCAGCGACGAATACATCGAACAAGAGCAAGCGGACAACCTCGCAATCATGCAATGGCTGGAAACTCAGGTGTGGTGCACGGGCAACCTCGGGATGTGGGGTATCTCGTGGGGTGGGTTCAGCGCACTGCAGGCAGCCATGCTGAGACCACCTCAGCTCAAAGCGATCGTCGCCATGCATGCAACTCACGACCGATTCGCCTGCGACGTGCATTACACGGGGGGATCAGCTCATGCCGGCGAGCAGCTCGACTGGCCGGGCTCGATGGTCACGACCAACGCCCTTCCGCCAGATCCGGAGATCTTCGGGGAGCGCTGGGTCGCCGAGTGGATGCATCGGCTCGAATACACACCGCAGTGGCCCTTCGAGTGGCTCCGTCATCAGCATCGTGACGCGTACTGGCTTCATGGTTCGCCGAGCGCCGACTACGGCTCAATCGAATGTCCGACGCTGCTCATAGGCGGGTGGCTCGACGGATATGTCGATGGGATGGTGGCCATGGCAGAGCACCTCACATGTCCGACCAGAACGATCATCGGACCCTGGGGTCACGATCGCCCAGCTACCGGTGTCCCCGCACCGACACTCGACCACTTCGATCTCCTCGCCCGATGGTTCGGGCATCACCTCAGAGGCGACGACAACGGAGTGATGGAAATGCCGCCCGTCACCGTCTTTGTGAGGACAAAACCTCCATATGACGCAGACGAGGTGCCCGGGGTTTGGCGGTCCGAGGCATCCTGGCCACCACACGACGGCACGAACCTGGAGCTAGGCCTCGACGAACTCACTCACGACTCAACCACGTGGTCCGGACCGCAGTGGGTGGGCTCACATGCCCCTTTCTGGGATCGGGGCGGCTTCCACACCACCGACCCTGCCGAGGATGATCGAGCATCGCTGACCTTCGACACCAAGCCTCTAGACACGTCCGTCGAGATTCTCGGTGCACCTATTGTGTCGGCGAACGTGACGACCGACAAGGCGTTCGGTCTGCTCGTAGCCAGGCTGCTCGCCGTCGAACCGGAAGGCAGGGCGCACCTGATCTGCCGGGCCAGCCGCAACCTGGCCTTCCCCGGTGACCTCTCGGAACCGGTGGCCCCCCAACCCTGCCAGCCAATCCTCGTCACTTTCCCGCTGCGCGCCACGTCGGCTTTGATCCCGGCCGGTTGGAGTCTCCGTCTCTCCCTATCTGGCGCCGACTTCCCGGTGGTGTGGCCACCCAAAGAGAGGTTCACCCTCACCGTTGATCCTTGGCGATCACAACTCGTCCTACCCATCGTGGCGCCACGACCGGACAGCCGTTTGCTCGACCTCCCCGCCGCCCCCGAAGCGCCACCCGCACCCGTCGAAGACATCAGGTCGGACAGTGAATGGACCATCACCACCGATGGCGGCGTCAGCCTCTACCGAATGATCCGGGGTGGCACAGAGCGCCAACCCGATCTCACCTATACCACCGACCAATGGTGGACCGTATCGGTGAGGGACGACGATCCCGCCACAACGCAGGCTCATACGGTCTCAATGGCCTCGCTGGAGAGACCGGGGTGGGCGGTCACCACCGAAGGAACCATCCGAATCGTTGGTGGTGACGATTTCGAGGTGACAATTGAGTTGGCGGCCAAACACAACGGCAAGGAAGTGTTCCGGCGCAGCTGGCACGATTCAATTCCCCGGCAGTGGGCGTGAACCGCCCGGTGCGCTCTTACGACGATCAGCCCCTCACCGATCGAGGCGCTCGGTCAAGTTCACGATGACGGTCTCTCCTTCGGATTTGCCGATTCGCCTGCGGATCTCCGCGGTGACGGGCAGCTTGTGGGTCCCGTCGCCCAATGCCATGAACGAACTGGTGAAGGGCTCTCCGTCGATGGTTCCGGCAACCTTCACCAGTCCTCGCGTCCCGAAGTACTCAGCAGACCAGTCGGTGACCAGGTAGGTCCAGCCGCCGGGGGCGGGGCTCTTCTCCAATGTCGCCTCGAAAGTCCTGTCGATCTCGGTCATTGTTCACCTCCATACATCAGTGATCCTGGTGTCGTCAGTTGCTCTCCGGTTTCCAGCCAGGTCTTGAGGCCGGAGAGGATCATTGGCCAGCCTCCATACAGCTCCTCGGGAGCGCCCTCTCTTAGCTCGTCATGGGTGACGGTGAGCCGGCAAGTGTCTCCGACAGGTTCAATCTCCCAGGTGACCCGGCTGGTCCCCTCCAAGGAAGCCTCTGGCCCCCACAAGGCATGCATCGACTGCACCAGCCTCTTCGGGGGATCGACTTCCAGGTTCTCTCCCTCCACCAGCGGTCCGGGCGCCCCGGGATGCACCTGTTTGTAGACCGATCCGGGAGTCCATTCAGATTCGACGTGAGAACCGAAGTGGTACCTGGCGCGAGTCTCGGGGTCCGTGATCGCTTCCCAAAGCCGCTCCGCTGTCGTCCGGATGTAGATCTCGAAAACCTTTTCCATTCTGACCTCCAGGTCGTTCTTGAGGCCGACGAGACCCGCGGCCCATTGCTCGGTGTATTTGCTCACCCACCGGTCGTGGACGAGTCGGATCGGAACCGGATTCAGGAAGTGGAGTTTCTCCCGACCTTGTCGTTTGGTGACGACGAGACCGGCCTCCTCGAGGATCTTCAGATGCTTGGTCACTCCGGGTCGGGTCATCTCGAAGGCTTTTTCCAGCCTCGACAGCGTCTGACCGTCTTCATGGAAAAGTGCGTCGAGCAAGGATCGTCTCGTGGGATCAGCCAAGGCCTTGAATACCGGTTCCATGTGGGGAGCCATAATAGGAAACCAAATGGTTTCATGTCAAGAGACTACATCGAGCCCTCTTCGAAGGCCAGTGGTTTCAGTGGGTCGAGTCGAGATCCCCGACATTCCCGTCAAGCCCACTCAGGAACTGATCGGCCCACCGGGAAGCTTTAGACGGTCGTTTCGTGCGTGTCTACTCGTTTGAGGCTCGGCTGCGGGCGGCTCCATTTCTGGAATGAGTCCGACCGGAGACCGTTAGGTCTCCTTGTTCCCCTTAATCATCGCTTTGACTCCGTCAACCCCGCTGGCAGCCACATCGCGGACGGCGTGGACTGCGGACTCGCCGATCGATTCAGCGGCTTCCAGGGCGCCGGTCGCTGCAGCCGAAGCGGCATCTTCCACCCCGAGTCCTACTTCCTTGGCTCCACTGATGGCACCAGAGATCGCGCCCTTGGTGACGTCGACAACATCGGCGCCAACGTCGCCTGCTCCACTCACGAGACCCTTCGCCGTGTTGTGTACTGCGCCGAGAACGTCCGCGCCTATCGATTCGGCACCCTTGATCGCACCGGAAACAGTGTTGGAGGATGCTCCAATGACGTCTCCTCCCACGTCTTTGACGCCCTGGATCGCCGACCTCCCCAGGGCCGAGGCGCCTTCCGTCACGCTTATGCCCGTGTCCTTCGTCGCTGTGATCAGGCCCTCTGCGATGCCGCCGGCTGCCGACGTGACGTCGCCTCCGACGTCTGCGGTGCCCCTGACCGCGGCCCGGACGATGTCGGAGATGGTGCCAACCGTCACGGTGGCGACCTCCCCAACACCCCTCACGACACCGATGACGACGCCCTTCAGCGTGTCGAATGTTCCTGCTCCCACTTCCCCGACAGCGGACACTGCCCCTTTGACCACTTCCCCCGTGGTGGAAGTCACTGCTCCGGCAACATCACCCACACCTTTGAGAGCCCCGACGACAGCATCCCGGGTGGCGTCTGCCGCTCCCTGAACTACTTCACCTGCCCCTTTTAGAACTCCCACGACGGCATCCTTGATTCGGCCGCCAATCCCATTGTCACTCATCGTCACTCCCTTCAGACGCGGTTCGGAGCGCCATACGGATGAACTGCACTTTGAACCTACACGGGTCGGCGTGAGTCGTGCCGCAGAGTGAATCACCCGCTCCGGCCCAGCGAAGTCTCATTGGTGGCTTCGCCCTCGAAGATCGCCCCGTTTCATCAGTCAGAAGGCGACCTTCTGATTCAGAGTGCGATCGTTTTCTAGTCACCGCAATGCAGCCGGGACTCCACTTTGGTTGTTGCCGATGGGTGTCGGATGCCCGAAGAACCCGTCGACCCGGCAGATCAGCCCAGTCGAAGGATCGATGGCGGCGACATCGAGCCCCTCCATCAAGATGCGGCCGCGACTGCGCATGTCCCACCGATATCGGAATCGATCGTGGTGGTGATCGATCTCTGATGCGATTACGAACCCATAGCCGGGCTTGGCGGTGCGAAGCCTACGAATCGCGTCTTCCAACCGGGTGATACCGACGAACGAGTCGCGCGGATCATTCCACTCGACGTCATTGGTGACTGCACGAACAAGGTGCTGCGGTACACGGTCCAGGTCCGTCTCGTTCCAGGCGGTCCAGTACGAGACGAGCGACTCCGGCATGGGCACGTCCCATTCGGGAAGACGAAAGCGCACAGACATTGGACTGCAAGGTCTCATCAGTCGTTACGAAGCCGACTTGGGTGCCGACGCTCGCCCGACAGCATGTTGGATTGCTCCACATGGGGATCGGTCGCAACGACGACACGGGAGACCCTGACTGCATCTCGCTGATGTGACCTTCGTGAATATTGCGCGACACGTCCGCTCGAGCGCACATACATTTCTTCGAATGCACGACGATGGATACTTCACCGCTGACGTTGCGGAGAGATATGACGATACGTCGTGGGACATGTTCAGCCCGGAAATGATTGGTCCTGTGGTGGACTTCCTGGTCGAGCGTTGCAGTGGTGGTGCTGCGCTCGAGTTCGGCGTCGGCACCGGACGGATCGCCCTGCCCCTGGCCGAGCGAGGAGTAGCGGTAAAAGGAATCGATCTCTCCCTCCCAATGGTCAAAGAGCTCAAGAAAAAGCCGGGGAGCCAGGACATCGAGGTGGCCATCGGCGACTTCGCCACCATGCGTCTCGCCGGTTCGTTCGCAGTCGTCTATCTGGTCTTCAACACCATCATGAACCTGACCACACAGCCAGATCAGGTCGCTTGCTTTGCGAATGCCGCCGCCCATCTCGAGGCAGGCGGACGATTCGTCATCGAAGTGGGCATACCCGACCTCCGGAGTCTCCCTCCAGGGCAATCGAGTGTGGTGTTCCGATCCGATGAGACCGGTTGGGGCATCGATGAATACGACGTTGCCCGTCAGGGTCTCATCTCACATCACCTGAGAATCAAAGATCGCCATGTGGACCAATTCTCCATTCCGTTCCGCTACGTCTGGCCTGCCGAACTCGATCTGATGGCAGAGATGGCCGGGATGAGTCTCACGGAGCGATACGAGGACTGGAACCATCAACCCTTCAACAGCGAGAGCCGTCGGCATGTCTCGGTTTGGCAGAAGCCAACCGGGTGAGGGCGCCGGTCACGTACGTCCCAAGTGCGAAGCTAGACCCAGGGCGACAGGCAACTAGCCCTTGAAAGAGAACTCAGAGGTACCGGCGTGAGTGTGAGGCCGATCCGTGAGAAACGGGGACATTTCGTCGAACAATCCCGAAACCGTCTCCTTTGCAGCCTCGAAGTCCGCCTCGGTCTCATACCCGGCGAGGATCATGCCTTCCCCCGAGCCGGTGCGGGCTATGTCGGCGAACACGAGACCGTCTATCTCCTGAACCTTCGGCTTTGCCGACTCGGCCCAGGTGACCAGCTCGTCGAATCGTTCGTCGTCGAAATGTAGACGGGACATCCTGTAGAACACGGTGGCAGCCTCCTGTTGGGTTCGCGCCAGATTACGCGTCCGGAGTCCGCCCCGTTACCGCCATCACCGGCCAGCACGCAGTGGCGGTCAGAGAGTCGAGCGCTACCGGACCGGGATCATCGGCCACGCATCGTGAGGCCGTCGCTTCGCTGAGAGTTCCCGACTGGAGCAGGGGGCAACGCGGATGAAAACGGCACCCCGCCGGGATCCGGGTCGGATCGGGGATCTCACCTCTGAGGATCTGTTGTTCCATCTCCTTGGTCTCGGGTACCACCGAAAGGAGGGCTTTCGTATAGGGATGTTGGGGTGCGTTGAGTAACTCCTCGGTTTGCCCGGTCTCCACGATCCTCCCCAGGTACATCACGGCGACCCGATCGGCGATGTTCCATGCGAGACCCAAATCGTGGGTCACCGCAAGGATTGCAAGACCGGTTTGGTCGACGAGCGTGCGCATCAACCCGAGAATTTCCCCCCTGATCGAGGCATCCAGGCTGGCTACCGGCTCGTCGGCCAGCAGCAGACGTGGCTGCATCACCATGGCCCCGGCGATGACCACGCGCTGACGCTGACCTCCGGAGATCTCATGGGGGTATAACGGCATGAAGACTTCCGGCGGACGAAGCCCGGCACGGGACAAGGCTTCTTTCACCATGTCCTGCTCATCGCCGCGTTCGCGCCTGACACGTAGACCCTCGGCGACAATGTCGTATATCGTCTGTCTTGGGTTCAGCGCGCCCGTCGGGTCCTGGAACACCATCTGAACTCTGGGGTCGTGATGATCGGCTTGAGTCTTCCCTTCGAGACGTATCTCACCCGAAGTCGGCTTCTGAAGACCCTGGACCGCCCGAATCAATGTGGTCTTCCCCGAACCCGACTCACCCACCAATGCCAGAACCTCGCCGGGAAAAACCTGTAGGTAGGCTCCGTCGACGGCTCTGGCAGCACCGAAGTGGACGTAGAGGTCTTCCACCTCGACGAGAGGACTCACACCAGGATGCATGCCGCCCTCCTCTCGGTCCCCGACGGACGCAGCCCGGGCTCGGCGGTCATGCATGCATCCTGGGCCAGCGGGCATCGGGGATGGAAGGGGCACCCCACGGGGAGGTTGGCCGGGGTGGGAGGGTCACCTCCGAGCCCGGATGGGGCGAGACGCGACGACAGATCGCCGATGGTGGGAAACGCCGCGGCCAGACCTCTGGTGTACGGGTGAGACGCATCCTCGAAGACCTCCCAACTCGGCCCCTCCTCGACGATGCGGCCGGCGTACATGACGGCGAGTCGCTTGCATGCATAGGTGAGTACTGAGAGGTCGTGTGTTATGAAGACGAGGGTCAGGTCGTGCTCACGCTTCAGGTCGGCAAGGAGAGCGAGGACCTGTGCCTGGACCATGAGATCGAGGGCAGTGGTGGGCTCATCGGCGATCAGCAGGAGGGGGTCACAGGCGAGCGCCATTGCGATCAGGACCCGTTGCCGCTGGCCGCCGGAGAGTTGATGGGGATAGGAGTCGGCCCGATTGTCGGGAAGACCGACGCGTCCGAGAAGCGACACGGTTCGGGAACGGGCCTGTTTCTCAGTGCGAACCGTCTTGTGGACCAACATGGGTTCGGATATCTGGTCACCGACTGTCAGCACCGGGTTGAGGGCGTGAAGAGCGCCCTGGAAGACGATGGCCCCCGCAGTCCACCTCACCGCCCGCAGGCCTCCTGGATTGAGGGACAGTACGTCCCTTCCGTCGAGAACGACCTGACCCTCGATGTCGGTTCCGTAGGGCAACAGACGGAGTATCGACCCGGCCAGCGTCGACTTGCCGGAACCCGACTCCCCGGCGAGACCGAGAGAACCGCCCTTCTCAAGATCAAAGCTCACCCCACGAACGGCTGGAACCGGTCCACCTTTGGTGTGGTACGTCACGTGCAGGTCACGCACACTGAGGAGGGCGTCACTCATCGTTCCCTGCTCAGTCTGGGATTGGCGATCTCCTCGAGTGTCCGGCCGATGAGTGTGAATGCCAGCACCACTACCAGGATGCCGATGCCTGCGGGCAGGAAGTACCACCAGGCGTTCCGGATCATTGCACCGTTGACGAACGCCTCCTCCAATGTCTTTCCCCACGACGCGGAAGACGGATCACCGAGTCCGAGGAATGACAGCGTCGTCTCGGTCAAGATGGAGATGGGAACGGCCAGCGTGGCGTTGGCCAGGATCAAGCCGCTGACGTTGGGAAGGATGTGACGGCTGACGATGTGCCACCCGGTGCCACCCAGAGACCGGGCCCGATCAACGAAAAGCCGCTGTTTGACCGTGAGTACCTGGGCCCTGACGAGACGGGCCGTCGACGGCCAGGAGGTGACACCGATGACGAAGATGATGTTCCAAATCGACCTCCCCAGAATCGAGGCGAGGACTATGGCAAGGGGAAGGAAGGGTATGACCAGGAACCACTCGCTCACCCGCATCAGGCCGCCGTCAGTCTTGCCCCCGATGTATCCGGACACGATCCCGATGACCGATCCGATAAAGATGGTGAGCACGGTCGCGGCCAAACCGACGAAGAGGCTCACCCGCGATCCCCACACGAACTGGGCCCAGACCGAGCGTCTTATGTAGTCGGTGCCGAGGGGAGGGAACTCGGACGGAGGTGCCCATTGTGGGTTGCCCTGAGCGCGGGCGAACACCGGATTCAGCTCCCGTATGTCCGCCAGGAGCGGAGCCGCCAGAGCGATGAAGACGAACACGAAGAGAATCCCGAGACCGATCATTCCCTGACGGGAGGAGCGGAATTGACTCCACACCCGCACGGCCGTTGCCCGACGCCGCTGCATGGACAGACGGGTCGCCACTAGTGGTCCACCCTCGGATCGAGGTAGGCATAGGTGACGTCCGCTATCAAGTTGAAGACGATCACCGCCGCACTGAAGAGGAGAAAGAGACCCTGGAGCATGGGCAGGTCGGGACCACGGATGGCGTCGGCTGTGGCCTTGCCCAGACCTGGCCAGGAGTAGACGGCTTCGACCGCGATCGCTCCGGAGAGCACGAAGCCGAAGTTGATTGCCGTGAGAGTCACCACAGGCAGTAAGGCGTTGGGTACGGCGTGTCGACGACGGACGATCCTGTCACGCAATCCTTTGGCTCTGGCCACGGTGAGGTAGTCCTCCCCCATCACGTCTAGCAGCGAGCTACGCATGATCAGGGCGTACTCCCCCAGATATGCGAGGGTCAGTGTCAGGGCGGGAAGGACGAGATGGTTGAGCTGATCGAGAAGACGGTCCAAGCCTGCCGCGCTCGAGCCGGCCGTCGCGAAGCCGCCAACGGGGAAGATGGGAAAAACGACGGCGAATCCGACCAGGAGCAGCATCCCCAGCCAGAAGTCGGGCATCGAGTAGAACACCATGGTCCCCGCCGTGATCCCATGGTCCTTCCACGTGTTACGTCTCCAGGCGGCGACGATCCCGAGCACCGTGCCGATCAGGGCGGAGAGGATGGCCGAGACTCCGACGAGTATGACGGTCTCGGGGATGGCGGCGACGATCTCGTCCCACACCGGCTGACGACTCTGGTAGGAGATCCCGAGGTTTCCCTGCAGCGACTCCCGCACGTAGTAGAAGAACTGGGTGAAGATCGGCTCGTCGAGACCAAAGGCCGTGCGCAGGTTGTCGATGGTCTGCTGAGGGACGTTGCGTCCACGGAACAGCGAGCCTATCGGGTCCTTCTGGACGATCCGGAATAGGAAGAAGTTGAAGACGAGGACGAATATGAAGGTGAGCAGCGATCCGAGGGCCTTCCGGCCCACGAATCGCGCTCTACCTTGCTTGTCTGTCGACCTGGAAGTCAGCGGTCACTCCCGCTCGTCTTCGCTCTTTCGCCTGGTCATCAGTAGTGCCCCGCCTCCGATGACGACCACCGCTATGCCGCCGATGAGGATCCAGTTGGTCCCACCATCGTCACCGTCAGCGGTCTCCCCCCCGGCGATCGTGGAGCCCGTGGTGTCACCGGTAGCGGTGCTGGCGGTGGTGTCGCCAGGAACCGTGCTCGCCCCGGACACTGTGGAGTCGGTGGTCGGCTCATCGCCGCCAACGGATTGGAGTAGCACATAGCTGGGCGACGAATTGGTGAAGAACACCGGGCCCACCCCGGCCGGCTGTTGCACCCACCCCTCGAAGGTGTCGGTGCGATATGCCTGCAGGTCGGGGCTCAGCCACATCGGAATGTAGACGGCAGCCTCGTGGAGGATCGTCAACATCTCCTGGACGATCTCGATGCGTCGCGCCTCGTCGAGCTCCTGATTCTGTTCGACGTATAGCTCGTCGAACCTGGTGTCGAACCAGTTGGCGTCGTTGTAGTTGCCGAGCTCGCCTTCGGTGAAATACGACAGCATCGGGTCGGGGTCGACGAACGGCACCCATCCCCAGTAGAAGGTGTCGTAGGTGCCGTCGACGATTACCCCGAACAGAGCATCCTGGTCATAGGCCTCCAGCTCGACACCGATGCCGATCTCGGCCATCCATCCCACCATGAGATCGCCGATAGCCGCAGCGAGGTCACCGTCGGTGTTCACCGCGTGTCGGATGACGATGGGGTTGGTACCGTCAGGCATCTCCCTGACGCCGTCGTTGTCCGTGTCGACATACCCACCATCGTCGAGGATCTGATTAGCCAACGCCGGGTCATAGGTGAGACGATCCTCCTCGGGAATCTCTGGCAACCACTTGGGGTCGGCGGATGGGCTCATCACCTCGAGCGGTTCGGCGAGGTTGAACCAGAGGTCCTCGATCCCGGCCTGCTTGTCGATTGCATGCGAGATGGCCCGTCTTACGTTGACGTCCAAGAGTGCGGGGTGTGGCTGGCCCTCCGCCTCGCCACCGTTGATGGCTATCTCGTCGAACCCGCCTTGCTGGCCGGCGACAACCACGATGTTGGGATCCGCCTCGAGAGCATCAGCGGACGAGGCCGGGAAGCCGTGGACAGCATCGAGCTGGTTCTGTTAT
>Ga0256866_1000113_pt1 | contig 14426 bp, 15 predicted proteins | sample RVTome_16_FD_187338 | JGI IMG/M metagenome (GOLD analysis project Ga0256866, IMG submission 187338) | Soil microbial communities from uranium-contaminated site in the Upper Colorado River Basin, Wyoming, United States - RVT152D67 HiSeq ...
GGCCGCGAAGTTCGTCTTCGAAGAGCTGGGGCTGACCCAGATCGCCACCATCAACGACGGGGATCCCTACACCGAGGGCCTGACCAGTGCGATGGCGGCTGCCTTCGAGAATCTGGGCGGCGAGGTCGTGGTGAACACAGCCGTGACCGTCGACCAGACCGACATGCGCCCGGTTCTCACCGAGATCGCCGCGGCAGGCGCCGAGTTGATCTACTTCCCGATCTTCCAGCCCGCCGGCGACTTCGTCGCCGAGCAGGCGCAGGAAGTGAGCGGTCTCGAGGACACGGTGCTGATGGGCGCCGATGGCCTGCTGTCGGACACCTACGTGGTGCTGCCCCAGACCAAGGGGATGTACTTCTCGGGTCCGAACACCCCGACTACTGGCGAATACGACGCCTTCGTCGCCGCCTACGAGGAGGCGTATGGTGAGCCGCCGATCCAGTCGTTCCACGCACATGCGTATGACGCGACGATGATGCTGTTCACCGCCATCGAGAACATCGCCCAGGAATCGGACGGCACCCTGGCGATCGACCTTCAGGCTCTGCGTGACGAGTTGCACGACATCACCTACGAGGGGCTCACCGGGTCACTGAAATGCGACGAGTTTGGTGACTGCGCCAGCGTCGAGGGGATCGACATCTTCCAGAACACCGAGGACACCGCGGACATCGTGGCCGTGCGTTCGAACCCCATCATCACCTACACCCCGGAGGATCTCGGGATAGGCGGATAAACATGCGAAAGCCCGGCACCAGGTCCTTGGTGCCGGGCTTCGCAGCACCGATGAGGTAGCACCCATGACCGAAGCCACTGCTCCTGGTCGTCCAACTCGACGTGCGTCCCGGATCACACCGGTGGCTGTCTTCCTCTGGTTTCTCCGAGTCGTAGCCCTCGTCGTAATCCTCTATGGATCGTTCCAAAGTATCTCGTCGGGGCGTCTCACCGCAGCGCAGTGGCGCGACCTGATCGTCTTCGGGGTCTCGACCGGTTCGGTCTATGCTCTGATCGCCCTGGGCTACACGATGGTCTATGGCGTGCTCCGCTTCATCAACTTCGCTCACGGCGAGGTGTTCATGACCGGCGCCATGTCGGCATTCCTCGTTGCCAACGGCCTCGCCAGCACCAGCCTCTGGGCGTCGAACCCGGTCGTGTCGCTTCTCATCGTTCTCTTGGCCAGCATGGTCACCTCGACTTCGGTAGCGGTGATAGTGGAGCGGGTGGCCTACCGGCCTCTGCGGGGCACACCGAGGCTGATTCCCCTGATCACCTCCATCGGAGCGTCGTTCACCCTCCAGTACGTGGTCCGGGGCCTGGTGGGACCCAGCACCAGGGCTTTCCCCAGAGTCGAGCAACTCAGGGGGACCTGGGACATCTTCGGGTTGGTGGTCCTGAAGTCGCAGGTGGTGGTGATCGTTGCGGCTCTCCTGATGATGGCTGGTCTCTACATATTTGTTGAAAGGTCTCGCACCGGGAGGTCGATGCGGGCCGTCTCCGAGGACCCTGAAACCGCGGCCCTTATGGGCATCAACGTCGACCGGACCATCGTCACCGTGTTCGGTGTCGGTGGTGCAATGGCGGGAGTGGCCGGAGCTCTTTGGGGGCTGGTCTTCCCCAGCCTCAACTTCTTCTCCGGTTTCCTTCCAGGCATCAAGGCGTTCACGGCCGCCGTTCTCGGTGGCGTCGGCAACATCGTCGGAGCGATGCTCGGTGGTGTCAGCCTCGGCGTATTCGAGTCGGTGGGTCCCAGTCTCGTCCTCGCCGGCTATGAGATTCCCGCCTTCAGCCAGCTCAAGGACGTTGTCGCCTATCTGGCGCTCGTCCTGGTGCTGATCTTCCGTCCGTCGGGAATCCTGGGCGAACGACTGGCCACCGAGAGGACATGAGTCATGGCAGACGTCGAAGCCACTACCGTCGAGGTCGAAGCCAGAGAACTGCTCCCCCCACCTGAGCTGGACCTGAGACGGGCGGTCCGCCTCGGACTGTCCAACGTCGCGGCGATGGTCCTGGTGGCGGCCACGGGGATAGTGGGCACATTCCAAGGCCGCCTCATCATCGACCCATTCATCCCCCTTGGCCTTCTGTTCCTATACATGGTGGCTTGGGCCTTCGCTTGGCTAGCGGCCAAGCCGCCCACCACCCTCGAAGGGTTCGCCCCGGCGGTTCCCGGATCGCGCAATCTGGTCGCCGGAGCGCTCGCCGGTGGCATCGGTGGCGCTGGCATCGCGTTGCTGCTCGTGCTCATGACCAATTTCAACCTGCGTGGCATCTTCATCGAGCTCTCCCCCCAGCTCGCCGACACTCTGTCGTTTGGTATCGAAGTTGCCGAGCAAGAAGAGGGTCTGTTTGTCGTCAACGTGGCCGCCACCCTCCTCATCATCGCTGTGGCCACTGCAGCCGGCTTGGCCGGAGCCGGGGTTCACCTCCTCGCGGTGAGATGGCGCCGCGCCCTCATGCCCGGTCTGATGTGGGTGCTGATCTTCGCCCTGTTCACCGACATGATCGGTCAGTTCTTCGGCGGGATCGGTCTCGAATTCGTGACCGACCTCCTCTTCGCCAGTCGCGGAGGCCCACTGACGGTGGCGGGGGCGGTGATTGTCTTCGTCGCCTTCTCCGCTCTGTACTGGTATCGGGGAGGGCGGAAGACCACGCTGAGGCAACGTTTCGAAATCCTTCCTGCGGAGCGGAGGACACGTTGGACCATCGGGTTGGCAGCGGTCATCTTGGTGGTCCTTTGGTTCATGCCTCGAGTGATGGGACCGTTCGTCAGCCAGGTGCTCGACATCGCCGGAATCTTCCTGCTCATGGCATTGGGTCTCAACATCGTGCTGGGATATGCCGGCCTCCTCGACCTGGGTTATGTGGCCTTCTACGCTGTCGGCGCCTACACGGCGGCCATCCTCACCTCCCCCCTCTCTCCGGCATTCAGTCCCGAGCTGGGCTTGCTAGCCGCCCTTCCCTTCGTAATGATTGCTGCCGCGATAGCCGGGGTCGTCGTCGCCACACCGGTGATCCGGATGAGAGGCGACTATCTCGCCATCGTCACCCTCGGATTCGGTGAGATCGCACGAATTCTGCTCAATTCAGATTGGCTGTCCCCATACTTCGGTGGAGCCCAGGGGATCACCAATATCCCCGATCTCCAGATCGGCCCCTTGACGTTCCGGTCGCCTCAGGACTACTTCCTCCCGATCTTCATCTTCGTCGTGCTCGCCGCCTACATCACCCTGGCAGTGCAGAAGTCCCGGTGGGGCCGGGCCTGGATGGCGATGCGCGAAGACGAGTCGGTCGCCGAGGCGATGGGGATCAACATCGTCACCGCCAAACTCTCAGCCTTCGTGGTTGGCGCCATTCTGGCCAGTTTCGGCGGAGCGCTGATCGGCTCTCAGATCGGCTCGGTATTCCCGCACAGCTTCGACATCGTGGTTTCGATCACGGTGCTGGTCATCATCATCGTCGGCGGGATGGGAAGCGTCCCTGGGGTCACTGTCGGTGCTCTAGCCCTGATCGCGCTCCCGAACCTTCTGCGTGAATTCTCCGAGTATCAATTCCTGTTCTACGGCGTGCTGCTCATCGCCATGATGTTGGTAAGGCCCGAAGGCTTCATTCCCAGCAAGCGACGGGCCCAGGAGCTGCACACCGAGGAGCTGGCCCAGGATGACTGGCTCGAGATCTACAGCGAAGGCCCGACAGCCGAGCAAGTGCCCGAGGGAAGCGCCTGATGGCCATGCTCGACATAAACGGACTGAGCAAGGCGTTCGGCGGCCTGCGAGCGATCAACGACCTGACCATGCATGTGGACGAAGGAGAAATAGTCAGCGTCATCGGACCAAATGGGGCAGGCAAGACGACATTCTTCAACCTCGTCACCGGAATGGAGACCCCCGACGACGGGAACATCTTGTTCGAGAACCAGGATCTGGTGGGGCTGCGACCCAACCAGATTCTCGGGCTCGGATTGGCTCGTACGTTCCAGAACGTCCGCCTCTTCCCGGCCATGACCGTCCTGGAGAATGTCATGGTCGGCCAACACGCCAGAACCAAGTCCGGGTTGATCGGCGCAATCTTCAACACTCCTCGCCATCGCAGAGAAGAGGCCGAGATCGAAACCAGGGCCAAAGACGTGCTCGGGTTCTTCGGCAGTCGTCTCGTGGGCTACCGATTCGACCAGTTGTCGATGATGCTCTCCTACGCCAACCGGCGTCGATTGGAGATCGCCCGAGCAATGGCAACTGATCCCCGACTTCTCCTGCTCGACGAGCCGACGGCCGGTATGAACCCACGCGAGACACGCGAGTTGACGGAATTGATCGGACGGCTTCGCAGCGAACGCGGCTACACCATTGTCTTGATCGAACACGACATGCAGGTGGTACGTGACGTGTCCGACAGGGTCATCGTCCTGGATCATGGAGTGAAGCTGACCGAGGGCTCGTATGAGGAGATCTCGAGCAACCAGGACGTGATCGAGGCATATCTCGGTCGTCCCGCCGAGTTGGGAACATGAGCGAGCGGACCCCGATCCTGTCTCTCAGGGGCGTGAACACCCACTACGGGGCGGCACACATCCTCAAAGACGTCGACATCGAAGTGTATGGAGGGGAGATGGTGTGTCTGCTCGGAGGGAATGCCTCGGGCAAGACCACAACGCTGAAAACGATGCTCGGCTACCTCATCCCGTCGTCGGGAGCCGTGTTCCTGGACGGCCAAAATGTCAACAGCTGGAACACGGCCCAACGAGTCGGCTATGGACTGACGATGGTTCCCGAGAACCGGCGTCTGTTCAAGAGAATGACGGTCAAAGAGAATCTCGAGATCGGCGCGTACCTGCGACAAGGCGAGCGTCTCGACGATGACTATGAGCGTGTCTTTGAGATCTTTCCTCGAGTGAAGGAGCGGCTCAGTCAAAGGGCCGGCACGCTGTCAGGTGGAGAACAACAGATGGTGGCCATGGGCAGGGCCCTGATGGCACGACCCAAGGTATTGCTCATGGACGAGCCTTCGATGGGGCTGGCTCCGGTTCTGGTTGCGCAGAACTTCGAGATCATCGAACGCATCAACAAGGCGGGAACAACGGTGTTCGTCGTGGAGCAGAACGCCAACATGGCCCTGGCCATCGCCGACCGCGGCTACGTGCTCCAAACCGGCTCCATCGTCCTCCACGACACCGCGCGCGGCCTCCTGGACAACCCCCAGATGCGCCACGCCTACCTCGGCGAGGTGTGAAACGCGAACCTAATGCTGTAGGGACCGCATACGGTCCCTACAGCGTCTGGAACGCCACGGCTAAACCGTCTCGTCCTCTGGCACGTCCTCGTCGGCCAGCCGCTCAATCTCCTGGGTGTCGAACAGCCGGGTCTGATCATGGGATCTCCGGCTGATCCGAGCCAGCCTCTCTGGGGGTTCGGTCACCTCGATCATCGCCTCGGTGGCCTCCTCCCACGATTGACCCAGGATCCGGGTCCGCCAGAGATGCCCGACGACGATGCGTGTCGCGGCAGTTGCCGGGATGGCAACCAGGACGCCGAGAAGACCCGCGAGAGTGCCGCCGACTATGAGAGCCAGGACGATGACCAAAGGCGAGAGATTGACTCTTGCCCGCTGAATCATCGGCGTGATCAGGTGATTGTCGAGCTGCTGCACCCCAATCATGATCGCCACCGCCCACACCGCTTGCCACGGGTTGCTGTCGAGTAGGGCCACCAGGGCTGCCAGGGCACCCCCGACCACCGGGCCGACGAACGGGATGAGGTTGAGAAACCCGGAGATGATCCCGATCAACAGCCAGAACGGCAGATCGATTGCCCACATTCCGATGCTCGAGGCGATGCCCACGATCAACGACACCAAGAGCTGACCCCGCACGAACGAGCCGAGGGCGGTGCCAACTTCTCCGCTGACGTAGGCGACCTCCTTGCGGTGCCGAGGTGGGGTCAGCTCGAGAGAGTTCTTCTTGAACCGGTTCAGGTCGATGAGTAGATAGATGGCGAGAACCGGAGCCAATACGAGAACGGCGATGGTCTCCGCCACCCCCCGAAGGACCACACCCGCTCCCGCTCCGAAACCGAAGAGGAGCTCCTGGATCGTCTCCTGGTTGGCCGGATCGCGCAGCCATTCCTCGATGGCCTGCTGGGAAAGGAATTCGTCGATGTTGAGACCGAGCGTGACGGCAAACTCACGCAGCCAGTCGACGACCGACACGTAGAGGTCGGGCAGCTGCTGGATGAACTCCTCGCCCTGCTCCTGAACCGTCGGCCACACCAGAGCACCAACCGCCACGACGATTGCCAGCAGAACGAGCATGGCGAGAATGGCTCCAAGGGGGCGGGGGATATGCACCCGCTCGAACATCCGCACCGCCGGTTCGAGGAGAAAGACGAGTCCTGCGGCGAAGGCGAGGGGTAACCAAATCACCCGAATCGCCTCGCCGATGAAGAGAAAGACCCAACCGAGCACAACCAGCCCGACGGAGATCCAGACTACGAATGCGGCTTGTCGAAGACGGTCGCTGGGCACAGTCCAGGGAGTGTAACGACGAGCTGGTGGCTTACTGGTTCGAGGATGGGCCCTCCACGATCCTCACGTCGGCCCCGGGTTCGATGGTGATCACCCATCCCTCGCCAAACGTTGGAGCAACCGCACCTTGGGCGTCCAATGTCCAAGAGTTCGGAGCTGTAGCGACACCAATGACACGCGCCGGCGAGTCGGTTGGAACAACGATTTGGAACGATCCGCCTATCGAGACGGTGGTCTCCCCGACCGCAGCTCCGAGACGAACTACACCGCCACCGGTGAGCGAAAGGTCGGTGACGGTAAGGGATGTGAGATCTGCGTCGATGGCCCCGCCCAACCCGAGCGACCATCTCGGTTGATCATTGAGGCTCAAATCCCAACCGGCGTACGAGTAGAGGCCGGGATCGGCTGGTGGTGTCAGGAGCACGGCAACTGCGGAGTCGAGGACCTGTTCGTTTGCTCCCGGAATACCGACAGTGCCTCCGCGCCGCACCGGCTCGACCTGATAGAGGAACTCGGTTCCGCCATCGACTTCGATCGCACCATCGATCTGCGCTTGTAGTACGGCCTCGGTGAAACCCCCCAACTCAGGACCGACCAGACGTTGCGAGGCGGACGGCATGATTGACCATCCGGCCAGGTGGCCCCAGGCGAAAACCCCGACCAGCAACAGGGCAACGAGGGGGATGATCCCGGCCACCCGGAAGTGCCCCAGCTTGTTGTTGCGCAGGAGAAAGGCGGTGATGGCGAGGCCGAGCCATACCGGCCACCAGGCGATGAGATCGGCGACGATCGATCGACTCAACCTCCCGGCAACGGCGATGCCGAGCAAGAGTGTGAGCCCACCGATGGGCAGAAGCCACACTCTCGGGAATCCACGGCCGAACCCGACCGCAACCCGGGTCATTCGGTGAATCCGGTACCAAGGACAAGCACGACGTCTGCTCCTTCCTGGAGAGATTCGTCGGGCAGTGGCTCAGCGGTGGCGCCGGGGAGGAGTTCGACGAGGACTGCTGCCTCGGCGGCGAATCCCTCCCGATACCAGATTCGGGATGGATCCTGTTCTGGTGTGAAGTTGTCGGGGGTCTGGGTCTGGTACCCAGCGTCGGAAAGCCGCTGGGTCATTCGACCGGCGGCACCGTCGAGCCCCATCGAGTTGAGGACGACAACGGTGACCTCCCCAGGTGGTCTCACCGCGACGACACTGGTGGGAGGCGAGTCGAGGGTCGTCGACGTGGAGACGTCGTCGCTCGTGGTGCTGGTTACGTCCACAGCGGTGGTGGAGCTTTCCGGTGGAGCCGTCGTTGTCGTGGTTGGTCCAGTGACAGGTTGATCGGCGAACAGATAGAGCAGGAAGAACACGGCGGCACCGACTACGACGATCCCGAGGATCATGACGCCAAGATCTCTGTAGAACGTCCCAGGGGTCTGAGACGCGTGCTTTCCCTTGTTGGTCATTGGACAGCCAGCCCGATTTCTGTCGGTTGATCGATGATTGCCAGAACACGTTTAGTGGTTAGCGGGTCGTAAGCCAACGCCGCGGCCCCCAAAGCCAGCGAGCGAAGCCGTTCGTAATAGTCGGCGGCGGTGAGCCCGAGACGCATTTCGATCGCCTGGTCTTTTGGCCCAGGCTCGCGCCAAGCGGCACGCTCGAAGTCGAGGATCGCCCTTTCCTCCTCATTCAACATCGCCGAAAGGGTATGACCACGTGGGTTGCTAGCCGGGGATTTGAACGGGTTCTGATAACCATTGGTCGTGATGAGTGACCCCGAAACCGCCACCCGTGGCTGACGCCTGTCGCGGCCATGACCCCAAGTTCTTCAGCCCGGCCACGTTGTCGTTTCGTCGAAGATCGCCTCCGTCTAGTCGGATCGATATTTCAGCAAACGGAAAAGCCCCTCTTGACGCGTTCAGGTTCTGTCTCTGGCACCTTCGGGTGAGGAGTGCCCGGGTTGATATGCTTCGCCGATGCCTGCGTCGTCGGCTCATGTAGAAACCACGGTCCTTCCTTTTGGGAACCTGACTGACCTGTGGATTAGGGATGGAGTGTTCGTCGAGGGTCCGGTGGATGGGTTATGCGGTTCCTGGGTTGGTGGATGCTCACGCTCATCTGGCTTTGGCGAGCGGCGCCCGACGCCGACGATGATGAGAAGGTTCGTGCTTCTGCCCGAGCCCACCTCGAGGCAGGTCTGCTGGCGGTAAGAGAGCCCGGTAGCCCCAATCACGCCTCCATCCGGCTAAGCGGTTCGGATGGGCTTCCCACCGTGGTGACCGCGGGACGCTTCCTGGCAGTTCCGGGTCGTTATTTCCCGGGTCTCTCCAGGGAAGTAGATGACGGCGTGTTGGTATCAGCTTCCCTGGAGGAGCTCGCACACTCCGGTGGTTGGGTGAAGGTGATAGGCGACTTCTTCGACGAATCGGGTCGCTTCTCAACCTCCTTCTCGACCGAGGCACTGCGGGAGACAGCCCTCGAGGTTCATGGGGCGGGAGGTCGGATAACGATGCACGCCATGATCCCCCAGTCGATCCAGCAGGCGATCGAGGCGGGCTTCGACGGTGTCGAACACGGGTCCATAGTTGAAGATGGACAGGTTGAAGCGATGGCTTCGGCGGGATTCACTTGGACACCCACGGCGCTGATAGACGATGTGTTGAGGGAAAGTGCAGAGGAGATGCTCGGCTCCGATGGTGCATCACTCCTCGTTGCCGGGCTCGAATCACATGGAGAATCGATCCGCCGCGCGCACGAGCTCGGAGTCAGAATCCTGGCAGGCACCGATGCCGGCATGAATCCACACGGTGTCGTGGCACGAGAGATTCGTCTCCTCCACACCTTCGGACTGCCTCGTGACGCCGCTCTCGCCGCTGGCTCTGGGGACGCCAGGATGTACCTCGGATTGCCCGGAGTCGAAATAGGCGCACCAGCCGACCTCGTGATATTCCCCGACGACCCCCGCGGAGACCTGGCTGTACTCGATCACCCTGCATTGATCCTCCGCGGTGGTGACCTCGTCCGGTCCAGAGAACGAGGCCCCGCACTGACCTGATTATCCCAACCAAGGAACCGCCCAGATCACCCATTCCCGAGTCACCGGCTTTCTGGAAACTGCCCGTCTATTGGCTGCGGATCGCCGGGTCCGACCACGAAGTGCAGGAGTACCAATACGAGACCTGAGGCCACGGCGAGTACCAACGAATCAAACGACGCGTTCCGCGAAACCGAATCGGCCAGTCGCTTGTGATTGAACACCAGGGCGACCGCTCCCAACGCCGTGCTGCACCATATCAACAGATCTCGGACGGTTCCGCTCAGCGCCCAAGCGTCCGTTACCGCTGAATACCACTACTTTCTGCCCACCAGGTAGGCACGGCCGCCCCGTGAGCATCTGTGGCCTCACTGCGTAAAGGCTCACAAGAAATCGAGTTCAGTTTCCGGAACCGAACCAACTGTCGGACACGTCGTAAGAATATGGGCACTCGAGCTAAAGCCCTCATCGTCGGCGGACTCTTCTTCTTCGCTGGCTGCTCGGGCGCCGCGCAAGAGCAGACGTCAACTTCTAAGTTCGCGACCGGTGACTCAACCGCAGCGGAGGAATCGACGACCTCAACTTCCTCGGCCTCGACAAATCCGACCTCTTCGCCATCAACAGACACCGACGACATGGAGCAGGTGTGCACCGAAATCGGCTGCACGTCTCTTCTCACGATCGAACTCAACGAAGTCGACATCACGCCTAACGCAACCTTCGACATTGAGATCTGCGTGGACAAGGACTGTGCGACAGAAAACATCGCAATCGACAAGCGCGAGCCGGGGACTGATGAGATCACCCACGGCGAGTCACACAGCACCCATGCACCTGGGCGGATGCTGGTCTGGGTCGCGGAGGACCGCATCGACTACTACCTCCCCGGAGAGGAGTATCCAGAATCAGCCACTGTTACATTCTCCCTAGTCGACAATGCCGACGGTTCGGTGCTGGCACAGACGGCCACAGAGGTTCCACTGGAGCGGAGCCAGCCGAATGGGCCAGATTGTCCGCCGGTCTGTTTCTTCGGCCGGATGATCGTCTGATCCATGCTTGGGCCGTGTGAGGATGGAAGATGGGGCGAAATGATGACCATTGGCGCGAACTGTCCAGAGTCGATGAACCAGCCGCCGAATGGACGTTTACCCCTGGTAGAGGGCTTCAAACACCAGGTCAGGGTTGGAGCCGCGTGCCGGAGTCGAACCGACGACCTGCTGATTACAAATCAGCTGCTCTACCAACTGAGCTAACGCGGCATTCTGAACAAGCGTGAGTAGATGACGTCGCCATACGACCCAATCTGCTCACCTTTGGTCCCGAATCCTCATTATCTCAAATGAGGCGAGAGCAGCGGTAACTGAGGCGTTGAGGCTCTCAGTATCAGATGCCATAGGGATCGAGGCCAGCACGTCACACCTTTTCCGAGTGAGCTCGGCCAGGCCCGATCCTTCGGAGCCGACCACCACCGCCACAGGCTCGGTGAGGAGATCGAGACCGAACAGGCTCTGCTCGGCCCCGGCCTCGAGCCCGACAATCCAGAGGCCACGATCCTTCAACCGGTTCAACGCCTCCGGGATAGATCCCACCACCGCCACCGGGAGCCACTCGAGCGCACCCGCGGCCGCCTTGAAAGCCGTCGCCGAGAGAGGGGCAGCCCGTCGTGACGAGACCACCATCCCGGATAGACCCGCAGCGTGAGCACTCCTCGCGGCGGCGCCGACGTTGTGCGGGTCCTCGACGTGGTCGAGCACCAGGATCGCCGCCCTTTCTCCGGACAGTCCTTCCAAAGTGGCTGATTGAATGGGGCGACAACGAGCCACCACCCCTTGGGGGGAATCGGTATCGGCCAAGGAGCGGACGTCGTCGACGAGACTAACCAACGAGGGGTCCACGTCTTCGAGCAACTCCGTGAGGCGATCCCTACGTTCTCGCTCCACGTAGAGCCTCTCCACCCTGCCCGCCGTCAGCGCGGCGGCGACAGTGTGGATGCCTTCGACGCTACTTCCGTAGCCAGCGGGTGCCATCTGGCCCGTCTTCGATGCTCACTCCCACCGCAGCCAACCGATCCCTGATTTCGTCGGCCCGGTCAAACTCACGAGCGGCTCGCGCCTCGTCTCGAAGGGCAATCAGACGCTCGATCTCATCGTCTGAGACCCCTCCAGCCGACACGGGAGCCGGCTCGGCGTCATCCAGTCCAAGGACCTCCACGATGGTCTCCACCGCTCCGGCTATCGCACTGCCATCGCCACCTTCGTCGAGGATGCGATTTCCATCCCGGATGAGGTCGAACATCAACGAGACGGCCTGTGAGGTGCCGAAATCGTCATCCATGACTTCCGTGAACGCCCCAATCGCAGCTGGGTCGGGCTCACCCGGGGTCAGTCGTTCCCGGAAGCGGTCGAGACGATCGAGGGACTCCTCCGCCTCAGCGAGTAGTTCCTGGGAGTACTCGATCGGCGACCGGTAATGGGCCCTCACATAGACCATCCGCAGCGCCTTCCCGCCATATCGATCCAGAATCTCCTCCAAATCGACGATCTGCCCGGTGGACTTAGCCATCTTCTCTCCGCCGAGGTTGACCATCCCGTTGTGCAGCCAATAGCGAGCGAAGGTCTCACCCGCCGCCCCCTCACTCTGGGCCACTTCGTTCTCATGATGGGGAAAGACGAGATCGAGACCACCCCCGTGGATGTCAAAGTCGTGTCCCAGGTATTTCGACGCCATAGCCGAGCACTCGATGTGCCATCCGGGACGTCCGGGGCCCCAAGGCGAATCCCATGAAGGCTCACCGGGCTTTGCTGACTTCCAGAGCGCAAAGTCGAGTGGGTCTTCTTTGGTCTCGTCGACCTCGATGCGATACCCCGCTCTCAGCTCGTCTGGTCTGCGTCCTGACAGTCTTCCGTATTGTTCGAGGGTTCTCACCGAAAAATAAACGTCGCCGTCTCTGGGGTAGGCGAGACCCTTCTCGATCAGACGGGTGATGAGGTCAATCATCTCCGGAATATGCTCGGTGGCCTTTGGTTCAATGTCGGGAGACTTGACACCGAGTCGCTTGAAGCTGTTGGCAAACCGCTCTCCCATGCGTTGCGCCAGCTCCTCGACCGAATCGCCGGTCTCGGCGGCCGCCGCGATGATCTTGTCTTCGATATCGGTGACGTTGGACACATAGGTGACGTCGAACCCGCGCCAAATCAGATATCGCCGGATGACATCGAATGCCACTGCATACCGGCCATGACCGACATGAGGCTCGGACTGCACCGTGGGACCGCAGACGTATATGCCGACCTTCCCCTCCTCACGTGGGGCGAAGTCGACCAGTTGACGGCCCATGGTGTTGTAGACGCGGATCACGACAGCGATGTTAAGCGGGCGAATCGAGTGGGCCAGGATGCGCGCTTAGGGCGCATAGGTGCACAATGGACCAGGTGGGCAGATCGAGTGGGCCAGAATGCGCGCTCAGCGCGCATAGGTGCCCAACCGATCAAGAAGTCTTGGTCACTGTTACTACCGCCACAGTGGCCAAACCGTCGCCGCGACCGATGAATCCCAGGCCGTCGGTGGTCGTTGCCTTGACCGAGACCGCATCGACGGCAAGAGACAGGGCATCAGCCAGGTTTTGGGCGATCGCCTCTCGATGTGGGGCGACCCGGACCGTCTCGGCGATGACCGTGACGTCGACATGGGAGGTCTCCCAGCCGGAGTCAGCCGCCATCCCGGCCACACGTCGGAGCAAATCCATGGAATCGGCGCCTTCGTGGACGGGATCGTAGGAGGGAAAGTGCTCACCGAGGTCACCGAGAACACTTGCGCCGAGCAGCGCATCGGTCACGGCATGGGCAAGAACGTCCCCGTCCGAAGTCGCCGACACACCGTCGTTCTCTGAGACGATGACACCACCGAGTTTGAGCGGCGGTTCCCCATCGAGGCGATGGGCATCGAATCCCCATCCGACCCGTGTGATCTGCCCGCCCGGGTTCACACCTCTTCCGGTTCGACCTTGGGCAGGGCTCGGTCGAGTTTCTTGATCGCCTCTTCCTCGTCGACCTCGAGACTGAACGCCAGCTCGGAGCTGAGGGTGAGCCGTGCCTTGGAGAGCATCCGTTTCAGGGCCGGGCTGATTCCTTTGGTCTGTTGTGCAAAAGAGAGATCGCGAACCACCTCTGCAACCTGGAATATGTCACCGGACACCATCTTCTCGTTGAGAACCTTGTACCAGCGGCTCCAATTGGATCCCGCCTCCTCAGGCTCGCCTTTCAGCGACTTCAGCACCTCGCGGGACCGGGTCTTGGAGATGACCGGGCGAATCAGGTCGTCGACCTTGTCCAGTGGCACCATCACCGTGAGTTGCTCGGTGGCGATGTCGAGGATGAAATAGTCTTTCCTCTGGCCGTCGAAGCTCTGCCGGACCTTCTTGGCGATGGTGGCGGCACCATGTTGGGGGTGAACCACCTTGTCCCCTACCGAATACTTGGAATCTGAAGCCATTGACGGTGCCGCAGTGTACAGCCCGCCTCGATCAATCGAGCACCGGCTCCCATTCGTGGGCAGCCGCTTCGAGCCGGTGAAAGAAGCTGAGCAGTTGTCTCGCCCGGGCGTCGCCGACACCTTCGACATCGATCAATTGGGACTCCGAGGCCCGCAATAGCGTGGTCACAGACCCGAAATGGCGAACGATGTCCTCCCGGACCCCCTCCGGGAGCCTCCCCACCAGGGAGAGCAACCGATGGCCCCGGGCCTCGGCTGGATCGTCGAGGTCGCTGAATCCAAGTTCCTTGGCCACGCGTGACGGGTCCTCGAGCTCGGATGCGGCAAGATCGTCGAGACGTGTCAGTGCCCGATCGACTGCGCCAGAGCGAAGAGGCTTGATGTAATCGGTGAGCA
>Ga0256866_1000115_pt1 | contig 14293 bp, 14 predicted proteins | sample RVTome_16_FD_187338 | JGI IMG/M metagenome (GOLD analysis project Ga0256866, IMG submission 187338) | Soil microbial communities from uranium-contaminated site in the Upper Colorado River Basin, Wyoming, United States - RVT152D67 HiSeq ...
TCGCCCTCGATCGTGGCCCGGACCGCCGCGACGATCTCGCGGTAGTCCGCGGTGGTGTCAAGGTCGTCGCCGGTCGCTTCCACCTCGACCTCGAGGTCCACCTCGAACGGCTGGGGGTCGTCGCGCTCGCCGGCGCTGGCGCCGTGCCGGCCTTCGGCCCGGACCCCCCGGACGCGGATCACGTGGGACATCGCTACCCCTTCCTGGCTCGTTGGGCCCTGGCCTCCGGGATCTTGCGGAAGTCCCAGGAGGCGATCCGCTCCGGCACCAGCCGGAGCCACACCCGGCCGCGCCATCGCCCGTACGGCGGCTCGTTCCCCCCGAGGTACTTGGCCGACCAGGCCCGCTCGGCCACGGGGAGCCGAGGATCGTCCTCGGCCACCTCGACCCGGCCGGTGACAACCACGCCCCGGAGGGCGTCGTACGTCGTGCCGTCGTCCACGACGCCTGCGGCCCGGCCGTCCCGGAGCATGTTCTCCACGGTGGGGTTCCCCCTGGTCGAGTTGAGGAACACGGTGCCGTCGTGCCACAGGAACCACAAGGGGACCACGTGAGGGATACCGTCGGCGCCGACCGTGGCTACCCGGATCGTGCGCTCCTCGCTCAGGTACGCCTCGCGCTCCTCGTCCGTCATCGACAGGTCCAGCTTCGCCATCAGGCTTCGGGGTCCGAGGGCCGGTCCGGGCGGCTGAACGAGATGCCCAGCTCCACCGGCGCGGGCTGGTGGGCGTGCGACTGCCCGAGGTGGATGCGGCGGAGGTAGTCGGCGATCAGGGGGAGCACGGCCTCGGGGGCGTCTTCGGTGACGTAGTGGGAGCAGCCGGGGAGGAGGGCCACCGTGGCGCCGGGCATCGCCTCGGCGAGCCGCTCAGCCCACTCCGCGGGCTGGAACGGGTCGTCCTCGCCCCACACAACCAGGACACGGGAGTCAAGCGCGGCGAGCCGCTCCTCGGTCCCGACGAGACCATGACCGTCGATCCCCCGGGCCGCCCGGATCACGGCCATCGGGTCGGCCAGCCAGGGCCGGGCGAACTCCTCCCGATCCTGCTCGGCCAGCCGGTCGGCGCGGGCCATCCCGGTGTCGAGGGCAACCCCGACGATCGACCGGGCGAACGCCTCGTCCACGCCGTCGGGCTCGGCGGCCTGGAGCATCCGTACCGCCTCGATCGGCCACGAGTCGAAAGCCGTCGAGTCGATCAGCACCAAGGTGCGGACGCTCCCCTCCAGAGCGAGCAGCTGGGCGATCCCGCCGCCGATATCATGGCCGATCACCGCGGGATCGCTCAGGTCGAGCGCGTCGAGGAGCTCCCTGACGTACCCGGCCTGACGGGCGATCGTCAGCGCTGATGGGTCGTCGGGCTTATCGGAGTCGCCGTACCCGAGGAGGTCCGGAGCGATGGCCCGGAACCGCGGCGCCAGCATCGGGACCAGATCCCGCCACAGGTGCGAGGATGTTGGGAACCCGTGCAGGAGGATCGCGGGCGGGCCGTCGCCCTCGTCGAGGTAGGCCAGCTCGCCGCCGGAGACCCGCAGGCGCCGCTTCTCCAGCTTCATCGAGGCCCCCGGATCGCGTCCACGACCTGCAGCGCCCGGGCCACCGGCCCGACGTCGTGCACCCGGACCACATGCGCTCCCCGGCCGGCCATCCACGCCGCGGCGCCGATCGTCCCCTCCAGCCGCTGGTGGAGCGGCGCGTCGCCGAGGGCCGTCCCGATGAACGACTTCCTCGACGGCCCCACCACGACCGGCACGCCGAGGTCGACGAACGCGTCGATGCGCCGCATCAGCTCGAGGTTGTGCTGGTAGGTCTTCCCGAAGCCGAGGCCTGGATCCACCGCCAGCCGGTCGCGGTCGATCCCGGCGGCCCCGGCCGCGCTGAGGCACTCGGCCAGGTACGCCCGGACCTCCCTGATCACGTCCTCGTACCGCGGCTCGACCTGCATGGTCTTCGGCTCGCCGAGCATGTGCATGAGGACCAGGCCGGCGCCCGACGCCGCGACCACCTCGAGCATGCCGGGCTCCCGGGCCCCGGACACGTCGTTGACCGCCACGGCCCCGGCGTCCAGGGCTGCCCGGGCCACCTCGGGCTTGCGGGTGTCGATGGAGAGAGGCATGTCGACCTCCGCGGCGAGCCGCTTGATCACAGGCAGGACCCGGGCCAGCTCCTCCTCGACGGTGACCGCCTCGGATCCCGGTCGGGTGGACTCCCCGCCCACGTCGAGGAGGGCGGCGCCCTCCTCGGCCATCCGGAGGCCGTGGGCCACCGCCGCCTCGTGGTCGAGGAACCGTCCGCCGTCGGAGAAGGAGTCCGGGGTCACGTTGAGGACCCCCATGACCAGGGTCGTGGGGCCGCACTCGAGTGCCCGATCGGCCATCCGCCACCGCACGGGCCAAGCCTAGCGCGGTGGAACCTTCCGGCCCGCTCGGGCGTCTAGGCTCCGGAGGTAGGGCGTGATCCGGACGAAGGAACGGAGGGCGGTGGGAACGGCCGAAGGTGGGCGGATGGCGGCGCTGTACGAGGCCCATGCCCCGGCGGCCGCGCGACTGGCCTACCTCCTCACCGGGGACCGGGCCCTGGCCGAGGACCTCGTGCACGAGGCGTTCGTCCGGCTGTTCGGCCGGTTCCGGGACCTCCGCCAGCCCGAGGCGTTCCGGGCCTACCTCCGGACCATCGTGGTGAACCTGGCCCGGTCCCACTTCCGCCGCCGGAGGGTGGAGCGAGCCTACGTGGAGCGGGAGGGTCGGGCGCCAAAGGTCCCCCCGGCGGAGCCCGAGGGCCGGCAGGAGATGTGGGACGCGCTCCAAAGCCTCCAGCCGCGGCAGCGAGCGGCCATCGTCCTCCGGTACTACGAGGATCTCACAGAGGCACAGACCGCCGAGGTCCTCGGCTGCGCGGTGGGCACGGTGAAGTCGCTGGTGTCGCGGGGCCTGGACCGGCTCCGAACGGAGATCCCGAGGGGTGGGTGACGTGGACCTGAAGACGATGCTCGACGAGAAGGCCGAGGAGATGCGCCTCGACCCCCGGATCCCGCGGGGGGTCCTACGCCGGGCCCGGCGGCGACGGGCCGCGAACGCCGTCCTGGCAGGCACGGTGACCGTGGGACTGGCCCTCGGCGCCTTCGTGGGCGCCCGTGCGCTGCTCGACGAGACCGCCGTGCCCCAGCCGACCCGGCCGGGCGGGACGACCGAGGAGTTCTATCCCTTCATCTACCCGCCCACGCTCGAGGAACTCGAGGTCACCCGGGAGCAGGTTGCCCAGGGATCGATGCCGATGTGGACCGAGCCCGAGGGCGCGGCCATCCTGTTCGCCGTGAACACGATGGGCTGGGATATGAACGATGTCAAGGTCGACGTCCAGGACCACGACGACGAGATCACCGCCGTCATCAGCAACCCCAGGATGTCTCGATCGGCCGGGAGCGGGCGCGACCTCCGCACCACCCTGTTCATGTTCCGGGTTCCCGAGCCCGGGCCGAGGATGTACGCCGTGCTCGCCGCCCAGGCCGATGGCCTCGAACTCGAACCGATCGGGCCGGAGGCGGAGTTCGGCGCGGAAGGCAGGGTCGGGTTCCGGGGATCCCTCGGGTTCATCCCCGAGGGAGCTCGGGTCGTGCTGAGCGTCGACGGCGGCCCTCCGGTCTCGGTCCCGGCTCCGGACGGCGTGTTCGAGGTCGAGACCCAGGCCCCCGCCCCGCTGGGGCCGTCCACCTTGATCTCGATGGCCGTCCAGGACGGGTCCGGGAACACCGTCGCGCTCACGTCGTCCCGTGTTGCCACACCGATCGTCGGCGGGGGGTCCGAGGCGAGCGCCTCCGAGCCGGAGCTGGCGCTCCCACGGCCGGTGGTCGAGATGCGAAATGCCATCCTGGACACGGCGCGGTTAAGGGACCTCAACGCGCTTCGATCCTTGATCCCGGACGAGGGGTTCACGTTCACCTTCGGCGGCGAGACCGACCCGATCCGGTACTGGAAGCGGCTCGAATCGGAGGGCCACGTCCCGGTGATCGGCGACATCCTCCCGGGCGTGCTCGGCACCGAGCCAGGGTTCGATCGCAGGGTGTTCGTGTGGCCGGCCCAGGCCATCGAGGACCCGGCGACCTGGGATGAGAAGGACATCGAGGCGCTGACCACGATCCACTCGGAAGAGGACATCCGGTCGTTCCAGGAGGCCGGAAACTACCTGGGCTGGAGGCTGGGAATCCGCCGCGACGGAACCTGGGTCTTCTTCGTGGCCGGCGACTGACCGAATCCATCTCGTCACCGGTTCTCGAAACCCCTGACGTTCCTGGAGGAACGCAGGGATGATGGAGCCATGCAGGAGGAGCGGTCGGAGCAGCAGGGCGCCCAGGTCGATCTGCCGCCGGGGGCCATCCAGGTCCTGGAGGGGTCCACGTTCATGCTGTCCGACTCCCTGGGCGACGTCATGCCGGAGTCCGTGGCCGGCCTGTACCACGAGGACACACGCCACCTGAACCGTTTCGTCCTGACCGTGAACGGGGCCGCGCCGGTCGTGCTCACCTCCCGGGAGGTCGACACCTACTCGGCCACGTTCTTCACTACCAACCCCGCCCTCGATGGGATCCCGGCCAAGAGCCTGACGATCCGCCGGCACCGGTTCGTGGGGGAGGGGATGCGGGAGACCATCGGGATCCGGAACCATCTCCGGGAGCCGGTGAACCTGGAGGTCCGGCTCTCCTGCGGCGCCGACTTCGCCGACCTGTTCGAGGTCAAGGGGAAGGAGTTCCACAAGGCTGGGCGCACGACGACCCAGCACGACCCGGGGCACTCACTCCTGGCCTTCGAGTACGAGCACGACACGTTCCGCGTCGCCACGAAGGTCCACGCCTCGATCGACGCCCGGGTGGACGACGACGACCTGGTGTGGCGGGTCAAGATCGAGCCGCTGTCCGAGTGGCACACGGGCATCGAGGTTCTGGTGCACCTCGATGACGAGGTGAAGGAGCCCACCCACGAAACGTTCGGCGAGCCGGAGCGCCAGGCCACTCGGGTGCTGCAGAAGTGGCAGGACGAGGTCCCCCAGGTGACGGGCGGCTTCGACGTCGTGTGGCACACGATGGAGCGCTCGGTTATCGACCTGGCCTCGCTCCGCCTCCAGGCGTGCGTGGAGGGGAACGAGTACTCCCTGCCGGCCGCGGGGCTCCCCTGGTTCATGGCCATCTTCGGCCGGGACACGCTCATCACCTCGTACCAGTCGATGTGGGTGGGGCCCGAGCTGGCCAGGGGCGCCCTGACCGCGCTGGCGGCCTTCCAGGGAACGGAGATGAACGACTTCAAGGACGAGGAACCTGGCAAGATCCTCCACGAGATCCGGTTCGGCGAGCTCACCGCCCTCGGCGAGAAACCCCACCGGCCGTACTACGGATCACTCGACTCCACCCCGCTGTGGCTGATCGTCCTCCACGAGTACTGGCGGTGGACCGGGGACGAGGGACCGGTCCGCTCGTTGGAGCCGAACGCCCGCAGGGCCCTGGAGTGGATGGAGCGGTATGGCGACCTCGACGGGGACGGGTACCTCGAGTTCGCCACCCGCTCGCCCCAGGGCCTCCGGATCCAGTCGTGGAAGGACTCGTGGAATGGGCTCCTGTTCGCCGACGGCTCGCTCCCCGAGGTCCCCATCGCCCCGGCCGAGGTCCAAGGGTATGCGTACGACGCCCGGATCCGGCTGGCGGATATGGCCGAGAGGGTGTGGCGCGACGGGGAGCTGGCCGAACGGCTCCTGTCCGAGGCGGAGGCCCTGGCCGCCCGGTTCAACAAGGACTTCTGGATCGAGGGCCGGGGCGGCTACTATGCGGTCGGCCTCGATAAGGACAAGCGGCCGATCGATTCGATGACCTCCAACATGGGCCACCTCCTGTGGTCCGGCATCGTGCCGAGGCGACGGGCCCGGGTGGTTGCCCGCCAGTTGTTCACCCCGGCGATGTGGTCGGGATGGGGGATCCGCACGATGTCCTGGGACGACCTGGGGTACTCGCCGATCGGCTACCACACCGGGACAGCGTGGCCCCACGACAACTCGATCATCGCCGCGGGACTAGCCCGGTATGGATTCCGCACGGAGGCCAACCGGATCGCCAGCGCCATGCTCGCCGCGGCCGGCTACACGGACTTCCGTCTCCCGGAGGTGTTCGCCGGCTACTCGAAGGAGGAGGCGCCGTTCCCGGTCCGGTACCCGACCGCCTCGAGCCCCCAGGCCTGGGCCACCGGAGCGCCATTTTTGTGGTTCCGGCTGGCCCTCGGCCTGAAGCCGAAGGCCGGCGAGCTTGTCATCGATCCGTTGGTTCCGGAGGACCTCGGCCGGGTCGGGCTGAAGGGGATCCACGGCGCGGGGTCGCGATGGGAGCTGTGGGCCGAGGGAAACGAGGGAGAGATCACCCGGATGTCCTGACCGCGGTCAGGACAAGACGGCGGCGGCAAACCCGACCTCGAACCGGCGGCACCACACCACGGCGGTGGAGTAGCGGTCGAGATCCACACCGGCCGGGATCAGGTAGTTCTGGTTCCCGACGTTGCCCTTCAGCGTCCCCAGGTCCACGAAGTCCTGGTCGTAGCCGTGCCAGTCGTCGGTCCCGGCCGGCGTCTTGGCCGACAGGTACACGAGCAGGTCGGGCCCGTTCGAGGTCTCGAAGCCCTCGAACCGCAGGAACCGCCGCCCGTCCTCGGTGTCCAGAACGAGCGCCCGGCCGGTGGTCTGGTGCTCGAGGGAGATGAACCGGCCCTGGGCCACCGTGGCGGGAGCGGCCTCGGCGGGCTCGGCCTCCGCCGGGGCCACGTCCTCGCTGGCCTCGCCCCCGGCCTCCACAGGCGCCTGCCCCGGGAGGGCCTCGTCGACGGCGTCTTCGATGAACAGTCGGTCCGGCCGGAACCACAGGAACCCCGCCACTGCCACCGCGAGCCCCAGCGCCACCACCCCGGCGGTCCGACCGGGATACCGTCTGATCGTTCCCGCGATGTCCAATGAGCTCCTCCTCCACCACCGTAGCGACCCGAACGTTACGGGGTCCTTACGGCCGTAAGACCTTGGTAAGGCGTTTGGTCGAGAATGGGATCGTGAACCCGCGCGTGCTGGTCGTGGACGACGAGCCGATCGTCCGAGACGTCCTGACCCGGTACCTGTCGAGGGGCGGTTTCCAGGTCGACAGCGCCGAGGACGGCGAGGCCGCTCTGGAGCGGTTCACGGCCGCCCCACCGGACCTGGTCCTCCTCGACCTGATGCTGCCGGGGGTCGACGGCGTCGAGGTGTTCACCCGGATCCGCGAAGACCACGACACACCGGTGATCATGCTGACGGCGAGGGGCGAAGAGACCGACCGGGTGGTGGGCCTAGAGATCGGCGCCGACGACTACATCACGAAGCCGTTCTCGCCCCGGGAGGTGGTGGCCCGGGTCCGGGCGGTACTCCGCCGATCGCCCGCCGGTGGCCGGCCGGACGACGGCCCGCTCACGTTCGATGGCGGCGAGATCGACCCCGCGGCTCGCACCGTCACGGTCGAGGGAAGGCTGATCGGCCTGACGCCCAAGGAGTTCGACCTCCTCCTGTTCCTGGCTCAGCACCCCGGCCAGGTGTTCGGCCGGGTGGAGCTTCTCGAGGAGCTGTGGGATTTCGCCTTCGACGGCGACCCGGCCACCGTGACCGTCCACGTGAGACGCCTCCGGGAGAAGGTCGAGCGGGATCCATCACGCCCCAGGCACCTGATCACGGTGTGGGGCGCCGGCTACCGGTTCGACCCATGACCGGGTGGCGTCCGTTCGCGCTGGCGGTCGCCGTGGCCGCGGTCGGGGCCGGGGGGACGATCGCCGTCGGGGCGTTGGCCGGGATGGGCGGCGCGGAGCTGACGCACCTCGGGCTCCTCCTGCTGCCCGCGGCCGTGGTTACGGTGGTGGCCGCCGTCCTGGCCGGGCCCCTCCTGGCCCGAGCCTCGTTCCGCCAGCGGCTGGTGGCTGTGGCCCTGGTGGCGGCGGTGGCCAGCCTGGCGAACCTGGGCGTCCTGGCCGCGCTGATGTTCGTCGACCCGCACGACGCGGCCCTGATGGGATCCCTCCTCGTGTACTCACTGGGAGCCGGCGTGGCCGCCGCCCTGGTGGTCTCACGGGCGCAGTCCTCGGCCGTCGAGCGGCTGTCCCGGACCACGGCCCGGCTGGCCGAGGGTGATCTCGACGCCCGGATCGGGCCGCTGAGCGCCGGGCCCGAGCTCGACGCGCTGGCCCGGACCCTGGACGAGATGGCCGAGCGGGTCCAGCGATCGATGGCCGCCCAGCGTGCCGCCGACCGGACCCGACGGGACCTGATCACCGCGGTCTCACACGACCTCCGCACACCGCTGGCGGGGCTCCGCGCCGTGGCCGAGGCCATCGAGGACGGCGTCGTGGACGACCCTCCGACCCTGCGGCGATACATGACCGATCTTCGCGGCCAGGTCGCCACGCTGTCGGTCTTGGTCGACGATCTCTTCGAGCTGGTCCAGCTGGAAGAGGGAGCCGTGCTGGCGGAGTCCTCCCGGGCCCGCCTGGAGGACGTGGTCGGCTCCGCGGTGGACGCCTGCCGGGCCCAGGCCGCGGCTAAGGGCCTGGTGGTGGAGCGGCGGCTGGACGGGGCGGGCAGCGCGAGCTGCTCTCCTCGAGTGGGGCGGGTGCTCCAGAACCTCCTCCAGAACGCCATCAGGCACACCCCCGCCGACGGCACGGTTCGCATCGAGGCCCATCGGCGGGACGACACCGTCGAGGTCGTGGTGTCGGACACCGGCGAGGGGGTCCCGGCCGAGGCCCTGGACCGGGTGTTCGACCCGTTCTGGCGCGGCGATCCATCGCGGTCGGGTTCGGGCTCGGGCCTGGGCCTGGCCCTGGCCAAGCGGATCGTGGAGGCCCTGGGCGGGAACATCCGGGTGGAGAGCGCCCCGGCCGCCGGCTCCCGATTCGCCGTGGTCCTTCCGGCGCCGTAGCGATACTGCCTGCCCACGTATCGGCCACCACCGACCGATAGAGGGAATGTGGCTCTCTCTCAAGCAAGAGCGTGGGGGCCAATGACCGGGTACGGCAGAAGCGCAGTGAGCACCAATCGATGGGAACGCGTCGGCCTGACGCTGTTGGTGGCCGCGCTCGTGGTGGCGTTCGTCTGGCTCTTGCTCCAGCCTGCTCGGCGGTCTCCTGGGCGACCGGACAAGGAGGGCCTGGTCATCGACAGCCGCACCGACCAAACCATCCTCCGTCTACAGCGTGTACGTCGATGGCTCCGAGCATCGAGCGGAGGGGGTCATCCCGCCGATCCCGCCACACCGCAGGATCGAGACCGGCCTGCCGTGCGGTGCGGGGGAGCTCGCGGCCCGTACCCGTGACGGGGAGCTCGTGGCACGCCGTGGCCCGTTCGAGGAATGCGAGCTCGAGGACTGGGTCATCGTGCCTCCCGACGGATAGGAGGGCGCCGGTGGGCCGGCGCCCTCCTCGGCCTCGTCTCGTCAGGGCTTGGTGATGGGGCAGCGGAAGTCGGCCGACGCATCCCGCGTCACGGTCACGTCACCGGCGGCCTCCGCGGCCGCCACCGCCTCGTCGGAGGTCAGCAGGTACGGCGCCACGGTGAACGTGACCCGGAACACCGCCCAGTCCCCGCCCGTGTAGCCGGGCTGGCCCGGCCCCACGCCGGCGATCCCGAGCTGGTCCTCAACGCCGTTCGTCACCATGAAGAACGGGTCGGTCCCCCCATGGGGCAAAGCAGCGGGGTTGACGACCGTACCCACGACGTCGCCGTCCAGGAAGAGCTGGCCCTTGCCGGTCTTGGCGCTCGCCGGCCCAGCCAGAGCCAAGACGGCGATCACGGCCACCGTTACTGCGACGATGCCTCTGCGCATCGTGACGCCTCCTTCCGATAGGGTCCGCAGCTACCCTAGGAAGGAGGACATTTCGGAACGATTACGAAGGAACTAGCGGTAGCCGTCGCGGATCAGGCCCATGGCCTCCGACCGGGTCCGGGAGTCGCTCCGGAACACGCCGCGGACCGCCGAGGTCACGGTCTCGGCGCCGGGCTTCTTCACCCCGCGCATCGACATGCACAGGTGCTCGGCCTCGATGACCACGAACACCCCTCGGGGCTTCAGCGTCCGCTCCAGGACGTCGGCGATCTCGGTGGTCAGCCTCTCCTGGACCTGGGGCCGCTTCGCCAGCAGGTCCACCAGCCTGGCCAGCTTCGACAGCCCGGTGATCCGGCCGTTCTCCCCGGGCACGTAGGCCACGTGGGCCTTCCCGGTGAACGGAACCAAGTGGTGCTCGCAGAACGCCGAGAACGTGATGTCACGGACCATGATCATCTCGTCGTGCCCGACGTCGAAGACCGCGTCGACCACGGCCTCCGGATCCTCGTGGAGCCCGGCGAAGACCTCCCGGTACATGTCGGCCACGCGACGAGGCGTGTCCTTCAGGCCGTCCCGGCCGGGGTCCTCGCCGATCCCCTCGAGGATGAGCCGGACGCCCTCCTCGACCTTGCCGGCGTCGAACCCGTCAGCGGAGCGACTCACCCGGCGGCTCCTTGGGAGCCCGGACGCTGCGCCGGAAAACCGCGATCCCGGCGCCAGTCTTCGGCGACCCCTCCTTGGGGGCTCGCTTCGCCACTTCCTCCAGCAGCCTGGCCAGGTCGTCCTTCTCGATCGTCTCGTGCTCGATCAACGCGGCGGCGATCTCGTCGAGCCTGGCCCGCTCGGCCTGGAGGATGTCGAGGGCCTGGTCGTGCGCCTCGTCGATCAGGCGGCGAACCTCGGAGTCGATCTCGAACGCCACCTGGTCCGAGTAGTCCGGCTGGCTGGCGAAGTCGCGGCCCAGGAACACCTCGCCCTGGCGCTGGCCCAGGGTGAGCGGGCCCAGCATGTCGGACATCCCGTACTCGGTGACCATCCCCCGGGCGATCTTCGTGGCCCGCTCCAGGTCGTTCTGGGCCCCGGTGGTGATGTCGGCGATCACCATCTCCTCAGCCACCCGGCCACCGAGGAGCATGGCCAGCTCGTCGATCATCTCCGAGCGGGTCACCAGGAAGCGATCCTCGGTCGGGAGCGTCTGCGTGTACCCGAGGGCGCGGCCCCTGGGGATGATCGAGATCTTGTGCACCGGGTCGGAGTTCGGCAGGGCGTGAGCCACCAGCGCGTGGCCTGCCTCGTGGTACGCGATGATCCGCTTCTCCCGGTCTGAGATGAGCCGGGTCTTCCTCTCGGGCCCGGCCATGACCCGGTCCACGGCCTCCTCGAACTCGGTCATCTCGATGGTGCGCTTCCCGGCCCGGGCGGCCAGGAGCGCGGCCTCGTTCAGCACGTTCGCCAGGTCGGCGCCGGTGAACCCGGGCGTGCGGCGGGCCACCACGTCGATGTCGACCTTGGGGTCCAGGGGCTTCCCCCGGACATGGACCTTGAGGATCCCCCGCCGCCCCTCCAGGTCCGGGCGGTCGATGACCACCTGGCGGTCGAACCGGCCGGGACGGAGCAAGGCGGGGTCGAGGATGTCCGGGCGGTTCGTGGCGGCCATCAGGATCACGCCGGTCTTCGTGTCGAACCCGTCCATCTCCACCAGCAGCTGGTTGAGCGTCTGCTCCCGCTCGTCGTGGCCGCCGCCGAGGCCGGCCCCACGATGCCGGCCCACCGCGTCGATCTCGTCGATGAACACGATGGCCGGAGCGCTCGCCTTGGCCTGCTCGAACAGGTCGCGAACCCGGGCCGCCCCCACGCCCACGAACATCTCCACGAAGTCCGACCCCGAGATGGAGAAGAAGGGGACCCCGGCCTCGCCGGCCACCGCTCTGGCCAGGAGCGTCTTCCCGGTCCCCGGGGGCCCGTACAGCAGGACCCCCTTGGGGATCTTGGCTCCCATGGCCTGGAACTTGATGGGGTTCTCGAGGTACTCCTTCACCTCGCGGAGCTCCTCGACGGCCTCGTCGACGCCGGCAACGTCCTCGAACGTCGTCTTCGGCTGGTCCTTGGTGACCTGGCGCGCCTTCGACTTGCCGAACTGGAGCACCCGGTTCCCGCCCCCCTGACCCTGGTGGAAGATGAACAGGAAGATGCCGACCAGCAGGACGAACGGGAGCAGGTTGATCAGGACGGCGACCAGCGCCGACCCCTTCTGGGGGTCCGCGTTGACCTCCACCCCAGCCTCTTGCAGGCTTGTAACCAGCTCGTCCTGGTACTCGAGCGGGTACTCGGTGCGGTAGGGCTCGTCGCCGACGAGCTCGCCCACCACGAGCTGATCCCGCTCCAGGAACGTGGCGGTCTCCACGTCCCCTCCAGCGGCGATCTCCTCGAGCCTGGTGAAGGAGAGCTCCGTCGGTGCCGCCGTGCGGTCGGACACGTTGACGAAGAGCCACAGGGCCAAGGCGACCACCGCGAGGTAGAGGAGCGGCCCACGCATGAGCCGACGGATGTTGAATTCGCCGCTCTTCGTGGGGGATTCTCCTTTCGAAACCTGCGTCGCGGGGCCGCGCTCCCCGACCTGCGCCGATGGTAGCACAGGCCCTCGACAAGCCCGCCTGCGCGGATCAGCCGACGGGTTCGCGCAGGCGGGAGTCGAGGACGACCGTCACCTGTCCGTATCCGCCGGCCTCGACCGTCACGGGTTGAGCCACCGGGACCAACATCGAGCCGGGGGGCGGCTGGGCGCTGACGAGGTAGCGGCCCGGTGGGAGGTCAACCCGGAAGGTGCCGTCGGTCTCGGTCTCGATCCGCCGGATGTCGCCGTCCTCCGGCTCGACAACCACCGTTGTGGCCACCGGCTTCGGGGGGCAGGGGGACGCGACCGTCTCCACAGGGCAGGTCGGAAGGATCACCACCCGGCCCCGGATCCCCGACCCCGCCGACTCACCGGCAGGGTCACCGGGCCCGGCGCACGAGCCGAGGGCGAGGGTCAGCGCGAGGGCGGCGACGCGAGGCATCTCCTCCGGTAAGACGAGCGAGCGCGCCCGCCGGTTCCTTATCCGACCAGGCCCTCGTACGCCTCGGGCTTCAGGGTGGCCACGTACGGGAGGTTCCGGTACTTCTCCGCGAAGTCGAGCCCGTACCCCACCACGAACACCGGCGGGATCTCGAAACCCTTGTACCTGATGTCGATGTCCACCCGCTGGACCTCGGGCTTCTGCATGAGCGCGCACACCTCGAGGGTGGCCGGCCGCCGGCCCCGGAGGTTCTTAAGCAGGTAGGCCAGGGTCAGCCCGGAGTCAACGATGTCCTCGACCAGGAGTACGTGCATCCCCTCGATGTCGTGGTCGAGGTCCTTGAGGATCCGGACCACCCCGGACGTCTTGGTGGAGGCGCCGTACGACGAGACGGCCATGAAGTCGAATCGCAGGGGCAGCCGGATGTGGCGGGAGAGGTCGGCCATGACCACGAAGGCGCCCTTGAGCACCCCGACCAGGAGGAGGTCCTTCCCCCGGTAGTCCTCGGTGATCCGGTCGCCCAGCTCGCGGATCTTGGCCTGAACCTCGTCGCCCGAGATGAGGATCCGGTCGATGTCCTGTTCGAACTCCGCCACGTGGCTGAGAAGTGTATCGGCCGACCCGCCGGTGCCGGTGGTCACGGCTCCCCCTTCCTGCGCGGGCTGTCGGGGGAAGAGATGCGAACATACCCCCTCACCCGCTCCGCCTCCAAATCGCCAGGTAGATCGAGGCGGCGACCGACGCCGCCGGACGCCAGGTCGAGGACGCCCAGGACGTGGGCCGACCCGGCCTCGGGCTCCCACTCCCCCCCCATGGCCGCGGCCACCCGTAGCGCCTCCCGGGCCACCCGTGCTCCGATCGGCCGGGGCAGAGCCGCCAACCGGGCCGCGTCGAGCCGAACCTCCTGGTCGCCGACGACCGTGACTCCGCCCGAGGCCTCGGAGGCCAGGGCATCGAGGAACTCGGCGTCGCCGCGAACCAGCTCGGCCGAGCGGGCGAGCGTGGCCCGAAGGTTCCGCCCCAGCGCCTCCTCCAGGGCCGGCAGGGCCTCCAGCCGGATCCGGTTCCGGAGGAACCGAGGATCTCGGTTCGTGGGATCCGTGCGCGGCCGGATCCGGAGCGCCCGGCAGAACGCCCTGGTCTCCGCAGCGGTGGTCTCGATCAGAGGACGGACCCCGGTGACTCCCAGCGGGGGGATCGAGGTCACGGCCGGCATCCCGGCGACCGCGTCGAGACCGCCACCCCGGGCCAGGCCGAGGAGCACGGTCTCGGCCTGGTCGTCGAGGGTGTGGCCCAGGGCCGCCCGGCCGGCGCCGAGCTCCCCGGCCGCCTGGGTGAGCGCGCCGTATCTGGCCAGTCGGGCCCACGCCTCCACCG
>Ga0256866_1000116_pt1 | contig 14286 bp, 10 predicted proteins | sample RVTome_16_FD_187338 | JGI IMG/M metagenome (GOLD analysis project Ga0256866, IMG submission 187338) | Soil microbial communities from uranium-contaminated site in the Upper Colorado River Basin, Wyoming, United States - RVT152D67 HiSeq ...
CTTTGGCGAGGAGAGCGCGACCTGGCAGGCGCCGGCTTGGCGCAACTTGAAGGAATCGCGTCCCGGCTGGTCGATCTCGAAGCTCTCGTGGGCGTGCTTGATGACCGAAACGGCGTAGCCGCGCCCAGCTAGCTCGCCGATGAGGCGGGCCATGAGCGTAGTCTTGCCCGAGTTCTTCCAGCCGACCACGCCGAACAGGGGCGGCGTCACCGCGCCTGCTCCCGCAACAAGCCATCGGCCTCGGCGAGGTCCTCAGGCCGATTGATGTTGAAAAAGGGGTCGATCCGCCGGCCACCGATCTCCACGTCGGGGAAGAAAATTTCGGTGGCCCCGTGTTCCGCGACCCACTTGCCCACCGTGCGCTCGCCAGCCTTGAGCGACTTTTCCAATTCAGCCGCCAGGGCCACCGGCCAAAGTCCGATCACCGGATGCACGCCCGCCTCCGAGCGGGCGACGAGCGGCCTCGAGGCGCCCTCCGCCTCGGCAAGAAATCGCCACACCAGATTGGCGGGGAAGAACGGCGTATCGGTCGCAACGGTAACGGCATAGCGGAGGCCCGGATGGCTGGCCTTAACCCATTCCAAGCCCGCATGCACGCCGGCCAGCGGCCCGGCAAATCCGGTAACGCTGTCGGCAACGACGGGCAGCCCGAAGCCGGCAAAGCGCGCCGGGTCGCCATTGGCATTGATGACCATGGCCGACACTTGAGGCTCGAAGCGCTCGACGATGCGGGCAAGGATCGGCCTCCCCGCCAGCGGCCTCATGCATTTATCGCCGCCGCCCATGCGGCTCGATCTTCCGCCGGCGAGCAGGATGCCGGCGACAGGCTGGGAAGCATCCATCTCGGAGAGTCTACAGGCCGGACGCGGTGACCTCCAGGCTCGGCTTTGGCACGCGCGGCGCTTTGCCGTGCGCTCGCTCGATCTTCACCGCGCAGAATTTGTATTCCGGAATCTTGCCGATCGGATCGAGCTGCGGATTGGTGAGGATGTTGGCGGCCGCCTCCACATAGGCGAACGGGATGAACACGTTGCCTTCCTGGATGCCGAGATCGGCGCGGGCGATGAGCTCGATCGAGCCTCGGCGCGTGGTCACCCGGACATTCTCGCCCGCCTTGACGCCGTAGCGGGCAAGCGTGCGCGGATGGAGGCTCGCGGTGGGGCCGGGCTCGAGCGCATCGAGCACATCGGCGCGACGGGTCATGGCGCCGGTATGCCAATGCTCGAGCTGACGCCCGGTGATCAGCACCAGCGGGAACTCGTCGTCGGGCACCTCCGCCGGCGGCAGCACATCGGCGGGCACCAGCTTGGCGCGGCGCGACTCGGTGGGGAAGCCGTCGCCGAACACGACCGCCTCGCCCGGATGATTGGGCTCCGGACATGGATAAATGACCGACGATTCCTTTTCGAGCCGCGCCCAGGTGATGTTGTCGAGCGACGGCATGGCGAGCTTCATCTCGGCGAACACCTCGGAGGGCTGCTGGTAGGTCCAGGGCAGGCCGAGGCGCTTGGCCAGCTCAATGATGATCCACAGATCGTCGCGCGTGTCGCCGGGCAGCTTGAGCGCCTTGCGGCCCATCTGCACCTGGCGGTTGGTGTTGGTGACGGTGCCCGCCTTCTCCGGCCACGCCGAGGACGGCAGCACCACGTCGGCCATCATCGCGGTTTCGGTCAGGAAGATGTCCTGCACCACGAGATGTTCGAGCTTGGCGATGCCGGCGCGGGCATGATCGAGGTCCGGGTCCGACATGGCCGGGTTCTCGCCCTGAATATACATGCCCCTGATCTCGCCCCGGTTGGCCGCGTTGATGATCTCGACCACGGTCAGCCCGGGCTTCTCGGATAGCGGCGTCTTCCACAAATCCTCGAACATCTTGTGCACCGACCGGCTCTTAACGTCGGCATAGTCCGGATAGAACATCGGGATCAGGCCGGCGTCGGAGGCGCCCTGCACGTTGTTCTGGCCGCGCAGCGGGTGAAGGCCCGTGCCCGGCCTGCCGACCTGGCCGCACATCAGCGCCAGCGCGATCAGGCAGCGCGCGTTGTCGGTGCCGTGCACGTGCTGCGAGATGCCCATGCCCCAGAAGATCATGGCGCGTTCGGCGCGGCCGAAGGTGCGCGCGACCTCGCGGATGATCTTGGCGTCGATGCCGGTGATCCGGGCCACCGATTCGGGGCTGTAGCTGGCGAGGTGCTGCTTTAGCTTCTCGAAATTCTCGGTGTAAGCCTGGAGGTACTGAACGTCGTAGAGCCCCTCCTCCACAATCACATGCATGATGGCATTGAGCAGCGCCACGTCGCTCGCCGGCTTGAATTGCAGCATGTAGGTGGCGTATTCGCGCATCGCCTGGCCGCGCGGATCGATGACGATCAGCTTGGCCCCGCGCTTGGCCGCCTGCTTGAAGAAGGTGGCGGCGACGGGGTGGTTCTCGGTGGGGTTGGCGCCGATGATCATCACCACGTCGGCGTGCTCGACCTCGTTGAAGGTGGCGGTCACCGCGCCGGAGCCGATGCCCTCGATCAGCGCCGCCACCGACGAGGCGTGACAGAGCCGGGTGCAGTGATCGACATTATTGGTGCGGAAGCGCGTGCGGATCAGCTTCTGGAAGAGATAAGCCTCTTCATTGGTGCACTTCGCCGAGCCGAAGCCGGCGATGGCGTGGCCGCCGTGCTTCTCTGCGACCTTGGCAAGGCCGCTGGCCGCGAAATCGAGCGCTTCCTCCCAGCTCGCCTCGCGGAAATGGGTATAGGGGTCGGCGGGGTCGACATTCACCCCCTTGGGCAGCCCGGGCTTGCGGATCAACGGCTTCATGAGCCGCTGCGGGTTGGCGACGTAGTCGAAGCCGAAGCGGCCCTTCACGCAAAGCCGATTTTCGTTGGAGTAGCCGTCGCGGCCCTGCACGAAAGCGATCTTCTCGTCCTTGATCTGATAGCTGAGCTGACAGCCGACCCCGCAATAGGGGCAGACCGAATGCACCTCGCGGTCGACCTCGCGGGTGCCATGCTGGGTGAGTGGATCGACGATCGATTTCGGCATCAGCGCGCCGGTCGGGCAGGCCTGTACGCATTCGCCGCAGGCCACGCAGGTCGACATCCCCATGGGGTCGTCGAAATCGAACACCGGCTTGGCGTCGAACCCCCGGAAGGCCATGCCGATGACGTCGTTGACCTGGACCTCCCGGCACGCCCGGACGCAGAGCCCGCATTCGATGCAGGCATCGAGATTGACCGCCATCGCGGGGTGGGAAAGGTCGGGCTTGATCATGCCGTTGGCGGGGAAACGCGACGTCTCGATCCCTTGGACCTCGGCCCAGTGCCAGAAGGGCGCCACGCGGTCCGGAGAGTCCTGGCGCGCGGGCTGATCGGCGATCAGCAACTCCATCACCATACGGCGCGCCTTGACGGCGCGCTCGGTCGCCGTCTTCACCACCATGTCTGGCGCCGGCTTGCGGATACAGGAGGCGGTCAGCACGCGCTCGCCTTCGACCTCCACCATGCAGGCGCGGCAATTCCCGTCGGCGCGATAGCCGGGCTCGGGCAGCCAGCACAGATGCGGGATGTCGATGCCCTCGCGCCGGGCAACCTGCCAGATGGTCTCGCCGGGCCGGGCCGAGACGACTTTGCCATCGAGGGTGAAGAGCAGCTGGTCCGTCATTGTCTCTGTTCCAGTTTAATGGCGATCGGGCCGGCCTGCCACCTCGGTGCGGGCCGGCTCGTCGGAGAAGAATTCCATCGCGGTGATGAAGGCATTGGGCGCGGCCTGGCCGAGGCCGCAGATCGATGCGTCGCGCATGGCCTGGGCTAGCTCTTTGAGGAGCTCGCCGTCCCAGTCGCGCCGCTCCAGCAACGCCACCGCCTTGTCGCAGCCGACGCGGCACGGCGTGCACTGGCCGCACGACTCGTCCTTGAAGAAGCGCAGCAAATTGACGACGATGTCGGCGACATCGTCCATATCGGAGAACACGACGATGGCGTGACTGCCGACGAACGATCCGTATTTGTCCAAGGTACCGAAATCGAGCGGCAGGTCGGCCAATCTCGCCGGCAGAATACCGCCCGAGGCGCCGCCCGGCAGGTAGGCCTTGAAGCTATGGCCGTCCTCCATCCCGCCCGCCAGTTCCACCAACTCGCGCGCGGTGATGCCGGCCGGCGCCACGATCACGCCAGGCTGCTTCACGCGGCCCGAGACCGACCAGGAGCGGAAGCCCTTGCCGCCGTTCACGCCGTGATCGGCGAACCATTCGGCGCCCTTTTGCAGGATCTCCGGCACCCAGTAGAGCGTCTCCACATTGTTATTGAGGGTCGGGCGGCCAAACAGGCCGACCTCGGCGATATAGGGCGGTCGATTGCGGGGATAGCCGCGCTTGCCCTCGATCGACTCGATCATCGCCGACTCCTCGCCGCAAATATAGGCGCCGGCGCCGCGGCGAAGCTCGATGAAGCCCTTCTCGATGATGCCGGCCTTCTCCAGTGCCTCAATCTCATGCGCGAGGATATGCAGCACCGCCGGATATTCGTCGCGCATGTAGAGATAGATGCGCTCGGCCTCGACCGCCCAGGCGCCGATCAGCGCGCCCTCGAACATGGGGTGGGGATCACGCTCGAGATAATAGCGGTCCTTGAACGTGCCGGGCTCGCCCTCATCCCCGTTGATGGTCATCAGCCGCGGGCCGGGATAGGAGCGCACTATCTGCCATTTGCGCCCGGTCGGAAACCCGGCGCCGCCAAGGCCGCGCAAGCCGCCGTCCGTCAGCTCCTTGACGACCGCGTCCAAGCTCAGCCGCCCCGAGCGGCACTGCTCCAGGATCGCGTAGCCGCCCTTGGCGCGATACTCGTCGAGCGTTTCGTAGCGCGGGACCCTTGGCTCGCGCTTGCCGCTCTTGACCACCGCCTCGACACTGCCAGGGGTGGCGTGATCGATATGGAGATGCCCGACCTCGGCGACCGGCGCGGTGTCGCAGCGGCCCATGCACGGCGCGTAAAGCACGCGCACGTGTTTCGGATCGGAGCGAGACTTCAGAGCATCGTGCAGCGCCCCTGCCCCCTTGATCGCGCAGGTGATGGAGTCGCACACGCGAATGGTGGTGGGCGGGGGCGGCGTCTCGCCTTCCTTCACCACGTCGAAATGGGCGTAGAAGGTGGCGACCTCGTAGGCCGCGGCCTGCGGCAGGCGCAGCACCTCGCACAGCGCCTTCAAGTGCCGCGCCGAGATGTAGTGGTAACGGTCCTGAATGAGATGCAGATATTCGATCAGGAGGTCGTGGCGCCGCGGCCAGTCGCCGATCAGCGCTTTGATCTCGTCCAGCGCTTCGGTATCGAGCTGGCGCCCCTTGGGGAAGCCCCGCGCCCGCTTGCGCGAGCCGATATTCCTTGCCGGTCGGTCCGGACCGCCGTTCGTCGGGGCCTTTTGCTCCACGCGACCTAATTCCTTTTCCTCGAGACCCCGCCAGCGGTCTATCGTTCTGCCCAGCCGTGCCGGAAAGGGCGGCAACTAGCCGAGGCGTTGATACAGCGAGTAACCTGTGTCGGCAAGTCGGGCCAGGAGGTGCCAAAGTGGTTGGGAAACTCGGCTGGCGGCGATGCTCCCGTTGGCTCTTTTTTCCGCGAGAATCCCGGTCTACATAACACTCCAAGCCAGGGGCGCTTCGCCCCTAATATAGGCATCCAGCCCCGCCGTCACATGACCGACCTTACCGAGGCATTTCACACGGCGTTGCGACTCATCGCAACCCTGGATCCCAAGCTTATCGGCATCGTGCTGCTGTCGCTGCAGGTGAGCCTGACCGCGGTGGCGATCGCGAGCGTGATCGGCTTTGCCCTGGGCGGCGCGCTTGCCGTCTACCGGTTTCCGGGCCGAGGGGCGCTTACCGCCACGCTCAGCGCACTGATGGGGCTCCCCCCGGTGGTGGCCGGGCTGTTCGTCTATCTCCTCCTGTCCAATACCGGGCCCTTGGGGGTGCTCCAACTCCTCTACACACCGACCGCGATGATCATCGCCCAGGTAGTGATCGTCACGCCGATCGTCGGCGCGCTGACCCGCCAGGCCTGCGAGGATCTGCTCGAGGAATATGACGAGCAGCTCCGCTCCCTCGGGGCGTCCTCCTCGGCAATCGTCGGCACCTTGCTGTGGGATGGGCGCTACCGCCTGATCACCGCCGTGCTCGCCGGCTTCGGGCGCGCCATTGCCGAGGTCGGCGCGGTGATGATCGTCGGGGGTAATATCGATCACGTGACGCGGACCATGACCACCGCCATCGCGCTGGAGACCTCGAAGGGCAATATTGCCCTTGCGCTGGCGCTCGGCATCGTCCTTCTGGTGATAGCCTTCGCCGTCAATGCCGCGCTGATGGGAGTGCGCCGCTTTGCGCGACGTCTCGCCTATGCTTGATCCGACCGCACCTCCCGGCGCCTTCCGCGCAGCCATCGACGGTGCGCCTGCGCTGCTGCCGCTCACGCTTCGCCGCCTCGTGTACGAGGCGAACGGGAAGCGCGTCATCGACGGTCTCGATCTCACCATCGAGGAGCGCGGCATCACTGCGATCATGGGACCCAACGGCGCCGGCAAGAGCGTGCTGCTCAGATTGATGCACGGCCTGATCGCGCCGACCAGCGGCGAGATCCTATGGGCCGGGCAGCGCATGGATCGCGCCATTGCGCGGCGGCAGGCGATGGTGTTCCAGAAGCCCGTTCTGCTCCGCCGGTCTGCCGCCGCCAATATCTGGCACGCACTCGGCTTGCGCGGCATCGAACGGGGCGAGCGCGCAATCCGGGTCGACGGTGCGCTGAAGCTCGCCGGGTTGGACGGCCGCGCCGCCATGCCCGCAAGAATTCTCTCAGGCGGGGAGCAGCAGCGACTGTGTCTCGCCAGGGCGCTCAGCCTCGACCCCGAAATCCTGTTCCTCGACGAGCCGACGGCCAGTTTCGATCCGGCTTCGACTTTGGCCATCGAGAGGCTGCTGATCGACGCTCAGCACCGCGGCATCAAGATCATCGTCGTCACCCACGATGTCGGGCAAGCCCGCAGGCTGGCGCAGGACGTCGTGTTCCTGCACCACGGGCGAGCGATGGAGCATCAAGCGGCGAAGGCGTTTTTCACCCGGCCGGACAGCGAGGTGGCCCGCGCCTTCCTCGCCGGCGGCCTCGTGCTTTGAGCGAACGGAGAGGCGCTATGGCAAACCCGACCCGCAGAGCGGTTCTCGGACTTGTCCTCGGTGCCGGCCTGCTCGTCGCCGCGTCGCTCCAGGCCGACGACAACTTCATCATCGTGCAGTCCACCACCTCGACGCAGAACTCGGGACTGTTCGAGCACATTCTGCCGACCTTCACCAAGAAGACGGGAATCGACGTGCGGGTCGTCGCCGTCGGCACGGGTCAGGCTCTGAAGAATGCCGAGAACGGCGACGGCGACGTGGTGCTGGTCCACTCCAAGCCGGACGAAGAGAAATTCGTCGCCGATGGCTGGGGCGTGAAGCGCCACGACGTGATGTACAACGATTACGTCATCGTCGGCCCCGCCGAGGACCCCGCCAAGATCGCCGGGCTCAAGGACGCGGCCGAAGGATTAAAGCGGATCGCCGAAGCGCAAGCGCCGTTTGCCTCGAGGGCGGACGAGTCGGGCACCCACAAGGCCGAGCTCAAACTCTGGCGGGATGCGGGAGTCGATCCCAAGCCTGCGAGCGGCGAGTGGTATCTAGAGACGGGCTCGGGCATGGGCGCCACCCTCAACACCGCCGTCGGCAAACAGGCCTACGCGCTGACCGATCGGGGCACCTGGTTGTCGTTTGCCAACAAGGGCGATTTCGAGGTGCTGGTCGAGGGCGACCCCAAGCTGTTCAACCAATACGGCGCCATCCTGGTCAACCCCGACAAGCACATCAAAGTCAAAGCGAAAGAGGGGCAGGCCTTCATCGACTGGCTGACCGGCTCGGAAGGCCAGGCGGCGATCGCCAGCTACAAGATCGACGGCGAGCAGCTGTTCTTCCCCAACGCGCGGCCGCAGAGCTAGCTCAGCTGCGCGCCGGCAAGCCGTACGGCAAACCTGAGGAAACGCTGAAGCCTCAGCTCACGGGGTCGGGGGCAGTGTCGTCCGGCTGCGCTTCGCCCTGATCCGAGCCGTTCTGCTCGCGGGCGGCCTCGCGGCCATTGCCGCCATGACGGTTCCGGTCGCGCCCGCCGGGGTGATGCTCGCGGTCGCCGGTATGGCGCTCGCGGTCTTGGCCGCCGCCACCCTGGCGAATCTCGCCGCCACCGCCGGCTTCGGCAACATCATCGTCGCCGCCCTCGTCGTCCGAGTGCCAGCGCGGGTTGCGGTACGACGCGCCGCCGTTAGGGCCTTCGACCTGCTGGGGGTTGGGCTGCCCGCTAAACTGCGTCTGGGCCGCCATGATGATGCGGTTATAGTGCTCGGCGTGCTGAAGATAGCTCTCCGCCGAGACCATGTCGCCGGAGGCGAGCGCGTCGCGCGCGAGCGACATGTATTTTTCGGCGATATGCGCCGCGGTCCCGCGGATCTTCACATCGGGGCCGTTCGATTCGTAGTTCCGCGCTAAGGGATTTTGGGGCTTACGGCCACCACGGCCACGACCCCTGCGATTCTGTTGTCCTTGCCTCATTTCCTTCTGTTCTCTGATAGGCGGGAGACCTCCCGCGTCCTTCCCTGCTCACTAGCTTCACTGGCGGGCTCAAGGCCCAAATGCGCTTTCGCGTCCGGAACGCCGGACCGGCGGTGCAGCCTCACGCTTTTCTTGTCTTGTATGAGCGAAACCCCGGCGCTTAGCGTCGTAGAGCCCTTCAGCTAGCGCCAGCCAACCTCAATCTGATGGGCGGTTGAGCGTATCCCGAACGTCCCGAGAGGCGGGTTAAGCCTTGCAATCGAGGTTCAGAGGACCCGCTCGCGTTGCCTTTGCAACCGGCCGCGCGCTTCCAGCGCAGAACAGCCGAATAGTCCGTCTTCTGGGTCGAACCTAGCCTGAACATCGCGGCTTTCCAAGCGATTTTTTGGCGCAGCACGAGGCTAGCGTCACCTCCCTGCCATGACCACGCGGGGCCTCCTGGCCAGATCGTGCTTGATGGCGTCGGTCTCAAGGCCCGCCTCCTGAAGGATTTCCGTTACAGGGTCCACCTGGAAGGGGCCGATCTCAAGCAGCAGCCTGCCCGCTTCGGTCAGTACGCGGTCCGCACCTGCCGCGATGCGCCGATAGGCGTCGAGGCCGTCCTCGCCGCCGTAGAGCGCGAGCATGGGGTCGTAGAGCAAGACCTCCCCGGCCAGGGTGCCGAGCTCGCTCTCGGCCAGATAAGGCGGGTTGGCGAGGACGAGGTCGAATCTGCCTCGCACGGCATCGAGCCAATCGGACAGGACAAAGCCTGCGCGGGAGGCCACGCCGAGACGTTCCGCATTGGCGGCGGCGAGCGCCAGCGCCTCAGGGCTTAGGTCGATGCCGACCCCTTCGGCTTCTGGCAGCTCTACCAACAGGGTGATCAGAATGCAGCCGGTGCCGGTGCCGAGATCGAGCACCTTGAGAGGCGCATGGCGCAGGCCCGCGCGATCGACATGCGCCAGCGCCGCCTCGGTCAAGGTCTCGGTATCGGGACGCGGGTCGAGCGTGTGGCGATCGACCAGGAAGGCGCGGCCGTAGAACTCGCGAATGCCGACGATGCGCGAAACCGGCTCGCGCTTGAGGCGGCGCGCGATCGCCGCATCGAGCGCGGCGCCGGCCTCGGGCCGAAGCGCCTGACAGGCGTTGCCGATATAGGCCTCGTGGCTGAGTCCGGCGGCGTGGCACAGCAGCAGCCGCGCATCGAGCTCCGGCGTTTCGACCCCCGCCTGACGCAGGCTCTGTGCTGCCTCAACGAAGGCCTCTCGCATGGAGTGGGAGGGCTCAGGCATGGGCCTCTTCCTGCATGGCCGCGAGCTGCGTGGTCTGCTGCTCGGTGGTGAGCGCGTCGATGATCTCGTCGAGCGCGGCCTCCCCCTCGAGCACATAAGGGAGCTGGTGCGTGGTGAAGCCGATGCGGTGGTCGGTGACGCGGCCTTGCGGGTAATTATAGGTGCGGATGCGTTCGGAGCGGTCGCCGGAGCCGATCTGGCTCTTGCGGTCCCTGGCCCGCTCCGCATCGAGCTTGGCGCGTTCGTGGTCATAGAGGCGCGCGCGCAGCACCTTCATCGCCTTGGCCTTGTTCTTGTGCTGGGACTTCTCGTCCTGCTGGACCACCACCAGCCCCGACGGCAGGTGGGTGATCCTCACCGCGCTGTCGGTGGTATTGACCGACTGGCCGCCGGGGCCGCTGGCGCGGAATACGTCGATGCGCAGATCCTTGTCGTCGATCTTGATATCGACCTCCTCGGCCTCGGGCAGCACCGCGACGGTGGCGGCGGAGGTATGGATGCGGCCTTGCGCCTCGGTCTCCGGCACGCGCTGCACGCGGTGCACGCCCGACTCGAATTTGAGCCGTGCGAACACGCCCTTGCCGGTGATATTGGCGATGATCTCCTTGTAGCCGCCGGTCGCCGACTCGCTGGCCGACAGCACCGCCACCTTCCAGCCGTGCCGGTCGGCATAGCGCTGATACATGCGGAACAGATCGCCGGCGAACAGCGCAGCCTCCTCCCCGCCGGTGCCGGCGCGCAGTTCGAGAATGGCGCTCTTCTCGTCGGCGGCATCCTTGGGCAGGAGCTGAACCTTCAGCTGCCGTTCCAGCGCGTCAATCTTGGGGTCGATGGCCTCAAGCTCCGCTTCCGCAAGCGCCGCCATCTCGCCGCCGGAGGCCGGATCGTCGACCAGCGCCTGCAAGTCGTCGCGCTCGCGGATCGCCTGCTTGAGCTCGTTGATGGTGGCGACGATCGGATCGAGCTCGGCGAATTCGCGGGAGAGCCGCACATAGCTCTCCTGATCGGCGCCCGCGGCGAGGGTGTCTTGCACGGTCTGCCAACGGGCGACGAGCTTGTCGAGCTTATCCGCAGGGATCGTCGTCATGGGAGTTGAGCTTTGAAGCCGCTAGAAGGGGGTCGGGAGACGGTCTTGCTTGCGGCTGCGCGGATCGTCTGGATCGAGCGTGCCGCTCTCGCCGTTGCCGATGCCCGGGGCCGAGAGGTCAGGTGCCTGACTTAGCGCGAACCACACTCCGAACGCCACCACCGAAATAAGAAGTGCGCCAAGCCCCCACTTCAACAGCCAGGGCTTGCGGCGCTTCTTTTCCGGCTCGGACAGCGGTGTGACCGGCTCGGCGGTAAAATCCGCCGTAAGCGGGTGCGGCTGGGGCTCAGGCTGAGGCTGTGGCGCCGGGCGCGCGGTTGGCTGCGGCTGCGCCTGTGGGCGGGCCTGCGGGTGAGGTTGCGCATGGGACTGCGGCGCCTGGGCTGGATGCGGGCGCTGTTGCGGCTGGGGCGGTGCTTGCCGCTGAGCCGGAGCGCCAGACCGCGGGGGTTGAGGCATCGGCTGGTTGCCGGGCCAGGCTTGCGGATGGGCCCGTGGCGCTTGCGCGTTGGGCCATTGCGGCTGCGGCGCAGGTTGCGCGTTCGGCCAGGGCGCCTGCGGGGCCGGTGGCGCATTCGGCCGGGCCTGTTGCGGTGGAGGCGCCTGCTGTGGTGTGGGCGGCCAGGGAATATCGAGCGGGTTCGGCGCGTGGCCGCCCGCGGCATGATTGTTGCCCGGGGCAAAACCGTAGTCGCGCGACTCGCGCGGCGCCATCACGGGAACCTCGGGCATCGGCTTCGGCTGGAGCTCGACGATGCCCGCCTCGAGCTGCGCGTAGATGCGCCGCAAGAGCGGGCGCACATCGAGATTAAGCAGCGCGCCGTAGGCGTTCACCACGCGGCAGGTCTCGGCCCAAGGCGGCAAGGCGTAGAGCGCACCCTGCTCGAGCGCGTGCACCACCTCGGGTCTGGTTCCGAGTCTCGCTGCGAGATCGGGTTCAGACAGAGTGGTCGCGGCCCTTAGGTCCCGAAACAGGTCCGCCACCTCAGCATCATAGCCGGCCGGCATTTCCTTGATCCCGTGAATGTGTAGGCGCCGCTCTTCGGCGTCCGGCTGTGGGCTTACCGGCACTTGGCGCGGCTCGGTCGGCATTGCAAAGCCGATCCCATCTCAAGCTTGTCTCCGCCAACACAAGCCCAACCGCGTTGGGATTGCAAGTTACGCCGAGACTAGCATATTGCGGCCGCTCCGGGAGACTTCTCATATCGTCCAAACGCTAAATCTGTACGCCTTGTTCGGCGGCAAAGCGCTTTAAGTCCTCGCGGATTGAGGTATCCTTGCTTTCCAAGAGTTCGTCCAGTCTTTGCGCGAGATTCCCGGCGTCGAGCGAAAGGATCATGGCCTTGACCGGCCCGACCGAGGCCGGCGCCATGGAAATCGAGCGGAAACCGAGCCCGATCAGGGCCATCGCTTCGAGCGGCCTGCCCGCCATCTCGCCGCACAAATTCAACGGAACATCGTGCTTTTTCGCAGTCTCGGCGATCAGCTTCAAGGCCTTGAGATTGGCAGGGTTCAACGCATCGAAGCGTTCGGCGACGCGCATATTGCCGCGGTCCGCCGCGAACAGGAATTGCATCAGGTCGTTGGAACCGACCGAGGCGAAATCGGCCATCGGCAGGATGCGGTCGAGCTGCCAGAGCAGCGCCGGGACCTCAATCATGGCGCCAACCATGAGGATTTTCGGTTCGGGCCGGCCATGACGCTTGAGGATCAGAACCTCGCGATCGATCAGCGCGCGGGCCGCTTGGAACTCCGACACATCGGCAATCATCGGCAGCATGATGCGCAGCTCGCGGCCCGAGGCCGCTCTGAGCAGCGCCCTGATCTGGGTGCGGAACAGAGCCGGCCGGTCCAGCGCCATGCGAATGGCGCGCCAGCCGATGGCCGGGTTGTCCTCCTTGGCCGCGCGGAAATAGGGCAGCACCTTGTCGCCGCCGACATCGAGCGAGCGGAACACGACCGGCCGGTCGCTAGCGGCATCGAGGATCGCTTTGTAAAGCCGCGTCTGCTGCTCGAGGCGCGGGAACGTCGCCGAGATCATGAATTGCAGCTCGGTGCGGAACAGCCCGATGCCGTCCGCGCCGGACTGATCCAGATGCGGCAGGTCGAACAAAAGGCCGGCATTGATCTGCAAGGCGACCCGCTCGCCGTCCAAAGTCACCGAGGGCACCGTACGCAAAGCCGCATATTGCGCCTGCCGGCGCGCGCGGAAACGCACCTTGTCGGCATAGGCCGACACCACCTCTTGCGTCGGCCTGACATGCAGCTCGCCGAGCTCGGCATCGACGATGGCGGCGTCGCCCGGCTCGACGGTCTCGAGCACGCCTTTGACCTGGGTGAGCGCGGCGATGCCGAGCGCACGGGCGACGATGGCGACATGGCTCGCGGCGCCGCCCTCCTCAAGCACCAGCCCGCGCAGACGCTGCCGGTCATAGTCGAGCAATTCGGCGGGTCCCATGGTGCGGGCGATCACGATCGCATCCTGCGGGAGGCTGCCGGTGGCAGCCGTCCCAACCCCGCCCGAGAGCAGGCGCAGCAGGCGATTGGAGAGATCGTCGATGTCATGCAGCCGGTCGCGCAGGCGCGGGTCGGGCATGCGCAGCATGCGCGCACGGGTGTCGTTGCGCACGCGCTGCACGGCGGCCTCGGCGGTCAAGCCCGTGATCAGCGCCTCGTCGAGCCGCCGCCGCCAGCCGTGATCGTGGGCGAACATGCGGAACGCCTCCAGCACCTCGCGGTGCTCGCCGGCGCGCGCCATGTCGCCGCGCTCCATCATGTTGTCGATCGAGCCGGTGAGGTCCTCGATCGCCTGGCCGAGCCGGCGGCGCTCGAGCTCAATATCTTCGGCGATCAGGCGCGTCACCACGATGCGCGGCTCATGCAGCACCACATGGCCGAGCGCCACGCCTTCGGAGATGGAGACGCCGGTGAAGCGCGCGGCGAGCTCGCGCCGCGCCTCGGCGCTGACCTCTTCGGTCACCAGCCCGCCCGAGGCAATCATCTCGGCGAGCACCATGGCGGTGGTCTGGAGCGCTTCGATCTCCTCGTCGCTATAGGTGCGCTGGGTGCGGTTCTGCACCGTTAGAACGCCGATCGTGTGGCCGCCGCGCAGGATCGGCACGCCCACGAAGGATTGATAGACCTCCTCGCCCGTTTCCGGCCGGTACGAGAAGGCCGGGTGATGCTGAGCGTCCGGGAACTGCATCGGCCCGGCCTGCTCGGCGATCAGGCCGACCAGACCTTCCCCCGGCTTCAGATGCGTGTTGTGCACCGCTTCAGGATTGAGGCCTTCGGTGGCGAACAATTCGAGCGAG
>Ga0256866_1000117_pt1 | contig 14246 bp, 15 predicted proteins | sample RVTome_16_FD_187338 | JGI IMG/M metagenome (GOLD analysis project Ga0256866, IMG submission 187338) | Soil microbial communities from uranium-contaminated site in the Upper Colorado River Basin, Wyoming, United States - RVT152D67 HiSeq ...
TCACGAACGGCTCACCGGAGGGAGAGTGAAGAGCAAGTTGTCGAGATGGAAGTCGCGGTGGATGAGAGTCCTCGGGCCAGCCTGCAAGTACTGATTTGCTGTGTCGAGGCGGTCGGGAAGACCGTCGATGAGTTCGAGAAGCTCCGCCGAAAGCGATGGTCCGTGACGATCCAAAAATTGTTGCAACCTGCCTTCACGGATCGGGGGCCCGTTGGCATCCGAATCATCCACTGCGTTCAACGCGTTGAGAGCAGGATGGTCACCGCCCCACCAGTGGGCGTGGAGTCGTACGAGTATTGCGGCGAGTGTCAGCGCCTCCTCTCGGGTACAGCCTGCAAGCACGTCGCCCTGGCGCATATCAGGGAGGTATTCGAGCAAGACAACACCGCGATCTGCCTTGCGGTCCACGTTCCCATAGATGAACCCGGGAACCCGAAGCGGAGTTTCGGCTGCGCAGTGCTCGTAAAAACTATGTTCCCGTTGGCTTGGTGTTGCCGGAGCAAGCTTGATCACCGCTTGTCTTGAGCTGCCGTCGCTCAGCTCAAGGTCGAGACGATATGTCGTGCTGCTCAACCCAAAGTCTTCGCCAACAGTTTCCATGCCGACGCCCTCCACCGGGCCAAAACTGACGGAAAGCCAATCGGTGGTTACAGCATCAACATCGGCCGGAACCGGTTGAGCAGGCGTCCGCCGACGCTAGCTATGCAGACCACGACCATCGATTCCCGAACGGGCGAAAGCCAGTGATCTCGTCTGTCCCATCCTCGCCCAACGAACCGACCACGAGCGCTGCTGGGGTCCTCGGCTCCGCTTCACGTCGCGTAGTGTGCGGTTGGATATGCTGGGCCGACCGCCGACCAGGCTCTTCCTGATAGCTGCCTGTCTGCTCGTTCTCGTGTCGTGCCGTGGAGATCTGCCCGAAGCGCTAGAGGTGAACTGCGCGGATGCGATCGAGGATCGCCAGACCGATATCAGCTGCTTCACTGTCGCGGTTCCGGCGGACTACTCCGAGCCTGACGGCGCCGACTTCGAAGTGTTCGTTGTCGTCGTCGACAATCCTGGCGGTGAAGACGTCGGCCCAGTGGCCGGGCTGGTTGGAGGACCGGGACAAGCGGCCCATTCCTTCCTAGAAAGGATGCGTGGCCAACCGTTCGACGTGGTGTTGGTCGATCAACGCGGGACCGGCCTCTCCAAGCCATCGCTCCACTGTTCCGAGCTGGACGAGATCAGAACTCATCTGCTGGCCCTTGGACACACGACCGATGCCGACGCCATCGTTGCGGGCGCTCTGGCGGAGTGTGGTGTTCGTCTCGCCAACGCGGGTGTCGACGTCTCGTTGTTCGACACCGACTCGAATGCCAGAGACTTCGACATCGTCCGCGCTGCGCTGGGCTACGACCAATGGAACCTGTGGGGTGATTCGTATGGGTCGCGGCTCGGCCTGGAGATACTGCGGCTACATCCGGAGACTGTGCGGGCAGCCGTTTTCGGTTCAATTTCACCTCCCCAGGCGGACCTTGCTGCAGAATGGCCCGACCATCATCGACGTGCTGTGGATCTGCTGATCGAGAGCTGCGCCGCGTCCACAGACTGCTACGAGGCTTTCGGCGATCTCAGGGCATTGATCAACGAACTGGTCGAAGGGTTGGATACCTCACCTGTCGACGTCGAAGTCCAGGGGAGCACTGTCCGCATGGATGGGGCTGCGTTGGCGCGAACAGTGTTTGAGGCCCTCTACTCCACTCGGCATATCCGCGAGCTGCCGTTCTTGCTGTCTACGGCCGCCGATGGCGACCTCGTCCGTTTAGCAGAAATTCGCGCCCGCAACTATGACCCCACGTTCTCGTGGGGGATGTACTGGTCGGTCCACTGTCGCGACTACTACTCGGTAACCGATTACGACGCCATGACTGCTGCCCTCGCCGACGAGACAGGTGGATTTGCGAAGGCATTCGACTACACCGGGCTCATCGAAACATGCAGGCAATGGGGCGCAGGAACTTCGCCACCTTCCGCCCGTGAGCCAGTTAACTCAGACATACCGACCCTGCTGTTGGCGGGTCGGTACGATCCGGCAACCCCACCGGTGTGGGCACACCTGGTTGCACAAGGCCTGACGCATTCGACCTATATCGAGTTCGCCCGCTTCGGCCACGGTCCCTCCATGGAACTCTGCGGCCTCAAGGCTGTCGAGGACTACTTTCGCGATCCCTCCCGAGCTCCGAACATCGCGTGTGACCCCGCCGAACCGCCACGATGGCTCCTCCCATGACCGAGTCGGGTAAACCCACCACCCGATATCGGGAGTACTAAATCACACGCCGAGGTGCCGGTCTGCGTGGGTTAGTCGGCATGCGTGTTATCGAGCGAGATCGGGTGTTCTGGTCGTGAGCCTTCGTTGGCGTTCGGGCGAGCGAGAGGCAGGGCGAGGCCAGCCGACTACTGAAGACATGCCTTTGTGTCCGGCGGCTGGAAGCCCTTTCTCGTATCTGAGGGCCAGATTCGTTCTCTTCTCTGTGAGACAGAGACGGTTCGTACACGAGACAACGAGGACGAGATAGATTTGAAACCGTATTCAGCCGTAATTGTGAGTTGCGAAGAGGTATGCGATGACTCAAATGGCAATTGTGACAGGTGGTGCGTCGGGAATCGGCAAAGCTGTTGGCGCAGCGTTGGCAGGTCGTGGGGTAGATGTGATTCTCGCCGACATCGATGCAGATGCAGCGAAGCTGGCGGCAGAGTCGCTCACCGAGCCTGGAGACGGCCGGGTATCCGGAATCGAATTGGATGTGCGTGACGCCGCCGCGGTGAATGATGTAATCGAAGAAGCCGTGGATCGCCACGGCCGAATTGACTTCTTGTTCAACAATGCCGGAACCGGCGTTGGCGGTCCGGTGGAGATGATGCAGGTGGCACATTGGGATCGCGTAATCGATGTCAATCTGCGTGGTGTCGTCCACGGCGTCCAGGCTGCCTATCCGGTTATGGTGCGGCAGGGATTTGGGCACATCGTCAACACAGCATCATTGGCCGGCCTAACTGCAAATCCCGGCATTGTTCCATATGCGACCACCAAGTGGGCCGTGGTCGGACTATCCCTGAGCCTGCGCGGCGAGGCTGTCGAGCATGGAGTCAATGTGAGCGCTGTCTGCCCAAGCTTGATGGACACACCGCTCTTGGATCGTAGGAATCCGGAGGACCTGCCGCCTGTTCAGTCGGCCGCCCCAGACATGCGTTCCGTCGCCGGGCGGATCGGACTCCGAATACACAGCCCGGACCGGCTCGCTCAGGACATCCTCCGAGGGATGGACCGAAACAAGGCTTTGATAGTGGCGCCTCGGGATGCGCGGATGCTCTGGCGTGTCGCTCGATGGGCTCCAGGCCTCTCACTTCGTCTCAGCCAGGCGAACCATCGCAAGATGCGCAGACTTGCTGAGGAACTCTCATAAGGTGAAAGATCAGGGTCGAGGTTCGGTAGCTGGCTCGGCTGATCGGAGATTCACTGTTTGGCAGCCGCCTGAGTCTTCGGGCACTTGGGTGGTGTGCGCGCTCAGGGCGTCCGAGTCTTGCTTCTCCATGCCCGCTGCGAGCTAGCGCATAACGCTCAGCCACCAAGCCCCGACCAACCGGATCCCCCGAGCGCATAACCGGCATTTAGTTGCACTTTCGTAAGCCACTGTGAGTGGTGACAAAGGGCAGGAGTCGGTGCCTGATTCGTTCTGGGTGCTGGCGGATGATGATCCGACGTTGGTCAGGCTACCGCCCGAGACCCAGGCTGCGTTCTACGCGTCGTTTTCGTTCTTGGCGTTCGGCGATACGCCGGCGGGCCCGCCGGATGAGTTCGTCGATCTTGTGGGCTTCACCGGGGAGGGGTGGCTCGATCTGCTCCTTTGGATCGTGGTTTAGGTCTAGTCGGCGGGCGACCGCGGGCTGGTCGATCCAGTCTCGAGCTAAGGCTTGGGTGAGTACGTCGAGGCTGGTCTGGTTGTCGTCGGTGACGACGTAGGCGTGGTTGGCTTCCCGTCCTCGGGTCATTGCGGTGTAGACAGAGTGGCTGTCGATGGGACTGTCGACGAGGAGGAGACCGACGTCGACAGTGCGGCCTTGGGTGGCGTGGCTGGTCCGCGCGTATCCGAGTTCCACGTGTTCGGTGACGTACTCGGCGGGGAGGCGGATGGTGCCGGTGCGTCCGGTAATGGTGACACTCCGGTCTCGGTGGATGCTGGTGATGGTCCAATGGTCCCGGTTTTTCACCATCAGATTCTGGTCGGTGCGGAGTGTCCGGTCGTTGCGTCGGGTGACCACCTCATCACCCACCAGCAGCCGACGTCCCCCAGTGCGGATTTGTGGTCCGGCCCGGGTCGAGTTCCTTGGTTCTGATGCGGGTTTCCTGGGCGAGCTGGTTCAGGCGGGCGACTGTGTCGGTGTTGTTGGCCATTAGCGCCACCGTGTCACCTCGGCTGCGTGCTTTCTCCCAGGTGGTGATGATGTCGGTTTCCATCTGGTCGAGTGTGCCGCCGTGGAGCCGCCCCCGCCGGTCGTATTCGACCAGTGTGCCGGGGTCGCCGGTGCGGAGACGGAGACTGGCTCGGCGTTCCCAGGGGTGACCGAACCGGTGGACCTGGTCCAGTTCGACCGCACCGTGTATGTCGACTAGGTGGGAGAACATGCCTCCCCTGCCCACGGCGGAGAACTGGCGGGGATCACCCACGAGGACAAGCCGCCAGTCGTGTTGGTCGGCGAGCCGGAACAGGGCGGCGAGTTTGGGAGTAGAAGCTGTGGCGGCTTCGTCGACGATCACCGTCGTCCCCCTAGGCAAGTCGAATACAGGGTCGGGTGGACGTGTCGGATGGGAGTGTTCGGTCAACAGCTTGTCCAACGTGTCCGCCCCCATGCCAGTCTCGCTAGCGATGACTTCGGCGGCTGCCGCGGTTGGAGCCACCCCAAACACCTGGCGGCCTTGCAGGCTGAGATTCAGTTTTGCTTTGGCCAGCATGGTGGTCTTCCCAGCACCCGCCGGTCCGACGATCAGCTCCAATCCGTCGTCACCAGCCACAGCGGCCACAGCCTTTTCCTGGCCCGGTGACAGGTTTCCGGTGAAACGGATCATCCGTGGTCGCCTCGTGGTCCGGGCCTGGTCTCTGCGGTGTTGAGCTCGGGCTGTCAGCTCCTCTTCCTCGTCGAGGATCGACCTGGTAGTCAGCGTCCGGTCCACCGCTGCTTCGGTGACAGGTCGGCCATCACGACGTCGTTCGACACCAGCAGGGATCCGGCGGGAGATGTCGACACAACGACTGTCGGCGAGTTCGACGGCAAGCCGGTCGAGGGTTGCGGTCAGGTCGGAAGAGGCCAGTGCCGTCGTGGTGGGTACGGCTGCTGCTAGCTCTCGGACCAGTTCTGCGGGCCGCCAGCTCGACTGTCGTTCACCCAGCGACCCGATCGCCGATTCAACCATCCGGTCGGCCACTGTCTGGCCGATGTCGGCGGTTTCGAACCGCCGGGTTTGAGCTTGGCGTACGAGAAGGACGGGGTCATAGCCGAGATCGAGGATCCGTTGCTGCCAGTCGTCTCGAAGATCGGAGATGACGATGTCGTGGGGTTTGGCGGTTCGGCTATCCAACACCGCTTCACGTTCCAGCCGCCAACGCTCTTTCGCTGTTGGGTTCCGTCGCTTTGTCTCCCGAAACCGTTCCAGCTTCTCGGCGTTACGTCGGTTGACATCCCGGGTCCGCTGGGAGAACTCGGCGAGGACCTCGTCTGGGATTCCTTCGATCTCGGCGATCCCGTTTTCTGGGTGCCCCCATTCCACACCGAGCCGTCCGGTCAGTTCGGAACGGAGGTTGGCGTGATAGACCGCCGAAATGGTCCGCTGATCGATCTTGATGGTCCGGGCATCCAACGCCAACCACCGTCCATCAGGGGCTTTCACCCGGTTGGCGATGACGGCGTGGGTGTGGAGTTGAGGGTCGAGACGACGGGACGTGTGCTGACGGAACACACCCACCACCAGACCTTCCGCATCCACACAGACGACACGGCCGTTGCGACGTACCCGAGTGTGCGCATGTGATTCGATCCAGCCCTGCGTGGCGTCGACCGCCCCGTCGTGAGCCTCCAACACTTCCTTCTGGAGTCGTTTCTCTCCGAGGGCCCACAGCAGCGACACCGATTTGGGAGCCGAGAACGTGGCGTCGAACCCGCGCACCGACTCCTCTCCGTACCGGCGGTCGAGGTCGGTGCCGGTGACCGGGTCTTTGCCGGCCATCACCGCCAGGAACGCCTCCGGACCGACGTCACCGGTAAGGCCGAGATCCCCGCCAGCCGCGCCCCACCATCGTCCCGGCGGTTCACCACCATCCAAATAGTACGAAGGGAGGCGATCGGTGTAGTAGAGGCCGGCCTCGGTCCCTTTCAAGGTGGTTACCCGAACCGTCACCACAACCCTTTCGACAGGCTCACAGATAGACCGCGACCGCAGGTGTGCACTCGTCTGTCGATCTGGAATCGGACTGTTCTCCGGTTGATCGTGTTCATCGGATCTACTTTCAGTCCGTGCGTTCCTCGTCGTGGATGTAGAGCTGTCTGTCGATCTGGAATCGGACTGTTCTCCGGTTGATCGTGTTCATCGGATCTACTTTCAGTCCGTGCGTTCCTCGTCGTGGATGTAGAGCTGTCTCGCGGGTCCGTAACGAAGATCATTGAGATAAGGGTCGCGAACAGGGTCGCGTGAACACCCCGACAGACGCCCAGCGGCAGAATTTGGAGAATCTGGTGGGAACCCAGCTGCCAGTGCTGTTTGGCGGCCCTGTTGGTGACCCTCCCGCCAAGAATGAGGTGCTCAGAAGCCCCTAGGCACTCGACCCGCACCAATCGATGGCCAAAACCAACGACCGTCTCCAGAGATCGCACACCAGAACCGTGTATATGTGCGGCCGGGGAGAGAATCTGTGTGTCCACGGCCGACTAGACAACAAGCCAAGTCTCTCAACAGTCTGGCAAGACTATGCCAACGGTCTGCCAACAGTCTGCCAAACGCGGCGAAACCCCAGGTCATGGCCATCTTCACGAAAAGCCGAAAAATCCGTTCCGAACAGCCGATTCGTTCACGCAAGACGATTCTCGAGACCGTTCCGAGACTCCGCCGAGACCGTTCCGAGACCAATGGCAGACCATTGGAAGACTCGATCTTCAGGATCAGAACTGAAATGTTGGATCAAGAGACCCGTCAGCGGACCCGGTCGGAGCGAATGCCCGAACCGTTGCTCACTCTGAAAGAGGCCGCCGACTATCTGCGGCTCACCCCCTCCGCCCTATACACACAGCGTCACCGCGGAGCCAAACCCGGGGCTCTTGGAATCCGCGTTGGCCGGAAGATCCTCTACCGGCCGTCTGACATCAACCGGTACCTCGATGAGCTACTCGCCGGAAACCAGATCTCACTCCACCAGTAAGAGAGAAAGGCGAGCCCGCGCGGATAGGCCCAGCCGTGGATCTCGGGACTATCCGTAGCGCTCGTCGAGTCTATCTGCGAGGGCTTCGAGGTCTTCCTCGAACAGCGAACCGTAGGTATCCAGGGTCATGGCGGCGGAGGCGTGGCCCAGCATGCGTTGTACGGCTTTGATCGATGCGCCGGTACTGATGGCAAGCGAGGCCGCGGTATCCCGCAGGTCGTGTATGAGGAGGTCGGGGATCCCTATGCGTTCTGCTGCCGGGTTGAACACTCGCTTGCGGAAATTCCCGGCCCGGAGTGGCCCACCACGTGGAGCGGTGAAGATGAGCACATCATCGGCCTTGTCCTCCAATGCCGCACGGAGCTCTTGGGCGACGAACTTGGGGAGTATCACGATTCGGGTCTCGTGGGTCTTGGTCGGTCCGAAGGTAAGCCCGTGGCCGTCTATCTCCGTGGCTGACTCTTCAACGCGCACCCGTCGCCCGTCGACCTTGCCCGCGCGAAGGGCTACAGCCTCTCCGAGACGCAGACCCGACCAGCCGAGAAACCAGACAAAAGGCCGGTAGTCCCCGCATTCGTCCGCCAGACGAGACAGCTCGAAGGCGGTGAGAAACCGCTGACGGCGTTTCTCCACCCTTGGGAGCTTTACCTTCGCTGCCGGGTTTCGTGCAACGAGACCATCGTCGACGGCAACGTTCAGGGACTGTTTTACAACTCGTAAAGCCTGGTGGATGCGGGCGCTGCTCAGACCCTCGTCGGTCATCTCCGCCACCCAGGACCGTATCGAGGCCGTCGAGATTCGCCGCAGCTCGACGTTTCCGAAAGTTGGAACGATTCGAGACCGGAGGAGACCTTCATATCCGGCTCGAGTCTTCGGGCCGATGTGATGGAGCCCTTCTAACCACAACTCGGCCCATTCCCCGTAGGAGATGGTGCCGGCCGCCGGGTCCACCCACTCGCCTTTAATCGACTTTCCCTCTTCGAGGGTCAACCACTTCTCGGCGTCGACCTTGCGTTTGAAACTTTTGGAATGATGGCGTCCATCTGGGCCCTTATATCGGGCCAACCATGGTTTCGGTCGGTCTCGTTTCTGGATGTATCCCATGTCTGGTGCGCGTGTGGTGCGCGCCACCAGAGAAATGTAGCACACAGACGGGAAACGTGGAAAGACTACGTTAGAAGTGCTGGAGTAGGCATTTCCCCAGGTAGAAGGCCATTTCTGACCGTTTTCCCAGGGTGTGAACTTGTGGAGACGATGGGACTCGAACCCACGACCCCCGGCTTGCAAAGCCGGTGCTCTTCCAGACTGAGCTACGTCCCCGAATTTGTCAATTAGCAGTTGACGGTTTCCGCTATGCCAAGCCGGTGTTATTTAGCACAACGCTCGAACAGCAGCCGGCATTCGAAGCCGTCCTCCCAGTCTACGGCTCGTGACCCGAAGACACTTTCCCTAGCCGTCCGATAGGTTTGACAATCAGTCGACCGTGCTCCACGGCAACGGCATCTGACGATGCACAACCCAAAGAAGCCCAAGCCGGTCCCCTCGACATCCTCGAGATGTCAAAAACCGAAACGGAAGGCACCAGCTGTATAGCTACAATCAGGCTGAGAAGAACCAATGCGAGAGCTCCGCTCTCGTCGGCGAGGAGGATCGCCAGATATCCGGTCAAAAAGAAGCCCGAACCAAGGGTCGCTGGCCAAACACGGCGTCGAAGTAAGGCGACACTGACTGGTGTCGCCGAGGCGAGGATTGGCATCGGAAATAGCCACTCCAACGCCTCAAGCCCCTGTGAGACCGAGTAGGGATGCGATGAAGATGACCGCCGCGACCGCCAGTCCGGTGCCTGCTAGCCAGCCTGCTGACTGGATCAACCCTTTCCTTACGGAGGTTTCAGCAGTCCGATGACGGAACGTCAGCGTGGTCGCCGTCACCACGGAGTAGATCAACACCGCTGCTAACAGGATGTCAACCCGCGGGTACACCCACGGAGACACGAATGCCGCAACTGCCGGAATGACCCCCCACGCAAGACTCCGTGCAGCCACGTTGTTGACGTCTGTGCGCATCCCGTCACCGGCCAGCCGCCAGGCCGCCCAAGAAGCGATCAGAGCGGTCACCACTGCAATGACCAACGACGCCAAGGGATACATCACAAACTCGACCACTATCAAAGCCATAGCGAAGAGAATGAAGGCGGTGGGTGCGGCGACCAGAAGGGTGATGACACCTACACCGAGTCGACGGATTCTGGATCCTGCCCGTGTGACGTTGCTCATGATCTCAAACGACCCGGGGATTCGCGCCACGTCTTCATTGGTCCTCGGAGAAGGTCACGGCCCAAATGAGGTCGGATCCCTCATCGAAGTCGGAGTGCTGTAGCACCCGCACAAGAATCGACTCCTGGCCGACGATGACCTGCTCAATGGAGTTGTCCTGTCCGGTGATTTCATCGGTAGGAACAGACGCCCAGCGTTGCCCGTCAGGCGAGAACCAGAGTGTGGGAATGTCAATGAAGTCTTGTTCATCGGGTGGAGCCACGCCCGCCTCTTCGTACGCTTCCTGTCGGGCTTGGTCGAACTCCTCTCCGGTGACCGCGGTCAGCCTTTCACCTGTGTCCGGGTCGAGAAAGGTGATGGTGTCGCCATCGTCGGGGATCTCCACACTGGGATTGTCGAAGATCGTCCCTTCGGAAAGCACCACTCCGCTTCCTCCATCGGCGAGAGTGAATGTGAAGGTCTCCACATGTACCGTGAGGGTGAGACCGTCCTTTTCGATGATGACGTCGGGTTCGGGGGGTAAGACTGGCTGGAGACTGCCTATGAGCGCGATCCCGTAGGGGCCGGCGGCGATGGAACCGAAACCAGGCTGCAAAGTGAGGTCGTCGGTGTCTTCGAGTAGCTCGTGGGTGGGTAGTTGCGACCACTCTCGGCCGTCGGTCGATGTCAGGAAACGGACACCTTCCTCCGCATCGAAGATTGCGACGATCAGAGTGTCTCCCCATAACGCCGGCCCCGGGTAAGAGATAGGGCCAGCATCCAGATCATCAATGCTCAGCTCCTCCCAAACGACCCCGTCGGAGGAAGCCCAGAGGATCCCAGGGTCGGAGTAGGCCACTAGAGCGTTTCCAGTGCTCAAAATCTGGAAAAACCCCTCCGGCTGGAAGGGCACGGAGACCAGATCCCAAGACTCGCTGTCCTCCGAAACCCAAATCAGCGTCTCATGATGGTGACCATCGGCATCGTCGACGATGAAACTGCCCGTGAAGACAAGACTCCCGCTTCGTGTCGCGAGAACCGACTCGACGACAAAGTCCGAGACATCCGGCTGTTCCAGCTCTATGGGATCAGCCGTCCACCTGAAGCCGTCGGGCGACGTCAGCAGCAGCGTATCGCCGTCGAATGTAGAACCCAGCGCCACGTAGCCCGAAGCGGTGACGATTACATCCGTGGTGAAGAACACCTCGTCCTCTGACTCGACGACGAGTTCCTGCTCGGTCCACTCACGGCCATCCACAGAAGTCCAGGCTTGCTGACCATGAAGGTAGGCGACGTAACCGTCGTCGGTGGCCAGCACTTGGTCAGCTGAGGTCTCACCGGAAATATCGGCGTCGACCCACCTCAGGGAGATCGCTCCGGCTCCGGCTCCATCGCCGCCCGCAGGCACAGCGCTGGTCGACGTGGATTCCGTCGGCGTAGCCGTGGTCGACGGAGCGACCCGAGTGGTCGACACGTCCGTCACCTCGGCGCCGCCGCAGCCAGCCAATACAAGCGACATGACCAGACGGCCGATGAGCTGTCTACCACTCATCTGCCGAAAGAATGTCAGGCCAACCCTGCTCATGATCCCGAGTCAATCGACACGCACCGACTGCCGCTATCGGGGTTTCCCCCGACACCCATGCGACTCGCAGCGACCACATTCATCTCCACAGTCATCCAATATCGACTAGCTCGAAGATCCCGTATTCGCCCTCTTCGTAGTGGCCAGGCAGATAACAGAAGACGACATACGTTCCCCGGCCCGGATTGCCCTCACCCAGAGCACGCAGCGCGTCCTCAACCGTTTGCCCTGGCTCGACAATGCGAAACAAGTCATCTGTCCCGTGGTCCGGCGGCCACTCGGAGAAGCTGCCCTCATTTGGCCAGACGATGTGGATGTTGGCGAGGTCGACATTCCCCTCCACTACGGGAAGCTCGTCAGGTGGAATGCTGGTCAGGATCACCACCGGCTGATGAGCCTGCGACCCCATGTTGGTAAACCTGAATGTGAGCTCTGCATCCGCCAGTTCAGTAGGGCTCACTATCCACGGACCGTCGTCAACCTCCACCTCGATCACCGTTCGACCAAAACCGACACACGAGGCGAGCACCAGGGGCGAGGCCGCCGATGAGAGAATCAGTGCTGAGATTCGCTTCCTTCTAGTCCAGCGTCTCGATCTCACGCCCCGCGGGGAATGAGGGTTCTCCCCGATGTGTGTCCACCGGAAAACCGCCCGCGAGGCTGCGCCGAGCGCCGGAAGTGTGACCTGGATCGTGGGGTGGGTCGCGTTCTGCGTATCCATCTCATTGGACTCCACGGACGGACGTCCACGCACCGTGCGCTGGGGCGGCTCTTCCATATCGATCCGCACCGCTCTGTCAGTCATCAGTGTGTGGGTCGAAGTGCAGGGCGCCTGAGTAGGTTCCGCCGACTCCTGTCTGTCCGGTCAGTATGAGTTGTCCACGCAGATCCGAAAGGCCCTCGCTGCCGTCCACTATGACCAGTCTGCCTTCTGCGGTACCGACGGAGTCCACGGTGCCCTCGAACACGAAACTGAAGCTGCCACCAGCATCGCCGAACTGCCCGGCGAACGTGTCCATGGCTGTGAAGTTCTCTGCTCCTGTCGCACCACAGGGTGCGTGACTCACGATGGTGAAGTCTGCGTCGAACGAACCTACGAGATCACCGGTGAAGTGGAATGGGACAGCGGCGTCGATCAGACAGTTGCTGCCCGCCGGCATAACCGATGTAGGTGGAGAAGGCTTACCTACCTGGAAGTCCCCGCTCACCTCCTCAGGAGCCGTCGCGTGAGCCGCAACGGACATGTCGACCAGTGTCAGCGTCAGACAAAGGACGATCAGCTTTCTCATGGTGTCCCTCCTATTGAGTGGTCGGATTTGAAGTTTTGACAGGTCGCCGCCAGGACGGTGATCCGATGCTCTACGAAAATCTCTGTCGGCAGCACCTTCAGCACCGGCGTCCCTCCGGCGTGGCGGGACACTCCTTGACCAGCCGTCCTCTTGCTCGACGCCCGCTCATCTCCCCTACCCCCCCGGCTATCCAGTAACGCTGATCTTGAGCAGCCCGTACTCGGGTAGAGAGTTGAACTCGGGAAAGTCGGGATCCTGGAACAACCCGAACCCACCGGCTTGGACGTAGTAGGTCTCTCCGAACTCTGATTCGAAGGTGATTTCGGCTTGGAGGCTGAAGCCGCCGTCGAAGGTGTCGTCGACGCAGCCCACCACGTCGAACCCGGATTCAATCGAGGTGAACATCCCGAGGACGGTGTCGAAATCGGAGCCCGCGGTGGTCACGGTAATCGGACCACCGGTCCCCTCGACGGTGTACCAGACAGTCTTACCCTCGACGCCAGCGCATGATGCCTCCGGTTCGATCGCCGCTCCCTTGGTCTGCTGAACGGCACCTTCACCGATCCGCAGCGGGTTCGCCCCGTCTGGAGTGTCGTTGATTGGCGGCGGGCCGGTCATCTTGGGCCCTTCCGACTCGTTGACAAGCCCTCGGACTTCGAAGCGAGACCCAAAGCACTCGTCCAGGTCGTAGCTGCGACCGTCGACCACCACCTGGACTGTCCCCGACACTAAGAGCTCAGTCACGATCTCCTTGACCTTCACGTTCTGGGAAAGGATGTCGGAGACATTGGTTTCGCCGTCTTGGACGCTCAGCGACACCTGTGCGTCTGTGACCGGGGTCTCGCCGTCGAACGGGTCGAACAACGGGACGGTCACATCGAGGTTCCCCGAGAGGCTCCCAATCTCGGCCGACCCGAAGAACTCCGGCGGCTCGAACTCGCCGTTCGGAGGGAAGATCTCCAGGTTGAGAAATGCTTCGCTACCAAACTCTCCGGCGAACAGATTCAGAGTGGACTCGTCCGACCCGACGATCCCAAAACATTCCACGAAGGCTTCGTCGAAGTCGACCCGGAACGCATGAGGATTAGTGGATCGCAACTCCAAATGGCCCCGCACCGCGGAGCAAGAGGCTTCGAATGGGATGCCATCCAAGGTGACGGTCGCCGTCGCGGCGAAGAACCTGGTGGTCTCGTTGACCTCGGTCCAGCGGTTGCCGTCGCGGAAACGGTCGGAGAATGTCTCCTCATCGAGAAGCTCACCGACCGTGCCTTCGAGAATGAGGGTGCCGTCGGGGTCGCCGGAATCGGCGAAGTCCATTGGGATCACCGCCGAGACCTGGTCGCCATCGACGGCGACGCCATCTTCTGCGAAGCCGAACAGATCGGGTTCGTCTACGAATGGCTCACTCCCGGGCAGCCAGATCACTGCATCGGCAAATGGGTTTCCCCCCTCCTCACCTGCAAACAGCCCGATGAAGGCCTCGCCTGCACCCGCCTCGCCTGATAGTTCACAGCTGAATGTGAAGGAGTCGAACGACTCCTCCACCGGTGGACCGGCGCTCACCCGCACACCGATCCCCAACAGCAGCGAAATCGACACTGCGAAAACCACTGTCCTCTTCATGATCTCCTCCTTCGCCGAATGGTCATCTCAAAACTCGAAACAG
>Ga0256866_1000118_pt1 | contig 14184 bp, 17 predicted proteins | sample RVTome_16_FD_187338 | JGI IMG/M metagenome (GOLD analysis project Ga0256866, IMG submission 187338) | Soil microbial communities from uranium-contaminated site in the Upper Colorado River Basin, Wyoming, United States - RVT152D67 HiSeq ...
GGCGAAGTGGTTCGCTTTGCGTCAGTGGGTCTCGTGGCTCTGGACCCTGGCCACAGGTGTGGGCATGGCCGCGGGCCTGACCGCGGGAGCGGCTCTAGTCGACTACGGCATCGATCGAGGGGACCTTCTCCTCATGGGTGCCGTCACCGGCGTCGGCGTAGGGGTGTTGCAGGCGCTGGTGCTCGCACGACATCGGATCCCCGGGGCGGTCTGGTGGGCGGTTGCGAACCCGCCCGGCTGGGTCCTTGGGTGGTTTGTCACCTCGTACGTGATCACGGCGAACGTCGATGAGCGGTTCCCGGTCTTCGGCTTGAGCGGAGCGCTGGTCTTCGCCCTGCTGACCTGGCTGCTGCTCGCGGCGCTGTTCCGAGCGGCGGCACCCGAAGCCCGGGGGACGGCAGCCACGGGCGCTCGGTGAACGTGGAACGGGCCGCAGGCGCCTTCCTCATCTTCGTGCCGCTCGCGTTCAACGCGTTCTTCTTCCTGCTCGGGCGACGGTTCGGCTACCCGGACATCCTGCGCAGCCCAACCAGGGACATCCTGCGCCGCTTCCAGGCGGCCGGGGTGAGCCTCAAGATTCTCTGGTACGGCTTCATGCTGACGGCCGTCCTGCTCGCGCCCCTTGCCGTGCTCCTTGGACAGGTACTCGCTCGCGACGGCCTCGCCGTTGTTCCCACGGCGACCGTGGTCGGTGTCCTCGCGGCCGTTGTGCAATTCCTTGGGCTGGCGCGGTGGCCGTTCCTCGTACCGGCCCTGGCACGAGCGTACACGGATCCCGCTTCGAGCCAGGCGACGCGCGAAGCGGCGGCGGTTGCCTTCGAGTCGTTCCATCGCTACCTGGGGATCGGGATCGGGGAATGCCTCGGCTATCTCCTTACAGGGGCGTGGACGATCCTCGTCGGAGTGGCGATGCTCCAGTCCTCCGCGTTCGAGCCCTGGCTCGGTTGGCCGGGGATCATCATCGGGCTCTTCCTCATCATCGGTTCTCTGGAGTTCGTGGGCCGCTTCGAGGAGCAGGGCTGGAAGCTCGCGGGCGCGATCGTCCCGATCACCTACATCGCCTGGTCGCTATGGCTCATCGTCTCGGGGGTAGTGCTCGTATTCGGGTACGCCTGGTAACCGTGACCACGCTACACGGGTTAGCGCGCAGCCTCATCGAGCGCAATCAGGGCACGAAGGAGCACCCCATGAAGCCCCACGTCCGCATGATCGGAAAGCCTTGGAAAGACACGATCTGGGGCGACGTCCTCAGTCTGCAAGACGACCCACCAGTGGCCCACTTCGAGGAGCTCGAAGCCCAGTTCCATAACCTCGCCCTTGTTGCCGATGGACCCTGGCCAGCATTGCGCCAGACCTACTTCGACCTCTCCCGCTTCTACAATGCCGTAGGGTTTGCTGACTCAATCCTTCACGCGACCGAGGCGCTCCAAGAGAACCCTGATCTCAGCGGTCACGCGCTCTGGATTGTTGATGAGTTTCAGGGTTTCAACTCGGCAGAGAACCGACTTATCCAAGTGTGCGCGAGTCAGGCTGCTGGGCTTCTCCTCGCTGGCGATGACGACCAAGCCTTGTATCAGGAGCTGAAAGCCAACAGGCCCTGAGAAGTATGTCCCCACGAGCGGAGGTTCCGACTATCTCGCTCATCCCTCCCTCCATCTTGGCGAAGGGGTCATCCGGGGTCAGCTAGGTGATGGCAGGTCATCTAGGTTATGAGCTGCATTTCCAGCTCACCCAGGCATATCCGCAGGTCACAGGCGATGTGACGTCGGCTGAGATCGGTTCAGGCCACTTCACTTGGGCAAGACTTGGGCAAGAGTTTCGGCTGGCCGTGAGTGGCAAGGTTGTTCGAGGGATTCGGGTCGATGAACAGATGAAGCGTGCTCGTGATCATGAAGCCGAGAGGCACTCCAAAGAGGAGCAGCCTCCTGGCGGGTCCCGGCAGCGGTGGCAAGGACCCGACCATCGAGCCGCTCATCGCGAACCAGGCCCCGCGCTGGTCGGCTCGCTCCGGGGTGAGGATGGGTGCCGGACGACTCCCCTGGATCCCGTTGGCTCCGTCCCGGAAGGAACGTCGACAAGGCACAACGCTTCCCAGTCCGGGAGTGGACCCAGTACCCGCGGGATGCGACCGGGTGGCTGATCAGCGAAGCCGCCTCCCTGCCGCCTCTTGCAATCTCGTCTCAGTGACTCGGTTCAGTCCGGACACGAGAGTCTGCTCCTCCAGGGTGGTCGCCAAGTCCCCGGGCTGAATCGGCCGGTAGGGCGGGATCCGGCAGGCCATCAGCCGCTTCGGGCTTGCCCAGCCACCAGCGTCGATTCAGCGCGACGAGGGCTATCGCCACCACCCCCGTGACCGCCGTCATGGACCAATACATCTGCAGCCGACCGCCGGCTTCAAACAGCGGGATGGCAATGCCACCGGTGGCGTTGAGCGACGCATGCATCAGGAACGCGATCAGGACGCTCTGTTTGGTGCGAACGAACACAGCAGTGAACAAGACCGACGCCATCACGAGGAATGCGGCGTCCGCCCAGGGAACGTCACCCGACATGAACAGCGGGATATGCCACGCGGCCCAGAGGCCACCCACACCGAGGCTGGCCCAAAGGGGCGAATACCTCTTGAGCAGACGGGGCAGGGCGAATCCCCGCCATCCAAGCTCTTCCCACGCCCCTGCGAAGACGCCTACGACCTGGACCAGGAAGAGCCTTCCGAGCTCGGACCAGTCGATCAGCTGATCGGTTGGCCCCAGCCGCGCGCCGGTCACGACATTGAACCCAACGGCCACGGCGAACAGCAGGGCAGGACCGAGTAGCGCGACCACGTACCACCCGACACCGACACGCCATATCGTGGCTCGCCGCAGGAGGGCCCCAACTGTTCCCCGGCCGTCGATCAGGGCTGCTGCGGCGATGGCGGCAAGAGATGGGCCGGGAGGCAACAGGCCGAAGGGCCAAGACACCGCCAGCGTCAACAGAAAGAACGTGGTGATCGGCCATCGTCTGGCAATCGAGGCCGCCCACTGGGCGGCGCCGGAACCCCCGGGGGGGCCCTTCGTCCCATCAATGCTGTTCATCGCTCTGGCTCCATGAGTCCCCCCGCAACCTGAACGTCATCCGGCTCCCGACCACGATCCTTGATCATCCCCGCCATCCCTACTAGCCGGGCCACTGGTGACTTGGGGGGGCGGGTTACTGGTGTTCGACCCGCTGCTCGGCTGGATCTCAGCCCCGGAGGTACAGCAGGACGGCCAGCACTCGCTTGGAATCGCTGCCCGTGGTCGCGAGGTCGAGCTTCGAGAAGATGCTGGACACGTACTTCTCGACCGCCCGAAGCGTGATCACCAGCCGTTCCGCGATGCCCTGATTCGACCGGCCCTCCGCCATCAGGGCCAGCACCTCACCCTCGCGCGGAGTCAGGCGAGCCAGGGGGTCTCGATTCGTCTGCTTGGAGATCAGTGCCGACACGATGGTCGGGTCGATCGCCGACCCCCCGTCCGCCACCCGGCGGACGGCGTCGATGAAGTCGCTCACGTTGCTGATGCGGTCCTTCAGGAGGTAGCCTGCGCCGGCCGCGGAGTCGCCCAGGAGCTGCATCGCCAGCCCCACCTCCACATACTGCGACAGCACCACCACCCCTACGTCATGGTGGTCGGCGCGGATCGCCAGGGCGGCCTTCATCCCCTCGTCGGTGTGGGTGGGCGGGAGACGGATGTCGACGATGGCGGCGTCAGGCTCGTCGTTGGCCACGAGCGTGAGCAGCTTGTCGGCGGTGTCGCTGGTCCCCGTTACCTCGATGCCCGCCTCGGTGAGGAGCCGCTCGAGACCCTCCCGGAGGAGGACGCTGTCCTCGGCGATCATCACGCGCATGGGATCTCCGCTCTGAGGCGGGTGCCCTTTCCGGGCGGGCTCCAGACCTGGAGGCGGCCGCCCAGCGCCTCGATCCGGTCCGCGAGTCCCCTGAGGCCCGTCCCGCGTTCCGTGGTGGCGCCGCCGACCCCGTCGTCCATCACCTCGACGACCAGGCGTTCTTCCTCCCGCGTCAGCTCGACCGTGCCCGATGATGCGCGGGCGTGCTTCGTGATGTTGGCGAGGGCCTCGGACACGAGGTAGAACGCCGCCAGCTCCACCGGCTCGGGCAGTCGATCGTGCAGTTCCGCGTGCAGGTGCACCGGGACGGTGGCGCGCGTCGTGAGCGACTCGAGGGCGACTCCGAGACCATGGTCGCTCACCGTGGCGGGATGGATGCCGTGGGCGAGGTCGCGCAGCTCCGCAAGGCTCGCGGCGACCTCCTGTCGCGCTTCGTCTACCCGAGCGGCCAGCTCGGGGTCCTCCGACACCCGGTCCCGGAGCTCTCCCAGTTCCAACGACACCCCCACCAGTCGGTGCTGGGCTCCGTCGTGGAGATCGCGCTCCAGTCGACGGCGTTCCCGCTGCTCGGCGTGGAGGATGCGTGCCCGTGACCCACGGAGCTCCTCCAGCCGTGCCCGGAGCTCGACCTGCAGCCTGGCGTTGTGGATGGCCATGCCCGCGGCCGCGACCACGGACGAGAGCAATAAGGGCTCGGCCGAGAGTGCGGAGTTGTGCAAGAGGGTCGCCACGGGGAGGCCGTCTCGCATGATTGGGGTCGCCGAACGCCCCTGCTCGAGCTCCAGAGAGATCTCTCGCCCATCGACATCGGCGTAAGACCCGAACTCGGGGAGCCAGTAAGCCAATCTCACCGACGGGTCACGGAGGGCCCGGGCCACCGCATCTTGAAGCTCGACCGGCCCGGGGTTAACCCCGAGGTCCACCATGAGCTTGGCGACCGATCCCCTGCCGAGCTGCGCTTGGAGCAGACCGATCAGGAACACGATGGGAGCCACGCCCACGGCCGCGAAGGTAGCCAGCCTGATCGGACCCTGGACGGTCGTCCAGCCAAGCAAGCCGGCGAGGAGGAGGAGGGCGATCATCACCAAGATGAGGGAGAAGGAGTCGACCAGCAATCCGAGCGAGGCGCGCATCGGACGACCGCTCCGGAGTCGTCGACGGATGAGGAGGGCGACCCCGGTCAGCGAAAGCACGCTCACCATGAGCAGCTGGAGGCCCTGTATCGCCTCCGCGAGGCGGGATGCATCAACCACCGCGAGCACGTTTCTCGGCGCTTCCTCTCCAAGGGCAAGAGCCAGGACCGTCAGGCCCGCGGCGACGTAGGCAGCCGCGACCACGACGCGGTCCGGGCGAGACTCGAGCCGCCCGCTCGGGAAGGACAGAAACACGTGGAGGAACAGAACGGGGGGGAGGAATTGGCCTGCCACGCCGAGGGTGAACAGCAGATCGTTGTCCGACCAGATCAGGAAGTTGATAAAGGTGGCGAAGCCGGCCGTCACCATCAGCGCGCCGAGCCTGCTCTCGGGCCTCCGCCGCCACGCGATGAGGCCGGCGACGATGTAGGGAACGGTGATCCAACAGGCTAGCCCTGCCTGCAAGCCGGGTCGATTCAGGCTCTCGTTGGTGCTGGCCAGCCAGATGAGTACGGTGGCGCTGAGGAATGCTCCGAAAACTAGGATGACCACCGTCCAACGGCTCGGGACGGTGACGGTTGACTCGACGCCCACTTCTGGCCGCACCCGGGAACCCATACGAGGATCCGATCTCGCCGAAGGCCAACTGAGGAGAGACTGGCGTCGATCAGTATTCCACGCGGACCGGGCCGCCGTTCCGTTCATCCGATCGTCTTCCCGGCCTCCTGGACGAAACGCTCCGGTGTCGATGGGGCGATCCGAGGTCGGAGCCGCAACCAGCTCACGACGACGACCACGGCGACCGCGATCGCGGCGAAGACGACCGCGCGTACCTCATCGACTCGGCCCGGATCGAACCCCCACGTGCGGGAGGTGGCGTTGAGGGCTGCGTGCATGAGGCCCGCGAGGAGCCCTCCCGCCATTGCCGATGAACACCCATCAAGATTCCCGGCACGAGGCGATCAGCGGGACGGCCAGCGTCCGCGCGTTCACCCCGTCGAGCAAGTGCATGTCGAAACCGCCGACTGCGTTGGTGACCGCCGATCTCAACAACGTCGCGGCTAGGGGGAGGCCGAGCGTCGCCACGTACCGGCGGGGTGAGACGCGCCACCGGCCCAGCCGTCCCAGCGCGACCCGGATCTCCTCGCCGCCGCCTGCGAGGCCCCCGACGATGAGCGCCGTCGCCGCGGGCATCAGCACCAGCGCGAAGGGCTCGATGGCCCAACCTACCTGCGTACGTCCCGGCGGACAGCGCGGCGACATGGACCGCGAATGAGGCGAGCGCATGCCGTCGGACGACCGGCCTCACGGGCGCCAGCGCGGTTCAGAACTCCTCACGGGCGAAGCGCCACAGCGCAGCCAGGACCAGGGCCGAGGTCGTCACCGCCGTGGCGATGACAGGGATCGCACCGTTGAACTCGAGCTCGGTGCCCAGGGCGACGGACGTCGCCACGTCCCCCAGCAGCCACGGGGTGACGATCACGAGAGCCAGGGGAAGCATCCCGGCGAAGAACTGGCCCATCAGCAGCATCCCGACCCCGATCCCGGCTACTGGGCCGCGACCCCGGGAGAGGGTGCCCAGCGCGAGGGTCAGCGCCACGTAGAAGACGACGGCCAGCGCCACTACGACGACCCCGAGCGCGAGCGACCCGTACGAGAGAGGAACGGAGAGAAGCACGGCGGCCTCCGCGGCGAACACGAGAGTGGGGACGAGGACGGCGGTCACCAGAAACCCGAGCGAGTGGGCGACCAGCTTGGCCAATATGAAGGCGGACGGAGAGACCGGCTTCGACATGATCCACGCGGCCGTCCCCGACTCTCGTTCGCCGACGACGGCTCCCTGCACGGTGAGCACCACGCCGACCCCGATCACGAAGGCCCCCATCAGGAGGAACGTCTGGACCGCTTCGTTCGCCGTGCTTTCCGGATCGATCATGATCAGCGCCGCGACACCGTTGAGGATCACCACCCAGGCGAGAAGCTGGATCCACCACTGGCGTGTGCCCCACCACTGTCCGAGCTCCTTGCGAAGGAGGTTGCCGAACCCGCTCCGCTGACCCATCGCGGGCGTCAGGTCGAGTGTCGGTTCCGAATCGCTCTCGGTGGTCGCGACGCTCATCGTGTACCTCCTTCCACGAGCCGGAGGAAGGCTTCCTCCAGGTTGAGGTGCTTCCGGCCGAACGCCATCACGGTCACGTCCCTGTCCTCGAGAACGGAGCGGAGCAGGAGCGATTCGGCCTCCTTCTCGTCGGTGACGCTCAACGTCAGAGTCGTTGAGCTGTCCTGGGCGACCGTCGTGACATCGCTCACCCATGAGAAGGCGCGAAGTACGCGCATGGCTGCCTCGCCGTTGCCCCTGAGCGTGAGCTCATAGGTGACCGTGTCCCCATCGAGGAGCTCGGCCGTGGGAGCGCTGGCCACCAGCTTGCCGCGGTCGAGGATCGCCACGTGGTCGCTGACCCGCTCGACGTCGTCGAGGATGTGCGTCGAGTAGAACACCGTCGTGTGGGCCCTCAGCCGCGCCAGCAGGTCGAGGACGTCCCGGCGTCCCAGAGGGTCGAGGGAGGCCGCGGGCTCGTCGAGGATCAGCAGATCGGGATGGTTGACCTGGGCCTGGGCGATCCCCAGCCGCTGCCGTTCGCCGCCCGAGAATCCCCTGACGGGGCGGTCGGCCTTGTCAGCAAGACCCACGAGTTCGAGCGTCTCGTCGATCCTGTCTCGTAGGGCCCTGCTCCCCCAGCGGTAGAAGAACCGCGCCGTGAACCCGAGCGTCTCCCGGGCGGTCATGTGGGGATAGAAGCGCGGATCCTGCGCGAGGTAGCCGACCCGAGCGCGGATCGCGAGGCTGTCGCGAACGCTATCGAGGCCGAAGATGGCAGCCTGGCCCGCGGTCGGCTTCCCCAGCCCGAGCAGGAGCTTGATCGTGGTCGTCTTTCCAGCTCCGTTGGGGCCCAGGAACCCGAAGATGGAGTGGTGGGGAACCTCCAGGTCGAGAGGGTGCAGGGCTTCGACCTCCCCGAACCGCTTGCTGAACCCCACCGTTCGAATGACAGCATCGGCTTGGGCCCCGGACCCAGGGTGATCGGCGTGGTTCTGGATGACCTTCGTCTTCATCGTGACCTCACCTGTCGGGATCCGTTCCACCATCACAGAGCGAGAACAGGAGCGGAAGCCGGTACACCGGTGGTCACGGGGGTCGGGTTTCTGGTGGAAGGTCCGAGCGCGATTGAGGAGGTGAGATCAACGGAGCATCAGTTCGCCGGTCCCGTTTCGCCGGTCCCGTTTCGCCGTTCCTCACGGGTCGCGCCCTAACCTTCGCCCCTTGCTGGTGGCTGGACGCCGTGTGGAGGCCCAGTCCATGATGATCATCTCTTCATCGATGAAGGGTCGGCTCCCCACCTGGTTTCCGGCGGCGCCGCCACGGAACTCGGGACCGGCCTCGAGGGCTCGCCGACCGGATCGAGTCACTGGACGGCAGGCTCCAGGTGGCAGACTCCAGGTGTGGAGTCCGCACGAGAAGGGCACCCGCCTGAGAGCGAAATACCATGCGCGTGATGATCGCCGAGGACAGCGTCCTCCTCCGGGAGGGTCTCGAGCGATTGCTTACGGAGGCGGGCATCGAGTAACGGGGACCGGCGACACCGCCGACAAGCTCCTCACCCTCGTGGCCAACGACGAGCCTGACGCCGCCATCGTCGACATCCGTCTCCCGCCCACCCACACCGACGAGGGGATGAAGGCCACCCTGGCGATCCGCGCCGACCACCCTGACGTAGGGGTGGTGGTGCTGTCGCAGTATGTGGAGGTGGGGCTGGCGATGCAGCTCCTGGGCGACTCCGCGGAGGGGCCGGCTACCTGCTGAAGGACCGGGTCAGCAACGTGAAGGAGTTCGTCGACGCCATGCGACGCGTCGCGGAGGGCGGGTCGGCGATCGATCCGACGATCGTCTAGGCGTTGATCTCGAAAGGGACGAACCGCGACCCGCTGAACCGCCTGACGCCTCGAGAGCGCGAGGTCATCGCCCTGATGGCGGAGGGCCGGTCGAATCAGGGCATCGCGGAACGGCTGGTGATCACGCTTCGGGCGGTCGAGAAGTACGTGTCCAGCATCTTCTAGTAGCTCGACCTGCCGACCACGGGCAGCGACTCGAAGCGTGTCCTCGCCGTCCTCCTCTACCTGCGGGACTGACACCAGTTTCCCGCCCCTCAAGACACCAGTGGACCGGTTTGTCGGGAGCACGGCACCCACCGAGGATGGTGTCAAACGTCGACCAATGGAGGATCCGATGCAGCCGCGAACGACGCGCCGAGCCAGTGCCCTCCTCCTGGTCGTCCTCGGGTTGACCGCCTGCGGACCGGTCGGGTCCGGTGACATCGTCACCGAGACGAGAGAGGTCGGCGACTTCGATCGGATCGAGATCTCGGACGGCATCGTCCTGGAGGTGGCCGTGGACGCCGGCGCGGGGGCACTCGTCGAGGCCGTCTACGACGACAACCTTCAGGAGCGGATCGTCACGGAGGTCGACGACGGAACACTGCTGATCCAAGGATCCGGCTGGGGCAGCTTCGACGCCCTCGGGTCCGGGCGCAGGGTCCAGGTCAGCATCCCGGCGCTGTCGGGCCTGGTCGTCTCGGGCGGCTCCCGGGTCGTCGTGATCGGGGTCGCCGAGGAGATGGCCCTCCGAGCGGATGGGGGCGCGAACGTCGATCTCTCCGACCTCATCGTCCGAACGATGCACCTCACCGTCTCGGGAGGCGCCAGCGCCACAGTCAACGTGACCGACGCGATCGATGGCGAGGTCTCCGCCGGGGCGAACCTCAGCGTGCGGGGCGATCCGGGCTCCAGCGACCTCGAGGTCAGCGGCGGCGCCACGCTCGAAGATTGAGGATCGGGTCCCTCAACCAGCCCCGTGCCAGCGCTGCATATGCTTCGCGTGGGTCTCGAGGTACGCACCGGGCTGATAGTGCTCGTCGTAGAACTCCGTGTCGATGTGGAACAGTCCCGCCAAGGCGAGGCCCCCACCGGGGCGCTGCCCGCAGGCGTGGGGGCCGGCTGACCTCGGCGAAGACCATCTCCACGAAACGGCGGGTGGTCACGGTCTCGTCGTTTGGGACGTGCCACACGGCGCCCAGGGCCTCCTCCCGCTCCCCCAGCGTCACCAGAGCCCGAGCGAAGTCCTCGATGTAGGTGACCGTGTGGGGGCATCGGGCTCGCCAGCCGCCTTCCCGGCCAGTCTGGCTGGTCTCGGGATCCCCGACGTCGGAATCCATGTCCTCCGACACTCCGCGGCAGCGGCTCTCATCCGCAGCGGCGCTTCCGCCACGGCGATCCAGAAGATCCTCGGTCACCGCAGCGCAGCCTTCACCTTGACCGTGTACGGGCACATCTTCGAGGAAGACTTCGATCTGCTCGCTGAGAACCTGGGAGAGCTGTTAAGCCAGCGCTTCCCAGAGAGATTCCTTAAGGCGACTCGGGCCTACCGCGCGCGCGACGGGTCCAAGGCTCCAGCGGCCGCCCGGAGGTTTGCCTCCTAGCTGTCGGTCGTCCTGTTTCATCCTCTGGGTTCGTCGAAGGCGATGGTACGGCTGCGGAGCGGTCCGGCTGGCCGTGCAAGTCCTACCCTCCGCGCTCGGCGCGAAGGGAAATCTTCGTCGTTGCAACTCGGTGAAGCCGTGCTCCGTGAGCCACGCGGGACTCGGCATCACCGTCGCTGGCGGCCTGGGGCCGCTTCATCCATCGGTCGACCAGCCGGCCGTCCCGCGTGGTCACCTCGATGATCACCACCCGCCTCAGGCCCCGTCTCTCCACGCGAACGTCGATCACACTCCACTCGCGCGGTAGCACACCGACTGCATGGGCGAGACCACGAACGCCGAGGTCCAAGGCGTAGGACCCGTCGGGTGAGATCAGCACGAAACCCTCGGCGGGGGGAAACGGGTCGGGAACGGTGAGCTTCGAGTCCTCGAAGGCGGGACTCTCCGATTCGTCCACGCTCCGTAGCCTAGCCTGGGATTGACGGTGGCGGAGACGGCCAGGAGGATGCGACCTTAGCTGTTGGTCCGTTGTGACCTGCTCTTTCGCTTCGTTGCGCGGGCTGGATTTGAACCAGCGACTTCTGGGTTATGAGGCTGGTGCCCTTCCGTGCCGTCCTGTCCGGGCTTCGTGCCGCGGAAGTCCATCCCGTGCCGCCGAAGTCCGCGTGGTACGTTTGCAGTTCGTTTGCACCAAGTCAAGCAGAAGACCCAACATCGATATTGTGGCCTCGTGCGCGGGACCGACGAGGGAGGAGGTCGGCGATGGGGAAGGGCAGCGCCGGCGCGGCCGCGGGTGGCGGAGCGATCTACGGGCTCGGGATCTTCGGCGCGTTGGTCTACTACTGGCAGCAGGCCGACGCGTTCTGGGAGTACATCTGGGCGATCTTCCCGAAAGCGATTCTCTGGCCGGCGTTCATGGTCTACGAGGGGTTCCGGGCGCTCGGCGCGTAACGACGGATCGGGTACCTGAGAGCTCAACTGGACGAAGGAACTTCAGCTCGGCCCTCCGCAGATCCCGGACGGCCCGCCAGAGGCCGACGACGACGCTATCGCAGCTCGTGCACCCAACTGGACTGTACTCGAAGAAATGTCCGAGGTAGAGGGGCATGTGCTGGGTCTCAGTGCCCGCCACACGAACCTTCGTCAGGCAGGATACCGACCCGGCCCCGACAGTAGGACCATTGGGCTGAGGTCTCCCATGGGCTTGGGAGAGGTTGCGAGGCTCGGGGTCCGTTCGGTACCGGACAGCTGGTGTTCGCCACCTTGATCCGCGTGTCCGAGCGTTGGCAGCGCTTGCCCGTGTCCGACCTCGAGCGCCAGCAGCTGCGGCTGCTTCGCGGAGATCTCGGCATCGACCCCGACCCGACCACCGATAGGAAGGAGGCCCAACGCAAGAGAAAGAGCTCGGCGTGACTCAGGTCGGCGAGTTTACAGGAGCTTCAGACTCGACCACTCAGTGGCACGCGAGAATATGCTCGAAGCGGTGCTGCCTGCAAGGCGACCTGACGAAGGTAGGTATGGCAAGATCGATTGCAGTCGGCACCTGAACCGATCATGAGCGAAACGGAGGAGGAGATGGGAGTCGAGCAATACAACATGATGCTGTTCCAAACTGGGGATGACGCCTGGAACGCGCAGGACCTGGAAGCGTTCGCCAACCGCCATTCGGAGGACGTTGCGGTGCATTTGCCTGCGGCGCCTACACAGCACGGCATCGAGGCCCACAAAGAGTTCGCAATCAACTCCTTCAGGGCCTTCCCGGACCAGCGGGTACAGAACAGGCCCTACAAGGCCTTCTTCGCCGGAGGCGACTGGGTCTGCTCGATCGCGCGCTACACGGGCACGATGACAGGACCGATGATCGGCCCCGACGGCACAGAGACCCCTCCCACCGGCAAGTCATTCGACGTCGACTTCTGTACGGTTGGCCACTGGAAGAACCGGCAGATGGTCGAGGAGTACCTGTTCTACGACGCCGTGACGTTCATGAAGCAGATCGGCTTGAGCGAGTAGCAAGGCCGAGAGAACTCGTCTCACGGTGTCCGCGAGGGCCTCGGTCAGGTGCCGACGTAAGCCGCGAGATGGTCGCCGGTGAGGGTGGAGCGGGCGGTGACGAGGTCGGCGTGTGTGCCCTCGAAGACGATCCGGCCTCCGTCGTGGCCGGCGCCGGGGCCGAGGTCGATGATCCAGTCGGCGTGCGCCATGACTGCCTGGTGGTGTGGATGACGATGACCGTCTTGCCGGAGTCGACGAGCCGGTCGAGCAGGCGAGGCAGAGTTAGCCCCCGGGGTCCCACCCGCTCAGCGAGAGCCACATCCATTCACCTTCACCCGGCCCCCACCGGAGAGCCAGCAGAGAGCGCGCCGTAGGCGCCGGAATCTAGCCACAAGAGAGCCACAAAACGAGGCGGCTCCCGGGTTCCGGGAGCCGCCTCTAGGGCCGTCTACCTGCGGTTTTCGGTCGTTGCGCGGGCTGGATTTGAACCAGCGACCTCTGGGTTATGAGTTGTGCAGTTCCAGGTCAGCTGAGGCATATCCGCTGCTCACGGGTGCTGTGAGGTCATGTGAGATCACGTCAGATCACCTGAGTCAGCCACAATTTGGCCACAAGAATCAGGTCCGAGCCTGGACCTGATTGGAGGCGGCGCACACACGGTCACCCGGCGCGTTGTCTTCGGGTAAAGGCCAGGTGCTCGACGTGCTGCGGATCCAAGGCCGGGAAGATCCTGGGATCACTCGGCCACCGCGCGCGGCTCGAGGACGACCACCGCCGTCTCTCGGGGACGACGCGCAGCGTAGCCGTCGAGATTCTGGTCCAGTTCGCGCCAGCGCTGCCACAGCCGTTCACGATCCTCGCCCGCCGCGGCTCTCCCGAGCACCTCGCGCCGAATCCCACCGGCCAGCTCGACGACCGCCTCCGGATGGGCCTGCAGGTTCAGCCACCACGCTGGCTCAGCCGCGCCCCAGCCGTTCATGGCCATCGAGACCAGGTTGGGCCCGTCCTCGTAGTAGCCAACGACCACGCTCCGTGGCTCGCCGCTGCGCCGGCCCCTGGTGGTTAGCCGCAAGGCGCCCCACTTATCCGGTCGCGGGGGCCATAGCCCCTTGCGCCCCCCGCTGGCCCGGACGATCCACCGGTGCACGTGCCAGAAAGTCACGACGAACCACCGCGGTGGTAGGCGCGCTTTGTCTCGGGCCATGCCAACTCCCTCTCCCGAGGACGACCTTACCATTTGGACCGCCCCGGGATTCTTGGAGGCTCTGGTCTGCCCAGTGAATCGTTGAGCCTGGGGGGGTGGGTTGGTCAGCCAGTCGGTCGGTCGAACAGTCCGGCCTGGTGGCACGAGAGGGGCTTCCGGCACTGAGCGCCGACGCCAGATGAGCCCCCTGACCCGCCCTTTCCTTTTGTGGGGCGGGGAGGACTCGAACCTCCGGCCGGCGGATTATGAGTTTGATCGGCCGAGACTCGCTGGCCAGGCGAAACGCAGCAAACATAGCCTCTCACCAGCGTGTTTGGCTTCCCAACACCACCCGACACTTCGCAACGTTTCGCGGTCGTTCGCGGGACAAATGCGGGACACATCACCTCCCGGCGCGTACCTAAGAATGAGGCCGCGGCTCCCTCATATCCCCCTCGGCTTCAGGGTC
>Ga0256866_1000119_pt1 | contig 14173 bp, 12 predicted proteins | sample RVTome_16_FD_187338 | JGI IMG/M metagenome (GOLD analysis project Ga0256866, IMG submission 187338) | Soil microbial communities from uranium-contaminated site in the Upper Colorado River Basin, Wyoming, United States - RVT152D67 HiSeq ...
GACATCCAGTGCCTTGGCGATGTCCAGGACGAGGCTCACCCGTGGCTCCTTCTTCCCGTTCTCGAGAAGCGACAGATATGGGGCGGGTTTGCCGACACGTTCTCCCAGTGTGTCGAGGGTGAGTCCCGCCTCGTTGCGGAAATGGCGGATCCGACGTCCCAAAATCAACGGATCGGGATGGTGAGGTTCGGCCATTTCTGCTCCTGGATGAAAGATAGCAGAATCTTACCCTGTTTGGAACGTTCTCACTGAGGGTATGAACAAGACACTAACTTCTTATGAACCAGTTCCAGGAGAGTGAAATCGAACGTGAGATCCTCACCGCGGACGCGGTCGCTTTCCTGATCGATCTCGAAAACGAGTTCGGCTGGCGGAGAGGACAGATTCTCGAGAGCCGTCAGGAACGCCAGAGTCGTCTCGACACCGGCGAGTTTCCCGACTTTCTGGAGGAGACCGAATATGTCCGCTCCGGAGACTGGGCAATCGCACCGGTGCACCCCGACCTCGCTGATCGGAGGGTCGAGATCACCGGGCCAGTCGACCGGAAGATGATGATCAACGCCCTCAACTCAGGTGCCAACGTCTTCATGGCCGACTTCGAGGACGCCACCTCACCGACCTGGAACAACCTGCTCCACGGTCAACGCAACCTGGTGGAGGCATACGACCGGACACTCGAGTTGGTCACGGACGACAAGAAATACCAGCTCGACGATGAGGTCGCGACGCTCGTTGTCCGGCCACGTGGATGGCATCTGGATGAGAAGCACTTTCTCGTCGATGGCCGGCCGATGTCGGCAGCGCTATTCGACTTTGGTCTCTACATGTTCCATGGAGGGCGTGCTGCCCTGGCCAACGGGACCGCACCATTTGTCTATCTACCCAAGTTGGAGTCACATCTCGAGGCGAGGTTGTGGAACGACGTCTTCGTCTGGATTCAGGATCGGTTGGAGATCGAAAGGGGGACCGTCAAGGCGACCGTGCTGATCGAGAACATCCTGGCCGCCTTCGAGATGGATGAGATCCTCTACGAGCTGCGCGACCATGCCGCCGGGTTGAACGCCGGACGCTGGGACTACATCTTCAGTGTCATCAAGAGGTTCCGAAACCACTCCGATTTTGTCCTGCCTGATCGCAGTCAGGTGACGATGACGGTGCCATTCATGCATGCGTACACAGAGTTGATGGTCAAGACATGCCACCGCCGGAAAGCTCACGCCATCGGAGGGATGGCGGCGTTCATCCCCAATCGACGCGACCCCGAGGTCACCGAAAAGGCGATCGCGGCCGTAACCGCCGACAAGAAGCGTGAAGCCGAAGCCGGGTGCGACGGGACCTGGGTGGCCCATCCCGACCTCGTCGCAGTCGCCCGAGCGCAGTTCGACACAGTGCTAGGCAGACGTCCCAACCAGGTCGACCGACAACGCGACGACGTTGACGTGAGCGGAGCCGACCTCCTCGACTTCGATTTTCCCGGAGATGTCACCATGGACGGCGTCCGTACCAATGTCGCAGTCGGCATCAGGTACCTGACCAGATGGCTCTCCGGAATCGGTGCCGCCGCCATCGACAACCTGATGGAGGACGTGGCCACCGCCGAGATCTCACGATCCCAGATATGGCAATGGGTCCGTCACGGTGTCGTGACAGCCGACGGGACACCGGTAACCGAGTCGCTGGTTCGCTCAATTGCGGGAGATGTCGTCGACGAGATCGATGGCGAGGACCGCCACGAGGTCCACTCGGCCCGCAAGGTCTTCGAGGAGGTTGCGTTGTCCGACGACTTCGTCGACTTCCTCACCCTGCCCGCATACGAACTGATCAACTGAGAGAACCGGAGAAACCAGGTGACACCAAGTCAACAAGAAGCTGTCCGCCTCGCCGAGGAGTGGAAGAACAACCCACGCTGGGAGGGCGTGTCCCGCGACTACTCCGCAGATGACGTCGTCAGGCTTCGAGGCAGCATTCGCGAGCAGCACACCCTGGCATACCGGATGGCCGAGAAGCTCTGGGAACTGCTCGGCAGTGAGGACTACGTCAACGCCCTCGGCGCATTGAGTGGTGGTCAAGCAGTGCAGATGGTCAAGGCCGGGCTCAAGTCCATCTATCTCTCCGGCTGGCAAGTGGCCGGTGATGGCAATCTCGCAGGCGAGGTCTATCCCGATCAGTCGCTATACCCGGCGAACTCGGCGCCTGAACTGGCGAAGCGGATAAACAACGCCCTTCGCCGCGCCGACCAGATCCATTGGGCAGAGGGTGACACCGACCTCGATTGGTTCGTCCCCATCATCGCTGACGGTGAAGCCGGTTTCGGCGGCGCCCTCAATGTGTTCGAGCTGACCAAGTCGTTCATCGAGGCCGGTGCTGCCGGCGTTCACTTCGAGGATCAGCTCGCTGCCGAGAAGAAATGTGGTCACATGGGAGGCAAAGTCCTTGTCCCCACCAGCCAGCACATCCGCACGCTGCAGTCGGCCCGTCTCGCCAGTGATGTCCTGGGTGTGCCGACGATCATCGTCGCCCGCACCGATGCCAATTCGGCGACCCTGCTCACCTCGGACATCGACCCCAGGGACCGTGAGTTCATCGTGGGAGAGAGGACCCCTGAAGGGTTCTACGAGGTGACAGGTGGGCTCGAATCGGCCATTGCCCGCGGTCTTTCCTACGCCCCCTATTGCGATCTCATCTGGTGTGAGACGGCCACCCCCGATCTCGACGAGGCGCGTCGTTTCGCCGAGGGAATCCATGCCGAGCACCCGGACAAGATGCTCGCTTACAACTGCTCACCGTCATTCAACTGGAGCAAGCACCTCGATGCGGACACGATTGCCCGTTTCCAAAAGGAGTTAGGTGTGATGGGCTATCGATATCAATTCATCACACTCGCTGGGTTCCACGCCCTCAACGCATCGATGTTCGGGCTCGCCAAGGGATACGCGGCGACCGGAATGTCGGCTTACGTCGAGTTACAGGACAGAGAGTTCGCAATGGAGGCAGATGGCTACACGGCGACCAAACACCAGCGCGAGGTGGGTGCGGGCTACTTCGACCTGGTCAGTCAGGCGGTCTCTGGCGGCCAGACCTCCACCCTGTCGCTGAAGGGCTCCACGGAAGAGGAGCAGTTCTGAGGCGTTGCTATAGCATCGGGTAGCGGTTTCCGAGACCTCTTGCTATAGCAACGCAATGTCGCGTCTCCAACCGAGGGGCGAGGGGCGGCTGCGGAGTACATTTCGGTCATGGAGCGCTGTGACGATCCCGATGTCCGCTGGCACAAGATCGCCGACCTGGACGATCTGCCGGAAGGCCGGGTGAAGACGGTCACGGTAGGGAGACGCTCCCTTGCATTGACTCACTACAACGGCGCCTACGGAGTTCTCGACAATCACTGCCCCCACCAGGGTGGTCCGCTGGGAGAGGGCTCGATCGAGCAGGGATGGCTGCGCTGTCCCTGGCCCGGCTGCCATGGGCGTCTGGGCCGCAGTGGGCGACAGACGCCAGGTGATCGCGGTGGCCGGCGACGGTGGATTCGGGCAATATGCGATGGAGTTCACCACCGCCGTCCGGTACGGGATGAACATCACGCTGATCCTTCTCGTCAACGACGAGCTGGGGAAGATCAGCAAAGAGCAGCGGGGCGATATGTACGACGTGTGGCAGACCGGATTGACCAACCCGGACTTCGCCGAGTTTGCCAGCAACTGTGGAGGGTTCGGGGTCCGGGTTTCGACGATCGAAGGGCTGGATGATGCAATTGCAGCCGGGCATGACGGGCCGGCCATCGTCCAGATCGACACCGACCCGCTGCTGGTATGAAGTCGAGGAGTTTGTGCGATCGACGACGCGGGTAATATGTCTCCCCGGACGTAACAACCACTTGCTCCGGAGGAACCCCTCATGAAGATCGTCCACGTCGTGGGCACCGGCACCATCGGCGAGCCTCTCATCGGCCTTCTCGCCGACAACAAGGCCCATTTCGGCATCGACGAGGTCACTTTCCACAAACGCACACCGTTGATCACCGAAAAGGCCAAAGTCGAGGATCTGGTGCGAAGGGGTGCGATCCTCACTGTGGACGACAACCGCAAGTCGACCTTCGAAGAGCTCGGCCATGCGCCGAAATACGAGACCCTGGAGGCCATCGAGCGCGCCTCGGTGGTGATCGACTGCACTCCCGTCGGCAACGAGATGAAAGACGAGTTCTACAGGGACGCCACCGGCCCCATCGGATTCATGGCGCAGGGCTCCGAGTACGGATTCGGAAAGATGTACGCCCGTGGGATCAATGACGAGGCCCTCATCCGCTACGAGGACAAATTCCTTCAGATCGTCAGCTGCAACACCCACAACGTCGCAGTACTGATCAAAGCTCTGGCCATGGACCCCGATGGGACCAATCATCTCGAGAATGGTCGCTTTCTCTGCATGCGGCGTGCAAACGACATCTCTCAGGACAGCGGTTTCATCGCCAGCCCGGTGGTCGGCGGTCACGACAACGACCGGTTCGGTACGCATCACGCTCGAGATGCCCACGACCTGTTCACGACGCTCGGATACGACCTCAACATCCATTCGTCCGCGATCAAACTCAACACCCAGTACATGCACTCGCTTCATTTCTCGCTGACCCTCGATCGCGAGATTGACCTCGACGAGATCAAGGATCGTCTCGCCGCCAATACCCGGGTGGCGACGACACACAAGAAGTCGGCGAACCAAGTCTTCTCCTTTGGCCGCGACCATGGCTACTACGGACGCATCATGAGCCAGGCTGTCGTGGCCTTGGAGACCGTGGCGGTGCGCGACGGCAACGAGATAGTCGGTTTCTCTTTCACTCCTCAGGACGGCAACCCGTTGCTTTCGACGATCGCCGCCATGCTCTGGTACCTGGATCCGGAGACAATGGACGATCGCATGGACATCCTTCGTCGCTACCTGTTCGAAGAGATCTAGCCACTTGGAGCGACAGGCCCGACTCTTCGCCGAAGAGGCGATCATCGCTCTCGGTCGGCTCGACGTGGCCAACGCTCGCACCGCGATCGCCCAGGCATTCGACGCGGACCACACGATCGGTGCCGTGGCCGACGCGGTCTACCTGGCGTGTGCAGAGATCGAGGAGGACAATGGGGTCAGCACTTCGACGTGGAACACCCTGGCCGATGCGGTCGACTCGGCGGAGCTGGTAGCTGTAGTCGAAGCCTCCCGGTCCTAATGTCCGTGCGGTGATCGTCGAAGTCATCGCAGTCGGCACCGAGTTGCTTCTCGGCCAGATCGTCAACACCAACGCAGGATTCATCGCCGCTGCCCTGGCCGACCACGGTTTCGATGCCCACTTCCAGCAGGTAGTGGGTGACAACCTCACCCGGGTGGCGGACAGTGTCCGCACCGCAATCGGTCGGGCCGACGCCGTCATCATCACCGGTGGCATCGGGCCCACCCGCGATGACTTGACCCGGGAGGCACTCTGCGAGGCCACCGGGCGACCGATGGTCTTCGATGACGACTATGCCGACCGTCTTCGCACCTGGTGGAAAGAACGGGGACGGGAGATGCCCGAGTCCAACCTGAAACAGGCCGAGCATCCCAAAGGGGCCGAGCTTCTGATCAACCCGAAGGGCACCGCTCCCGGGCTGGCGCTCGATCATGAGGCCACACTCATCTTCTGCGTCCCGGGCGTGCCTCAGGAAATGGAACACCTGCTGACAATTGAGGTGCTGCCCCGCATCGTGTCCAAGTCGGCCGGTCCCTCGGTGGTGGTGAGCAGAATGTTGCGATCCTGGGGTCAGAGCGAGTCGATGATCGGCGAGTTGCTCGACGATCTCTATCAAGGCTCCACCAATCCCTCGGTGGCGTTTCTCGCTTCTGGCGGTGAGATCAAGATCCGGATCACGGCCAAGGCTGATAGCTCCGAGGCTGCTCTATCACTCATCGAACCTGTCGAGACCGAGATCAAGAAGCGGGTCTCGCCCTGGTATTTCGGTAGCGACGACGACACCGTGCAGCGGATCATTTTCCGGCTTCTCCAGGAGAAGGGGTGGACCATTTCCACTGCGGAGTCGATGACCGGTGGACTGGTGGCGGCAGCCCTCACATCCGAGCCCGGAGCGTCGAAGTTCGTGATGGGTGGCTTGGTGGCCTACGACGAGGAGTTGAAACATCGATTGTTGGGTGTCTCCGACATCACTGCCGTAGTCAATGATGAGACTGCCATCGAGATGGCCCGGGGCGGTCAGAAGCTCATGGAGACCGACGTCGTCGTCGCCGTCACGGGATCGGCCGGACCCGAACCGATGGAGAGGCCGCCTGGCACCGTCATCATCGCCGTGGCCACACCCGAAGATGTGAGAGCCCGGGAACTGCGGATGCCGGGGGATCGGGAGCGGGTTCGGGTCTATGGCACCACAAGCGCTCTTCACCTGGCACGTCTGGCGATATCCGGCAAGTGGTGGAACTAGGTCCCCAGGATCTCGTCGGCCGCGTGTTCGTGGCGGCTCCCCTGCCCGCCGATGTGCGCTTTGCATTGGGCGAGCGCATCTCGGAGATGTCGATTCCCGGCAAGGTGGGGCCCCAACAGAACTGGCACGTGACCCTCAGATTCCTCGACACCGTCGACCTGGTCACCTATGAGCGCTTCCTCTCGGAACTGGAGCGTGTGGGGGAGCAGTTCTCCTTCCCGATTTCGCTGCAAGGGTTTGGCGCCTTTCCGAAACCGCGCAAGGCCACTGTCTTCTGGGCGGGGATCGGTCGGGGGGCAATCGACATCTCCCTGCTCAACGAGTTGGCCGAGGACGCCGCGGTTGGCGCCGGGTTGTTGCCTGAGGAGAGGCCCTTTCACCCCCATGTCACGTTGGCTCGAATCAGACCTCCCGGCGATGTCCGTGATCTGGTGGACGAGGACCTGGATCTCGGCTGGCGTTGTGACCACGTCGTCGTCTACCGCAGTCATCTCGGCCGTGGCCCGGCGCGATACGAACCCCTTGACGCGGTGAATCTAATTGGGTAAATCAACAGTACGAACACTTGTTCGGTCTAGGATCTGAATTCTTGTCACACGGCCCCTATACGGTTTGGAAGCGATGAGTCAGGAAGGACGCAACGTGGAACGCGAAAAAGCACTCGACATGGCGGTCGGCCAGATCGAGAGACAGTTTGGCAAGGGCGCCATCATGAAGATGGGCGAGGCCGCCACCCGCAAGGTGGACATCATTCCGACCGGAGCCTTGTCCCTCGACCTGGCCCTGGGCATCGGTGGAGTACCCCGTGGCCGTATTGTCGAGCTCTACGGTCCGGAGAGCTCCGGTAAGACATCTCTCGCCCTCCACATCGTCGCCGAGGCGCAACGCAACGGGGGCATCGCCGCCTTCATCGACGCCGAGCACGCCCTTGACCCGATATACGCCAAGGCCATCGGGGTGGACATCGACGAGTTGCTGATCTCCCAGCCTGACACCGGGGAGCAGGCGCTCGAGATCGCTGACATGCTGATCCGCTCCGGTGCTTTGGACGTGCTGGTCATCGACTCTGTGGCCGCACTGGTACCCCGCGCCGAGATCGAAGGCGAGATGGGTGATTCTCACGTCGGTCTCCAGGCCCGGCTCATGAGTCAGGCGCTGCGCAAGCTGGCCGGCACATTGAACAAGTCAAGAACCACCGCTGTGTTCATCAACCAACTCCGGGAGAAGATAGGCGTGATGTTCGGGTGCTTCCAGTACTCGACGAGAGTCACCCTTGCCGATGGCACCCAGGAGAAGATCGGCAAGATCGTCAATCAGAGGATGGATGTCGAGGTCCTTGCCGTCGACCCGGAGACCGGCAAAGTCGAGCCCAGGAGAATCGTCAACTGGTTCGACAACGGCAACGCCGACGAATTCCTCCAATTCACTGTCTACAAGCCGCAGGGAAATGGCAGGGCTCAGTTCGCGGCGACAGCGAACCATCTGATCTCGACACCGGGAGGGTGGCGCGAAGCCGGCGAGTTGATTCCGGGTGACCGCGTGCTCATGCCGCTCAAGCACTACCTGTCCGATCAGCAACGGCAGCTGGTGCTGGGCGGGTTAATGGGGGACGGTTCGATTTCACCCAAGCGTGATCACTCGAATGGTCGTCGGATGAAGTCGAGATTCCGCTTCGGACATGGTTCCAAACAGGACGAGTATGCGAAATGGAAAGCGAGCTTGCTCGCTGGCGTTCCGCTCTCGATCTCACCGCATTCCAAAGGTGGACTGATGGTGGAGACGACACCTCTGGCCGAACTCGATGTTCTACGTGAGTCCGTCTACGTCGGCAAGAAGAAGGTGTTCAGCTGGGACTACCTCAAGGAGCTGACCCCCTTCGCGCTAGCCATCTGGTACATGGACGATGGTACGTTCGCCGTGCGTCGGAAGGATGGTTCGGCCGGCCGATCGGAAATCTACGTCCAGGCGATGGACAGGGGAACACAAATTCGCCTCGTGGAGCATCTGAACGATTCGTTTGATCTCAGCTGCAAGTTGATCGACCGGGCAGGCAAGGCGGTGGTCGTTTTCGACCGTGATGGCACCGAGGCGCTTCACGATCTGGTTGCCCCCTTTGTTCCTCAAAGTATGGAATACAAGCTGCTCCGGCATCATCGCGGTCGCCATGCAGTCGAGGTCCAACCGGCCAAAGAGCGGTTCGAGTTGGCGGCTGTGCCGATTATGGACATACACGTCAAGCCTCCAACCAAGGGCATGCGTCGGTTCGACCTCGAAGTCGAAGGGCATCACAACTATCTGGTCGATGGGGTGATGGTGCACAACTCACCGGAGACCACCCCCGGTGGGCGCGCGCTCAAGTTCTATTCCTCGGTTCGGCTCGACATTCGACGTATCGAATCGATCAAAGACGGGACCGAAAGCGTCGGGAACAGAGTTCGAGTGAAGGTGGCCAAGAACAAGATGGCCCCGCCATTCCGGCTCGCCGAGTTCGACATCATGTTCGGTCAGGGCATCTCCAGAGAAGGCAGTCTTCTCGATGTGGCCGTGGACAACGATGTCGTCAAGAAGAGTGGCGCCTGGTACACCTTCGACGACGATCAGCTCGGTCAGGGTCGGGAGAACTCGAAGCGATTCCTTCGGGAGAACCCTGAGCTCGCCATGCAACTCCAGGCGAAGGTGTTCGAGGCGGTCGGCATGGTCACCACCGACGAGGACGATGAGGCTCCCGTGAGGGCTGAGACCGACGACGAGAAGGCCGAGCCCGAAGACGCCACCGCCGAGGAGTAAGCGTTGCTATAGCATCAGGTAGCGGTTTCCGAGACCTGGTGCTATCGCAACTAGCGAACCGCTCTTTTGTCACCCTCTTTTTCGTGACGGACCAAGGAATCGGCCTTTGCCGACACAGTCTGGACCCAAGGTTCGCCAAAGAAACTGTGTTCCGTGCCCGTGACATGCAGTAGCATCGTTTATTGACACACGAATACAACCTTGAAACCAACCGGAGCCGAAGAGACATGTCAGGAGGAGCGCAGAAACAAAGGGTGAGTTGATCCCTAGATTCTGAGAACGCTTCGTTTCGTGTGCCGGGCCCGGATTCGGGTACCGGCACCTGTTGTCTTAGAGGTCCCGGGGAAGGGACCGCAAATGACTGATGCTCAGGCGATAGGGCTGGGAGTCCTGGGAGTCGCTATCGGGCTGGGCTTCGGCTATCTGTTGGCCCGTCTCGCCATCGCTCGCCGTCAGGAACGGGACAGCATCGATGCCGAGGAAATGGTCACGTCAGCCCGCATCGACGCCCAGAAGATCCTGGCCAAGGCCGAGGATGAGGGCCGGGCCAAGGCAGAGGCCTATCGAGAGAAGGAAGAAGCCACCCTTGCCCATCGGCGTCTTGAGCTGGGGACTCTCGAGTCGAGACTCGGACAACGTGAGGAGACCCTGGAACAGCGTGCCTCCAACCTCGCTCAGCGGGAGACACTGCTCATCGAGCGTGAGGACGAAGTCACCGGAACCCGCGGTGAGCTTGAGCGACTGAAAGAGGAAGCCCGCAACCAGCTCGAGAAGGTTTCCGGAATCGACGTCGATGCCGCCAAGTCCGAACTGCTCGCTCAGGTGGAGGACGAGGCGCGGCGCGAGGCGATGATCCTGGTTCGAGACATGGAAGTCAGAGCGCGTGAAGAGGCCGATCGTCGTGCCCGCCGCATCCTCGCCACCGCCATACAGCGACTGGCTGCCGAAGTGGTCACGGAGACCACCGTCTCAATCATCGAGCTCCCGTCCGACGAGATGAAAGGTCGGATCATCGGTCGTGAGGGAAGGAACATACGTCACCTGGAGTCGGTGACGGGTACCAGCCTCATCGTCGACGACACCCCGGAGGCCGTCTCCGTCAGCTCGTTCGACCCGGTGCGGCGTGAGATGGCACGAATCACGCTGGAGCGTCTTGTCGCCGATGGTCGCATCCATCCCGCTTCGATCGAAGAGGCCTACGAAAAGGCCAAGGCCGAGGTTGAGCAGTCGATCCGGGATGCCGGCGAATGGGCACTTGTCGAGGTGGGTGTCTCCCGGATGCATCCGGAGTTGATCACCCTCATGGGACGTCTCAAATATCGGACCTCCTATGGCCAGAACGTGCTCAACCATCTCGTGGAGACGGCCCACATCGCCTCGATGCTGGCCTCCGAACTAGAGATCGACCCCGCGCCGGTCAAGCGAGCGGCGCTCCTCCACGACGTCGGTAAGGCGGTGACCCACGAAGTCGAAGGTTCACACGCCCTGATCGGCGCCGAGATCGCCCGACGTTTCAACGAGGATCCCGCGGTGGTTCATGGGATCGAGGCCCACCACAACGAAGTAGAGCCCAGGACCGTCCTCGCAGTCATCGTGCAAGCGGCCGATGCGGTTTCTGCAGCGCGGCCGGGAGCGCGGCGGGAAACACTCGAAGGCTATGTCAAGCGTCTCGAGCGGCTGGAGAGCATTGCCCTGGAATTCGTTGGTGTGGAGGAAGTGTTTGCTCTTCAGGCTGGACGAGAAGTCAGGGTGGTCGTCGACCCGGGAGGTGTCTCCGACCTCGAGGCGAGAGAGCTTTCCCGCAGCATCGCCCGCAAGCTCGAGGAGGATCTCCAGTATCCGGGTCAGATTCAGGTGACCGTGATCCGCGAATTCCGAGCAACCGACTACGCCCGCTGATCTACATATGACACAGACCGTCCTGCTTCCCCGACCGACCGTTCGCGAGCGGTCGAGTCGCCCGGCCACCCGGGTGGGGAAGAGCTATTTCATCCGTACCTTCGGATGTCAGATGAACGAGCACGACTCGGAGCGGGTCGCTGGGTTGTTTGAGCAGGACGGCATGACACCGGCAGACAGCTTCGACGACGCCGACGTCGTATATGTCAACACCTGCACAATTCGCGAGAACGCAGACAACCGGATGTATGGAAATCTGGGACAACTGAAAGCGATCAAGGATCTCAACCCAGAGATGCTCCTCGTGGTCGGCGGTTGCGCCGCTCAAAAGGACAGACAGCTGGTCAGGGAGAGGGCGCCCTGGGTCGATGTAGTCATGGGTACCCACAATCTCGACCGTGTGATCGACCTGATAGATCATGCCGAACAGTGGGGTCCGATCACCGAGGTCGTCGACGAGTTGCAGGCAATGCCGTCGTCTCTGCCCGCTCGCAGAGAGCTCGAGCACTCGGCATGGGTGACCATCCAGGTCGGGTGTAACAACACCTGCACCTTCTGTATCGTCCCATCTGTGCGGGGCGTCGAGGTGTCCCGACGGCCCGGTGACATCGTTCGCGAGGTGGAACGTCTGGCCGCTGATGGCGTGGTCGAGGTGACCCTCCTGGGTCAGAATGTCGATACATACGGTCGCGATCTCGCCATCGATGGTCGCCGACGGCCTATATTCGGTGATCTCCTGCGCCGGGTGGGCGAGGTTGAGGGCATACGCCGGGTCCGGTTCACAAGTCCACATCCGAACGACTTCCGCGAGGATGTGGCTCGGGCCATGGCCGAGACCGAGGCGGTGTGTGAGCAGCTGCACTTCCCTCTCCAGTCCGGCTCCGACCGAATCCTTGCCGCGATGCATCGTGGTTATCACCGGCGCAAGTACATGGAGCGTCTCGCCATGGCGAGGGAGACAATCCCTGGCCTGGCCGTGTCGACCGACATCATCGTCGGATTCCCGGGTGAGACCGACGAGGACTTCGACATGACCATTGAGGTCGTCGAGGAAGCTCGTTTCGATCAGGCCTTCATGTTCATCTTCTCGCCCCGCCCGGGCACCGCCGCCGCCGACATGGCAGACAGGTTCGTGCCGGAGGGGGTCATCCAGAAGCGATTCAACCGGCTGGTCGAGATCCAGAATCGGATTTCGGTGGAGCGGAACGCCGAGCTGGTGGGAGCCACCGTCGAGGTGCTGTCGGAAGGACCGTCGAGGAAGAACGTCGAGGTGGCAACCACCCGTACCCGCACGGGCAAGGTCGTACACGTCGAGGGTCGGTATCCCTCGGGTTCGTTCCTCGACGTCGAGGTGGAGGCCGCGGCGATGCATCACCTGCTGGGGACCGCGATCTGAGCTCAGGCGTTAAGGCCATCCTCGGGCCGACGGCCTCGGGCAAGACCAGCATCGCCATAGAGATCGCTCTCCGTCTCGGCGCAGAGGTCGTCTCGGCGGACTCCATGCAGGTCTATCGAGGAATGAACGTCGGGACCGCCAAGCCGACCAGCATCGAGCGTAGGGGAGTGACCCACCACCTGCTTGACGTGGCCGAGCCCGAGTGCGAGTTCTCAGTGAGCGACTACCGACGGCTCGGCCGCCAGGTGATCGACTCGTCTCCGGCGTCACTCATCATCACCGGCGGCTCCGGCCTCCATTTCCGGGCTCTCGTCGACCCGATGAACTTCGCCCCCACCGATGATGACGTCCGGTCGGAATTGGAAGATCGGAGTCTTGAAACTCTCGTCGCCGATCTCGCCGCTTTGGATCCGGAGGTAAGGCGCTTTGTCGACACCGCCAACAAGCGAAGGGTGGTGCGGGCCCTGGAGATCTTCAGACTCACCGGGGAGACGCCGTCTCGTCGTGCCCGATCGGCGGAGGCCGAAGACCTCAGGAGGTATGTGCCTGACATCGAGTTCACCGCGGTCGGAATCGACCCGGGCAATGCACTCGATGAGCGCATCGATCAGCGACTCCACGAGATGCGTAGGGGAGGGCTGGTCGATGAGGTTCAGGGTCTGCAAGACAGGTTGGGCAGGACGGCTCGTTTGGCGGTGGGGTATCGGGAGATCCTCGACCATCTGGCCGGGAAGTTGACCTTGGACGAGGCATTCGACGCCATCGGGCAGAACACCCGGCGATTGGCTAGAAAACAGAGGACTTGGTTTCAGCGTGATCCACGGATCCGTTGGATACCCTGGATGGAAGACGAATCCGATCGTGTCGAGAGGGCAATGGAGATGCTGAGTTGAGGCCCTTCCAATTCACCAAGATGCAGGGGCTGGGCAACGATTTCATCGTGATCGAAGGGCCGGAGCAACCAAGCCCGGTCGAGGTCTCCGAACTCTGCGACCGGCGGTTTGGTGTCGGTGCCGACGGGGTCCTGGTGGTGACCCGAGGAGACCCGATTCGCATGGAGTACTGGAACGCCGACGGCAGCGCAGCAGAGATGTGTGGAAACGGGCTGCGCTGTGTTGCTCGTTACTCATATGACAGGGGTTGGGCGCCTGACCGCAACTTCAGTGTGCAGACGCCGGTAGGGCTAAGAGGGGTTCGTGTATTCGAGGATCGGGTCGAAGCCGAGATGGGACGCGCCGTCTTCGGTGGGATCCGGTCGATCCTGGGGGCTGAGTACGAGTTAGTCGACATGGGCAATCCGCACGCAGTCACGTTTGTGGACGACCCCGCGGCCACCGATGTCATTGACGTCGGGTCGGCGTTGCAGAGCGAGTTCCCAAACGGATCGAATGTCGAGTTTGCCTCTCTCCATGGGTCGGGTGTGGTCATGCGGGTGTGGGAGAGGGGAGTCGGGGAGACCCTTGCCTGTGGCACCGGCATCGCGGCCGTCGCCGCCGTCGCCGCGGAGCGCTTCGGTTTGAGCAGCCCGATCGAAGTCTCAGTCCCAGGTGGTCAGGCGAGCATCGACATCCGCGACGGTGTCTCCTGGATCATTGGTCCGACCGAGTACTCGTTCAGGGGTAGCGTCGGAGAACGCTGACGA
>Ga0256866_1000121_pt1 | contig 14096 bp, 13 predicted proteins | sample RVTome_16_FD_187338 | JGI IMG/M metagenome (GOLD analysis project Ga0256866, IMG submission 187338) | Soil microbial communities from uranium-contaminated site in the Upper Colorado River Basin, Wyoming, United States - RVT152D67 HiSeq ...
TCGTCGTGAACAGGCTGCCCAGTTCGCCGCGGAGATGTCTGACATCCTGAAATTCGACGTGACTGTCGCCAACACTCCGGAAGAGACTGTTGGGGCCGACGTTTTGGTCACCACAACACCGTCACTCGAGCCGCTGGTCACGGAGGAGATGCTCCATTCCGGGCTACACATCACAGCCGTGGGGTCGGATGCCGAGACCAAACAGGAGATCCACGCCGAAGCGGTGAACAAAGCCGACCGCTTCGTGTGCGACTCGGTTGCCCAGAGCTCGAGGCTAGGTGAGCTCCGTGCCGCGCTCGCGGCCGGTTTCGATCAGCAGAATGCGGTTGAGTTGGGAGCGGTCATCACCGGGGAGAGGACAGGTCGTAATGACAATGAGCAGATCACCATTTGTGACCTGACCGGGACCGGGGCCCAGGACACCGCGATCGCCTCCTTGGCTGTGGAGAGATGCATCGCCAACGGTGCGGGCGTGCCCATCGCAACGTGATCAGTTGAACAAGGTCACTGCGCCCCACACCGTGATCAGCACCCCGACAACTGTGAGGAAGACGACCCGACCGGACCGGTACTGTGCGTCGTCGACCCCTTTGGGAGCTTCGCCACTGCGATTTTTCCACCATGCAAGGCCGTTACCGATAACCAATGCCAAACCCAGGGCCAGGATCATCTCGGGCAGGAGATTCTCGAAGTCGAATATGTCGCCCACTGCTGCAACGGTAACCACGGATAATGTCTGAGACGTGAACGACTGGTCCTCCGCATCCGCACCGGCAACCACGGCCAATCTGGGCCCGGGATTCGACTGTATCGCGATTGCGCTGAGCCCTCGGTGTGTCGTGCGGGCGCGGGTCGCCGACGCCTGGTCTGTCACCCATCTCGGGAGACACCGGCCCGCCGACATCGAACACGATGGTGTGATTGCGGCGGCTCGACGGGCAATCGGGGAACACCCTCTGGAGCTCGAAGTCGACAACCAGGTGCCACTGGCCAGGGGTGTCGGTTCCTCGGCGGCGGCATACGTTTCGGGGGTAGCTGCCGCTATGCGAGCTGTGGGCGATGAGGCGACACCCGATCGTGTCTTCAGGGTGGCGGCTGACATGGAAGGTCACGCCGATCAGGCGGCGGCCGCGGTCTATGGGGGACTGGTACTCGCCCCCGCAGAAGGAATGCCGCTACGTCTTCCCTTCCATCCGTCGCTTCGCCCGGTGGTCGCAGTGCCGGACGCCAGACTGCCAACCGCGGAGGCGCGTGCCGTGTTGCCCGCCTCCTACCCGCGAGCCGTCGTCGTCAGGAGCGTGGCCCGCACGGCCGCCCTGACGGCCGGTCTGATAACGGGCGACCCGGAGTTACTGGCGGCATCTCATGGTGACGAGATCCATGAGGCTCCACGTGACGCGATGAGCCCCGAAGTGGGCAAGCTGATCGATGTGGCCAGGCGAGCAGGGGCCTTACACGCTGCCCGCTCCGGAGCAGGTCCGTCGGTCGTGGCGATCACCACGACAGAGACGGTCGACCAGGTCGCGGAAGCCTTCCGGGAATGGGGGGTCGAAGTCATTGCTGACCCGGTGGAGACCACCGGGCTGGTCTAGATCTCCTGGGCCGACCCTCAACCTGGCCGGGCTGTCCCGGGTCTGACATTGAGGTGGTAGACAGCGGGACAGCCGGACCAATTCCAGCCCAATCGCGAGGCAGAGCGTCGCGACACCTCTCATTCGATTAGACGCCCGGGGCACCAAGATGGTTCGGAGGCTCGCACCGCCGATTCGGCCAATCCTGGTTTGACCTAGCACCGGGCCAGCGCGACCATATGAGGCGGTCTTCCCCTTCTCAGAGAGGTTTATCCATGGGTTCGCTCGTCAAAAAGCGACGTAAGAAGATGTCTAAGCACAAATATCGCAAGCGCATCAAAGCCAACAGGCACAAGCGCAAGAAGTAGGTAGGACGGGAGGCCGGCCCAGGGGGCCGGTCTCTCGCGTTTTGGCTTGGTTGCGGTTGCCCCTTCCGGGTTGAGCTCCTACCGAGCGACTTCCTCCAACGGGCGCAGGACGGCGTCCCACCCGCTTTCGTATCGATCGCGCAGCGCGGCGCCTTCCCGGCCGAACTCCTCCCATCCTCGATGCTCCAGATCGAGCCGGGTCTTTTCGTCCGACAGGGGGGTGAATCGGACGTCCAGGATGGATGACGCGATCGGCTCCAAATCCGGGTACCAAGACAGTGCAAGCCGGTTGGGTGGGTCCCATGCCAGTACGTGTGCCCACGGGTATTCCGCTCCATCTTTGGTGATTTCGATCACACGCCCACCGACCCGGCCTTCGAAGCGAACATCCGCCACCTCATCGTGATGGATCGAGTAGTAGGCAACCGGCCACCATTCGGCGATCCGTGTCGTGAACAGTTCGAACGCCCTCTCCACTCCCACGCCAAATTCCCGGGTCTTAGTCACCGGTGCGATCAGCTCGCTCGTCTTCAACATCGCTGCCTCCTTATCAACCAAGGTCTCGAATCTGTCCAGCACCTCATCCCACAACCCGTCGACCCAAGTGCGGAGCTTGTCCATGCCGCGGCGGTCGACGTCGTAGATGCGTCGGGTTCCGTTTTGACTGGCCGTGACCAGGCCTGCCCCCTCCAATACCCGCAGGTGCTGGGATACGGCCGGACGGCTCACGGGGAGAAGACGTGCAATCTCGCCCACGGGTCGTGGCTGTCTCCTAACCAGTTCGAAGATCGTCCTCCGGGTTGGGTCGGCCAAGGCCGTGAGCTGGTCGTCTGCTCCATGCACGTGATAATGGTAAGTGTCAACTTACCGTAAGTCAAGCCTTACCGATATGATTTCCTGCTGCTCTTCGAGGTGTGGCTGAGGATCTACCGGTCCTTCAGGAAGTCCTCTATCTCCTCGACGAGACGATCTCCCTGCACCTCGTCCTCTTCTCCAACTTCGTTCTCCAACTGCTCCACGTACTCGGCCAGCTCCGAATTCGACTCGATCGCCTCGTCGACGGTGTCCCGGAATTGCCGTGCCTTCGAAGTCAGGTCACCAATGTCGAGACTCATCCCCAAGAGCTCGGAAGCCTTGATGGCAAGTGCCTCGACCGCCGGTGGATAGTCCTGGTTGGACAGATAGTGGGGTACTGCGGCCCACACCGATATGACCTCGATGCCGGCATTGCCCAATGCCTGGTTGAGGACTCCCAGGATCCCGGTCGGACCCTGGTAGTTGGAGGGAAGTAACCCGTGGAGGGTCAGCGAATCGGGACGATTGGATGACCCCACCAGTGGGACCGGAAGCGTGTGCGGCACCTGGCCAATGAACGCTCCGAGTGTCACTGCCTTTCTGACTCCCAGAGTCTGGAGGGCCTCGACCAGATCCTTGGTGAAGGACTTCCACTTGTAATTGGGTTCCTCACCCAACACGACCACGAGGTCGCCTTCGTTGGCACTTACGACATGAATTGCGTTCTCCGGCCAGTCGATCTGTCGAGTGCCGGTCTCGTCGACGAACACCTGGGGTCTGCGCATCTGGAAGTCAAAGTGCTCATCGGGATCGAACCAGGCGATCTGGTCGTTGTCGAAGGAATCGAGGAACCGCTCCGCCGCAAGCGATGCTGATTCGCCGGCGTCCCCCCACCCCTCGAAGGCAATCAATGCCACCGGGTCGTCCAGCACCGGGCGGTCGAGCCACTTGATAGAGCTCATGTGTCCAACCTACACATCAGATGTCGCTATCGGTCCGTGTAAATAGAACGGCCTGAACCTCTTGAGACGCAGTGCATTGAGGACCACGGAAACGGATGAAAATGCCATCGCCGCCGCGGCGATCGTGGGATTGAGAAGCCCCACCGCGGCTATCGGGATGGCAACGGTGTTGTAGAGAAACGCCCAGATGAGGTTGCTTCTGATGGTCCGCAGCGTTGACTCTGCGAGCTCGACGGCGACCGGCGCGAGTCGCGGGTCGTCGCGGAGGAGGACCACGTCGCCGGCTTCAATTGCCACTCCGGTTCCTGAGCCCACGGCCAGGCCGAGATCCGCCTGACTCAGAGCGGGTGCGTCGTTGACACCGTCGCCGAAGAAGGCAACCACCTTGCCCTTCTCCTGCAGCTCACCAACTCGTTTCGCCTTCGAGGCGGGAGTGGCACTGGCGTAAACGCTTTCGATGCCGATTTCGGCGCCGACGCGATTGGCGGTCTCGTGATTGTCCCCGGTGACCATCTCGGCAGTGATTCCGATTTCGTCGAGCCGTTGGATTGCTGCCGTCGACTCAGCGCGGATGGAGTCGCTCACCGCAATAACGCCGCGAACCAATCCGTCCCAACCCGCGAAGAAGGTGGTGAATCCGCGGCTCTCACCGTCTTCGAAGGTTTCCAGCCAGCGCTCGGCCCTGGTCAGCCCGTGCTCCGCGACCAGGGTGGCCTTGCCGGCCACCACGGAATGGCCTTCGACCGTGCCGTACACTCCGAGTCCCGGGACACTCTGGACGGTTTCAACGGCCACCAGATCGACTTCGTCCTCATCGGCTGCCAATCCGACAGCGATCCCAATGGGATGTCCCGAAGCGACTTCGAGTGATCCCACCAGCCGGAGGAATTCATCACGATCGGCATCCGTGACCACCATCTGAGGTGCCATCACTCCGGTGGTCAGTGTGCCGGTCTTGTCGAAGAGGATCGTGTCGACGTCGCGGGCCCGTTCGAACACCTCGGCCCTCTTGTACAGGATTCCAAGCTCGGCGCCGCGACCGCTCCCCACCATGACCGCGGTTGGGGTAGCCAGCCCGAGGGCGCACGGGCAAGCGATGATCAGCACCGATACGGCGATGCGGACTGCAGTACCCACCCCATCACCAGCGAGCAGCCAGAAACCAAAGACGGCAAGGCTGATCAGCAACACACCCTGGACGAACCGCCCTGAATAGACATCCGCCAGACGCTGGATTGGAGCCTTCGATCCCTGGGCTTCCTCGACCATTCTGACTATCGATGCCAGTGTCGTATCGGATCCGACCCGGGTGGCTCTCATCACCAGTCGACCGGCCTGGTTGACGGTCGCGCCGACCACGTCATCACCTTCAGCCTTGGTCACCGGCAGTGGCTCGCCGGTGAGCATCGACTCGTCAACGGTGCTTGATCCGGACTCGATAACGCCGTCGGTGGGAATCCTCTCACCCGGCGCGACGACCAGCCGATCGCCGGGGATGATGTTGTCGATCGGCACCCGGCTCTCTCCGGAGGAGGTCAGAAGCGTTGCCTCGGTGGCACCGAGCTCGAGCAGACGATGAACCGCCGAGGAGGCTCGGCCTTTGGCGCGCGCCTCGAAGACCTTTCCCAGCGTGATGAGAGTGATGATCATGCCCGCCGTCTCGAAGAACACACTTTCACCTAGGGCGAGGGCGGCCAGCGAATAGAAGTAGGCGGCGAGAGACCCGATTGAGATCAGGGTGTCCATGTTGGCCGAGCCATTGCGCGTCTGTTTCCATGCCCTCTGGTGGTATTGCGCTCCCGCCCAAAACACCACGGGAGTCACCAGCACGCCCTGGAGCATCGAGTTCCACAGTGCATGTGGCCCAAACAGATGGAGCAACATCGCCGGAACAGTGAAGACGAGTGCGGTCCAGAACCTGCGACGCTGCAACCGCTCCTCGTCGGTGTACATCGCGACGACGTCGCGCGCTTCCTCACCCGCTTCGTGGACGCTCAGGCCATAGCCGATCTTGTCCACCGCAGCCGACAGGGCATCGATGTCGACGGCTCCGTCGGTGCGTACCGAGGCCGAGGCGCCAGCGAGATTCACCGACGCGTTCTCCACTCCCTCCTGACGACTCAGAACACGTTCAATCCGCACCGCGCACGTGGCACAGGTCATCCCATCGACGTCGAAGAGAAGCGTCTGGGAGTTATCCGAAGACGGCGTAGCCCTGCTCCTCGATGGTCTTCTTGATGGTGCCGAGATCGACTGAGGCCTCGTCGAAGGAGACATCGAGGGTGGCGTCAGGTACGGATACCTCGACGCGGTCGACACCGGAAAGATCACCGACGGCGTCCTCCAGGCTGGTCTTGCAGTGATCGCAATGCACTTCGGGCACCTGGAGTGTCGTGTTTGTCGTCATCATTCTCCTCTCGGGATGGTTTGACAGCGATTGGGGTCGCTGCAGTCTTTCGGGTCCAGTGAGCGGGCTCGGCCGATGATCCCGGTGAGCCGTGACCTGGTTCGTTGCAATTCCTCCATCTGATGATCGACCTCTGTCAGCTGCGTCTCGAGCGAGTCGATGACGTGACTGCAGGTCGCCTCCCCGCTGTCCCGCAGTTCGAGGATCATCTGGATCTCGACCAGCGACAGTCCGGCCGATTTCGCGTCCTGGATGAACCCGATCCTGTCGGCTATGTCAGGTTGATAGCTGCGATACCCGTTGGGGGCCCGGTCAGGATCGGGGAGAACACCGATGTTTTCGTAGTACCGGATCGTCTTGGTGGAAAGGCCGGTCCGCTCGGCCAACTGCCCGATCTTCATGTCGCTCAGTCTACCATGGAAACCTTCCAGCAAACTAGAAGGTATTGGGCAATTACGCCCGTCCTGACTGCACCGATCTGGGCGGCGCGATGGTGTGCAGCGCGAACAGGGGGTCTTCTGGGACGCTCTCGTCCCCGCGCCGGCTTTCAATCGGAGAAGACCCCCGCCAATGAGCCGGGGGTCTTCGAATATCGGGTGTTGAACGCTTTTACTCGCCGCTGTCGACGATCTTGCCCCTCACGCGCGGGAACCGCACAGGCGCATGGGCGTGGCAATATTCCGCCTTGTTGTACTGCGAGAGTCTGGTCTCACAGCCTTTCTTGGCGCACACACGACCGGTGGCGAACCGCTTCGATGGACGGGTCATGCCTTTGATCGCTGCACCTCTCACTGTATCTGTCATTTGGCCCCTCCTGGTCTGGGCCGGCACTGTCAATCTATCGGAACTTCAAGGTGGATTCCTGACCAATCAGGCTACAAACCTTGATCGTGCACTCAATAATTGTGCGTGCCGGAAAGCTAATTGGGAGTAAATCTCCCGTTAGAGATCGGTAATAAGACGTTGGGAACGCGCTATTCGGTTCCCGCGATACCGAGCTTTTTGAGAAACGCTTCTCTATTCGGTTCTCTTCCCAAAAAGTTTAGAAGCATCTCGTCCGCATCCAAAGTTCCACCCTTGGCCAGGACCTCGTTCCGGTAGGCCATTCCCACCGCCGGATTGGTGACACCCTCGTCCTCGAAACGGGAAAACATGTCGTCACCAAAAACCTCCGCCCACATGTACCCGTAGTAGCTGGCGTCGTATCCACCCATGAGATGCCCGAAGGAGGCGAGAGCGAAGGTTCCCTCGTGTGGTGGGAGCAATGTGGTCTTCGTCCCCTCCTCGTAGATGAAGTCGATGTCGCGGTCGGGGCCACCGTGCAGCTCCTGGTCCCACCACCCGTAGGCCATCTGGCGGAGCTGCCACATTGCCTTGTTGAGTCGTCGTGCCGCCACCAGTTGCCCCACCAGCTCGGTGGGGATCGGCTCGCCGGACTCGTAGTGACGGGCGAAGCGCTTGAGGACGTCGGGACGCCAGATCCAGTGCTCCATGATCTGGCTGGGAGCCTCCACGAAGTCGCGCTCGGTGCTCGTGCCCGAGAAACGGGCCAGCTCGGTCCGTCCCAGACTCTGATGGAGGACGTGGCCGAACTCGTGGAAGAGGGTCTCCACCTCACCATGCTGGAGTAACGAGGGCTGATCCCTGGTCGGTTTGGTGAAGTTGGCCACCATGGCACATGTCGGGTTCTGATATGTCCCGTCCTCGAGAAGACGGCTTCGGATGAGCGGGAACTCGGCGGCGTGACCGTACTTGCCCTCGCGGGGAAACAGGTCGAGATAGAAGCGGGCGATCTCCTCCCCGCCGTCTGCCTCCTCGATGGCGTAGAGCTTGACGTCGTCGTGCCAGGTGTCGAAGTCGGCTATCTGCCTGAACTCGATCCCGAACATCTCAGAGGTCAATTCGAACATGCCGTCGAGCACCTGTTGGAGCGGGAAGTATTTGGCAACCTCGAAGTTGTCGACCCCATAGTCCGTCTTGCGCTGCTGGGTGTCGTAGTAGGACCAGTCCCAGACCTGAACCGCAGCGTCGCCCGCGTCCGCCTCGAGAAGCCTGGCCACTGCGGCGACCTCTTCGTTGGCCGTCTCGGTCAGCGGATCTCGCAACTCGTCGTACATCGTCTTGACCCGCTCGGGGGTCTTCGCCATACGCAGCTCGAGACGATGATGGGCCCAGGTGGGGAGTCCGAAGGCGTCTGCGATCTCCTGCCGCAGAGCAATTGCCTCCTCGAGGATCTTCCGGTTCTCCTCGACGGCCACGGTGTTGAATTTGAACCGGAGCTGCTCACGCAGGTCTCGCCTGGGTGAGTTCTCGAGAAATGGGATCAGGTGTGGATAAGCGATGGTGACCCTGTATTTGCCAGTTGCCTCGTCGACATCGAGACCTTCGATCCAACTGTCGGGCATGCCCTCCAGGTCTTCGGGGCCGGCCAGGATCCAGTCATCCCACTCGTCGATGTTCTGTTGGAAACGCACTCCCAGCTCGATCTCCCGTTGAGTGAGGGCCTTGACCTTCGCCCGGGTTTCGGCGTCGAGATCGTGACCCGCCCGGCGCAGGTCTCGCAGCACGTGCTCGAGGAGCCGCTCGTGCTCGCCTTCGAGGTTTTTGGCCCCTTCGGATGCCGCGTACTCCTGGATCGCCGCGTTCAGATCGTCACGGAAGAAGATGTCAGACGCCCACTTGCTGATCTTCTCCTCGCCCTCTTTGGCCGCGCTGCGCACGTCTTTGTCGGTGTGGACGTAGCCCATGAAGTAGTAGTCGCTGTCGGCGTGAGAGATGATGTCGGCGATGCGGTCGAGCGGTCTCATCGTGTTCTCGAACTCACGCTCGGTGTCAACCGAGATCAGGGCGTCGAGAACCTCCTCGGCCTGTGCAATGGCGTCGTCGATTCCCCTGGCGATCTGTTCAGGAGTCAGGTCTTTGTATCTGGGCATGAGCGTGGAAGGGTACCGCCGGCGTGTCCGTTTCAGTAGAGAGTCGAGGCACGGGTCGGCTCAGGGGTGGGGTGGGGCGAACAGCGCCTCCGCCTGGTCCCGGGTGAGGCTCTCCCCGGGGTTCACGCCATGTCTGTCGACCGCGGCGTTGATCCCGATCGCGGGGTCGGGGTGTTCCACCGGCGAGTCACTGCCCCCGAGCAGTGGCACGCCCGCGTCCAGCAGGGAACGGAACGGGTAGGCGCGACTCATCCGGTCGGCACCCAACCGTTTCTCCAGCCATGAAGCCTCCGACGCCAGGAACGCCGGTTGGATAGACACTGTGACGCCGAGCCTGGCCATCCGGTCGATGGTGGCCTGTGTGAGGATCGATGCGTGCTCCACCCGGAGCGTGGTCGGGTCCGCGCCGTCCCCGATGAGCTCTTCGTGCACGTCGAGCACCAGGTCGTTTGCCCGATCCCCGATGGCATGAATGGCGACAGACCCGCCGAGACCCACCGAGGTCTTCCCCATCTCGACCATGTGCCCGTGGCGGTATCGCTCTGTGCCCCTGGTGTCGGAGCGATCCGCGAACGGTTCGTACATCGCGGCGGTGTGCCCACCCAAACTTCCGTCGATGAAGTCCTTGTATCCGGCAAAACGGATGGGCCCGTCGGCCCGGTCGATTCGCTCCTTCACCGCGATCAGGTCACTTGGGGTGTCGGCGATGACCATGACATCGATGTCGACAGGCAGGTCGGGGCCCAACCTGATGAGCGTTGCCACCTCATCGTGGACCGAACACCACATGCCATTCGACGCCGAGATCATCCCGGTGACCGACCCGATCCCCATACGCCGCAGGTTGGCCAACGCCGCGACGATCTCCAGGTCGGTGGGCGGTGCAGCCTGCGGCTCCAGGCTCTTCGAGACCGCGTGTACCGCGGTCTCGCGCAGAATGCCGTTGGGCCGACCCTCGGCGTCCCGGTCAAACGAGCCACCTTCAGGGTCGGCGGTGTCCGAGTCGATCCCGGCGAGATCGAGGGCGGCACTGTTGGCGACGGCGATGTGACCGCAGTACCGATAGAGGAGAACTGGACGGTCACTGACGGCGTCGTCGATGTCCGCCGCGGTGGGCAGACGCCGCTCCGCGACCCCTTCGTCGTTGAGTCGGTGGCCGATGATGGCGCCTTCGACCTTTTCCCCATGTCGTGATGTCAGGTGCATCACAGTGTCCAGGTCTGGTGCATCCATCAGTTCCAACCCGTTGACCAGAGCGGCGTATCCGAACGGGTGGAGATGGTGATCGTGATACAGAGTCATTTGAGGTGTTCGGGCATGGTGCGGGCCACGATCGAGCGCAGCTCGTCGTGGACCTTGCCATTGCTGGCTACGTGGGCCCTGGCTTGGAGCCGATTGATCTCGCCGGTCTCGTCGGTGTAGGTCCCTCCGGCCTCGGTGACCAGGAGTATTCCTGCGGCCACATCCCAGGGTTTGATTCCTTGGGTGCCTCCGTGCTCCCAATAGGCGTCGTAGCGACCGGCGGCCAGCCAGGCGAGGTCGAGTGCCGCGGAGCCGAGACGTCTGGTCCCCTGGCTGTTCAGCATTACCTCTTCGACGACCTTGAGATATGCGGCAGCATGCTCTCTGCGGTCGTATGGGAACCCGGTGCACACCAGAGATTGGTCGAGCGTGGCCGTCTCTGAGACATGGATGGGGTCACCGTTGAGTGTCGCTCCTTCCCTCTCGACGGCGACGAACTCGTCATTTCGGGCAACGTCGATGATGACTCCGACGAGGGGACGACCGTCGTCCCAGAGGGCGACCGACACGGCGACCTGAGGGAGACGGTGGACGAAGTTGACCGTGCCGTCGAGAGGATCGACGATCCAAATACGGCCGGCTCGCCAGTCTCCACCGCCACCTTCCTCGCCGAGCACCGGGTCGTCGGGGAAATGAGAGTCCAGAACTGCCCTGATCGCGTCTTCGGCTTCGCGGTCGATCTGGGTCACGGGGTCGACGACGCTCTTCATCTCGGTGTCGAGCGCCGAGAAGAACCCGGCCTGAACGAGATCGGCCCCGGCGCGCGCCGCCCGCACCGCAACCCAAACATCACCTTCCCACATCTCACCGACTCTAAGCGTGAGCAAAAACTGCTTCCTAATGCTGTAGGGACCATATGTGGTCCCTACAGCGTCTGGAATCGCCCTTGCAACGATCGGCCAGGGCAAAGACGTCGTTGGGCCGTACCCTGCACACCCGTGAAGGCGGTGTTTTTGGCTCTGTTGGGCGCTGTGCTCTCGGTTCTGGCGTTTCCGCCGTTCGGGCCGGGCATCCTCGTTCTTCCGGGAATTGCGCTGTTTCTCACCGCCCTCCGCTTGGCCGACAACCGTGGATATGGGCTCGTTGTCGGGAGCGTCTACGGATTGACCTTCTTCGGAGGGCTGATGTGGTGGCTGGCCGAGTTGGAGTTGCTGGCGCTGGTCCTGGTTCCGGTGCAGACGGCGTTCCTGGCGGTTTACGGCTGGTGGCTATCCCGCTACAACGATCGGACGTCGGGGACGTGGCTCCTCCTCGCTGCAGGGGGCTGGGCCGTGATGGAATTGGTCCGCTACCGCTTCCCGGTCGGTGGCCTCGAGTGGGGGGCGGCAGGGTATGCGTTGTCGGACAACCTTTACCTTCGTCTTCCCGCAGCCGCGATCGGGACCAGCGGTCTCACGGTGTTGATTGTCTTGATGGCGGGCGTCCTCGCACTGGCGCTCTCCCGGCGGTGGGACCGGCGGCTGTTTTGGTCGATTCCGATTGTCTTTCTGGCAATGGTGGCGACCATCCCCTCGATCATCTTTCATGTCGATACCGGTGAGCGCCGGGTGGCCATTGTCCAGGGATCGACACCGTGTCCGTTCGAGCACTGCCCTCCCGACGAGCGACTGCGCACCTACGAGCAGCATCTCGCACTGACGGGGACGATCGAGCCTGGAGCCGTCGACCTGGTGGTCTGGTCGGAGGGATCGACAGGCGCGACAAATGCTGACCCTGTGCTCAACGAAGAGATACGAGAGGCAATCGGCGAACAGGCTCGCCGAATCGGTGCCGCGATGCTCGTCGGGGGTGACCGTGTCGTCAGCGACACCGAGTGGGTCAACGCCAACGTCTATTTCAATTCTGACGGGGAGATCGTCGGGGAATATCGAAAACAGCACCCGGTCCCTTTCGGTGAGTACATCCCACTGCGCCCGATCTTCGAGTGGATTCCCGCTCTGGAGCGGGTGCCTCGTGACATGATCAGGGGCGATGGGCCTGTCATCCTCGGTGATGACGGATTGGGTTCCGTCATCTCTTTCGAAGGTGGATTCTCCAGGTACGCACTCGAGGCGAGGCGCGCAGGGGCAACAATCATCGTGGTCGCCACGAACGAGGCGTCTTATGGACCCGATGCACCGACGTCAGAACAATTCATTGGCATGACGCGGATGCGCGCCGTTGAACTCGGTGTGCCGATCATCCACGCCGCGGTCACGGGCAAGTCGACTATCACCGACAAACAAGGCAACTTCACCGGGACTACCGACTTGGGGACCGGGGAGATCTTCTATGGCCAGGTTGGAGCGACCACTTCCACGCCATTCACCGCAACCGGCAATGTCCTCATGTGGGCGGCGGCCTTGATCGGGTTCGTCACCGTGGCCCGTCGGCGCTGGCTGGTAAGTTCGCAAACCCAGCAATTGGAAGAGGAGTAGCCAATGTCGCAGGCACTCGAAAACCTGCTTCGTGAAGATCGCACGTTCCCGCCTTCGGAGACGTTCGCCGCCCAGGCCAACGCGAAGCCCGGGATTCACGACGAAGCCGCCTCGGACTATCGGGCCTTCTGGCACAAGGAGGCCCTGGAACGGATCACCTGGTTCACCGAGCCAACCGACATTCTCGACGATTCCAGCCCTCCTTTCTACAAATGGTTCAAAGACGGTGAGCTGAACCTCTCGTACAACTGTCTGGATAGGCATCTCGCCGACCATGGGGACCAGGTGGCCTATCACTGGGTGGGTGAGCCGGGAGACACCAGGACCCTCACTTACGACGACCTGGCCAGTGAGGTGAACAAGTTTGCCAACGGGCTGAAGAGCCTGGGACTTGAGAAAGGCGATCGAGTCGCCATCTACATGGGGATGATCCCGGAGCTTCCCATTGCGATGCTGGCTTGTGCCCGGTTGGGTCTGATCCACTCGGTCGTCTTCGGCGGCTTCAGCGCTGACGCTCTCTCCAGCCGGATTCTCGATGCCGACGCTCGCGTCGTCATCACCCAGGACGGCGCCTGGCGTGGCGGAAACGTGGTCCCCCTCAAAGAGAACACAGACGAGGCGCTGGAGAGAACTCCTGATATCGAGCACTCCATCGTCGTGAGGCGCACCGATCATGGCGTCGACATGAAGTCCGATCGTGACATCTGGTGGCATGATCTGGTGGCGGGTCAGCCGGAGGAATGTGAGCCGGTTGTCCTCAAGGCGGAGGACCCTTTGTACATCCTCTACACCTCGGGCACGACCGGCAAGCCGAAGGGGATCGTGCATAGCCAGGCCGGCTATCTGACGGGGATCACCACCACCCACTCGTACGTGTTCGACATCAAGCCCGATAGCGACGTCTACTGGTGTGCCGCCGACATCGGCTGGGTGACCGGGCACAGCTACATCGTCTACGGGCCGCTGGCCAACCGGACGACGGGTGTGATGTACGAGGGTGCCCCCAACTATCCGGAGTTCGACCGCTTGTGGCAGATCATCGACGACTACGGGGTCACGATCTTCTACACGGCCCCCACTGCGATCCGCGCCTTCATGAAATGGGGAGATGAGCATGTGGATGATCACGATCTCTCCACCCTGCGTCTGATCGGGACCGTCGGCGAGCCGATCAACCCGGAGGCATGGATGTGGTACCACGAGCACGTCGGAAGTGAGAACTGCCCGATCGTGGACACCTGGTGGCAGACCGAGACGGGTGAGATCATGATCACCCCATTGCCCGGGATCACACCGACCAAGCCGGGTTCGGCAACCATGCCTTTCCCCGGCATATCGGCC